>Ga0182019_10001045_pt1 | contig 13840 bp, 12 predicted proteins | sample 812E2MmetaG_FD_120483 | JGI IMG/M metagenome (GOLD analysis project Ga0182019, IMG submission 120483) | Permafrost microbial communities from Stordalen Mire, Sweden - 812E2M metaG | ecosystem: Environmental > Terrestrial > Soil > Wetlands > Permafrost | place: Sweden: Stordalen | collected...
GACGAGGTCGTCTGCCTTGGGGCACCGTATGCCGCGATACCAACGGTGCTGCTGGAGCATCGCCTCGAGCTCGGACCGACTGTTGCGGACGTGGCGGCGCACAAGGCCGGTGTTCTCCCGCACGGCGGCGCTGCGGTCGTCGGGCCGGTCGGGCCGACCGCTCGGGCGGTGATTACCCGGGAAGCGGTGGCGCGCTCGACCCGGATCGACTGGTATGGCAAGTCCGTGTCCGTGGAGCGAAATCCTGAGAGCATCACGATTCGAACGCCGGACGCGGCCTATTCGGGCGTCAGGCTGGGGTTGGTCGGCGAATACCAGGAATCGAACGCTGCCATCGCGGTTCGCCTGGCCGAGCTTCTTCTGCGATCTCGTGGGCTAAAACTCGATCCCGCCGCCGTCCTCGATGGTCTCGCCCGAGTTAGAAGCCCAGGTCGGCTGCAAGAGGTCCGTGGCGACCGAGTCTTTCTGCTCGACACAGCCGTCCACCGCTCGTCACTGGCTCCTATAGAGACGTGGATCGGCGAACAGCGATCACGCCGCCGCAGGATCGCTCTGGCTCTTTCCACTCCCACGGACAAGGATTGGCGGGGCGTGGCCCTGCGACTCTCGCCGCTGGCAGACCACACGATCTTCTGCAAGCCTGACAACCGTCCCCTCGTGTACAACGAGCGGCAGATCGGGCGATTGGCCGAGAATCTGGCCGGCGCGGAACCGACCGTGATCCTGGGCGCGGAGGCCGCGATAGACCGCGCTCGCGAGCTGACCCAACCGGACGATGCCATCGCTCTGGTCGGAACTCAGTCGTTCATCGCCGAGGCTCTGGTTGCGCTCGGCGAAGATGCGGGCGCGTTCCTCGCACCCGCCGCGAGGCCACGCGACTAGTGCTCGACCGAATGTAGCTAGCTACCAATTCTCGTCGGCGGGACGCAGGGCGTAGACGCGGCCCCGTCTGGGTTCCATGTCCTCGAGTTCGGTCGTGGTGTGGACGTCGTAAGAGGCGAGCTCCAGCAGGTCGGCGGTGGGCAGGAAGCGCCGGCCGCGGTCACCGACCAGGACATCGATCCCGCGATCGCGGGCCCGCTTCAGCCAGGGCAGGACGCGCTCGGCGAGCAGGGCTTCGTACCAGCAGTCGCCGGCCAGGATGAGATCGGTCTCGGGCGGCTCCTCGTCCAGGACGTCGCGACGCACGAACGTCACTCGGTGGCCGTTGGCGCGGGCGTTGAGTTCGATGGCGGCGCCGGCGAATGTGTCGATATCGGCACCTGTCGCCTCGGTCGCACCCGCAAGCATCGCTGCGATCGCGCACAGTCCGGAGCCGGATGCCAGGTCGAACACGCGCCGGCCTGTCGCGGCCTCGGGGTGCTCGCGTAGGTATCGTCCAATTGCGAGACCGCCGGCCCACGCAAACGCCCAGTAGGGGAATGCGTCCGGATCCCCGGTTTCGATCTGCAAGGCGTGCGTCAGCGGCAGCACGTCATCGGCCAAGTGGAGCCGGATTTCCTCGAGACCGGGCACCGGGCGGAGGCGCGTGTGGTGCAGAACAAAGGCACGGGAAGGAGCGCCCATTCCCGTACTCTACCCGGCCGCCCAGGGCCGCCTGAGAACACGGCTTCGTGCACATTCCCGCGTCTCTCGCTCGGTTGGTGCGGTTGGGTGCGGATAGTGCGGTTTGGCGGGCCTTCACGAGTGCTTTCCTCCCGCCGAGTTATCTAGAAGAAGGCGTTTTCGTAGGCAGGTGGCGGCGTGACGGAGTACACGGAAGAACCCGCGATCCCGAATCGGGTGACGATCGAGACGGTCTCCGGGGAGGACTGGCTGCCTCACAGCGCCAGGATCGCCAACCTCACTCGTCACGAGGTCTGGATCGGCATCGAGGAGTCGCTGGGCGAAGTCCTCTATCCCGAGCGCAGGGTTCGTCTGGTTCTGCGTGGCCCGGACGGGGGAACGCAGACTGCCGAGACCATGGTCCTGTGGCACATCGGCAGTGAGGGCCTGATCGTTGCCCTGATGCGCCCCACGCTGTGGAACCCGCCATCGCGGCGTGCCCACAGCCGAGCCCGGCTCGCGATCCCGGTCCACCTGCGCCCCGAGGAGGGCGGGCCACCGGTCCTCGCCCGGACAACCGATGTGGGCGTCGGCGGCTTCCACTGCCTTTCGGACACGCCGGTTGCCGTGGGCCACAAGTTACCGGTCACGGTGCTGCTGACTCCGTCCCAATCGTTCGACTGCCAGGCCGAAGTGGTTCGCCTGGAAAGCAACCCGGACGACCCGTCCGGTCGGCAGGTGGTCCTGGCCCTGCGCTTCCTGGACCTGACCGAAGACGCCCAGGCCACGCTCGCGTCGGCCCTCTCCGCTCTGGCCGACGACATCGACGAGGACTCCGTGCCCCTCGCCTGGCGCGACGCCGCGGTCGCCTGAGCAGAGGACCGGGCCGCCTTCCGACTCGCATGGCGCAATAGGTCGAGGCTTGGACGGGCACAAAGCGGTCCACCGTGCCATCCTCGCGGACTGAACGCAGCAGCCCAGCTGAGCGAGGAAGTCATGAACCGGATCTTTGCCCTGATCGGTGTCGCGAGCGTCCGCTTTCGATTCCTGATCGTCGTCGCCTGGATCTTGATAACGATCGTGGCGGTCAAGAGCCTGCCCACTCTGGGCAGTGTCGCGAAGAACACCACGAGCGGATTCCTGCCGGCAACCGTGCCGAGCATCCAGGCCTCGAACATGGCCGCCCCGTTCATCGACGTCAACCTCGGCACTGCGACCCTCGTCGCCGTCCGAGATGGCGGCCTCACTCCTGCGGACAACGCCGCCATCGACGCCCTCGCGACGCGGCTCAGGGGCATCGACACGGTCAAGGTCGTGGTGGATCTGGGCATCTCCGGCGACGGCGCGGCGCGGCAGATTTTGATCGAGGCGGAGGTCGTGTCGTTCACCGACGTCACCGGGGCCGAGACGCTCGTCAACGCCATCCGCAGTGCCGCAACCGCGGCCGCGCCGGCCGGGATGCAGGTTCATCTCACCGGCGAAATCCCGGACCAGGTTGACAACGCCAAGGCCTCCGGGTCGTCGCAGGATCGGACCCAGACCTTCTCGCTGCTGTTCATCCTCGTCCTCCTCGTCCTCGCCTATCGAGCGCTGCTGGCGCCCGTGCTGACTCTGATTCCGGCGGTGCTCGTCCTGACGCTCGCCGGGCCGGTGATCGCCCAGTCGGCGAGCGCCGGGATCCAGGTCTCCTCGATAACCGAGTTCATGCTGATCGTCCTCATCCTGGGCGCGGGCACGGACTACGGCGTCTTCCTTGTCTTCCGGGTTCGCGAAGAGTTGCGCCGTGGCCTGTCCGGTCCGGACGCGGTCAAGCGCGCCGTAACTCGAGTCGGCGAGTCGATCACCTTCTCGGCTTTCACGGTCATCGCCGCCCTCACGAGCGTGGCGCTGGCCGAGTTCGGGCTGTACCAGAGCATGGGTCCGGCCCTGGCCATCGGCATCGCCATCATGCTCGCGGCGGGGCTCACGCTCCTGCCGGCGCTGCTTGCCATCTTCGGCCGGGCGGTTTTCTGGCCGAGCAACGTCAGCCGTTCTGAAGCCGAGCACGTCGGCCTGTGGGACCGTGTCGGCGTCATCGTTACGAGGCGTCCGGCGCTCACGCTGCTCGTTGGAGCGATTCTGTTCGGCGGATTGGCGGCATCGCTCCTGACCACCGGCACGTCCGGTTTTGGCGATGGCTCCACGACCACCGCCGGGAGCGATTCCGAGGCCGGGGCCGTCGCGATCGACGCCCATTTCCCCTCCTCGAAGGTCGTGCGGACGCTGGTCTACTTCAAGTTCAGCAGTCCGGTCTGGGGGGATCCGGGCAAACTGGCCACCGCGCAAGCCGGCCTCGCCGCGCTGCCCGAGTTCAAGAGTGTCGTCGGGCCGCTGAATCCGAACGGAATCGCGCTGACGGCCGACCAGTTGACCCAACTCCACACTGCCCTCGGACCGCCACGCCAGCTGCCGCCGGTGGCGACGAATGCGGCCATACCAGCGCAGCTATACAACGCCTACCGGGCGGAAGGACAGCTGATCAGCACCGACGGACTCACCGTCCAGTATTCGGCCGAGGTCGGCGGTGCCGATCAATCGAGTCCCGCAGCGCTCGACGCCGTGCCCGGATTGCGCACCGAAGTCAACGCTGTCGGTGCGTCGGCCGGCGCGACCGCGACCGGGTTGCTCGGCAACCTCGAGTTTTCCTACGACATCCGCCAGATCTCGGCCTCGGACCTGGAGCGGATCATCCCGATCGTGGCGATCCTGATCGCCTTCCTGCTGGCCGCCGTCATGCGCAGCGCCGTCGCGCCGCTATATCTGGTCGCCAGCGTCGTCATCTCGTATCTGGGCGCACTGGGCCTGACCGGGATCATCTTCGTCCGCCTCGGGGGCCAGGCGGGTCTGAACTTCGTCCTGCCGTTCCTGATGTTCGTCTTCCTCATGGCTCTCGGCTCGGACTACAACATCCTGGTCATGAGCCGGATTCGCGAGGAGGCCCACCATCTGCCCTTGAGGGACGCGGTGGCAAGGGCCATCGGCAAGACGGGTAGTACGGTCACCACTGCCGGAGTCATCCTCGGTGGCAGCTTCGCCGTGCTCGCAATCTCGGTCGGCGGCACCGCGGGCGCGGCCCAGATTCAGCAGATCGGGTACGGCATCGCGGCCGGCGTGCTCATGGACACGTTCCTCGTGAGGTCGCTCCTGGTACCGTCCGTGGTCGTGCTGCTGGGCCGCTGGAACTGGTGGCCCACGAGACTCGGCATGGACTTGCCGGTGGCTCGTTCCGTTGCCGATGTCTCCCCATCGGAGCCGGCCGAAAGCTGACCGGGGGTTTGTTCTCCGAAGCCGCCCGAAAGGGAAGTGGCCCGCGATATCGCGGGCCACTTGTTCATGGACATTGGGAGTGGTTATCGGCCTCGGTAGTACCGCCGCCAGATGACCTTGTGGATCGGGATCCAGCGTGGGATGTCGCGCAGGATCGGGATGAATGGAACCAGCGCCAGGAGCGTGGTCAGCCCGATCATCAGGAGGATGACGAGGAGGTCGGTGTTCGGGGCGGTGTTGAAAGGCGGGATCTGGTACCAGAACGAGAAGAGCCACAGCCAGGTCTGGCCCGGATAGAGCCCCGTCTCGTTCATCATTCCCCACTGGTCGCCGGTGAGGTGTTGATCGGCGGCAAGACCGGACAGGTACTCGCCGTCGCCCATGAAGAGCAGTGGCTTGGTGAAGTCCGTCTGGTAGAGGTTGCCGCTCTGGAGGAGCAGGCCATCGAGCGCGCCCGTCCGGGCAAGCCCGATCAGGCCGGTCATGAGGTCGGGAACGGGTCCGTACTCGCCCGTGGCAACGGTGACCTGGTCGTTGACGACCGTGGCATCGGCGAGCGCCGTCGTGTATGCCGTGAGCCACGTCTGCTGCTGATCCGAGGTGGCTGCCCCGTACGCCGCCAGCGCCGCTGTCAAGGTCGGATTTCCCACGGCCGCGAAACCGAGCGGCTGCAGCACGAAGTCCTTGGCCGTGTCGATCGGCGTGCCGACGCCCGCCCACGTTTGCGGCTCGATCGGCCCGACGGCCTGCGCGGCGTCGGCGGTGTTGTTGTAGGGCGGTCCGTATCCGGCCGTGCCGCTCGTGCCTGCCAGCTCTGAGGCCGCGGTGGTGACGAAGTCGACCGGCTCCTTGGTGGCCCAGGTCTGGATCGTGACGGCCGGGTCGTCGGGCGACGAGAAGACGCCCGCAAGTCCGACCACGAGCACGGAGACGGCCAGCAGAGCCAGCACGAACTCCTTGACGAGGTCGAACCGGATCATCTTGATGCCGGCGTAGTAGCGGGCCTGGGGATCCTCTGTGTTCACGACGCGGGCTCCTCGTTGGACGGCTGCGCCGCCGGCTCGTTGATCGGCTTGACGACGCCCTTCATGCGGACCATCACGACGTGGACGGCCACGAGCGTGCCGATCAGCATCGGCAGGAGGGCGATGTGGAGGCCGTACATCTGGCCGAAGTTGAGGACGTTGAAGAACGACCCGATCCCGGCCGCGTTCGTCGCGTCCTTGGCGTTGACCGCGATCCACTGGCCGTCGAAGTTCTGTTGCGAGATGAAGCCGGTGAACGCCGTCACGATGCTGAAGGCGAAGATCACGACGCCGACCATCCAGGTCTTTGCCCGTCCGTCGCGCCAGCTGGCCATGAAGTATTGGCCCCACAGATGCAGGACCATGAAGACGAAGAAGACCTGGACCGACCACAGGTGGAGGCTGTTCACGAACCGGCCGACGCCCGACTGGTGCCACCACTGGGGGCCGAAGAGGGCCAGGACGACTCCACTCCCGACAACCCAGATCAGGCCGGCGATCGCCACCACGCCGAAGATGTAGACCCACGAGCCTACGAATACGGGCTGCCGATCCGGCAGCAGGTGCTTCAGCGGAATGCTGCGTTGCAGGAAGCGCCGGATCGCAAGCGTCCAGCTCGACGGCTCAGCCTTGGGTGCGGAGGCGCCGCTACTCATCGTCGTCGTCCGCGAGGACGGCTTGGGCATGGCTCGGGAACGGCACGACTAGGGCCAGGATGAAGACCACGACCATCCCCACGATCATGATCACGTTGGGGATGGAGATCAGGATGAAGTTCCAGTTCAAGTACGTCGCTGGTGCATCCAACGCTCACTACCTCGATCCAATTCCGGGTCGGCGGCGGCATTGACCACGCCGACGAGACCGTGGCTTTCGGCCTGGATGGCCGTCCACGCGCTCCGTCAACTCTCGTGCGGAGGGGCCGGTGAGGCCAGTGGCCGATGTCACTGTCTGACCTACCCGGAGCGGCGGGCGCCATTCGACGGGGCGGGTAGGTACTACCAGGAATGGGCGGTCTGTTGACATCCCTTCCGGGAAGTCTCAGCCTGCCGATAGGATGCCTCCCGCCGCTCCGCGCTCCCGTTCAGCGTCATGGCCTCAACCGGGCCTAGGGCCGCGCAGTGATGCGAACCATCGCGCGAACGTGTCGGCGATCGTCGGGGAGATTCACCGTCACGGAGCGGCCTCCCGTGCCGAGCTCGCGGCCCGCACAGGCCTGACGCGTGAAACGGTCCGAGTGCTCGTCGGCGAGTTGGCCGGACTCGGACTCGTCGTGGAAGAACCGGCCGCCGCTCTCGGCGCGCACGGCACGCGGTCGTCACTCGTCGAGCCGCGCATGTTGGGAGCCGTGGCGCTCGCCATCGAGATTGGAGTGGGTTCTCTGGCCGTTGCCGTCGTCGGCTTTGGCGGCAAGGTTCTGGGCACGGATCGGGTGGATCGGCCGCGGGGCCGGACATCCGTGGACCAGACGGTTTCGGATGTGTTCGAGATCGCCTCGCGGCTGCTGGAACGGACGCGCACGCGGGATGCTCTGGTTGGGATCGGTGTCAGCGTCGTCGGGATTGTCCGCCGCAGCGACGGTTGGGTCCACTTCGCCCCGAACCTCGATTGGCGTGAAGTGCCGCTGGGCGAGCTGCTGGCCGAAGCCCTTGGATCCACGGTCCCCTTGGTCGTTGCCAATGGGTCGGATTTGGGTGCGCTGGCCGAACATCGGCGGGGCGCTGCCGTGTCCTCCGACAACGTCGTTTTCATCTCGGGGGAGGTCGGCGTCGGCGGTGGCGTTATCGTCGACGGCGGGCTGATGAGCGGCGTCGCGGGTTATGCCGGGGAAATCGGCCACATTCCCGTCAACCCGGATGGGGTCGATTGCCGATGCGGCTCGTTTGGGTGTCTGGAGACCGAGATCGCCGAAGGCGCATTGCTGGCTCGAGCCGGCCATGATGCCGGCGGCGGCCGCTCCGCGATCGATCGATTGCTGGTGGAGGCTTCTGTCGGCGTGCCCGCCGCCTTGAGCGCCCTCGAAACCAACGGGCGCTGGCTCGGCGTCGGCCTGGCGACGCTCATCAACATCTTCAACCCCGAAGTCATCGTCCTCGGCGGGTTGTTCGGGCGGCTGCACCAGTACACAGCGGCCTCGATGGAGACCGAACTGGGGCGGCGTGCCCTCAAGCAGTCACGCGAGCGGGTTCGAGTCGTCCCATCCCAACTCGGCATCGACGCAAGCCTCATCGGGGCGGCCGAGTTGGCGTTCGAGCCCATGCTCGCCGACCCGATCCAATGGACTCGGACACGCCCGGCCCAAGTGGTGCCACAGCCGATTTGAGTCGAGCCGGGGCTTCCGGTCAGGTCCTGACGGCGGTGAGGATCGCGACGCCGACGGCAATTGCGGCCACGCCGGAGCGCTGGAGCATCGAGAGCCGCTCGCGGAAGAGGAAGAACGCTGCCACCGCCCCGACGGCCGCGTATTGGCAGGCCAGGACCGCGGCGATGGCGATGCTCTCGCGCGCTCCAAGGACGTAGACGGCATTGCCCAGGACTTCACCCAGGGCCGTGATGACCACGAGCGGCGCCGCCCGGCGCGTCATCTTGAGTCGACCTGCCAGGGCCATCGGAATGAACACAAAGGCCACGCCGGTGACGCGCGCGGGCATGATCGCGAGGACGATCGGCAGGCTCATGCCCGCCTGCGCGGTGCCGTAGATACTGAAGCCGAAGGCGATTGCGCCGGCGGTTCCGAACAATGCCGCCTGGCGATCGGCGCCGCGCCGGGGCTTCGTGGTCGCCGGACTCGAGTCCGGTGCCCCGCCAGTGGCCTCACCCGCGGCCTCGCCCGCGTCCGCGGTATCGCCCGTGGCGAGCGCCACCACCGCGATCCCGACCGCGATGACCACGAGCATCACGGCCACAGGGATCGTGAGCTTCTCGCCGGCGATGACCGCGACCACGGCAGCGATGGCTCCCTCGGTCGAAGCGATGGCCAGGACCGGTCCAACCTTGCCGATGCGCAGGCCGCGATACACGAAGAAGAGGCCGATCACGCTCCCCAGACCGGAAGCCGCCAGCCAGAACGCGAGGATGGGCGTGAGGCTCGGCAGCGGACCGGCGAACGGCACGAACGGTGCGGTCACGGCCAAGCCAACGAACATCATCCAGGCCAGCGCCGAGGATGCGCCGATCATGCGGCTGGACCGAGACGACGCCAGGTTGGCGGCCGCCCACAGGACTGCGGCACCAAGGCCGCCGAGGATGGCAATCATGGGTTCAGTTTGAGGCCGGGCGCCTCAGGGCGCTTGCGCCGGCTCGGGGCGAAACCGCCGCAGGCGCCACGCGGCGAGGATGAGTGGCGGCCCCATGACCGCCGGTCCGATGAGCCACAGCGCCGCCGGCGTCACGCCCGAAAGCAGATCGGCCGCGAGCATCAGGCCGTAGGCCGCAACCGGCAGCGCGACCACCCGGGCACTCAGCGGACCGCGGGGAGCGGCCCGCACTCGCTGTTCCACGGCCCGATAGGCGAGGTAGACGGTGAACGTGGTGAGCAACCAGCCTGCGTAGTTATGGATCGGGATGCTGAAGTACGGCCCGCCGGCTTCCCAGACCCAGGCTCGAATCGTCGGCCCGGACAGGATCGGATCGATGACCAGGTCCCAGACCGTGACCACGACCGCCCCAGCGAAGGCCAGCCGGACCAGCGCTACGGCACCGACCGGCGTCCCTGTGGCTCGCCGTTGAATCGCGAGGTTGGCAATCACGTAGCTCGGGTAGACCATCATGAACCAGGCCAGAGGGATCAGCAGCGGGACGTGGCCCAGCTTGGCGCCCAGGTAGTCGGTGTAGTGGTAGGGGCCGTAGACGAAACCCGTGGCCACGCCGAACTGCTCATACGCCCACGAGATGACGGCGGAGAGGCTGAAGAAGGCGAGCGTGAGCCGGCCACCGAGTGAGTACCAGGCGTGGCTGAGGCTGAACAGCGCAACAACCGAGGTCAGCACTCCGAGACTGCCGGTCAGGATCGGCAACCGGACGAGCCCGTGGAACAGCTGCCGGATCACCCCGTCGTAGGCGAAGATCGCCAGCAGGACGACGGCGAGAACCAGCAGCAGCCGGCCCAGACGCGTCGGGCGCGCGACCTCGCTACTTGACGGCATCGATGATGACGAACTTGCCCCACCACTCGCGGACGCCGACCTGGCCATCGATGGGGTCGCGCATCCAGGACTCGTTCTGCCAGTACGGCGAGAACCGCCGGAAGGGCGAGCCGTACTTCCAGTCGCTGTAGGTCACGAAGGTGTTGCGCATCTGATCGGCTTCGAGCGGATCCGTGATGAAGACTCCGACGAGCGTCCATTCGTCGCTGACGCGCGGATCGTTGCCCTGGACCGCGTAGCCGGTGATGTATTGGGCGTGACCGCCGGCCCAGCCCAGGATGCCCACAGGACGCTGGTGGCGGGCCAGGGATGTCACCGCGGCTCGAGCCGCCGCGTCGAAGGTCGTGAATGAGGAGTCACGATAGACCCCGGCGTTGATCGAGCCCCAGCCAAAGAAGTTGAGGCTGTTGCGCCAGCCGTGCGGGTCCGTGCCGGGCGAGCTCCAGCTCATCGTCATGTTGTTGCGGGCATAGTCGAGGATCGCCTCCTGGGTCTCGTAGGAGGTGTTGATGTGCCAGGTCAGTGACGTGCGGGGCAGGCCACCGCCGCGCGCCGGGAACTGGTCCTCGCTGGACCCATAGGCGATCGTGTTGAGCATGGACAGCGTCGCGGCGGCCGTGCAGGCCCGCCAGTCCGGGTTCTGGAAGCGGACCACCGAATCTTCATACAGGTCGAAAGACCATCGCGCCAGGGGAGTGGAGTAGTCGGGCGCCGCGGCATCGACGGCAGGCGGCTCGGCGAGCGCAACTCCGGCTGAGCTGAGGGCGAAGACCAGGCCCAGCGCCAGTCCGGTCACCGTCGGCAGCGCGCGTGTTCGGACGATGCGCCTCATAGCCGGCACACCGTGCACACCCACCTCATAACCTCAGCGACAGCGGAATGGAACGATCGGAATCTACCGGAAGATAGGTCCGTTTTGTACGCGTACTCCGGGCGATGAGACGTAGGACCTTTCGAACCGACGACGCCGAGCGCCGTCCTTCGGCGTGGCCGGTGGACAGCCGAAACTGAGGCGGGCGGCGAGGAATCCGTTCGTGGGCGTTTCGTTCGGCCGCGTAGGTCAAAAGTACTAGCCCGGGGCGAGTCCATAGGGCGACCCGTTTCGTACCACTGTCCCATTGCGAGCGGACCTCAATAAAACGACCTTCAGCCAGCATGGCTTGGTCGGGTCCTGCAAATTCGTAACTCCGCTTTTGTCGTCGGTCGAGGCCCCAAGATGAGCACCACCCAGGAAGCGCCAGCACTCATCCAATACGCGTGTGAGCGCTGCAAGACACGGTTCGTTCTGCCGCCGTCCAGCCGCAAGCTGAGCCTCACAGGCAAGTTCCGCGCGCTCTCGATGGGCCTCAGCCGCACATTCCGGTACCACGAAGGTCTTGGCTCTTCCTACGACACGACCCGCCGCCAGCTGCTCGCCAAGATGGACGACGAGGCCTACCAGGCGTTCGTGCAGAGCTTCCGCTTCTGCCATGAGTGCCGGCAATTCGTCTGCAACGAATGCTGGAGCACGTCACGGCGCAGCTGCCTGACCTGCGTTGCCAAGTCGATGACCGGAACCGTCCGACCGCGACCGCCGTTTGCCCCAACCGGCCCGGAAATCCCGCGCCCGGTCGTGGCTGCCGCGGTGCCCAGTCGCCGAGGTCGCTATCGCCGCGATGCGGCGATGGTCGCCCTTGGTCTGGCGCTCGTCTTCGTGGTCCTGGAAGGCGGCTACTTGCTCTACGCCGCCAACAGCAACGCCACGCCAACGCCTCCGACCATCTTCGTGACCGAAGCGCCGAGCGCGACTGCCACCGCGACTCCGACGCCGGCCCCCACGGCGGAGCTAACCGCTGCACCGACGGAGGTCGCTCCGATCGTGACTCCGGTCCCGACTCCGGTCCCGACGGCGATCGCGACTACGGTGGCAACAGCCACGCCCACGGCCAAGCCCACGCCCACGCCAACACCCAAGAAGACGACCGCGCCGACGGCGCCGCCACCTCCGCCTCCGGTGATCACTCCGGCGCCGCCAGTTGTCACTCCTCCGCCCGGCCCGGCGATCACCTGCAACGGGTCAGGAGGCCCAGTCACTCTCAATGCCGGGGACGCACTCACCTGCACGAGAAACGCTGTCGCCGGTGCGAGCCAGACATGGTACGTCGTGGACGCTGCCGCTCCCCCGAACGCACCCGCTGTCTTTAGCTCCGGAGGCGCGAGCTTCTCCACTGCGCTTCCGACCGGCCACTATTCTGTCTACATGGCCTCCACGTGGGGCGGCACAGAGCAGGGGTATTCGAACGCGATCGACGTCACCAAGAACTAGCCGCCTGGAGGCTCGTAGATCGTGACGCAGGCCAGGACTGCGCAGCGGGTCTGTGTGGCGTGGTAGCCGGCGGGTAGCGACGGCGGGGCGACTCCCGGGTCGGCGACCCACAGGACCCGGCCGTGGTTCGCGATCACGTCGGCGGGAACCGTCGGAATCACCGCGCCATCCGGGTACGCGGCCGTACCGAAGTACCACGGCACCACACCCGGATCCAGCACGTGAAGCCGGGCCCGCACGTCCGGGCCGGCCTCGTCGAGCAGAATCAGGTAGTGGTTCCAGCTCGTCGCAACCACGTCGTGCGTGCGGACCGTGGCGTCCAACTGAGGCACGAGCGATGACGTTTCGGGGCGTGTCGTGGCAAGGCTCAGGGCCAACGTCGGCACCGCCACGGCCGCTACGAGTAGCCCGGCAACACGGCGTGGCATCGCGGCCAGCCCCACGCCCGCCAGGGCAAACAGTGGCAGCCACATGACGCCGGCATACCGGGCCTCGAGCAGCGGCCGCCAGATGCTGACTACGGCCAGCAAGCCGACGCCGCTCGATGCCGCGAGGCAGAAGACGGCGGCCCTTCGTCCCGACGCGCCAAGGCGTCGCCGGGCGACGAACGCCCACCCCAGAGCGGCAAAGCCGGCCAGCACGGCGAGGTCCTGCAGCGCAATCAGCGCCGTGCCGAGCGGCAGCGCACCGTCGACCGGCGGTCCCATGAACAGCTGGGCCAGCGTGCCGACGAGCATCGTCGGGCTGAGGGGCGGCACCCAGAAGCCCTGGCCAGCGTGCTCGAATTGGAGCCGCGCCACGGCCAGCCACGGGGCGATCGAGACCACCGCCAGGCCCGTGGCCACGAATGCGATGGCGACCGTCCGCCGGCCGGGCCGAAGCGACACGGCGGCCAATAGGATGCCGGCCAGCGCCACGCCCGCGAAGTAGTCGGTCCAGACGGCTGCCGCGGCGACAATCGCGTATGTCGCCCAGCGAGCCGGGAGCGGCTTCTCGACCGCCCGCCACAGAAGCAGCGCCGCCGCCAGCGTGAGCGCCGTGGCCAGCCCATACATTCGGGCGAAGCCGGACAGCATCACAGCCGTCGGCACGAGCGCCGTGAAGAGCGCGGCCCACAGGCCGGCGGCGGTCCCGCCGACGCGCCTCGCCAGGGCCGCGACCAGTGGGATCAGGGCAATCCCGGCCAGCGTGGAAACCGTGCGCATGGCTACCGGCCCGCCCGGGCCACCCCAAGATCCGAGCCCCAGCATGTCCGTCAGCGCCACGACCGCTCGCGTCAGCAGGTAGAACAGGGGAGGGGCGCTGTCCCGGCTCACGATGTCGATCATCCGGCCAACCGGCTGGTGGACGACGACCGCGGAGAAGCCCTCGTCGTAGCCGAAGGGCTGGCGGGCGATGAAGGCGAATCTGAGGAGGGCCCCGATCGCCACGATCAGGGCCAGCCAGTCACGCTTCCGGTGATCCGCCACGGCCTACTTCCGTCCACGCCCGCGACCTCGGCCTCGGGAGCCGCC
>Ga0182019_10001046_pt1 | contig 13831 bp, 10 predicted proteins | sample 812E2MmetaG_FD_120483 | JGI IMG/M metagenome (GOLD analysis project Ga0182019, IMG submission 120483) | Permafrost microbial communities from Stordalen Mire, Sweden - 812E2M metaG | ecosystem: Environmental > Terrestrial > Soil > Wetlands > Permafrost | place: Sweden: Stordalen | collected...
ATCACCGAGACCTACCTGCGCTTCGTGCGCTTGCCCAAACCCAAGCTGGAACGACTGGACCTCGGCGGGCTTGCGACCTCGGTGATCGAGTTCGCGGGCGGCGAATTGGCCCAGGCCAAGATCGCTTGGGACATCAAGCTTCCGCCGGGAATGGCCGAGGTGGTGGCCGACGACAGCCAGCTCCGCCAGGCGCTGCTCAACCTCGTGCGCAACGCCAAGGAGGCGATGGCGGACGGCGGCCACCTGCGCATCGAGGTGAGCCGGTCTGGCGACGGCCAGGTGTGCCTGGCGCTCGCCGACAGCGGGCCCGGCATCGCCCCCGAGAATCTCGCGAACATCTTCGAGCCATTCTTCTCCACCAAGGCCAAGGGCACCGGTCTGGGGCTGGCCCTGGTCCAGCAGATCGTCAGCGAGCATGGCGGGCGCATCGAGGTCGATTGCCCGCCGGGCGGCGGCACCCGGTTCACCATCCTCCTGCCCGCGGCCAAGTCGCTCGCGCCTGGGGCGGAGACGGGGCCGGCGCCGGGCACCGGATCCGCGCTCGCCGGGACCTGAGCCCGGTTGGGGTGTCCTGCGGCTGGTCGAGCGAGGGCAGAGGACCGCTGTGTCCTCTGTGGTGAGAATTGGGCCCCCCGCCACGCTTGAGGTTGGTGCGCGGGGCGACTACGATCCCGAAGTGACCTCGCCGCTGGTTTCGGTTTCCGTCGATCTCGACGCCGTCGAGTGCTACCACCGCATTCACGCGCTGGGCGAGGCACCGACGGGGGAGGCGCGCTTCGCGATCTTGCGGCGGGCGCTGCCGCGATTGGGCGAGCTCTTCGCCAAGCACGGGATTACCGCGACCCTGTTCGTGGTCGGTCGCGATCTGGAGGACGACGACGCGGGCAGGCGCATCGTCGCCGAGCTGGCCAGGGCCGGACACGAGATCGCGAGCCATTCCTACTCGCACCCCTACGATCTGGCGCGCCTGCCGCGCGAAGAGATGGCCGCCGAGCTCGACCGCGCCCATGCGGCCATCGCCGCCGCCGCCGGTCGCCCACCCGTCGGATTTCGGGCGCCCGGCTACGAGATCTCGGCCGAGCTCATCGAGCTGCTCTGCGAGCGCGGGTACCGCTACGACTCGTCGGCCTTCCCGGCGATTCCCTATTATCTCGCCAAGGCGGCGGTGATGGCCGCCATCCGCGTGACCGGCCGCCGATCGGGCAGCATCCTCGGCAGCGCCAAGGTGCTGGGGGCGCCGTGCACGCCCTATCGCCCGGCCGCGGGCGCGCCGTATCGCCGCGGCGACTTGCCCATCATGGAATTACCCGTGACCGTGACGCCGCTGCTTCGCCTACACGTCATCGGCACGACCCTGGTTATCGCGCCGGAATGGCTGCGCCGGCGGCTGGTGGCCTCGGCCCTTGGCACCGTGCACTTCAATCTGGAGCTGCACGGTATCGATCTCGCCGATGCCGTTTCCGATGGCATCCCGCCCGCGCTCACCCGCCGCCAGCCCGACCTGCGCGTATCTCTCGATTGCAAGCTCGCGGCTCTGAATCGAACCTTGAGTGAGGCCCGCGCGGCCGGGGCGCGCTTCCTGACCCTGGCTGAGGCTGCCCAGGAATTCGCGAAGGGTTGACTCGGTTTGAGCTTCCTGACCTATAGTGGCGCCGATGCTCCTCGCCACGGTGGCCGCGATTCTGGCTGGCGCGATTTCGATCGCGGGAACGAACCCCTGTCCGACGGGCGAGGCGGTCTCCGCCGAGCTGGATCGCCTGGGGGCACTTGCTTTCCGGGGTGCCGTCACTAGATCGTCAAACCCCGAGCGAGGAAAATCATGGACCCCCTAGTTCCGAGCCTAGCCGCCACGAAACTATTCCCCCGCCTTCTTTTCCCGGCCCTCTGTTGCACGATCGTGCCTGCCGGTTGCACGCGCAACGATTCCCTGGGCACCGCCGACAGACACGACGCAAGCCAGAGCGAGACCGCCGGCCCCGGTTCCGAGACCGCGGCCCCGGACGGCAATCCACCCTCCGATACCCGCCTGGTGGTTCCGGCCGAAGTCGGCACTTGCAGCAACTACCCCAGCGCTCCCCGTGTCGACAGCGCAGGCGTAGACCAGTGGTCGTGGTACCTCCACTGGTTCGGCGTCACCGGCGATTTGGCCAGCACCTGCGCGAGCTACGGCGCGGGGGCCAAGATGGTGCTTGAGGTGGATGTTCCGCAGGATCCCGCCGCGAGCAACACCCTGCCGGATTGCTCGGTCGACGAGGTGCTGAACGGAGCCTCGCAGGTGTGCGCCATCGCCGGGGCATACCGATTCGAGGCCGACTGCGCCGCCGGGAAAGTGCTCTTCGAGATGCCGAGCCAGTACACCTTCCACGGCTATTACCACATCGAAGGCCCCTTGGTTTCCGTCGTGTACCGCCAGCTGGTCAGCCAGGACGTGCACTGCACCCGTGACCTCTATCTGCCGACCGGGCTCGCGGCCGCGCCGTCAGTGGGCGACGCGGGCGCGGCGCCAGCGGATGCAACCGCCGACGGCAGCACGTGTCCGAGCCCGGGCGCACTCGCCTACGACACCCCAGGCTGCGGTTTCGATGCAAAGCTCGTGTGCCATCAGTTTGGCGGAGACACCGCCGCCATCGGCATCTACTACTGTGGTTGCAACGGTCGAACCATCATGGGCGGCATCGGGGCCGCCAACGAGCCGTACCAATTCGAGGGCTGCTGCCCAGGCGACAGCGGGTTCGGCCCGCTCGGGTCCTACTCCTGTCCGCTGGACGGTGGCCTTCCGTACTTGACGCCGCCCCACGATGGAGGCACGGACGGCGTCGGCGTGGAGGATACCGGCACATCGCCCGACGGCCAGGGGTGTTCGTTCGATACCAGTGGCTCCCCAGGCAGCTACGACGAGTGCGTGGCAGCCGGCGGGAGGGTCGTGTTGGCGACGACCTTGGCGCCCACCTTCTGTGCGATGGAGTACTCGGGGTATGGCCCGGCCGACTTCAACCGGTGCCGTGCGGCGGGTGGAGACACGTACAGCTGGGACGTGTGGTGCCCGACTGGCACAATCGGCGGCGATACTTGTGCCATCTACTACCCGCACGATGACTGTCCGACCGGCCGGAGACCGGACGGGTATTCCTGGCCACTGCCTTCGTGCAGTTAGCGTTTAGGATCCGACCCATCCGAGCCGAGGCCGACCGGCCGGCCATGACGAACGTGCGCCCGGCGGCCGGCGAGGCTATGCTCGCGCCCCGATGGCCTGGAGCGAGGTCGAGAGTGCCAGCGAGGTGCCGAGCGCCGGGCGGGCGTTTGCCGCCACGGCGTACGACGCCGAGCGCCCGCCGGTGCAGTCCGAGCCGGCGGGCGACGATGCGCTCATCGGCCGCCACATCGACCACTTCGAGATTCGCGGCCTGCTCGGCGAGGGCGGCATGGGGCGTGTGTACCTGGCCCACGACCTCTCGCTCGATCGGCCGGTCGCGCTGAAGTTCCTGCGCCGCGAGCTGGCCTCGAACCCGGCGCTCATCGCGCGCCTGGTGGACGAGGCGCGCGCGCAGGCCCGCCTGCAACACCCCAACGTCGTCACCATTTACTACATCGGCAACTTCGAGGGGGCGTCCTACTTCGTCATGGAGTACGTGCGCGGCAAGACCCTGGCCGAGCTGCTGGAAAAGGACGGCCCGCTGCCCTGGGGCGACATCCTCGAGTACGTCATCCAGACCGCGCGCGCCCTGGCCGCGGCGCATGCGCGCGGGATGATCCACCGCGACGTGAAACCGTCGAACCTCCTGCTCGGCGAGGTCGCTGGGCCCGCGCAACGGCCGGAGATCAAGGTTGCGGATTTCGGCCTGGCCACCTCGGGCGAACAAGCGGAGGGCAAGTTCGCGGGCACGCCGTACTATGCCGCGCCCGAGCAGCTGGGTGGGGCGGCGCCGGACTTCCGCGGCGACATCTACTCGCTCGCCATCACCTTCTACGAATTGCTGACCGGACACGTGCCATTCAAGGCCGACAGTCTGGAAGCCATCGCCGAGCTGCACCGCTCGGCGCCGCGGCCGCAGATCGCCAACCCCATCGCGCCCTGGCGGCTGCGCCAGCTCATCGTCGAGATGATGGACCCCGACCCGCGGCGCCGGCCCGAGAGCTACGATGTCCTGCTCTCGCGGCTGGAATCGCTGCGGCCCAAACCGCGCATTGCAGGGGGGCTGCTGCCGCGGGCGGTGGCCCTGGCCATCGACATCATGCTCTTCGCTCCCATCGGGCAGATCGTCGCCGCCACGCTGTCGTGGTCGCAGCCGGCGGCGACCCAGATCTGGCTGGTGATCTTCAGCAGCTACTACGTCATCGCCCACCGGCTGTGGGGCAAGACCCTGGGCAAGCGGCTGCTCGGGCTGCATGTGGTGGGCACGACCCGGCGGGTGCGCGTGCCGGGGCTGCTCCTGCGCTTTGCGGTCGAGTTCTGGGGGCCGCTGGTGGCGCTGGCCATGATCAGCCTGCAGATCGGCGCGGTGACCGACATGGTGGATGTGAAGAACCGGCTCATCGGCGCTGTGGGCGCTAGTCCCATGCCGATCTGGGATCGCGGCGTGGATGTCGTGTTGCGCACCATGCTGGTGCCCAACTTCATCGTCGCGGTGCCCTGGCTGGCCGGTTTTCTCTTCGCGCTCGTCGATCGCAACCGCCAGACTCTGCACGACCACGCCGCGCGAACGCGCGTCATCTACGAAATCCGCGCCCTCGAACCGGACCGTCGCTCCGGCGGCGGGTGACGGATTTTCACCACAGAGAGCACAGAGGACACAGAGGTCGGACGAGAATGGAGTAGTTCGGATGCGGATCCGGAACCCCTTCCCCTTCCGGTCCGGCTCTGTGCTCTCGGTGTCTCTGTGGTGAATTCCGATCCGTTTCCCCGGCGCTGCTCAATTCGCGCAAGTCTGCTAAGGTGGGCCGTGTGAATCCGGAACGACTACGCTCCCTGCTCGCCGCGGTAAAGGACGGCACGACGCCGATCGACGAGGCCATGCGCGAGCTGCGTGACTTGCCCTTTCGCGCGCTCGGGTTCGCGCACGCCGATACCCACCGCCATCTGCGCAGCGGATTTTCCGAGGTCATTTTCGGCACCGGCAAGACGACGGCGCAGATCGCGACCCTACTCGGCGAGCTCGGGCGTGACGGAGCCACGGTCATGGCCACGCGCATCGCGCCCGACGTGGCGAAGGCAGTGCTGGCGGCGGTGCCCGCCGCCCGGTATCTGGAAGGCGCGCGTATCGTCGCGCTCGGTCCCACGCCCGAGCCGACGCGCGGGCGTGGCCCCATCGCGGTTCTCTCTGCGGGGACGGCCGACATCCCCATCGCCGAGGAGGCGGCGGCCACGGCCGAGCTCGACGGCAATCAGGTCGTGCGCATCTTCGATGTCGGTGTGGCGGGGCTGCATCGTCTGCTCGCACACCGGGAAACCGTCGAGAAGGCGGAGGTTCTGGTGGTGGTGGCGGGGATGGACGGAGTGCTGCCGACCGTGGTCGCGGGGCTGTTCTCCCGGCCGGTGATCGCGGTGCCCACCAGCGTCGGTTACGGCGCTTCCATGGGCGGCATCGCCGCGCTCTTGACCATGCTCAATTCCTGCGCCACTGGGGTGGCGGTGGTGAATATCGACAACGGGTTTGGAGCGGGAAGGATGGCCTCGCTGCTCAATCGGGTGCGTGCGGAATGACGGCTGCCGTCGGCAAGGGGTTGCATCTGCATTTCGATCCCTGCTCGGGGGTGGCGGGGGACATGACGGTGGCGGCGCTGGTCGACGCGGGGGTGCCGGAGAAGGTCATTGTTGGGGCCATCCGCGCGATAGGGCTCAAAGGTCTAAAGGTCGGATTCGAACCGCGCAAGCGAGGCGCGTTCATGGGGTTGGGGTTCACGGTGGATTGGCCGGGGAAGCGTCATGGGCATGGGCACCACCATGGGCACCACCATGATCACGGAGCCGGGGGCCCCTCACCCGCCGAGCTGCGCTCGGCGGCCTCTCCCCGCAAGCGGGGCGAGGCTGGAGCACGCGGCCACGATCACGAGCACGGCCACGAGCACGGCCACGAGCATCGTGACTACTCCGAGATTCGTCGGCTGCTCCGCAAGTCTTCGCTCGATGGTGAAGCCAAGAAGCTGGCCGAGCGCATTTTCGAGCGCATCGCGCGGGAAGAGGCGGCGCTGCATGGGGTGGCGGTCGAGCGGGTCGCGTTTCACGAGGTGGGAGCTTGGGATTCCATCGCGGATATCGTCGGGGCGGCCGCGGCGCTCGCCTGGCTCGAACCCGCGTCTGTCACTTCCACGCCGCCGGTGCTCGGCTCCGGAGTCATCGCTACCGCGCACGGCCTGATGCCCGTGCCGGCGCCGGCGACGGTCGCGATTCTTCGTGGACTGCCGGTGCTGGCCGAAGGGGTGGGCGAGCTCACCACGCCCACGGGCGCCGCGATCCTGGCCACGGTCGTGGGTGCCTTTGCGGGACCGCCGCCGATGCGCCTGGTGGCGCAGGGCTTTGGCGCAGGAACGCGGGAGCACGCCGATCGTCCCAACGTGCTGCGTGTCCTTCTCGGGCAGACCCTGGGGCAGGCGTTGCCCGCGGCCGCGAGCGAGGTCGTGCTGGTGGCCACCAACGTCGACGACATGAACCCGCAGCTCGCCGAGCCGCTCATGACCGAGCTGTTCGCGGCGGGCGCGCTCGATGTGTGGTTCTCGCCGATCACCATGAAGAAGGGCCGGCCGGCCGTCGAGGTCTCGGCGCTGTGCGCGCCCGCAGCGCTCGCCCTCGTCGAGCGGGCCTTCTTTGCGAACTCCAGCACCATTGGCGTCCGCCGGCAGGTCATGCAGCGAACCGTGCTGGAGCGGGCGATGGCCAAGGTTGCCACGGCCTACGGTGAAGTGCGCGCGAAGGTGGTGTCGCGTGAGGGGGAGATCCTCGGCGCGACACCGGAATTCGAGGACTGTCGCAAGCTTGCCTTGCGCGCGGGTGTACCCGTACGCAAGGTGGTCGCGGAGGCCAGCGCCGCGGCGCTGGCGCTCTTTGCATTCTCACGCAAGAGACGGAGCTGATGCCCGCCCGGGAACGAAAGTCGAAAGCGAAGCGGATGCCGGCCACGGCCGTGGCCGCGCGCAGGAGCCTCGGCCCCGGTCTCGTGCAGATGATGAAGGAGACCGACGTTCTCATCGCGATGACCGATCTCGAAGGCCGTCTGGTCGCCTGGAACCGCGCCATGGCCGAGCTCACCGGGCGGGCCGAGGCCGACGGGCTGGGCCGGAAGTTTGGTGACTGGCTGACGGGATTTGGGATTCGCGACCTGGCGGACATCATGGAACGGGTGGCGAGCGAGCCGGAGCCGATCCGATGCGAGGTGCGGCTGCCGGGCGCCTCGGGCGCCATCGCGGCGGCCGCGTTCAGCGTGATCCCCGTGCGCGGAGTGGGCGGCGTGCCGGTAGCCGTGCTGGCCGCGGGACATGATCTGACCGCGCTGCGCGCGCTGCAAAGCCAGGTGCTGCACGCCGAGAAGCTGGCCACCGTGGGCCAGATCGCGGCGGGCGTCGCCCACGAGATCAACAACCCGCTGACCTCGATCCAGATGTGCGTCGAGGCGGTGTTCCGCAAGGCCACCCTGGCCACGGAGGGCCGCGTGCCGAATGTCATAGAGGCGACCGACATCGCGCGCCTGGACAAGATCCGGGAGGGAGCCGAACGCATTCGCAAGTTCTCGCGCGATCTCACCGCCTACGCGCGGCCTTCGGGCCGCGACATGGAGGAGGTGAACCTGAACGATGTCGTCGAACACGCGCTCTCGTTCTGCGAACCCGTGCTCTTCGACGCGAAGGCGGTGTTGGTGCAGGAGCTCGCGCCCGATCTGCCGTTGGTGCGGGTCGTGCGCGACCACATCATGCAGGTCGTGACCAATCTGGTGAAGAACGCCGCGCAGGCGCTCCCCGAAGCCGGGGGCAGCGTGACGGTACGGACATTTCGCAGCGGCCGGGCGAGCGTGGGGCTGGCCGTCTCCGATGACGGCGAGGGCATTGGGCCGGAGGATCATGGGCGTCTCTTCGAACCCTTCTTCACGACGAAGCCGGCGGGACGGGGAACGGGCCTGGGCCTGACTGTGGTAAGGAACATCGTCTTTGCCCACGGCGGGCAGATCACCTTGCAGTCCAAGCTAGGCAGCGGCACGACGTTCGTGGTGTCGTTGCCCCTGGGCACTGGCTCGACCGAATCCTTCAACCAAGAAAAGTAGTCGCGATGAAAGCGGAGCAGCTCACCGAGATCCTCGAAACCGCCGCCCAGCAACTCGGCGTCAAGGTTCACTACGACACCCTGGCCGCGTCAGGTCCCACGGGTGGAGGTGGCTTATGCAAGGTGAAGGGCGAGTGGCGCGTCATCATCGACAAGAAGACCGCACCCTCGGAGCGCGCTTCGATCCTCGTCGATGCGCTGGCCACCCTGGACACGGAAGGCATCTTCCTGCCCCCCAAGGTGCGGGAGATGCTCGCCCAGCGCCGGGCCGGTCTGCCGAAGCCTTCGTAACCCTATTCCTGGCTCAAGGCGCGAACCTTGGCGGCCAGCAGCGGGTCGTCGGTCAGGCTCTCACGCAGGGCCGCGCCGATCTTCTCGCGCAGCGCGGCCCCGGCCGTCTTGCCCAGTTGACGATCGAGGACGCGCTCCACCACCTTGTCGATGGCGGCCTCGGCCGTGATCTTGCCGGCCTTGAGGTCGGCCCCGATGTCCGCAATCGCGGAAGCCTTGCGGGGCGCTGCCGGCCGCTCCGCGCCGCGGACAGAGGCCGCGCGCTCCGCCTGGTCCAGCTTCGCCGCGAAGCCCTTGCCCGTGGTCCCACCGAGCGCCTCCGCCTTGCCCGGCGAGCCAGGCGGGTCGGCGTGCGGGGGGCGGGAGATCTTCATGACGAAGCCTTGAGACTAGCACAGGCGGCCAGGCCGCCAATGGCAGACTGCCGATGACGGACTGCCCGCCTTGCCGATGTCACTCTATCGGTAGCCCGGTGCCGCGGGTTGCCTGAGCCGGGACGATTTCCTCCCCCTACTGCGCGAGCGGTTTCCGAGGTAAGGTATGGAACCATGAGGAAAGCACACATCGAAACGGCGGCGGGCGAGATCGTTCTCGAGCTTTTTGAAGACGACGCTCCAGGCACGGTGGCCAACTTCGTCGGCCTGGCCCAGGGGACCAAGGAATGGACCGATCCCAAGACTGGCCAGAAGGTCAAGCGCCCCTACTACGACGGGCTGACCTTCCATCGCGTGATTGACGATTTCATGGTCCAGGGCGGCTGTCCGCTCGGGACCGGCTCGGGCGGGCCGGGCTACACCATCAAGGACGAGCTTGCCGGAAAGCGTCAGAAGCACCTGCGTGGTTCGCTTTCCATGGCCAAGACGGCGGCTCCGGACTCGGGCGGCTCGCAGTTCTTCATCTGCCACAGGCCACAGCCGCACCTGGACCGCAAGCACACGGTGTTCGGCCAGGTCCTCTCGGGCATCGAGGTGGTCGACAAGATCCGCAAGGGCGACCAGATGACACGGGTGTGGATCGAGGGCTAGAAGCGACTCCGGGCAGGGCGAAGGCGAAGGTGTCGTGGGCTTGTCTAGGGCTTGAAACAGGGGGCTGGCAGCACTTCGGTTGCTTGACTTGAATGGGCCTCGTGTTCGATAACGGGAAGGCGCGCGCTGTGCGTTTGACGTTGCCTACGGAAGCTGCTTGAACAAACCAACCCCCTTCGGCAAGTACTACCTCCTCGAACGCATCAATGTCGGGGGCATGGCAGAAGTATTCAAGGCCAAGACCGTGGGGGTCGAGGGCTTCGAACGCATCGTGGCGCTCAAGCGCATCCTGCCGTCTATCGCCGAGGACGAAGAGTTCATCACGATGTTCATCGACGAGGCGAAGATCGCGGTGCAACTCCAGCACGCGAACATCGCCCAGATCTTCGACCTCGGCAAGGTCGAGGACAGCTACTTCATCGCTCTCGAATACGTCAATGGCCGGGATCTGCGCGGCATCTTCGACGAGCTGCGCAAGCAAGGGCAGATCATGCCCATGCCCCAGGTCTGCTACCTCATCATGCAGCTCTGCGAGGGGCTCGACTACGCGCACAACAAGCGCGACGTGCAGGGGCGCGACCTCAACTTGGTCCATCGCGACGTTTCGCCGCAGAACGTGCTCATCGGCTACGAGGGCGAGGTCAAGCTCATTGACTTCGGCATCGCCAAGGCGGCGGGCAAGGCCTCCAAGACCCAGGCCGGCATTCTCAAAGGGAAGTTCGGCTACATGTCGCCCGAGCAGGTGCGCGGGCTGCCCATCGACCGCCGCAGCGACATCTTTGCCCTCGGCATCGTGCTCTACGAAATGCTCACCGGCGAGCGACTGTTCATCGGCGAGAGCGATTTCTCGACACTCGAGAAGGTCCGCAACGTCGAGATCATTCCGCCGTCCTCGTTCAACGCGGACATCCCGGACAAGCTCGAACGCATCGTGCTCAAGGCGCTCGAGAAGAACGTGGAGGACCGCTACCAGAACGCCATCGACCTGCACGACGACCTGCAACTCTTCATGCACTCGGTCGGCCAGTTCTCGTCGCGCAAGGATCTCTCCGCGTGGATGAAGCGCACTTTCGCGGGCGAGGCGCCGCAGGGGCTGGCGGCCGTGGAATTCTCGTCGGAAGATATCGAGGAACTGGAGGAGATCGAGGAGATCCCCACGGACGTGCGTCCCGATGGCGCGGTCAGCGCCGAGGGCGGGGGCGACGAGGAATTCGGTTGGGACGAGGAGGAGAAGGAAACCCAGATCTTCGACAAGGAGCCCGCGACGCTGGACCCGCTCGCGAAGCAGGGCAGCTTCCTCACCGAGGGCGGCGAGAAGACGGTGGCGATGGAGCCCTCCGAGGCGTTGCTCGCCGAGATGGGCGAGGCCTTCGAGTCACAGCTCCCCACCAAGCCGGCGGCGCAGCCGGTGCCCACGGGTGGGCGCGCGTGGGAGCGGCCCAACCCCCGCCAGACGCAAATGGGGTTGGGTCGTCCCGGGGATGCCCTGCCGTTGCCCGCGCCCAGTTCATTCCCCTCGTTCGCGCAGCCGGCGACCGCCCCGCGTAGGTCCGGCCCGATCCAGGTCGTGCATCCCGAGCCGTCGCATGTCTCCTTCGATCTGCCCGACGCGGGTTTCCGCCAGACCCTGCTGGGGGGCGCGCCGGCCCCGGCGCTGCCGGTGTCCCGGAGCGCCTCGCCGTCGCAGATGGGCAATCATGCCTATCCCACCTACCAGCCCCCGCAGCCGGTGGCGGTGTTGCCGGGGCCGGGGCTGCCGGGATCCTCCTTCCCCGGTTCGGCGTTTCCCGGGGCGCCGGTTCTGCCACCAGCGTCACAGTATCCCCCGCCGATTGAGCTCTATGCGCCGCCCCCCGTCCAGTTGCGTGGCCACTCGCGGCTCAAGTACTACGTCGCCTTTGTCCTCTTCATGATTGTGGGCGGCGGTGGCGCGTACATGTTCATGACCCGGCCTGGCATGCTCCAGATCTCCGTCAAGCCGTCGGACGCGCGGTTGGCGGTCGCCGGCGCGCTCATCACCTCCGGCCCACCCTACCAGCTCGACAAGCGCCCCGGGGTTTATCACGTGACGGTTTCTCGCGTGGGCTATGTGACCCGCGAGCAGGATATCCAAATCAGCGCGGGACAAGCCGGCCACGTGGACATCGATCTCGATCCCTCGCCGGATACGGGGTTCGATCTCACCAGCCAGCCCTCGGGCGGCCTGGTCTGGCTCGATGGCCAGCCGCTCGCAGTCGACGAGCATGGCAAGCAGGCGACGACCAACTTCCACGCCTCGCGCATCGCCCCGGGTCCGCACGTCATCGAGATTAAGGGCAGTCCACTCTACCAAAACTGGCGTCAGGAGTTCCTGCAGGAGGCGGGGCGGACGGTGCGCTTGCACGCGGATTTGGTGCGGGTCGCCGCCAGCGGAAGGACGGGGGCGGGCTCGCGCATGGCGCCATCGCCGGCCCCGGAAGTCCCGCCGGCGGCTACCGCGTCACCGCCCATCCCGCGGCCCACGTCGCCGACGCTGGCCTTGGGCAGGGACAACCCGTTCGAGCAACCCAAGGAGGAAAGGCACACGGGCCGAACAAAGGGGGGAAAGTCCACGGGTGGCGACGACGTCTTCGAGAATGCGAAGCCGACCTCGTCGGGGAAGAAGCCCAAGGCCAAGTCCAGCGGCGACGAGGATATCTTCGAAACCCAGGGCAAATCCGGCGGCAGCGCCGCGGCCGACTGCGTTGCCACCATCAGTTCCAAGCCGTGGGCCGAGGTGAGCATCGACGGCAAGCCGACGGGCAAGATCACCCCGCTCGTGAACTATTCGATTCCCTGTGGCAAGCACCGGCTGACCTTCAAGAACGCGGACCTGATGATCGAGCGGAATGAGAGCGTGACGCTTAAGTCCGGCCAGCCCTTCAAGAAGATCTTCTCGCTGGTGGAAAACGAACTGTAGAATCGGCCTTGGCCCTGCCCGACGGATTGCCTGCCGGGACCATCCGCATGAACTCGCGACCCGCAACAGAGAAACCAGGCCAGGGACTGACGGAGGCGTGGCAGGCGTATTACCGCCAAGCCGCGTTCGAGCTTCCCGCCCATCCCGCCGCGCGCGACTTTCTGGAACGCGATCTGCGCGAAACCCTGGCGCGATGGATCCCGCCGGATGCGAGCGTGCTCGATGTCGGTTGCGGCACGGGCGAGATTCTCGCCTCCCTGCCCAACCCAGATCGCGTCGGCATCGCCTCGCCGCCCGAGGTGGCGGCCGAGGCCCGGCGCCGCCATCCCGGCCTCGCCATCGAGGCGGCGGAAAGCGAGAACTTGCCGCCGGGCCGTCGCTTCGATGCCGTGATCTGCAATCGCCTCTGCCACAGCGTCGCCGACATCCGCAACCTGCTCGCCAATCTGCGCGAGCGGACAAACGAGCACGGGCGTCTCTTTCTCGTCGTCTACAACTATCTGTGGGAGGTGCCGGCGCGGATGGCGGAGCTCGCCGGTTTCAAGCTGCCGGCGCCAACCTCGAATTGGTTGTCCCACAGAGATTTCGAGAATCTCTTCGACATCACCGGGCTCGAAACCGTGCGCTTCGAGGACCGCATGCTCCTGCCGTCGGACGTGCCGGGTTTGGCGCCGCTCCTCAATCGCTACCTGGGCAAGCTGCCAGGCTGGCAACGGCTGTCGATGTATCGTATCTACGCCTTGCGCCGGCGCGAGAGCCTGACCGAGCCGCGCCAGGTTTCGGTGAGCGTGGTCGTGCCCGCGCGCAACGAGGCAGGCAACATCGCGGCCGCCATCGCGCGCACGCCCGTCATGGGCAGCAAGACCGAGATCATCTTCGTCGAAGGGGGATCGAGCGACGGAACCTGGGAGGCCATCGCGGCCGCCATCGCCGCCTATCGCGGTCCGCTCGAACTGCGCGCCATCCAGCAACAAGGCAAGGGCAAGGGCGACGCGGTCAGGCTGGGGTTCTCGCAGGCCCAGGGCGACGTGCTCATGATTCTCGACGCCGACCTGACGGTACCGCCCGAGGCGTTGCCGGTCTTCCACGACGTCATCGCGCGTGGCCTTGGGGACTTCGTGCAAGGCACGCGGCTGGTGTATCCGATGGATCCTGGCGCCATGCGCTTTTTCAACAAGCTGGGCAACATCGCATTCTCACAACTCTTCACCTACCTGCTGCAGCAGCCCATCAAGGACACCCTGTGCGGAACCAAGGTGCTGTGGCGCCGCGACTACGAACGGATCGCGGCGGCCCGCCATTTCTTCGGTGATTTCGATCCCTTCGGCG
>Ga0182019_10001047_pt1 | contig 13828 bp, 9 predicted proteins | sample 812E2MmetaG_FD_120483 | JGI IMG/M metagenome (GOLD analysis project Ga0182019, IMG submission 120483) | Permafrost microbial communities from Stordalen Mire, Sweden - 812E2M metaG | ecosystem: Environmental > Terrestrial > Soil > Wetlands > Permafrost | place: Sweden: Stordalen | collected...
CGATCGGCACGCGGGAACCGGCGCTGGACGGTTTCCTCAAAATCCACACGGAGAACTTCCGCCAGATTCTTTACGGGCGCGATGAGGACGTCGTTGGCATTCACATTATTTCCTATTTTATTGCGCGGAGCAGTCCGCCTCTCCGCGACAGACCGACGGTGCGTCCGGGGCATGCGGGGAAAAGCGAAGGGAATCGCATCCTTGAGCGCATTGCGGACATGATCCCGTTCTCCCGTTACGGCAGCCGGCTCCGCGCCATCGCCCATAACCAGGCACAGACCGCCGTTCTCGGTATCAATCAGCTTACGACCGGTTTGTTCCGCGCGCTGGACACGTTCTCCCAGCAGGACATCGTCGAGGGAGATCCGGAGACATTTCTTACGGACCATATCCTGCCGCACCTCCCTGTGTACGAGATCCTGCAAAGCCTCCGCCTCTACCAGGACGTCGATCTCACCGCCCTCCGTTCGATCGAGCGCGCCTTCCCTGCAGGCAACTCGGCATTCCTTGCCCTGCGGGAAGACGAGGATGCGATGGGGAAGTATATCCCTCTTTTCCAGCAGGAGCTCCTGCGCCGGCACGGGATCGACGTCAGCGAGTTCTTTGAGGGAAACCGGTTCATCCCCTCGCTGCTCCCCGCGTTGAGGCCCGACCTCGCAGTACTGCTCCAGCCGGATCTCTTCAACACCGACCCGGAGCGGCTGCGCGCACTGGCCGGCGGAGAGATCGACCCTGCGTGGCTTCAGGAGATTGGACGGCTTCTCGAAGCCCCTGACCGGCTCCGTGCATGGCGCGCGGATGCATGGGCGCTCCTGGAGCGTCCCGTCTACCAGCGCGTGGAAGCATTTGTGGAGCTTGCGGTTGCGCTCTACGGACTCGCCGCCAAGAACCACACGGCGGAAAGGAGCGGACCTCCCCGTTCGCAGAAGATTTCGTCCACTCTGGGACACTTCTTCCGCATGTCCCAAGCCGATGATGAGATGCGGGAGTTTCTTGCAGCATCCATGGAATATCTCGCCATGGCCTCGGAAGGCATGATGGATGTCCCCGCTTCCATTATCCGGGCAATGAGGGAAGTGGAACGCATTGCAGCCATTGAGGAACAGGCGCTTCCCCCCGTCCAGCAGGACCGGCTCCGATTCCATCTGCTGCAGATCGCACGTCTTTCGGGAGAGAACGGATGAGTGCCATGAGGGTTCTTCTGCTGGAAAACATTCACACCTGCGCCGTCGATGTCCTGTCCTCATCCGGTCTCGAAATCACGTCCCATCCCGGCGCCCTGGGGGAGGATGCTCTCATCGAGGCACTTCAGGGCGTTTCGCTCCTCGGGATCCGCTCCGGGACGCAGCTCACGAAGCGCGTGCTTGACAACGCACCGGGCCTCCTCGCCGTCGGCGCCTACTGCATCGGTACGAACCAGATCGATCTTGACGCCGCGTCCCTCCGCGGCATCGCTGTCTTCAATGCCCCCTACAGCAATACGCGAAGCGTTGCCGAACTTGTCATTGCGGAGATCATCGTCCTCATCAGACGGCTGTACGACAAGATCGTCAAGGCGCATCTCGGCATCTGGGACAAATCGTTCGAGAACGCCCGTGAAGTACGCGGGAAGAGGCTTGGGATCATCGGCTACGGCAATATCGGTTCACAGGTTTCCACGCTCGCCGAAGCGATGGGGATGGACGTCTCCTATTACGACGTCGTCGACAAACTGACCATCGGGAATGCGACGCGCGTCTCGACGCTGGACGAACTCCTTCGCATCGCGCAGGTGATCACGATCCACGTCGACGGAAATCCCAAGAATGCGAATCTTCTCGGCGAACGGGAATTCGGGTTAATGAGGGACGGGGTGATCCTTTTGAACCTCAGCAGGGGACATGTCGTCAACATTGAAGCTCTTGCGCGCGCCATCGGGACGGGAAAGGTGGCAGGAGCTGCCCTCGACGTTTTTCCCCGGGAGCCGAAGGATGCGGCCGCCCCGCTCATGACGCCGCTCCAGGGGCTGCCCAACGTTCTTCTCACCCCTCACATCGGAGGGAGCACGGAGGAGGCCCAGGAGAGCATTGCGGAGTTCGTCTCGCAGAAGGTCATCGAATATCTCAGAACGGGAAGCACGTTCACCAGCGTCAACTTCCCCAAAATCGCCCTCCCCCACGCCGATGAAAAGCAATCACACCGGCTGCTCCACGTTCACCGGAACGTCCCGGGCGTTCTTTCCCAGATCAACGGCATCTTCGCCAAGAACAACGTGAACGTGATCGGCCAGTACCTCCGCACGAACGAGCTCATCGGCTATGCCATCGCCGATGTCGACAGGCAGTACAAGCCCTCTCTTCTCGATGATCTGCTGCGCGTCGACAACACCATCACCGTCAGGATACTCTGATCCTCCTACTTGATCCCCAGTTCCTTGCACATGCGGTAGAAGTTTGACGGCGCAAGACCCATCTTTTCCGCCGCGTTGGAATCGGAGCTCGAGACGCTCCGTACGTACTTGAAATACCGCATCCGGAAGACCCGCTCCATTTCCCGCAGCGGCAGCACCTGGCCGTTGGTCATGTCGTCGAAGCTTGCCATGTCCTTCGTCATCAGGTTGTTGGACAGGATCATGGGATTGCTGACGTCCTTCGCGGTGATCGTGTCGGTGCAATTGAGCACGAGACGCTGGACCACGCTACGGACCTCGCGCACATTCCCCGGCCAGCGATAGTTGAGGAGGATATCCTTGGCCTGCGGTTCCACCTCGGGGATGGTGATGCCAAGGTCGCGGCTGTAGAACTCAAGGAAATGTTCGAACAACAGGATGATGTCGTCTCCCCTGTGGCGCAGCGGGACCACGTTGATCGGCACGATGTTGAGCCGATAATACAGATCTTCCCGAAACCGTCCTTCGTTCACCTCATTCGCAAGATTTTTGTTCGTCGCCGCGATGATCCGCACATTGACTGCGATGTTGCCGGTCCTCCCGATCTTCTCGATCTCCCCGTCCTGGATCACCCGCAGCAGCTTCACCTGGGCAGTCGAAGACAGTTCCGCCACTTCATCGAGGAACACCGTGCCGTTATTGGCCACCTCAAACAGGCCCAGCTTCTTCGCCTGCGCCCCGGTGAACGAGCCCTTCTCGTAGCCGAACAGTTCGCTTTCAATCAATTCCTGCGGGATGCTCCCGCAGTTGATCGGGACGAATTTTTCGTACTTCCGGCGGCTCTTCAAGTGGATGTTCCATGCCACAAGCTCCTTCCCGGTGCCGGAATCGCCGGAGATGAGGACATTGACGTCGCTCTTTGCGTAGCGCTCGATCGCGTCCCTCATCTGCAGCATAGGTTTCGACTCCCCTATCAGCCTTTTCGTCTCCAGCAGGTTTTCAACGCTCTGCAGCAGACGCCGGTCGGCCTTTAACTTGTGCTTCTCCAGTTTCTTCTTTTCAAAGGCGTTGAAGATGCTGAGGAGAAAATCCGTGGGCTGGTAGATGTATTCTTCGATGTTCCCGGGGTACTTCGTACAATACCAGAAGGCGCCCGCTTTCAGGAGATTGTTGGCAAACTCATAGTCCGTGATATTGATCGTCATCTTGGTAATGACGATGATCTGGATAAACGGATCGATCTCCTTGATCTGCCGGATGAGTTCCTCGCCCCTGAGCCCCCCCGAGATCTGGTAGTCGAGGATAACGACGTCGTACTCATCCCTTTTGTTCTTGATCAGTTCCAGAGCCGCCCGTCCATTGGAGACGACATCCCCAATCCGGAGCCGTTCCGCAAAGAGACTTATCGTATTCCTGACGCGGCAGACATCGAACTCCTCGTCCTCCACCAGCAATACTGATATGACATTCGTGTTCGTCATAACATCACCCCGGCATTAATGCCTTATGGTCAACGTAAACCGGCATCCGCCTTCCGGCAGATTTTCCGCGTCAAGTCCCCAGCCGCATTTCTCCACCGCCATCTGATACGCGATGTAGCATCCGTAGCCGGAATGCGATCCCATCCCCTTCTTCGTCGATTCCTGTTCCAGGAAAACCTTCTTGATTCCCTTCGGACCCGGCTGCAGCGACTCCTGCGCAATCCCCACTCCGTTATCCGCAATCGTCAGGCAGGATGTGCCCGCGGTCCTGTCCCACCGGGTCGTGATGATGATGGTGACGGAGTCCTTTCCTCCGTGATCAATGCTGTTTTGGATCAACGGCTCGAGAATCTCCCAGACGATGAATTCATTCACATGCACCAGAGGAAGCGACGGGTCCAGGTCCAGCTTGATGTCGAACATTTCATTCTTGCTCGAAAGCCGGAGAAAGACGTTGCGGACAATGAACTCGATGACATCGTTGATGTCCGTGTGGAAGATCGGATTGACAATGGTGTTGATATCCTGGTCGTACCACTTCATGTCGTAGATGATGCGGGAGATGAAGTTGGAATACGTCACGACCCGCTGCTTCATCGCGTCCAGATTGCGGGGATCCATCTTGCGAACGTCTTCCTTGATGAACCCCATGATCTTTTCGGCCTTGTGATGCGTATGGTACATCCGTTTCGTGAAAAGCGACTCCTTTTCCAGGCGAATCTGGTTCTCGAGATATCCCTGGTGTTCGGCGAACCATCGCCGCTGCATCTCGTCCCGCTCCCGCACGGCTTGCGACGACACCAGAAACATCGCCATCAAACCGATCACAATCAACACCGAGAAGAGTATCGACACACGGTCGAAGTTCGCCCCCACTTCCTCCGTCAGGAAGGAAAAATCCGGCGTGATGCGCATATACATTGCGCCGACATATTCCCCTTCCGGGACAAACGGCACAATGACGTTGAAGGTTTTCTGGTTTACCACCGAACTGATGATCTTCTCATGATCGCGCAATTCACGCTGCACGGCGAGGAAGTACTGCACTGCCGGCGGCGCCTGGGATGACGCCTGAGGATCGTACGGAGGGAGTGTGCCTTTGAAGAACGCGTAGAGCGACTGGCCGTTCTTGATGACATACACCTGCCTGTCCTTCAGGAGGATAAGCGCGATATCTTCGATGCTTCTCTGGATCAATTGCTGCTTGAGGAACACATTCAGCGAATACACCATCGTATTATTGACGCTGTCCTGTTCTATGCCAAGCTGTTGCTGGTTCTGGAAGAGAAGTTCCAAACTGGCGGAGGTAACGATAGCGATGCGTTCAGCGTAGTATTTCTGGAACCAATTCTGCGTTCCGTGCAGAAAGTCGCCGACAAGAGATTTCTGCACAAAGGCGAGGACGATCTGGAATGCGATCAGAACCGCGAAGAGGACAATGACGTGCTTGATCTCGAAGCGATAGCGCGACAACTTCGTGCGAAGGTCCGTGAAGACCCATTCATGGCGCGGATTCATCGCATCACCTTGTCTCCACCGATGCCTGCGCCGACTGGATCGCTCTGGTTGCCTCCCGGACGGCGCTGTCGACGGTGATCTTGCCTTTGACCGCAAGCGACAAGTAGTACGCCATGATTTTCGAATTATTCGTGTAGTCCTTCACCGGCGGGCGGTGCACACCGAAACGCATGAGCTCCTTGATCCCGGCGATCTCGGGATGCCTCTCCACGCTGGCGGGGTTGTCGTAAAATGACGTTACCACGGGGTAGTACCCTCCCCGCGCGTAGAACGATTCCTGCGATTCATCCGTGAGGAGAAACTTGACAAAATCGATCACCGCGTCCTTCTTGGTGCTGAAACGGGACACCATGAGGTCCCACCCGCCGAACATGGAGGACGGATGCCCACCGGCGAACCGGGGGAGCGGCGCCTTCCGCAAAAACTGTTGTTTGTTCCAATCGTACGGCTGCTGAGTGAAATCTTTGTCGTAGCTCGTCCATCCGTGAAGAAAGAGTCCGTCGTTCTTCACATAGTACTCGTAGCTGGGAACTTCCGTAAACGTCGTGACGATCGGCGGTGCGATCGCCGATTTCTGGACGATGTCCACAAAGAGCTGGAGGGCCTTTTTTCCCTCCGGGGTGTCGAAACTGAAACCCGACTTCGAAAAATAGTCCGGCTGGAGACTAAGAAGGTTTTCAATATATCCGCAGATAAAACCTTCAAATCCGGCGGCGGGGAAGACATAGAACGGGCCCTTCCCGCGATACCTGCCCCTGAGGGCGATGAATTGGTCCCATGTCATCCCCGATGCCAGCGACCGGACGATTCCATCCCCTCCCGGCATCTGCCGCACCAGATCCTCCCGGTAGTACATCACTCCCACGACCAGATCGAGAGGTACGGCCACCAAATCGCCGTCGCTATAGCACGAGTACAGGGCGTCGGGGATGATACGTTGGAGTTCCTGTTGGGAAAAATGGGTTCCGAGCGGCTCACACCATTTCGCAAAGCGCTGCACCCAGATGACGTCGACGGCAAGCAGGTCAATGCCGTCTCCCTCCCCCCGAAGTGATCGCGCGAGGATTTCCTTTCGTTCGTTCGTGCTGAAATCGAGATTGGGAAAATCGATGGGAATGACCTCGACCTTGCCGGCGTTGAGGGCATTATACTTATCGATGAGATACCTGTGCGCCGCCGTGATGCGGTCAGCAAAGAAGATCTTCACCACCTCCTGTTGCGGACGGCGGACGAAGAATGAATACGCCACCAGGTAGAAGAGTGCCAGGAAAACAATCACGAGGAAGAACGAATTCCACCGAAGAAGCTCGAACCTGCGCATTGCGCTGTTTCCTCATGCCAAACGACGTTGAAGAACGCAGCGCCGGCCTCCCGGGCCGGCGCTTTGCTGCACGGGAGCATACACCGGTCGTCGTGAACAACGATACTCAGGCGGCACAAGTACCATCACAGAGAGTACAGTCCATGCCGCCTGCTAATGTACGGTTTTCCGCGACGAGGAAACAGGGCACGCCTTGAGGATCAGGAAGCTCTTCCCGATGTGCACGCCGATCCAGAAGACATCGACGTGGATGATGCAGGCACCGGAGGCCACGCCCATCGTGTCCTTGCCGAGCAGGGCCAATCTCCCTTCGCCGCTTCGCATGGTCCCGCCTCTTCGAGCCTCTTCACGAGACTCGCGCCAACTCTCTCAACGCGGATTCAGCACCCCTGGCGAAGGGACAAGAGATCGTCTTCCATGCACAAGATAGATACGCGGGTCGCCTTTTCACTTGAGTATTACACAGATGATGCCAGAACGCGACAGGCCGGTTTTCCGCCAATTCCTGGGGAGGGTCGATTTCCGTTCCTACGGCTGGGAATCCGGAGTTATCATATTCATAAAAACGTATCAAGATGATAAAGGGCTGACCCTGGAAAACATTGAAATTTCAATAAATATAGGCATTGCCTCACGGAATGAAGAATCACGGAAGTTCGCAGCAGGAGAACATTCGTGGCATCCTTTGTGAAAGAGGTATTGGGCACCATCATTATCCCGCACTCCGGCACCGCCGGGAGGGGGAGCTGTCCCTACTTCGGAGAACAACTCATGACACGGAAAGAATACGCTGCCCGGCTCAAGGCCCTTCAGCGCAGCCATAAGGCATTCCTTGCACAAAAAAACGTGAAGGTCAGAAACGGAAACGGAATCTTCACCCGCTATGTTCACCCGGTGGTGACCGCGGAGCATGCACCTCTCTTCTGGCGATATGATCTGGACTACACCTCCAATCCCCGCCTGATGGAGCGGATCGGCGTCAATGCCGCGTTCAACTCAGGAGCTATAGAACACAACGGGAGCATTCTCCTCGTGGTGAGGGTGGAAGGGACAGACCGCAAGTCGTTCTTCGCCATCGCGGAATCACGCAACGGTATCGACAACTTTCACTTCTGGGACTACCCGATCGTCATCCCGGAGACTTCAGAGCCCGACATCAACGTGTACGATATGCGGGTGGTCAAGCATGAAGACGGATGCATCTACGGGCTGTTCTGCACCGAACGGAAGGACCGGGAGACGCCCCGGACCGATACCTCCTCTGCCATCGCCCAATGTGGGATTGTCAGGACGAAGGATTTCCTCTCGTGGGAACGGCTTCCCGATCTCAGGACGAAATCGCCGCAGCAACGAAACGTCGTCCTTCATCCCGAATTCGTCCAGGGGAAATACGCCTTTTATACACGTCCGCAGGATGGCTTCATTGAGGCCGGCACAGGAGGAGGGATCGGCTGGGGTCTCGCCGACACCATGGAAGGGGCAGTGATCGACAGCGAGATCATCATCGACGACCGGGCCTACCACACGATCAAGGAAGTGAAGAACGGCCTGGGCCCGGCACCAATCAAGACTCCCAAGGGATGGCTCCAATTGGCGCATGGCGTCAGGAACACCGCCGCGGGACTTCGGTACGTCCTCTACATGTTCCTCACCGACCTGAAGGATCCGTTCAGGGTTCTTGCACATCCCGGAGGGTATTTCCTGGCGCCGGAGGGGATCGAGCGGGTGGGCGACGTCTCCAATGTCACGTTCAGCAACGGGTGGGTGGCGAAGAAGAACGGGGATGTCTTCATCTACTACGGGTCATCGGACACCCGGATGCATGTCGCAACGACAACCGTGGACCAACTGCTTGACTACGTGCTCCACACTCCCGAAGACGGAATGCGGAGCGCGGCAAACGTGCAGCAGCGGATTGCCTTGATCAGAAAGAACCTCGCCGCCGGAAAGAAGTCGCCCCGGAAGCGCTGACCTCTTGCACCTCAGGCGACGATGAAGTGCGCGCTCCCCGCCCGGGGAGCGCGCGCTGTTTCACTCTCCTCCTCCCGACAGAAACATCTCACGGAATATCGATTCCGCATCACCTGAGGGAAGAAGGGCTCAATGCGAGGCTGCGACCTTCTTCCAGGCCGCAATCAATTCGTCGATCTCGTGTTTGTGCCGCACGATACCCGCGTCTGCATGGCTCCCGTCGCTCAGCATTGCAATGCAGTTCATCAGCGAGCGCCCGGTGTGATATGTACACTTCCATATATGACTCTTGAGGCCGGTCGTGAAATCCGGTTCCTTGTCGATCCCCCCTTCAAACCAGTCCCCGTTCCGCTTGTCGAGGATGTACTCCTTCACATACTCCCACTGACGGAGGAAATACGCCTCATACCCCGCATCAGGGTAGATCTTCGAGAGAAGGAGAAGCGCGTTCAACGTTTCTGCCTGCGCCCACCAGTTCTTGGTGTCGCGAAGAATCGTGCAGCCGGGGCGGTCTTTGAGGTAGTAGCCGCCATCGTAGACGCCGCCGACCTCCTTATCCCATCCGTGAGCGAGGCCATGGTCGACCATTTTCCGGCCGATGGCCAGCGTCTTCTTGTCGTCCTCCAATCCCAGGGCGTGCGACGCTTCGAGCATCAGGAATGCGGTTTCAAAGTCATGTCCAAACGAGACATGGTCAAGGCCGAAATTCGCTTCACGTTCGGCGGCAGGCGCATCACGGAACGACAGCGGTGTCCAATCGTCATAGAAGAACAGTTGCAGGTATCCCTTCTCCGCCACCATCCTATCCCGTATGAGGATCAGGAGCGACAGGAGCTTCTCACGAAGGACTGGATCCTTCCAGACCTTGTACAGTTCTGTGTAGGCCTCCAGCAGGTGGATCGACGAGTTCTGGTCCTTGTAGCCGACCTCGTTCCCATCGGATGCGACAGTGACATATTTGCTGGATTTGTTAAACGGTGTTCCGTCCCGCATGAGGAACTCGAAGTATCCCTTCTCGCGCGGGTCGTACGCATGATCCTCGATCCATGCGAACGCCCGACGGGCGAATGCGAGGACCTCCGGGTCCCTGGTGATGTCATAGAAAGCGGCGAGAGCGTACACGCCAAAGGCGTTCCCATAGCTCCGCTTTTCATCGCGCCACCCGCGGACATCGGACGGTCCCCCCTCGCGGCTGCGGATCTGGTAGAAGCCCCCGAATTCAGAATCCCACATCACATTCTTCAGGAAACTGTACCCGTGGAGGGCGAGATCGCGGTATTTTGCCCCGTCGCTCTGGAACGCCGCCGATTTCGAAAGCGTCCAGACGTGCCTGGCCTGTGTGACGATCATTTTCTCCTGCTCTTGCATCAGCTTCCAGTCGTACGTAACATTGGTGAAGTAGCCGCCGTAGGTTTTATCGACGACAAGCGGATACCATTTCTTGAGGATGTCGTCGTTCAGCGCATGTGTGAATTCTGCAATAAGCGACCCGGGGACAGGCATGTGTTCTTCTCCATTTCTCCAGAGTTATCGGTCTTCCGAAGCAACAAGGGTGTCTAGCGCATGACGTCCATTCTCACCAAAAGCGTGCTAAAAAGAACCGCGAAGAATGTGGGGTATTTCGCCTGTTCGTCATGTCCGATTCTATGTTTTTGATAACTTTTATCGTTTTGATAAAGCCTGCAGTATTCCGGGATCTCCTGGCCTGACAGCAAATAGTTCTTTTTACGTTCAAAGTATGGCACTTGGTTTGCCGCACACCAAGGGAGTTCCTATGACACAGGCATCCCCACTCACCGGAGACGGCGCATTGTGACTCCACTCTCTCGTTCGCACATCTTCGTCACTCTCACGGTCCTGACAGTTCTCTCGACCGCGACGGGCGCTGCACAGTTCGCACACTTTGTCACCGCACAAAGGGACAAGCTCATGGACGGGGATCAGGAGCTTCGCTTCATCTCCTTCAATATCCCCAACATCCATTATGTGGAAGACAACCACGAATTCACCACCGGAAATCCATGGCGTGTTGCCGATGAGTACGAGATCCGCGATGCACTGACAGCGATCCGGCAACTGGGAGGAAAGGTCACGCGGATCTATGTTCCCTCCGTGAGGAAAGAAGGCGACGATGCAAGCATCGTCCGCCACGTGAACGGCCCCGGCGTGTTCGACGAGGAGGCATTCAAGGCCTACGACAAAATGCTGCAGATCGCCAACGAAGTCGGGGTACGTGTCATCATTCCTCTTGTTGACAACTGGTGGTGGTGGGGCGGTCCGAAGGAATACGCCGCCTTCCGGGGGAAAAGAGCGGAAGAATTCTGGACCGACTCTCTGTTGATCAGCGACTTCAAGCAGACGATCACCTTCATGATCAACAGGGTGAACACCTACACCGGCGTGCGGTTCAAAGATGACAAGGCGATCCTCGGGTGGGAGACCGGGAACGAATTGGATTGCCCGTTTTCGTGGACCCGCGAAATCGCCGCCACGATCAAGAGTTTGGATTCCAACCACCTCGTCATCGAAGGAACGCGCAGCAACGAAGTGAGCGATAGCGCGCTCGCCGAACCGAACATCGACGTCCTCACCACCCATCATTACTCTCCGCTGTCAGTGAGCTTGAGCAGGATCATGAAGGGGCGGGAGAAGACCCGGAACCTGAAGCCGTATTTCATCGGTGAGCTCGGGTTTGTCCCGCTGGCGGGCATGCGGCAGATCCTCGACACGGTGATATCTTCCGGCGTGTCCGGGATCATGATCTGGAGCATGCGGGGACACAACCGCGACGGCGGATTCTATTATCATGCCAATTCCTACCGATGGCCCGGGTTTCCATCGGGAGATTCTTGGCTGGAGATTCCCATTCTCCAGCTCTTCCGGGAGAAGGCATTCCAGATCAACAGTATTCCCCCGGACTCGCTTCCCCCTCCCCAGCCACCGCGGCTGTTGCCGATTGTTTCTGCCGCCCATATCTCCTGGCAGGGCTCGACAGGTGCGTCATCCTACCTGATCGAGCGGAAGATGGATGGAGACAATTTTTGGGAGGCGATCGCACGCGTGACCGATGCGGACGCGGCGTACCGGCCTCTGTATGATGACACCTCCGCCGTGCCGGGGAAGAGCTATCAGTACCGGATCCTGGCGCGCAATGCATCCGGTTATTCCGAACCTTGCGATCCGTCGGTACCGGTGATAGCCGGCGACCATGTGTTTGTCGACGAACTGGAAAACGGCAGCCGTTTTGTGGAACAGTCGGCTAATCTCCTTTTCGTCCCTCCCCGGGATGTCGCAAAAGCAAAGGAGGATCGATCACGGGTGACGGGACTTCAGGGTGATTTCTTTGGGTACAGGATGGACGGCGATATCGATTCCGTCATGATCGACGGGTTCTTCACCGGCAAAGAGCCGGGGAGGGATCTTCAACTCCTGGCGAGCGATAGCACGGGCGCATACTTTTCCCTGTCATGCTCGAAAGAGATTTTTCCTCCCTTCAAGAACGAATATGGGGCGTACATTGCGGTCAGATATATCGCGCATGACATCCCTCACGGTGATCACTACCTGCGGATCATCCTGGGGGAGGAGACCCAGGTGGCACGAATTGAAGTGACGCATAAGTAGATGAAGCACAGGCACCTGCAGCGGAATCAACGTCGGGCGGCGGGCCGTCGATCCGCACCGGTTGCCGTGAGCACCTCGTGGCGGAGGATCTCGCGTACCAGCAGGATGCCGACGGGGACATATTCCATGAGCAGAAGGAGCGGTTGGTCCGTCCAGAGTCCGAACGCCCTGTATTGATAGACGACAAGATTCGCGACGCAGGAGAGGCCAAGGAATGCGCAGACGGCCGGCGACCACCGGAGCGCGAGCAGCGCTGCAAGCCACGTCAGGTACCATGGGTGGACAACGGGGGACAAGAGGAAAAAGCCGGTGAACCCCCAAAAGACCTTTTCCACGAGAGGAAGGTCCCTGAGTGTAAGGAAGGCAATCCAACCCACGATCGCGATGCCGCACACAAGGTGAGTTGTTTCGTTCACGCCGATCATCCCGTGCAGGAGGTAGAAAATCCCGCCGTTGAACTCCCACCGCGACCCGAACGTCATCAACGAATCGGCGATGCCCCACGTCGGCTCAAGGAAGAGCAGATAGCCCCCTCCGAGAATTGCCAGTGGAAGTCCCGCAAGAAGGGCCCGGAAGAACCAGCGGCTTCCCCCCGCCGGAGCGGAGCCGGAGGGGTGTCCCGCGGTTCTCCCCCCGCCGTTTCTTCCGAGGAGGAACGGCACGACGATGACCGGGGCAAGCTTTGCGAGCATGCCGAAACCCAGCGCCAGAGCTCCCCGCATTTTCCGGCCGGTACAAAGGAAGAGGAGTGCGAGGATCAGAAAGGGGATGCCGATTGCATCGATGTGTCCGTCGAGACCGAAATAGAGAACAGGAAGAGGCGACCACGCATAGAGCATGACTTTCCACGCCCGTCCTTCCTGGCCGCGCAGGAAAGCCGCGAGAATGACCATCGTCAGCGCGTCCGCAAGAACAAGGAGAAGCTTGAATCCCGCCACCGATTCACCCCAGAGGATCGAAGAAAACCAGAAGAAGGCCTGTGCCAGCGGAGGATAGATGGTCCGCAAACCGGGATGATTCACCAGTGCCGGGAGATCGGCAGACGCAAGGAACGACAGGTGCCGGTCGGTGGGAAGATACGCGTAGGGATTCACCCCCGCTGCAAGGACCTTTCCGTCCCAGAGGTAGCGGTAAATGTCATCAGATCCGACGACATGATGAGGAACGAGCGTCAGCCGGAAGAGGAGTCCGCAGGCCAGTATCATCCAGACGGCGTGCGAGTCGTCACGGGGAGTGTCTTGCAGATCGTGGGCGGACCGGGCGGCGGGACGGATTGACCACAGGGCAGCACAGAAGAGCAGGTACGTCGCCACATTCACGCCGAGAAAAAAGAGAACCTCCGCAGGTCCAAGAGGTGCCGCGTAGAGCGAGAAGTAGCACGCCTCCATCAAGAATGCGATGATGAAAATTCTTCTCACCACTGTCCCCTCATGATTCCGCCACCGCATCATTCCCCGTCCAAAGCCGGTTCACGACATACGTCACTGCGCAGGCGCTCACGGCGAACACAACGGAGAGGGTGATGGCAAGGTCATAGCGGGCATA
>Ga0182019_10001048_pt1 | contig 13825 bp, 14 predicted proteins | sample 812E2MmetaG_FD_120483 | JGI IMG/M metagenome (GOLD analysis project Ga0182019, IMG submission 120483) | Permafrost microbial communities from Stordalen Mire, Sweden - 812E2M metaG | ecosystem: Environmental > Terrestrial > Soil > Wetlands > Permafrost | place: Sweden: Stordalen | collected...
CATCACCTCCTAATATTGCTATCTGCTCATCATTTTCATCGAGAAAAAATTTCTTGTTGTATTGCCTAAAATCTACAGTAGTTCCAAGCACCTTGCTTATTATAAGATGTTCCCACTCTGTCAACAAGAGATTTATTTTTTCATAATATTCGGGGATGCTTTTTGATAATAATGCTATAACGCAATCAAATACTCCGTCAGAAATGCCATACCAATAGACATCTTTATTATTTTTCATGTTTTGGATAAATTTTTCTCTTTCATCAGGGATGTTCTGTAATTTCAGATAGACCTTGAACATATAATATCCTAATTTGTTTGGATTGATAGATGTTATGAAGCCTTCTATTATGCCTTTTTTCTGCAGCTGATCAATCCTATATTTAACTGCTTCTCTTGATTTGCCGACCTTTTTTGCAAGCATTGTCGCAGGTATCCTACAGTTTTTATCAAGCTCAGAGAGGATTTTTCGATCAGTGATATCTATCTTAATTTTATCCATAATCATACCATTTAATGGACTTTTATATAAATATTATCATAAAACGGTTAAATTATTGTAAGAAGTTTAATATATATAATAAATAATGTTATTATTAACGAGTGGTGAAGATATTCACAAAAAAGGTGACACAAATGAAATACCCGAAAAATGATTCAAGAAATATGTTGGATAAAATTACAGTGGTATTTGAGGACAAGTTCCCAAAAGGTTACAAAAACAATGTAGCAAATTGGGGAAATTTCTCGGCTGCAGAAATGCACCAAGCAAATGAAGAGGGTGTACAAAAACTTCTGCATCTAGACATCGATTACGGAAATAGCTGTAGCCTAAGATGCGAACATTGCTTTAGAAGAGATGATAGATTTGACACAAAAGGAGAATGCGGATTCTTAAACGAAGAACAGATAGTGGCATATCTTAAAGAAGCAAAAAAACTTGGATTAAAGAGCGTTAAATTTCTTGGAAGAGGAGAACCGTTCGAAAATCCTAAATTCTTCGGATTCCTAGAAAAACTGACAGAGATGGGAATCGGTGCCTCAGTATTCACAAAAGGACATGTCATAGGAAGCGACGAATTGGCGAAAAAATTTAACGAACAATACGGAATCAATTCAGGAAAAGATCTGGCAGCAAGGCTTAAGAAATTAAATGTAAGCATACTGTTAGGATTCAACTCATTCAATAGAGAAATGCAAGAAACATTTGTAGGGATAGAAAAATCTCCAATAAAAAATTATGTAGAATTAAGAGATAAAGCCTTGATGAATCTTGTAGATGCAGGATTCAATGAATACCATCAAGGGAAAGAGACAAGGCTTGCGATAATCTCTGCACCTGTAAAACCTGAAAACATCAATGAAATATTTGAGATATACAAATGGGGCAGGATCAGAAATATCTATGCACTAAGCTGCCCATCGACAGTGAGCGGCAAAGGAATAGATGAGACTGCAAGAGTAGACCATGAAAAATATGTGAAAGATCTCGAGGAAGTATATACTAAAATATATATCTGGAATATAGATAAAGGATTGATGACATTAAAACAATTCAAAGAAGAAGGAGTCTCATTATATCCCGGGTGCCATCCTTGCACACAGACAGCAGCAGGGATGTATCTCACATTATCTGGAAAAATCGTGAGATGCCCTGGAAGAGCAGATGCACAGAGCACATTCACAGAAGACATAAGAAAAGAAGAAAGCCTGAAAGCAGTATGGCTGAAAAGCGACAGCTACAAAAGGGCAGAAGGAAAGATATTATCTCCAGAAAGAAATGGACTCAACTATCATTGTGTAGCAAGAGACGGCCACAGCCTAGATGCAAAATTTTATAGAGACATAAAACAAAAAGTGATAGAGCACTTTGAACAATGAATAATTTTTTATTTTAATTTTTTTATTTTTATCTTGATTGCCTTGGATGATCCTCTATCTGACTGTCTGCACGCTGAAGCATCCTCTTGAATGATAAGGATTCATACATCTTTTGTGCATTTATCCCATATTCAGAATATCTTGGACGTATCTCTATCCACCACTGATCTTCTTTTATTTTTACAGTTGTTGTGTCTGTTAGAATATACATTTGCCATACAAGATATATTTTTTCATCAGATTGTTCAGTGATATATCTCAATGTGGCCCTAAGATCTTTCGAATTGCCTACATCATTAAGCAAGTCCATATCATCAGGGTCCCATCTGTAGACATTCACAACATCTACAGAATCATCGATGTTCGTGTCAATATATTCTGCGAATATAGCTGTTACCTTCCCCACCTTCTCGCTGCTGTTTGAGAGATATAGTGGAGTGAAATATGACCCTTCATGCTCTATACGGCCGTGATGCGGCGTAGGATTATATTGATTCGCATCTATCGGAGATGCAAGCATCACCAGTCCTACAAGTCCAGGTATTAGTCCAACAAGTCTTGGTATTTTACGCATATCACATCCAAAAAGTATATTATTGATAGACGTGTTTAAAAATCTTGCTGTATGCCATCATTAAGAGTTTTTAGTAGAGTTTTTCTGGGTTTTTTAGACACTTTTCTCGTCGATAAACAAACCGCAACACTTATAAATAAAGATTATTTCTTTTTTATTGTCTCAAGGTAATTATGGTCGACGATAAAAACACGAATCCGGATAATGGCAATGGTAACAATCCTAAGATAATTCTTCAGCCTATCGAAGACGAGATGAAGAAATCCTATCTAGATTATGCGATGTCTGTCATCGTCGGAAGAGCCCTTCCTGATGTGCGTGATGGATTAAAGCCTGTCCATAGAAGGATTCTCTACGCTATGAATGAACTTAGCAACACTTACAATAAGCCTACAAAAAAATGTGCAAGGATTGTCGGAGAAGTATTAGGTAAGTATCATCCTCATGGTGATGTGGCTGTCTATGATTCTTTAGTGAGGATGGCGCAGGATTTCTCATTAAGGTATCCTTTAGTTCAGGGTCAGGGAAATTTCGGATCTATTGATGGAGACAGCGCAGCGCATATGAGATATACTGAGGCAAGACTTGCAAAAATAAGTGATGAGATGCTTCAAGATATTGACAAAGAGACTGTTGATTTCTCTCCAAATTTCGATGGAACATTACAAGAGCCTGTCGTGATGCCGAGCAAATTCCCTAACTTGCTTGTCAACGGCAGCGCAGGAATCGCTGTCGGCATGGCGACCAACATCCCTCCGCACAATCTTACTGAAAGCTGTAATGCAGTCATTGCAATGATCGATAATCCAGAAATCTCGACTGAAGAACTCGCAGGCATAGTGAAAGGTCCTGATTTCCCGACAGGAGCAGAGATTGTCGGCAGAAAAGGCATCATAGAGGCATATACAAGAGGAAAAGGCGCTGTGAAGATAAGGTCTATAATAGATATCGAGCAGAAAAAGGATAGGAAGAGACTGGTTGTCAAAGAGATCCCTTATCAAGTCAACAAATCTACATTGGTAGAGGATATAGCGACCCTTGTCCGTGACAAGAAGATTTCAGACATATCTGATCTTCGTGACGAATCTGACCGTGATGGAATCAGGATAGTCATCGAACTGAAGAAAGATGCGAATCCTGAGATTGTAAAGAACTTATTATATAATTTCTCGAGACTCGAGGATACTTTCGGGATAAATATGGTCGCGCTTGTCGGCACTGAGCCAAAATTATTATCATTGAAATCTTATCTGCAAAATTATGTAGACCACAGGATTACTATTGTTAGAAAAAGATGCATGTTCGATTTAAGAAAGGCAGAAGAGAGGGCACATATATTAGAAGGCCTAAGGATTGCGCTCAAGAATATAGACGCCGTCGTGGCATTGATAAAAAGGTGTAAGAGCACTGATGATGCAAAGAAGGGATTGATAGAATCCTTCAAACTTTCTGAGATGCAGAGCCAGGCAATACTCGACATGAGATTGTCAAGGATTGCGGCGCTTGAACAGGAAAAAATCAATACAGAATATTCTGAACTATTAAAGACTATAAAAGAATTGAAAGATATCTTAGGGTCTGACCAGAGGATCAGGAACATAATAAAAGATGAGATGAGAGAGATAATAGATAAATATGGCGGCAAATCAGATCCTAGAAGAACAAAGATAATAGATGTCGGCGATGAAGATATGGACTTCGAGATCGAGGATCTTATACCTGATGAGCCTGTCGTGATAACTATCACGCATTCTGGATATATCAAAAGGATTCCTCTTGAGACATATAAAGTGCAGAACAGGGGTGGTAGAGGGATAATAGCCTCTGATCTTAAAGAAGATGATTTCATCGAAGATTTGTTTGTGGCAAGGACACATTCATATCTTATGATAATAACAAATAAAGGCCAATTGCATTGGCTAAAGGTTTACAAAGTGCCTGATTCATCAAGACAGAGCATGGGAAAAGCCATAGTCAATATACTCGAGCTAGATTCTGATGAAAAGGTCAATGCAGTAATCCCTGTAAAAGAATTTGATGATAAGCATTATCTTGTCATGGCAACAAAACAAGGGACAATAAAAAAGACAAACCTTATAGAATTCTCTAATCCAAGAAAAGGAGGGATACTTGCAATCAGTATAGATATCGAGGGGAAAGATGAACTTGTTAATGCGCTCATGACTGATGGGACAAAAAATATCATGCTATGCACAAAACATGGACAGGCAGCAAAGTTCAGCGAAGAGGATGTAAGACCTACAGGAAGGAGTAGTGCAGGTGTGCGCGGGATAAGGCTTGAGAAAGATGATGAAGTCATCGGCATGATAAAATCTGACGAGGATAAGCAAGTGCTCACCTTGACAGAGAATGGCTATGGAAAAAGGACAGCAGTGCAAGAATACCGCCTGATAAATAGGGGCGGCAAAGGCGTAATCAACATAATATGTTCAGAGCGTAATGGAAATGTCGTAGCTGTTACATGTGTGAAAGACACCGATGAAGTCATGCTGATATCAAAGAAAGGGATTCTAATAAGGACAACATGCGACCAGATATCCACAGTCGGGAGAAATACTCAAGGAGTCAGACTGATGAAGCTATCATCAGGCGATACAGCGACGAACATGACGAAGATTGTGAAAGAATAGATTGTAGTTTATCGTAAATTATTTCTAGCAGTATAATGTTTGTAAGTTAAAGATGACGTATCTACAACCATCCTCATAGGATAATATATCCCATTCGAATCAGCCATTTGAAACAGCACATTCTTTTCGAAACCATGCTTGAGAAATATATCTACTCTTTCGATATTTTTTCCTAATGATCTGTCATATATATTTGTAACAGCCATATCGATATCCGGAATACCATCCTTATTTATATCTCTTCGCGTAATTCTCCAGCAGCCATAATCAAAAGATGTATCTGCGACATGTACATTTACTGCCTTGTATATATCTAATAAGGTCTTGGCGTTTGCCAACGAATGTACTACTGAGTCTCCTCCAAATAAAGATATCTCACTTATGCCTGAAGAGTCATCGTTCAATTTAGAAGCGAATAAGTATCCTTCGAAAAATCCGCTCGGCTCTTGTAACCCTATCCTTAAATAAGTTTCTTCGCCGCCGCGAACGACATGGACATCATATCCTTTCGCCTGAGGCAGGTTATGATATATTTCTTCTTTTCCTGTGCACGAATTCAATTGTAAAGCAAGCAATATTGTTGCAAGAGTTTCTTTTATTTTCATTTTATTCCTCCTTTTAACCACGGTAACATGTTCCTGTTTTTCATAGCAAAATATATTTTGCTTATCGATTTTCTATTAGCCAGGTTTTCTAATGAGCTATCCCTAACTCCTTCTTGAGTTATATTAAGGAAATACAAACTATCTTTGAAATCGCTAAAATCCGCATACAACACATTACCTGCATAATAATCCCAGTTTCTTTCATATCTACCGATAAAGATATGACTAGAAGTGCCTTTAAGTGTGACTTGAACATCATAATTATTCGCCTCTGGCATTCTATGCGGATCACTTTGCTTGACAGTACATCCATAAAGTCCTAAGGATAATGCTAAGACGATAGTGGATAATGTTTTATTCACTTTTGATGTATTCATAGCTACTGTATAATAGTATAAATATATAAAGTATTGTTGCAACATATTATGACAGCAAAATATATAAAGATAGGCGCATACAATAAATCATGGATGAGAAAGATCTTGAAAGACTAGGGCTCAATCGAAATGAAGCAAAGGTCTATCTTGCGTTAGTCATGAAAGGAGAAGCTACTGCGGCAGAGCTTGTGAAGGCTATCGGTGTGCATAGAAATATAGTCTATGATAATATAGAAAAACTCATAGAAAAAGGATTAGTAAGTTTTGTCGTCGACGGGGTAAAAAAGAAATTCATTGCACAAAATCCTGATACAATAATAGAATATTTGCAGTCCAAGAAAGAGAAGATAGATCAAGAGATGACAGAAGCAAATAAGATAATACCGCAGATAGGAAAGCTTCTATCCACATCAGCGACAAAACAAGAGGCGACAATATTTAGAGGAACAAAGGGAGTAAAGAAAGCATTGAGTGATACATTAGAATATAAAGATATATTTGTAATAGGCATAACCAACGAATCTGTAGATGTTCTCGGAATCACGTTCTGGCAGAATTATAACCAGAAAATAAAAGATAGGAAAATAAAAGAGTATACGTTAGTCAACAATAATTATGTGGATGAGGGCACAGGACTTCTCAAGAAAAAGAACATATATATCAGGAAATTGCCTAAAGACTTGAATCAGATCATAGAAACGCTGATATACTCGGGCAAAGTCGCAATATTCGTCTACTCCTCGCAGCCGATCGTCATAGTTATGGAGAACAAAGAAATCTTCAAGATGTACAAGGCGCATTTTGATTTTCTATGGAAGATATCAAAAGATAAGAAGATGAATAAAAAGAATAATTGATATAACTAAAATAAAAAAAATATTTTGCGTATCATGACTCAAGATTCTTCAGTCGTCTTATGCACCAGCACTTCATTTTGATAATAGTCTTCTGTATCTTTTACAGCAAGATAGACTTTCTTTTCTGTTTGTCTTCTATCATATACATTCTTTGCTGCCATTGCAAGTGTTGCAAGCATAGTATATTCTAATATTCCTGGACTTATCAGTGTGTCAACAAATTTGTCTGCACTATCAGCAGCACACATTCCAGAATAAGCGATATGCAACATTGCAGCATAACCCGGTATGCTAGTTCCTGCTTTAGTCACAATATCGCAGATATTTTTTCCAAATTTTTTAACAGTGTTATTTTGGTTCTTCATTTTTTCATCCTCTCATTATTTTAATAATATCACTACCAGATAGTAAATATTATATTTAAGACTTTGGTTAAACACATATTGAACTAAGAGTTCAACATATACAAAAAGTTTAAATATAAGCAGGTATAAGCACAAAATATGGCTCTGGAAGTAATAGATTCGAGATATGGAGACTACAAAAAACAACTGAATGATCTAATACTAGTGGTGTTGGCCAAAGAATATCCACTAAAAATTAGCGAAATATGCCATAGATTAAAGAGCGAGTTCTATGTCAATCTAAGCTTTCAAGCAGTAAGAAAAAGTCTCAATGCAATGGCAGAGCGAAAAGTTCTTCAAATAAAAGATAAATCATATAGCATTGATAAAAACTATAGTCTGGAAATGAAAAGATTATCAGACCAGATAATGAAAAACTATTTTTCTGGATATAATGATAATAAAAGCTTACCAACACAAAAACAAGAATCTATATCAACATATGAATTTGATGATCTGATAAAAATAGACCAGTTCTGGGCAGAAGTAGTGCTAGATTGGATGTATAACCTTAAAGAACAAGATGAGAGAATAGTTATATTTCAAGGGCCTCATTGCTGGTATATATTCGGGCATCTTGCATTAGAATACAACTACATAACAGAATTGAAATCACACAATATAGAACTATACTATCTGGTCGATGGAAATACTGCACTAGATAGATGGTCACAAAAATTCTATAGCAACTGGGCACACTGCAAGATTAATACAGAAGTTAAAGAGATGAAAACAGTGATAGGAGTCTTTGGAGAATATATAATACAATATGATTATCCTGACGAGCTATACAATCAGATGGATGAATTCTACAAACAAGCAACCGAACTGGAATCAGTTGACCTAAAAAAAATTGCTCAGCTTCTGAAATTTAAAACAAAAATAAAAATTGTTGTAATGAAAAACAAGGTTATTGCAGAAAAATTGAAAGAAGATATCAAAAGTAAATTCTAAGAATTATGAAAAGATAAATAAAAAAAATAAAAAAAGAACCTTTTCTTAAACAGATTGTCTGGTGATTGATCGTTTTGTAAGTACATTACTGTCTCGCCCTTTTCAGTTCAGATCTTCATGAGTCTTTGCCTAGTAAATACTGTGGTAATGACAGTTGTTGATATTGTCACAGGATTTTGTGATTAATAACTCCTTCCAATATGATAAGTTATATCTCTTTCTCCCGGATAATCTTAATAACACTTTCGTGATAATAATTATCCTGTGCGCAATTTCAGTTCCCATCAATTGTTGTGTCCATACATTGAAGCTGGGTCTACTCATGTTTTTCTCTCAAAGCCACTGTTAGATGGTTTTTCGAGCGATCCTATCCTCTAAGGCTAACTTTATCAGGGTCTTGTGCACTATTGTGCGATCCTGATTATGTCCTTTTACTGTTCAATCGATTTTCCTCCTCAGACAATCCAGTTTAAGTGAGGTCTTCTCAAGCTACTCGCTTGATTCTAGCAATCTTTTCAAACCGCTAGTTTATTTGATGTGTTTCTTTGCCTTTCTATGTCCCTAAAACCTGCTTTTCACCAATTATATGCTCAACACATTAGTGTATGTTGCATGTCTCTAGTTGTTGCTTTTAGTCATTGCTTGTTTTGGTTATTCGCCTATGTTCTGCGACAAAGCGTGATGTGACATCTACACCTTGAACTTTCGTTCAAGGGCAGGTTTTGTGAATTGATGATTAATATTATATGTATCTCTGATGTCATAAGGGCTTAATCCCTCTGAAGAAGATCTCCAGAGGGGTTAAGGATTGCGTGAATAAAGCGTTATGGTAAAAGGTCAAAATAAGTTGAATTGCCGGTCTCTTTCATAAGCATTTGATGTCTGGGAATAAAACCAAAGTTTTGCTTTACGCAGGAACTGCATGTTTTCATAACTGCTATTTTCATATCCTTCTGCTGGTTTCCATTACTAGATGGAATTTGAAGGAGTTAAATCACACTTCTACTGTAATGATTTTTGCAGTGCCGCTAATGTTTTATTCAAGTCTTCAAGCTTCTCTCCGACTTTCCTGCTCAGTTCGTCATCAGACTTCACTAGATTATATTGTACATATAACGTAGCTGTGGTCCTCGAACATTCTGCAATAGTTGGTGCTATCGACTCTTTTTTCCAGTCTGTCTTATGCTTGTTGATTGATTCGAGCAATTCAACAAATCTTGATAGTGAAAAATTTATGCTGTTCGACATCAGCTCGATGCGCATCAATGATTTCTCTTTCTCTTCATTGGCTACGATCTTTGCTATGTTGAAATTTCCGAGTGCGCTCTTCAGGTTGCTTAATGCATTCTCTGTCTCTGCCAAATCTTTTGGTTTGAGTTTTTCCTTTGAATCAAGTCTTTCCTTGAGTTCTTTTGCGTGGCTCCTGAATATGTACAGTCCTGAAATCGTGCTGCTCGTCGCTTCTTCTAGGCTAAGTTCTTGTATCTCTTCAAGTATCTCTTCTTGCTTGACTGATACTATCTTTCCTATGAATGCTCCGAACAATGTGATGCTTGCAATCGCTTCTATTATCGCTAGGACTTTTGCAAATCCTGTCGGGGCGATATCTCCATAACCTATTGTTGTAGATGTTATGAAGCTGAAGTATACTGCATTTCCAAACCCTGATGCGTCATTGCTTAAGGGTCTTCCATCATATATTAGGTGTTGATCTGTATATGTTAATCCGAAATAAATTATTGAAAATGACAGCACAATGGCGAGCCATAGCGCTATTATCTTAGTAAACGTTAGTCTCTCAAATACTAAGGCGAGGTTTTTCATTTTCGTTACGGATGTATGGGTTGGATGATGTAATTTATGAATTTGCAATCAAAAATATTGATTGAATATTGATTGTGAGTATCTAGGTATACACTTTCGTATACCAATATGCTATTTAATAGATGGAACTTATATTTAAATATTTCGTTTCGTGCTCTGATAAGCACAAAAAAACTAGTAGGAAACGAAATAAAAAACGAAGTTTTTGTATTGTGATTTGTGCTGAACTGAGCATAATTTTTAAGCATAAAATCGGTGAAAACATCAAAAACATTTAAAATGAGAAAAAAGACCTATCGACGAGAAACGCCTTGTGATAAAATTTATATAGCTAGTATTTCTAGTAAAATAAAAAGAGGAGATAATGAAGATAGATAAATTAGACCTGCTCAGAAAGGGTTGGAGCAGTGCAGAGATAGAGAATGCTTCAAGGATAATACAAGAAGCAGAAGACAAAAAGCACGTAGGGATAAAATTTCTTGACAAATCAATATATTGGGCGCTGCTCTTCATATTGATCATCGCCAGCATAGTATGTTCTATATTTGTGACGCCCTTCCTATTTGCAATAAAAAGCGCCCTCCTGATAATAATAGTTGCGTTGCTCGGATTCGTATTCGGAGTTATGTTTTCAATACTAATAACTGATATAGAAAAAATACGGCGTAAAAATAGCAGGAACCTTCTTATGACATTGATATTCAGCGGTCTTGTGAATTTCGGCCTGATAATAAATTTTGCAATAGATTTTAGCGTAAGGACAGGGATACCGATAAGGAACAATCCATATCTGATAGCCTCAATATATTTATTTGCATTCTTGATACCACACATCATCATGACGATAAGAAAACCAAAACAGTAATCGACATCTGGAATTCCCTAATTACTATAAAAATATATAAATAAGCAACATAATCCACTAATATGACTAGAGAAAAAACAAGGGTTATAGGCATCGTGATCAAAGAAGGAAAACTATTGATGCTAAAAGGCAGAGGATATAAAGAACTCTGGACTCCAGGCGGAAAGATGGAAGTGGGAGAGATAGATGAAGAGACTCTTAAAAGAGAACTAAAAGAAGAGCTCCACGTAATCCTAAAGGACTGCAAATTTTTCAAAGAATACTCAGGCAAGTCATTCTATGGAGATGCTATGGTGAGAGAAAGAGTCTACATAACAACCATTGCAGGAGAGATAACACCCTCTGCTGAGATAGAGAGCCATCTTTGGCTATCAAGAGAAGATTTCGAATCACACAAATATCCGATGATCCCAATAACAGAGAAAGAGATAATACCAGACCTGATAAAGGCGAAGATCTTCTAAAATTTATTATGATTTTCATAAACAATAAAATTGCAAATTTTAAGTTTTCGATTTTTAATCGAAAACAATAAAAATAGCAATGAAAACCTAACACGATGAATAAAGACCTTAAAGAATGGACTATTGCATATCTGAAAAATAAGGATTTAAGCTTTAAGAAAATTGTGAAGATCGAAGAGCAGGAAAAAAACAACATATTGAACGTCATCTTCAAGGACAAACCAAACAAACATTATATATTGGATAAAATCGATGAAAAGACCTTGACGCAGATAAACAATGATGAATTCAAGACAATCGTCTGTCCTAACACTGAAGAAAATTTCTCATTCCTCCTGAAGAATTGGGAAAAACTTTCTGAAATGAAGAATCTGAGCATGATTTTTGTCAATATGAAGACATTTGATAAATGGCTCATCAATCCGCGTGTGCATTCTTTTATTGCAGACCCAGAATCCATAGAGATGGGTCTTCGGACGATGTTTGATACTGCAAATGGGAAGATAACAGAAGTGAAGATCACAAAAAAGAAGCCGTCGATGTTTGAGACTGACACAACAGAAGATGACATAGAAGAAGAGGATTAAATGCTGCATCCTGATATCGTAGTCAAGAACAGCAAGATTTCTGGCAAAGGCCTGTTTGCCAAGAGATTCATCCCAAAAGGGACGATTGTCTGGATTCTTAAAGGAACAAAGATATATACGAAAAAAGATTATAAAAAATTCAAGCCAAGATATAGATCATACATAGATAGATATGCATATCAGGATGAAAAAGAGAATTATGTTCTTGCAGGCGATAGGGCGATGTATTGGAATCATAGCTGCAATCCTAATACAGGAGGCTACATGAAAGACGATAAAGATGTGGCCTTAAGAGATATTAAAAAAGGTGAAGAGGTCACGCAGGATTATGGACTGCTCATGACCCAGAATGAAAAGCCTATAGAGTGCCATTGCGGATCGCTTATTTGCCGAGGGACAATAATCAGAAAAAAAAAGAGTTCTAAGATAATAAAAGATTTATACAGAAAAATTCGTGAAGGATTCAGATATTCTAACAAAGTCAAACAACCTATGAAGAAATATTTAAAATAAACACGGGAATTACTTTTTAGCCATATCCCACATTATCTTGAAATATTCCTCTTGCGCTTTTGCAAAGGTCTTATTCTCTATCCGTATTGCATAATAAGGTTCTGTCCATATTATGAATATTGATTTATCCTCGTAGATGGCTGTTGTCACAGGCGGCATCTTGTTTTTTTCTAAATATCGATAATTACCTCGTCTCAGTTTGGTGAATGTTATCCCTCTCTCTACTATGGCCGTCTCCTTTGCCTTAAATTTATTCAATTTAGTTATGAAAGGATCTGTCAAATATCCTATTATTTCTTCATATTCTTTTCTTATACCTATAGCCTTATAATCCTTCCCTCTGGATATTATCTCTTTCAATAACGTCCTTAATCCTTCTACTCCATAAAAAAGTTCACACTTAATAGGCTCCCTGGTTTGTGAAGATAATCTATTCAATTCTGGCATGACTGATTCAAGAGAGGAGTATTTCTCTTTGAAATATTCCATCAATTGCTTTGGCCTCAGTGCAGAGAAATGCTTTGTATTGTTTATCGTCGTAGTGGATACTATGCCTTTCTGTATAAGCCTTTCCAAGATATCATATGTGGTCGTCCTATCAATATTTGCTTTTTTAGAAATCTGCGCGGCAGTGATATTATTGTCCTTGATCAAAACAAAGTATATTTTTGTCTCTCTATCATCAAACCCCAAATTCTTCAATACTTCAAAAGCAGCGTCCATGATTGATGAAGCATATTTTCTTATTTAAATGTTGCGGAAATCCGACAACATCAATTTAAATCTTCAATTATTTTCCCAACATGAGTTGTTGGAGGTTTAAATTGGAGCAGAGTCAGCTTTACATAATCTTTTTCATCATATACATAATCATTGTGATAAGCATCGGGATAATACTCTCCAGAAAATCATCAGAGGATGGATTCATGATCGCGAACAGGAAGGTCGCTGGCCTACGTGTGGGCGCAACGATGAGCGCCGGTTTTTTCGATGGAGCGACATTATCCATATATTTTGCCTATATCTATATGTATGGAGTCTCAGCAATATGGGTATTTATTGGGATGATCCTTGGAGTGATAGTCTTCAGCAGGTATGCAGGGAGGATAAAGGAGAAATCTTTGAGCATGGGATGCTATACCATGCCTGAATATTTCTACAGGATGTACGGAAAAAAAGCAGGGATCATGTTCTCATTTTTCATAATACTCCAGTTCTTCCTGCTGCTCGTCGTAAATTTCATTGTCAGCAGCAAGGTATTATCACTGA
>Ga0182019_10001049_pt1 | contig 13817 bp, 13 predicted proteins | sample 812E2MmetaG_FD_120483 | JGI IMG/M metagenome (GOLD analysis project Ga0182019, IMG submission 120483) | Permafrost microbial communities from Stordalen Mire, Sweden - 812E2M metaG | ecosystem: Environmental > Terrestrial > Soil > Wetlands > Permafrost | place: Sweden: Stordalen | collected...
CATGAAGTACATTTGGCCGCCTTTATTTGACTCTTTAGAAGAACGTAAAAAGAAAATTGCCGATGGTTTGGCGGCTGCTGAAAAAGGTCAGGAAGAAATTCTGTTGGCTGAGAAAAAAGCCAAGGGCGTTATAAAAGAAGCTAAAGAACAATCGTCAGAGATTGTTACCCTGGCTCAAAAGCGCGCTAATGAACTGATAGAAGAATCAAAAGACACCGCCAAAAAAGAAGGCGAGCGTTTGATTGTTGCAGCAAAAGCGCAAATTGAGCAGGAAATACAGCAGGCTAAAGAAGGTTTGCGTCAGGAAGTGGCTGATTTAGCGTTAAGTGCGGCAGAGCAGATTCTGGGCGCGGAAATTGATAAAGCCAAGCATCAGGACATTATCAGCAAAGTCTCTAAACAATTAGGATAGGCGGCATAATGAGCGAACTGGCAACCTTAGCAAGGCCTTACGCAGCAGCGGTGTTTAAACGGGCCAAGGAAACTCATTCGACCACAATGTGGTCTAAGAGCTTGGCGTTTATGTCGGCTGTCTTAAAAAATGAAGACATTTCTGTTGTCGTCGATAATCCCAAAGTTAACAAAGAAAGGTTATCTGCGCTGATGCTGGATATTTGCCAGGGGCACGTTAATGACGAGAATGAAAATTTTCTAAATTTACTGGTTCATAACAACCGGCTCAGCTTAGTGCCTTCCATTGCAAGGCTTTTCGAAGCTTATAAAGCGGAAGACGAGGGTTATGTCGAGGTTGAGGTATTAACGGCTTACGCCTTATCCAAAGAGGCAAAGCAAACCTTGGCGGCAACCCTGGAAAAGAATCTGGGCAAAAAAATCCATATGAATGTAACCGTGGATAAGTCATTAATTGGTGGCGTTCTCGTACGCGCGGGCGACAGAGTCATTGACGGATCTATTAGAGGCCGGCTTCAACAACTAGCAAAAAGGCTCTAACTTTAGAGTGAGAAAAAGAACATGCAATTAAACCCATCTGAAATAAGTGATCTGATTAAAAAGAAGATCGAAAACTTCGACCTGAGTGCCGAAGCGCATACAGAAGGTACCGTAGTCAGTGTGACTGACGGTATTGTAAGAGTACATGGTCTTTCTGAAGCTATGCAAGGCGAGATGCTTGAGTTCCCCGGCAATACCTTTGGCATGGCGCTTAACCTTGAAAGAGACTCAGTCGGTGTGGTGGTATTAGGTTCATATCAGCACATTACCGAGGGCGATGTCGTAAAGTGTACCGGAAAAATTTTAGAAGTGCCGGTCGGTGAAGCATTACTGGGCCGCGTTGTTGACGCGCTGGGTAATCCTATCGACGGTAAAGGCGCTATTAATACCACCGAAACAGCTCCCATTGAAAAAATAGCACCGGGTGTAATTGCCCGTCAATCTGTTGATCAGCCGGTTCAAATCGGGCTGAAATCTATTGATGCAATGATCCCGATTGGTCGCGGACAGCGGGAATTGATTATTGGCGACAGGCAAACCGGTAAAACGGCGATTGCAATTGACGCCATCATTAATCAAAAAAACACAGGTATAAAGTGTATCTATGTGGCTATCGGTCAAAAACGGTCATCAGTTGCCAACGTGGTTCGCAAGCTGGAAGAACATGGCGCCATGGCACATACGATAGTTGTGGTCGCATCTGCGTCTGAATCAGCAGCTATGCAATTTATTGCGCCCTATACCGGCTGTTCAATGGGCGAGTTCTTCAGGGATCGTGGTGAAGATGCGCTGATTATTTATGATGATTTGACCAAACAAGCCTGGGCTTATCGCCAAGTTTCGTTATTGTTGCGTCGTCCGCCGGGCCGTGAAGCCTATCCGGGCGACGTGTTTTATCTGCATTCGCGTTTGCTGGAAAGAGCCTCCCGTATCAATGCGGCCGAAGTCGAAAAACTGACGGACGGCAGAGTAAAAGGCAAAACGGGGTCATTGACCGCGCTGCCGATTATTGAAACCCAGGGCGGCGACGTATCGGCTTTCGTACCGACTAACGTGATCTCCATTACCGACGGCCAGATTTTCCTTGAAAGCAACCTGTTCAACTCAGGCATCCGCCCGGCTGTAAACGCCGGTTTATCGGTATCCCGGGTGGGCGGCGCGGCTCAGACTAAGATTATCAAAAAATTAGGCGGCGGCACCCGTCTGGATTTGGCGCAATACCGCGAGTTGGCGGCTTTTGCACAGTTCGCTTCGGACTTGGATGAAAGCACCCGCAAGCAGATTGAACGTGGACAACGCGTCACCGAATTAATGAAGCAAAATCAATATTCGCCGATGTCAGTCGCGCAAATGGCTGTTTCGTTGTTTGCCGCCAATGAAGGTTTCCTTGACAGCGTAGAAGTGAACAAGGTGCTCGATTTTGAAGCGGCTTTACAGTTGTACATGAAATCGGAACATGCCGAACTGATGAACAACATTAATGCAACCGGCGATTTTAGTAATGAAATCAGCAGTGGTTTAAGAGCCGCTATTGAAACTTTCGTTAAAACTCATAGTTGGTAAAAGGGTCTTCAAATGGCTGTTGGTAAAGAAATACGCACCAAGATCGGGAGCATCAAGAATACTCAAAAGATCACTCGCGCAATGGAGATGGTTGCCGCGAGTAAAATGCGTAAAACAAAAGACAGAATGCAGGCAACGCGGCCCTATTCTATAAAAATAGGCCGCATTATTAAGCATTTGGCTCAGGCTAATCCAGAGTATAAGCACAGCTATCTGGTTGCGCGCGATGTTAAGCGGGTGGGGGTTATCGTGGTAAGCTCCGATAGAGGTTTGTGCGGCGGACTGAATTCAAACTTGTTCAGAAAGACGCTAACCCATTTAATACAGTGGGACAACGCCAATATTGAGGTCGATATTTGTACCATCGGCACCAAAGCTGCCGGATTTTTTAGTAATCTGAAAGTCAATTTAGTCGGTCAGGTTGTTAAATTGGGTGACGCTCCACACCTGAATGACATCGTCGGCGTCATAAAAATCATGCTGGATGCTTATGAAGCCGGGCGTATTGATCAATTGTTTGTAGTTAGCAATGAGTTCGTGAACACCATGACGCAACGGCCTACGGTTGAACAGTTACTGCCGGTCGTGGCTTGTGAGCTTGACGAAAAGCTGAGTGGCCATTGGGATTATATTTACGAACCCGATGCTAAAGAAGTTTTGGATCATCTGTTAAATCGATTTATCGAATCCAAAGTTTACCAGGGTCTGGTTGAAAATAATGCCTGCGAACAGGCCGCTAGAATGGTGGCCATGAAGAGCGCTTCAGATAATGCCGGCAATCTTATCAGTGAGTTGCAACTGATTTACAACAAAGCCAGACAGGCCGCTATCACTCAGGAAATTTCAGAAATTGTTGCCGGCGCCGCAGCCGTTTAAGCAAAATGACACAAAACTAGAGGACACAGAATGAGTTCGGGTAAAATTGTTCAAATTATCGGCGCGGTCGTTGACGTGGAATTTACACGCGAAGACCTGCCAAAAATATATGACGCCTTAATCGTAGAAGGCAAAGGCCTGGTATTGGAAGTGCAACAGCAATTAGGCGACGGTGTCGTCAGAACGATTGCGATGGGCAGTACCGACGGCTTAAGCAGAGGCTTGATAGTTACCAATACAGAAGCGCCTATTTCCGTACCTGTGGGGCAAGAAACCCTCGGTCGTATTATGAATGTCCTGGGCGAACCCATAGACGAAAAAGGCCCTATTGGCGAAAAAGTAAAATGGGGCATCCACCGCGAAGCACCCAGTTATGCAGAACAGGCAGCCGCTAACGAATTGCTGGAAACCGGCATTAAGGTTATCGATTTAGTCTGCCCCTTTACCAAAGGCGGTAAAGTCGGCTTGTTCGGCGGTGCGGGCGTTGGTAAAACCGTCAACATGATGGAGCTGATTCGTAACATCGCTATCGAGCACAGTGGATACTCTGTGTTTGCGGGTGTGGGCGAACGTACCCGTGAAGGTAATGACTTTTATCACGAAATGACCGATTCTAACGTAATCGACAAAGTATCGCTGGTTTACGGACAAATGAACGAGCCGCCCGGAAACAGACTGCGTGTTGCCTTGACTGGTTTAACCATGGCGGAATATTTCCGTGACGAAGGCCGCGACGTTTTATTCTTCGTCGATAATATTTACCGTTATACGCTGGCAGGTACCGAAGTATCGGCGTTATTAGGCCGTATGCCTTCAGCGGTGGGTTATCAACCGACACTCGCCGAAGAAATGGGCGTGTTGCAGGAGCGTATTACTTCAACTAAAACAGGTTCTATTACGTCTATCCAGGCGGTTTATGTGCCTGCCGATGACTTGACCGATCCGTCACCTGCCACAACCTTTGCTCACTTGGACGCGACGGTCGTATTATCACGCCAGATTGCCGAGTTAGGTATTTATCCTGCCATTGATCCTCTGGATTCAACCAGTCGTCAGCTCGATCCTTTAGTTATCGGACAAGAGCATTATGATGTCGCACGTAACGTTCAGGGTATCTTGCAACGCTACAAAGAATTGCGCGATATTATCGCGATTCTGGGTATGGATGAATTATCCGAGGAAGATAAGCTGACTGTGGCAAGGGCGCGTAAAATGCAACGGTTCTTGTCCCAGCCTTTCTTTGTCGCCGAGGTATTTACCGGTTCTCCAGGAAAATATGTTTCCCTGAAAGATACCATTGCCGGTTTTAAAGGCATTATCAACGGTGATTACGATGACATTCCTGAACAAGCTTTTTATATGGTAGGAACCATAGACGAAGCGCTGGAAAAAGCAAAGACATTAAAAGGCTAAGGTATGTTTCTCCCTGCCTGACGGCAGGGAGGAGATTGAAACAGGTGAAAAAATGACCATGACCGTACATGTAGACATCGTGAGTGCAGAAAAGGAGATATTCTCCGGGTTGGCGGAAATGGTTTTCGCCCCCGCTGAATTGGGCGAAGTGGGTATTTCGCCCCGACATGCACCGTTAATAACAAAACTTAATGCGGGGGAAGTTCGGGTAAAAGTCAGCGCTGACGAAAGTTATCCGTTCTATATCTCAGGCGGACTCTTAGAGGTGCAACCGCATTTGGTCACCATTTTGGCTGATACGGCGATTAGAGCGAAAGATATTGATGAAGCCGCTGCATTGGATGCTAAGGCGAAAGCGGAAGAAGCGCTGGCAGACAAATCGGGTAAAATTGATTACGCAACGGCTCAGGCGCAATTGGCCCAAGCTGTTATGCAATTAAGAACCCTGGACAGACTTAGAAAGCGTGGTGGATAACAAGAAAGAGCCGCGCTTGTTGCAACTGGGATGAACGCGTCTTTACAATTTTCAAAAAAGCCCGATAACGTATCACGCTATCGGGCTTTTTTGGTTTAACAGGATTTGAAATGAAAATTACGACCATTATTCTTGCAGCCGGTAAAGGCACGCGTATGCGCTCCGAACTGCCCAAAATTTTACACAAAATCGCCAACAGGCCGCTATTGCAACATGTTTATGACATGAGCCGCCAGCTTGATTATAATACTATTAAAATAGTTTATGGTCATGGCGCGGACTTGGTGAGGGACACCTTAAAGGATTTGGACGCCGCCTGGATAGAACAAAAACAGCAGTTAGGCACGGGTCATGCTGTGCAGCAAGTTAGCGACCAAATTACCGATACTGATACGGTGTTAATTCTCTATGGGGATGTGCCTTTATTAAAACTAAGTACCGTAAAAGCGTTGATAGCCAACGTAAACGATAAGTCTCTTGCATTGTTAACCGTCAATCTCAATGACCCGACGGGATACGGGCGAATAGTCAGAGATGCGTCTGGATTGGTTACCAAAATTGTCGAGCAAAAAGATGCGTCAGCATCCGAGCTATTGATTAGGGAGGGCAATACCGGCATCATGGCGGTGCAAGGCGAAAAATTAAAAAAATGGCTGCACCTGTTAACGAATAATAATGCCCAGGGCGAATATTATTTAACGGACGCGATTGAGTTAGCGGTGGCCGACGGCATGACCATCATAACCAACCAGCCGAAATCGGCGGATGAAGTATTGGGCGTCAATAACCGCATCCAGCTCAGCCACCTGGAGCGCGTCTATCAGAGGGAACAGGCCGATTTATTGATGGAACAGGGCGTTACCTTAATGGATCCTGCGCGTTTTGACCTCAGAGGCACGATAGAACAGCTGGGGATAGATATAATCGTCGATGTTAATGTCATCATCGAAGGCAAAAACAGCATCGGCAACAACGTTAAAATAGGCGCCAATACTCATATAAAGAATTCCATTATTAGCGACAACGTAGAAATCCTGGCTAACTGCATCATAGACAATGCGGTTATAGGTGAGGGTAGTAAAGTGGGGCCTTATGCAAGGCTGCGCCCGGAAACGGTTTTAGCGGAAAATGTACATATCGGCAATTTTGTAGAAATAAAAAAATCATCTGTGGCAGCAGCCAGTAAAATAAACCATTTAAGTTATATTGGCGATGCCACGGTGGGCAGCCATGTCAATATCGGCGCAGGCACCATTACCTGCAATTATGATGGCGCTAACAAATTCAGGACGATCATTGAAGACGGCGCTTTTATTGGTTCGGATACCCAGTTAGTTGCACCGGTCACCATAGGAAAAAATGCGACGATAGGCGCAGGGTCAACAATCACTAGAAACAGTCCTGAGAATCAGCTGACCTTAAGCAGGGTAAAACAGGTTTCTATCACTGGCTGGCAACGACCCGTTAAACAGGAAAAATCATAATGTGTGGAATTGTAGGTGGAATAGCGCAACGGAATATAGTGCCCATATTGCTGGAGGGCTTGAAACGGCTGGAATATCGCGGTTATGATTCAGCAGGCCTCGCAGTAATCAACGACGGGACGATATACCGGAAAAGGGAACTGGGCAAAGTGATAGGCCTTGAGGTATTATTACAAGCCGATCCGGTTTCCGGTCATATCGGTATCGCCCATACCCGGTGGGCGACTCACGGCAAACCCAGCACGGCCAATGCCCATCCGCATCTCAGCAGGGATAAGGTGGCGGTCGTGCATAACGGCATTATTGAAAACCATGAACAACTGCGCAACGCATTGAAAGAAAACGGCTACGAGTTTACGTCGGAAACCGATACCGAAGTGATTGTGCATCAAATTTATCACGCCATGCAGGCTACTGATGGTTTATTAAACGCCGTCAAGCTGACCATAAAAAAACTTGAGGGTGCTTATGCCCTGGGCATTATGAGCACAACGGAACCCGATACCTTAATAGCGTGTCGCAAGGGTAGTCCCTTAGTCATTGGCGTGGGTATCGGCGAATATTTTATCGCATCGGATGTGGCGGCGTTGCTCCCGGTTACGCAACGGTTTATTTTTCTGGAAGACGGCGACATAGCTTCGATCAGCATCAATGAACTGATCATTTATAATGGAGATGGCGAGATTGTCACCCGTCCCATTAAAGAAAGCCAATTAACAGCAGATTCGGTCGATAAAGGCGATTACCGCCATTACATGCTGAAAGAAATTTATGAACAGCCTTTTGCCATTTCGCAAACGCTGGAAGGCCGGTTCGTTAATAATCGCCTACAGGAAAGTTCATTCGGGCACAATGCTTCCGAGGTGTTCGATAACATAAAATCGGTGCAAATTTTAGCTTGCGGCACCAGTTATCATGCAGGCTTAGTGGCGCGTTACTGGCTTGAAAAACTCGCCCGCGTCCCTTGTAATATTGAAGTCGCTAGTGAATTCCGCTACCGTAACCCCGTCTTAGCAGCGGATACCCTGATAGTCACCATTTCCCAATCCGGTGAAACAGCGGATACGCTGGCGGCGCTGCAAGAAGCTAAAAAACTGGGCGCCAAATATTCCTTAGCGATCTGTAATGTGCCTGAAAGTTCGTTGGTCAGGGAATCTGACTTGGTGTTAATGACGCGTGCAGGCCCGGAAATTGGCGTCGCGTCGACCAAAGCGTTTACGACACAACTGGCGACGTTGATGTTGTTAGTCATCGCTATCGGAAGACGCTTTCAACTAACTGAAAAATTAGAACAAAAAATTACCTCGGAATTGTTCCGATTGCCGGGGAATATTGAAAAAGTATTGCAGTTAGACGGCGAAATCAAAATATTAGCCGAACAATTCGCTGAAAAACAGCATGCGTTATTTCTGGGGAGAGGATCGCATTACCCGATCGCCATGGAAGGAGCGTTAAAATTAAAGGAAATTTCCTATATCCATGCCGAGGCTTATCCCGCCGGTGAGTTGAAGCACGGGCCATTGGCTTTGATTGATGCAGACATGCCGGTTATTACCGTAGCGCCGAACAACAGCCTGCTGGAAAAATTGAAATCAAACATACAGGAAGTGAGCGCCAGGGGCGGACAACTGATTGTTTTTATGGATGAAACATTAGCCTCTGCGGCTGACGGCAATGTACAGATCGTAAAAGTGCCGCAAGTCGAAAATGAAATTTCACCGATTATCTATGCAATCCCATTACAGCTGTTATCCTATCATGTCGCCGTGTTGAAGGGTACTGATGTTGACCAGCCCAGAAATTTGGCAAAATCGGTTACTGTAGAATAAAAAACGGGGCGATTTCTAAAGCTTAGCGTGTCTTATTTCTGGGAAGTGCTTACACAACAAAAAGAATCATCTATGGCTAAAAAAGCCCCATTAAATCTAATAACCGTTTTCTTTTCAAAAATGCTAAGATGGCTTAGCTTTACCAAAGTATCAATAAACCAACCTGATCGGGGAATTCTCGCTCGTTTTCGCGAATGGCGAAAGGCGAGAAATTACGATAGCTCAGTCAAATGTCCCCCCAGGAAATATATCGTTCGTTACCTTAAAGAGGTGCGTTTTAATCTACAAGATGCCAAAAATGAATTTGAAGCCATGCAGCAATGTTTTAACACACAGGCAGTTACTACCGTAAGCGGAATGGAGCAAACACAGTATCGGCTCAATAGGCAATACGAGCGCTGCCACTTAAGCGCACATGCCCTCAATCAGAGAATGAACGCCATAAAAAGCGTTAGCTGGGCTTTATTTGCAGAATGGGATCATGAACTTAATGGATATGCTAATCAGGCGTTGAGAGGTAGCAGCAAACGGCAATTAACAGCAGTCCGGCGTAGTTATACCCATCTGATTAAGATGATGCAAAAAACCGACCATAAAATGTGGCCCATCCTGATCGTATTTCACGATAAGGTCTTATATTGTAAACACAATACCAATACATGGACTATCGGCACATCGCAACATGAGGTTATTGAAATCAGCATCGATATTTCTCAATTTATACTTGCAGTAGACCAAACCATTACCGAGACCAATCAGTTTATTTCGGCCTTGACAGATCAAAAAGTCTTGCCGGATCATTGATGTTTATATGACGCCTCCCGCACACCCCACTCTATTAATTGATCGTTTCGGCAGAACAGTTGATTATTTAAGAATTTCCATCACCGATCGTTGTGATTTTCGTTGCGTCTATTGCATGGCGGAAGACATGACTTTCCTGCCGCGCGCGCAGGTTTTAACGCTGGAAGAAATTCATACATTGGCTATAGCGTTCGCTGAATTAGGCGTAAAAAAAATCCGGGTAACCGGCGGCGAGCCTTTGGTCAGGAAAGGCGCATTGGAACTGCTGGAAAACATAGGCCGCATCGACAGTTTGAACGAGCTGGTGATCACCACCAACGGCTCTCAACTGGAAACCATGGCGACAGCTTTAAAAGCGGCGGGCGTCAAGCGCATCAACATTAGCCTGGATACCTTGGATGCTGATAAATTTAAAGCCATCACCCGCACCGGCGATTTGCAGCAAGTGCTCCGGGGTATACACGCCGCCAAGTCGGTGAATTTTGAGCGGATAAAAATCAATGCCGTCATTCTTAAAGACAGGAATCATCAGGAAGTGGGCGACCTGGTGCAGTATGCGGTTGATAACGGTCTGGACATCAGTTTTATCGAAGAAATGCCGCTGGGCGTGGTGAGCCGACATGACCGATCCGACGCTTATTATTCCAGCGACTTAATTAAAAACGATTTAGCGCACAATTTTTCCTTAGTGGCGACGCTTGAAAAAACCGGCGGGCCGTCCAATTATTTTAAGGTTACAGGCACACAAACCCGCGTCGGCTTTATATCCCCGCACAGCGACAATTTTTGCGGCAGCTGCAACCGGGTGCGTTTGACCGTTGAGGGGCGCTTGTTGTTATGCTTGGGCAATGAGCATTCCGTCGACTTAAAAGCCGTGCTCAGGGCGCATCCGGGCGACATGGCGATGCTCAAGCAGACTATTATTGACGCCATGCAGATCAAGCCGGAAAAACACGAATTTAATATCCATGAACAACCGGTGATATTGCGCTATATGAGCATGACCGGCGGCTGATGTTTTAAATAATTGGTAAAACTGAGGCTCTTGTCACTGACAACTTTTCAACGCTCTTTGACAATCGGAGTAATTTCTACTCGATAAAAGGGTTTAGTAGTCGGACACCGGTGCTTTCAAAATCTTTGATATTACGAGTCACTACGGTAAGGTCGTAGAGGATTGCGGTTGCGGCAATTAATTTATCGAGTGCATGTTGGGGTTCTGGAACGCGCATTTTTCCCCAAAGCAAAGCGATTTCGCCGTCAATGCTGAGGATATTGTCTTGGTATTGATCGAAGATAGAATTTAACCAGTTTTCCAGTAGCTTGCCTTGAATGATGTCGCCACGATGAAAAATCAAATCAACGCCTCTGCGTAACTCTCCAATAGTGATGGCTGAAATATAGAGACGGGTATTATTTTGAACGGCAACTTCAAAAAACTGGCGCACACCAATATTTGCCTTATCAGCTTTTCTGATTTCACTAATGATGTTTGTGTCAATCAAATACATTGGATGCTCTAATATCATCGTTGAGTCTCATGAAATCCGCATCGGTACCCACAGCAGGGATGCTTGATAAGGCTTCAGCGAAGGTTTTCCGTTGTGGCTCTATTAAGATCGCTGCTAATATTGCTCGATGCTCGGCTTCTGTAGAACGATGATGTGCTACAGCTCTTGCCTTAAGCGCATTGATTAAGGATTGATCAAGATTTCTAACAACTAGACTGGGCATAGGAATACTCCAAAATTTAGCAATGCTATCAATGATATCATTTTTATTGATGTATTCAAAATTTAAGTTATGTTGGCATGACCGAAGAAGAATTTGAACAAGAAATTTTGGCGTTACATGCAAAATTGCAAGGGCTTGATGGTAGGGCGCAAGGCTTACAACAGCAGCTTCATGCAAACCTTAATAGCTTTTTGGATAATGAATAACAGGTACGCACTCCAACATTAGATTTAAAATATTCGTACAAATACCTATTTAAAATTCCAAATGCACCCTGCCGTTATAAAAATTGACCGGGCCGCGATCGGCGTTGTAACCGGGATTGGCTAAGTGTTGGTAATCGGCCGTCAACCAGACCGATTTCATGACATGCCACTGATAATAAATGTCGACGACCTGCTCCGGCTTGTAATTGATCGCACCGTCGCCGATAAAGCCGTCTATGCCGCCCATGCTGAGATAGGCGACATGGGATTGTGAAATCCAGCTCTGTGCATAACCCAGCCCTATCGAATCTTTTTGTCGCTCCCAACTAGTCCCCTTCATAATCCCGCCTAACGATAGCGAGCGGTCGGCGGAGGTATACGAATAAACCTCGGTTTTGCCGTCGGAATACATGCCCCTGAAAAACACGCCTATATCGGAGGTGATGCTTTGCTCCATATTGATGCCTATGCCCATTTTTATATTGGCTTTCCTGACCCAACAAAGATCGGGGGCGGCGGCGTTAGGGGAGCCATAACTAAAACCTGGACAAGTGGTCGCATTCTTGTTCGGATCAGTCTGGAAGGCGGCAATGGCGTCCGCAAAACTCCCCGATTGTTCACGATTTCTATAGCCTAAAATTCTTATCGCTCCCGGCTGGTCTTTAATGACATGTTGATGCTCGAGTTCTATCTGATCGCCATAATACTTGAGGATATTAAGATTTCTGGACATCTCATTAGGATCCATAGGGCCGGCAATACGCGCGAAGCGAAAGGCCCAATCGTCATAATAAAATTCGCCCGCCAAGCCTGTGGTGTAGCCGCGCGCGTCGGCGGCAAAGTCGTAAGCGGCATTCGTTAAAAAAGCCATATTGGTAAATTGATGGCGCAAATCCCCGGCATAGGTATTTTTATCGAAAATATCGAGTATGCTGAAAGCGCCTGCCGTAAACACAAAGCGCCGACTGTTTACCGCTCCGGCTAACTGCATGGGGCCGGAATTAACGTGGCTTTCTGTACCGCCAAATGACAGGGTTTGCCGGTAAATAGCTCTCGACGTGTACCAACTGGCGCTTTCGGCGCCGTTTTTTTGCAGTTCGAAGTTTTGTATGCTGCCGCCTACGCCCTTGAGTCCAGAAAACGGCAGTTCGGAAATCATTTCCGGCGCATAATAAAACTCCGCGCCCTTCCAGGCTTTAAACCCGGCGTAAATGGTCACTGTTGCCGTAAAACCGTATGCTGAATTCGGTAATAAAGAGTTGGGCGTACCGTTCAAATTGGTATAAGCGGCAGGGAATGACGGTTGATAGCTACCGATATAAGTTCCCTGCCCATAGATATTCCAGCGTTCATTTTGCAGGTCATGCCAGCCATGATCGGCCAAAGTGCCCATCAGCGAGAATTCGCCCTGATCGTTTAATTCCGGGTAGTCGGCGCTGTCGGCCTGAACTGCCGTAGCCGAACATGCTGCCAACAGCAAGATTTTTGAAAACTTCAGCCAGCTTAATGCATGCTGCCATTTTTGCGTTAATTCATAGAACCCATAAGAGTAGGGCTGGACTGGAGCAGGGTATGTCATAAGTGAGGGTCTGTGTATCGGTTTTATTACAGCGGTTAATCTTCATGAGGAGTTACCAGACTGATTTTTTTGGGTTCAACACTCCATTTTACAACGTCACTTAAGAAATGCGTTGGCTAACCCGATTTTAACGGGCCATTATATAAGCGCTGTGTGATAGTTGTATGACAATAGCGAAGAAGGCGCGCGCGGCGCGCCCTACCCGGTTACGGGCAAGAGCTATCATTAAAATTCAATGCCCTGCTCCGCTTTAATGCCCTGCTGAAAGGCATGTTTTATTTTAGTCATTTCAGTCACGGTATCGGCAATCGCTATCACTTCCGGCGCGGCATTGCGGCCGGTCAGGATTAAATGCAGCCAGGGCGGCTTTTCATTGCGGATAAAATCGGCAATTTCCTGGCCGGAAATCCACTGATAACCGCAGCAATAATTGATTTCGTCCAGCAACACCACATCGAATTCTTCGGAAAGAATTTTCTGTTTGCTGAGTTCCCAGATGGCCCGGCTGGTTTTAATATCCTGCTCGGGGTTTTTGGTATCCCAGGTAAAGCCGTCGCCCAATACGTGCCACTCTATATTATCAAAGCGTTGCGCGGCTTTTTGTTCGCCGGTTTGCCATTGCCCTTTGATATATTGGATAACGCAGACTTTCATGTCCCAGCCTGCGGCGCGAAACACCATGCCGAAGGCGCTGGACGATTTTCCCTTGCCTTCGCCGGTATTGACTAAAACCAGCCCCCGTCGTCTTTCTCTCGATTTCATAGTTTCTTCCGCAAGTTAAATGAACACATTAAGCACTTTGAATCATGATAAAGTTGCCCTATTCTTTACGCCATTCATTTTAACCTTAAAAAATACATTATGACCGAAGCAACTGTTTTATTTTCCGACGCCAAACAAGTC
>Ga0182019_10001050_pt1 | contig 13809 bp, 9 predicted proteins | sample 812E2MmetaG_FD_120483 | JGI IMG/M metagenome (GOLD analysis project Ga0182019, IMG submission 120483) | Permafrost microbial communities from Stordalen Mire, Sweden - 812E2M metaG | ecosystem: Environmental > Terrestrial > Soil > Wetlands > Permafrost | place: Sweden: Stordalen | collected...
CCACGCTGCTGAAGGACGTCACGTTGAGCCCCGGCATGGGTTACTACCTCGACATGGGAAACAACGACGGCTGCAGTGGGTGCTCTCCGAATGAAAATTACGCGCGCGAAGTGTTGCAGTTGTTCTCCATTGGCCTGGCGCAGTTGAATCCCGATGGCACGCCGCAACTGGATGGTTCCGGCAATCCGATCCCGACTTACACGCAGGATACGATCGAAGGGTTCGCGCATACCTTTACCGGCTGGTCGTATCCGCCCGCGCCGGGGGGGAAGGCGCAGTTCTATAACAGCCCGTACTTCGGCGGACCGATGCTTCCCTACGACTCGCATCACGACAAGGGATCGAAACTCCTGCTGAATGGAGTGACGCTGGCGGCGGGCGGCACTATTCAAGCAGACCTCGACGCCGCGGTACAGAATATTTCCACCCATCCGAACGTTGGACCCTTCATCTCGAAGCAACTCATCCAGAAGCTCGTAACCAGCAACCCGAGCCCCGATTATGTCACCCGAGTCACCAAGGTCTTCAACGATAACGGCAGTGGTGTGCGCGGGGACTTGAAGGCGGTGGTCACCGCGATTCTGCTGGACCCCGAGGCGCGCCGCGGAGACGATCCCGCGCAGGTGCAGTCCACCGATGGACATCTCCGCGAACCGCTCCTGCATATGATGGCCGTGATGCGCGCAGTCAGTACCACCACCGACGGCGCGAACCTGATGTACTACGCCAGCGACATGCGGCAGCAACCGTTCGTTCCGACCACGGTATTCAACTTCTATCCGCCGAACTACCAGATCCCAGGCACGCAACTGCTCGGTCCGGAATTCAAGATTCTGAACACGAGCACGACTATTTCGCGCATTAATTTCGTGAATGATCTGGTGTTTGGCAGCGTCGGCAATACCACGAAGACCGATATCTCGGCCTATGTCGCAGTGGCGGGCGACGTGAACAAACTGCTCGACATGGTGTCTCTGAACATGGTGCACGGGCAGATGTCGGACGGTATGCGCAGCACCTTGTCCAGCACCCTTTCTGCGATTTCCGATAACAAACGCCGTGCGCAGACGGCCCTTTACCTGGCAGGAAGCTCGTCCCAATTCCAAGTTGAGCACTGATGCCATCTTGACCACATCTTGAGAACTATGCCACCCGGAGGGCGTATGCCTAGAATGTCACGACGCGGTTTTCTGAAGACAACCTGTTGCACCGCTGCGGCAGGAGTGGCCGCGGCCAGCTTCGGCCGCCTCGGCCTGGTCAATGCGATGGCGCAAACGGGAACGGACTACAAGGCGTTGGTCTGCATTTTCCTGTTCGGCGGCAACGATGCGAACAATCTGATCGTGCCGCTCAGCAGCAGCGACTACAGCAACTACTCGAAGATTCGGGCCGGGCTTGCGCTGCCACAGGGCCAGTTGTTGCCGGTCACGCCGAAAAGCCTCAGCGTGCCCTATGGTTTTCATCCCAAGCTCGCTGAAGTCCAGGGCTTATTCAATCAGGGCCAGTTGGCGCTTCTGGCAAATGCCGGCACGCTCGTGCAACCGACCACCCGCGATCAGTATCTGCAGGGACAGGCCACGGTTCCCCAGAACCTCTACTCGCATGCCGACCAGCAGCAGCAGATGCAGACCGCCAGTCTCAATACGTTTGGCGAAGTCGGCTGGGGCGGCAAGCTGGCCGACAAGATGCAGTCGATCTATGGCGGAAATTTCCCCGTCTTGATTTCACTGGCGGGCAGCAACGTATTCGCCGAGGGGCTGGTGGTGAGGTCGATCGAATCGAGCGGGGATCCGACCAAGCCGCTTTCCGGTTTCTATGGTTCCAACGACGACAATTCGCGGCTGGCCGCCCTGCAGAGCTTGCTCACGTTTGATACGGGACTGTCACTGATTCAGGCCGCCAGCACAACCACTTCCAATGCGATCCAGGATGGCAAGACTCTGGCGGCGGCGCTCGCCCAGGGAAGCAAGTTGAACACGCCGTTTCCGAATTCGTACCTCGGCGGACAGTTGCAGCAAGTGGCGCAGATCATACAGGTGCGGGCGGCGCTCGGATTGCCGCGTCAGATTTTCTTTATTTCAACCAACGGATTCGATACCCACAGCGACCAGTTGAACCAGCAAAATGGTCTCTACCAGGATCTAAGCCAGTCCATGAACGCCTTCTACCAGGCCACGGTGGAAATTGGAGTCGCGCCGCAAGTGACCACTTTCACGCTGTCGGATTTCGGCCGGACATTCTTGCCCGACAGCACGGCCGGCACCGATCACGCCTGGGGCAGCCACCACTTGATTATGGGAGGAGCGATAGCGGGCGGCGATTTCTACGGAACCTTTCCGACGCAGGCGCTGAGCGGGCCTGACGACGCGACCGACGAGGGGCGCTGGATTCCGACCACCTCGCTCGATCAGTACGGCGCCACTCTGGCGCAGTGGTTCGGCGTGCAACCGGCGGATCTGCCGTCGATCTTCCCGAACCTGCCGAATTTCCAGAACCCGATCCTAAACTTCGTGGGGGCTGCGAACATGGCCAAGCGCATCCGAACGTAGAATGTGCTGGTGGAGCGCCGGGCGTCTCCGCCCGGCTGGACGGGCGAGACGCCTGTCCCTCCACCACATGGTTCATCACGGGGTCACGACACTATTGCGGCTTCTTTTTCCCGAAGAGCCCGGTCAGTCCGCCGAGAGGATTGGTCTTATCCCCACCCTGCAGCAATCCCTTCAACTGCCCCCCTACCACCCCCTTCATATCCGGCACGAAGGTTGGGTTCGACGTGGTGCCTCCAATGGCCACAGGGACGCCGCCCGCCCCGAGGCCAGCGGCTTTCGTGAGACCACCGCCGACGCCTCCCAAGTTTGCCACCATCTTGAAGTCGAGCGCGTTGTTCGGACTAACTGTGCCTGCGCCGGTGACGGTTCCAAGCGCCGGAATTACCAGGTTGATTTTGTCGAGACGTGTGCCCTCGGGCGCGTACCGCACGTCGGAACTCAGGTTCTCGATCGTCGTGTCATTGCCCGTCTGATTGCCGGTAAGGGCTGAGATTGCCGAGAGTTTCGATCCGAGATTGAAGCCCGCGAGAGCAGTGTTGTTCATCTTGACCCAGCCAGTGGAGACCAGCTTGTCGAGGGGCCCGGTGGAGTCGAGATCGAGCGCAAGCGTCCCCCCCTTGAGCCTCGAACCGGTGGGAAGAATTACGCCGAGCGCGGGGAGCATCGCTTCAAGATCGTCGACCGGCATCGCTTGTCCGTTCAGCTTGGTGCGGACGGAAGTGGTTTCGCCGTGCATGTCGTAAGTGCCGGTAAGTTTGGCTAACGCCTTCCCAATTGCAATGTCGCCCTGCATCAGCTTTCCGGCCTCGGTCTGCAGGTTGTGCTCGACGGCAAAGACAACCTGTACCGGAACAGAAGCCGGAGAGCCCTTGGGAACCAGCTTTAACGACGTGCCCTTCAAGGTTCCGTTGGCCTTTGCTACCCGGCCATCGGAAGTCAGGTTGCCGTCGAAGTCGGCCGAGCCGGTGATGCCCAGCTCCGGATCGACGAGCGCCGACTGGGCGAGATCCAGTTTGTTGATGATCACTTTTGCCTGCACCGGCGTGAGGGAAGTATCGGTCGAATTAATCGGACCGGCGGAGCCGTCGATTTTTAAGCTGCCGCCGCCGGGGAGGCCGGCGGAAGCAATCACGGGAAAGGCGCTGGTAAAAGAGAAATTACGCACGGCAACGTTGACCTTGTTGTACACGATGGGCTTGCGCTTACCCGAAAGGGATCCGACCGTGACGGTTCCGTCGTTCAGATCGAGCTTGGCCACGTTCACGTTGGCCGGCGCGCCGGGTGTCTTTTCGGCTGCTTTGGCTGGTTGCGCCGACTGACTTCCGAGCGAGGAGAAATTCCAAACTCCCTCGCGGTTGCGCAGCAAAGTGATTTCCGGATGATCAATGAGGAGGTTGGTCACATTGAGTTGCTTGCTGAAAATGAGCGGCATCAGTTCGACGCCCACGCGCAGCGATTTCGCCTGTATAAATGGGGCGTTACTAAACTTGGGATCGTCCGCGATGGAAAGCTGGTCTGCGCCCACGCTGCCTGAAAAGATGCTGAGGCTTAAATTACCGACCTTCACTGGCCGTCCCAGACCCGAGCTCAGGTTCGACTCAATCTGGGGACGGAAATTATTGACATTCACCAGGAACGGGAGTGCGATGGCGACCACAATCAACAGGGCGACGACGATGCCGACAACTTTAATAATGGGTTTCACGGCGATACCTCCGGGGAACGTGTGGGGAGCTATGTAGATATGAAATCGAGGACAGTCTATCAAAACTGAGAGCAAAGGGCCTGCCGGGAAGGCGAACCAATCGCTGGTCATGCGTTTACACCGAAATGTTGTGCCACGACGTCACGTTGCGACGTTACGTCACAACGGTACGCTGCGACGTTATAAGATAGGCGCAACGAATGGAGTCGACTCCGCAAGTGGCAGCTTCTGATTCATATCCCCCGGTGCAGGAGGAAGTGGCGCGGCTCGCCGGCTTGCGTGAAGTGCGCGCCGCATTCGACCGTTTCCGCTCGCAGGAGTCGCAGTTTGCACAGTGGCAGATGGAGGCGACGCGGGTGGCGGCGCCTCCATTCGGAGAGGCGGCACGCGGCGTCTGGCTGGCCGAGCGTTTTCGTGATATCGATCTCACCGACGTGCAGGTGGATGAAGTCGGCAACGTGTTCGGCGTTCGTCCCGGGTACGGTAGTCGTTTCGTGGCGCTGAGCGCACATATTGATACGGTGTTTCCGGTGGCGACGCCGTTGAATATCCGGCAGCAGGGCAGCCGGTTATACGGCCCGGGAGTCTCCGACAACGGCGCTGGCATTGCGGCGATGCTGGCCGTGGCCAGTGTGCTCGCCAGCGCGCGAATCTCGCCTGCGCTGCCCTTTGTGTTCATCGGCAACGTCGGAGAAGAAGGCGAAGGAGATCTGCGCGGCATGCGGCACGTTTTCGCGACGCCGCGCTGGCGCGACACGATTGCCTACAGCTTGATCGTCGATGGCGCCGGAGCCGACACAGTGGTGGCCGAGGCCCTGGGCAGCCGCCGCTTCGAAGTGATCGTGCGTGGTCCGGGCGGGCACTCGTGGAGCGACTTTGGAGCGCCCAATCCGATTGTTGCGCTCTCCCGTGCCATCGAGGTCTTCTGTCAAACGCCGGTACCGGCCTCACCCAAAACAACGTTTAATGTCGGCGTGATTCGGGGCGGCACCTCCGTGAATTCGATTCCGGAATCCGCCAGCATGCGGGTCGATCTGCGCTCGACGTCGATGGCGGAAATTGACCGCCTGGAGCGGGCGTTGCGCGTCGCGCTGGACGCGGCGGTGGTATTAGAAAATCGCGCCGCTGCTCAGCACGGAGCGCGGAAGCCGCAGGTTCTACAAAGCGAAGTGGTCGAGATCGGGAATCGTCCCGCAGGCGAACTGGCACCGGACGCGCGGTTGCTGAGGGTGATTCGCGCCGTGGATGCGCAATTGGGCAATACAGCGCAGGTGCAGCGGGCCTCCACCGACGCCAACATTCCGCTATCGCTCGGCCGCGAGGCCATCGCCATCGGTGGTGGCGGCTCCGGAGGCGGTGCGCACACGTTGCAAGAATGGTTCGATTGCAATGGACGAGAGCTGGGACTAAGGCGCATTCTGCTTACAATGCTGACACTGTCGGGAGTAGGAGAATGATGAAGAGAATCGCACCTGTTCTGCTGTTGGCTGTGGCCTCTGGCGTGTCGGCGGAGAGCGTTCAAAAGCCAAAAGCGGACCTGATTTTTACCCATGGCAACATCTACACGGGAGTGGTCGATGCGGCCGCGTCGCTCGGGGCGGGCAAGCGTTCGGAGGCGCTGGCGGTGGTTGGCGACCGGATCCTCGCTGTGGGGAAACGCGACGAGATTATGAAGTTGAAGGGGCCGGAGACCAAGATCGTGGATCTGGATGGCCGCTTCGTCATGCCCGGATTCAACGATGCCCACATGCACCTGGCCAGCGCCGGTCTGGAGAAAATGAACGTGAACCTGGTCGGCGTGAAGACCCTGGACGAGTTTCGCGAGCGCCTGCGGGCCAAGGTGGAAGCTGCGGCGCCGGGAGAATGGGTAGTGGGTGGAGGCTGGGACGAAACTCTGTGGCCCGTCAAGGCTGTGCCCACACGCTGGGATCTTGATGAAGTAAGCGGCAAACATCCGGTTTATCTCGTACGAGTGGATGGACACATTGGCGTGGCGAATACGCGCGCCCTGCAACTGGCGAGCGTCACCGTTGCCACTCGCGATCCCGAGGGTGGAAAGATCGATCGCGATGACGCCGGCACGCCCAACGGAATTCTGCGCGAGAAAGCGCAGGAGGCGGTCGCGGTTGTGATTCCCAACCCGACGCGCGAGAAGCGCCGGCAAGCCATCGAACTCGCGCTTGCGGATCTGGCGAGTCACGGAATTACCTCCGCGCAGGATAACTCGCAGTGGGAGGACTTTCAGATTTACGAGGAACTGGAGCACGAGGGAAAGTTGACGGCCAGGATTTCGGAGTGGTTGTCTTTCGACGACTCGATGGAAGACCTGAATAAGAAACGCAGCTCGCATCCGGCGACCGACAACCTGCTTCACACCGGAATGCTGAAGGGTTTCATGGATGGTTCGCTGGGTTCGAAGACCGCCGCGTTGCTTGAGCCCTACAGCGATGATCCGAAGAACAGCGGTCTTCCGCAATACGAAGCGGTGAAGCTGAATGCAATGACCAAGGAGCGGGTGCTGGCGGGATATCAGATCGGCTTCCATGCCATCGGCGACAAAGGCATACAGTTGGCGCTCGATGCCTTCGCCGAGGCAGAGAAGGCGGCAAAAGAAGCCAAGGTCAAAGGGGCCGACGGTGACGCCGATTACCGGCTTCGCATCGAGCACGCGCAGGTCACCACGCCGCAGCAGATTTCGCGCTTCAAAGAGCTGAAAGTGATCGCGTCCATGCAGCCGAACCATCTGCTCACGGATATGAGCTGGGCCGAGTCGCGTCTGGGAGCGAAGCGCGCCGAGCATTCCTATGCATGGGCGGAGTTCCTTCGCCGCGGGGTGGTGCTGGCCTTTGGTACGGATTATCCAGTCGAGCCGGTTACGCCGTTTCGCGGCATCTACGCGTCCCTTACCCGCATGAGCGAAGACGGAAAGAAGAGTTACTACCCCGCGCAGAAATTGCATATCGAGCAGGCAATCGCCGCCTACACGACGGGCGCAGCTTTTGCTGAATTTGCCGAAAAGCAAAAAGGCAAGCTGGAGCCGGGTATGCTTGCCGACTTTGTCGTTCTCGATCAGGACATTACCGCAGCCCTGCCGCCGAAAATCCTCGATACGAAGGTTCTGCGCACCGTGGTCGCCGGCAAGACTGTGTACGAAGCGAGGTAGGGCCGGGGCGACCAGGTTACCAAACCGCACCTAGTCACGGCGCCGGCCCAGTTCCGGAACCATGGTCAGTGCGTCCGAGTCTGTTCGAGCAGGGCAAACTCGGTTCCCTTCCTATGCTTCGCCAATTCCCCTTCGTAGCGGGATGGCAATAGCTGGTTACCATTTTCCCGGGTAGGTGTCCAAAACTCTGACAGGAAGCAGCGGTCGTCATAGCAATGGAAGACGACTTCGCCTGTTTCGCTGATGTGGCGTCCGCTGACCTGATTGGCAGTCCCGATGAAGACCGCCTTGCCGGTGGAATCCTGTACGGTGAGTCGGTCGCGTGATGACGATACCGAATACTGACCGGCCGGAGATGTTTTGTCAGAAATCAGAAAGCTAAACGGCACCTTCACAGTGATCTTGGATTGGGCTTGGGCAAGAGTGGCGGCGAATGCAATCAAGCAAAGCGATGCGAGTTGGAGCGTCTGCTTCTTCATGGTCCTTTTCTCCTAATGGGTTCTGGCTTGCGGCCAATGCGGACAGCCGGCCTTGCCGGAACTGGCCCCCAATTTGGCCCTCGCGAGAAGGCAGGACAATGGATCGGCGATGACTTGGCTGAGATTTGAAACTGATCCGCTAAGGAACTGAGAACAAAGGGCCCGAAGGCAATAGTGATTTGGGACCCTCAGCCGTGGAAGTCCATTTTCGGTGTACACTCACCAGCAACGCGCAGGATGGCAGGATGGAACGACCCGCAGTAAATCCGAATACAGTGCAGTTTGGACTCTTTGAAGTTGATCTCCAGGCCCACGAACTGCGCCGGTCCGGGGTCAAGATCAAACTGAACCACCAGCCCTTTCAGGTGCTCGCTTTTCTTTTGGAGCGTCCGGGCGAGGTGGTGACCCGCGAAGAACTGCAGACCCGGCTCTGGCCGGCGGACACTTTTGTCGATTTCGATCTGAGCCTGAACAGCGCGGTGAAGAAACTGCGGCAAGCGCTGGGAGATGAATCCGACAATCCACGATTCGTAGAGACGCTCTACCGAAGGGGGTACCGATTCATCGCGCCGGTTTCAACGGCGGGGCGTGAGATGCAAGCGCCCGCTGCAAGTGAGACCATCGTGGGTGCTGCTGCCTCAGCGGTTGTTGCCCCGATGCAGGAGCCCGGGAATGGAGCCGGATCGGAACGGACGATTCCCAAATGGTCGGGTGAGCCTGCGGCCAGGTCCGGGAAACGGTTGGCGCTAATCACCGCCGGATGCGTGGCGGTCTTGCTCGCCGGCGTTGTGTTCGAGTTCATGCCAAGGCCCTCACCGCGAATTCTAGGGTTCACACAGATCACCAGCGGTGGCAAGGTTCATGAACTGAGTCCGTTGCTCACGGACGGCCAGAGGCTCTATTTCCTGGCTGCTGATAGAGACCGCATGGCGCTGTCTGAGGTGTCCATGACTGGTGGCGACAGCGCGCTGATTCCTACGCCATTCCTTAGTACGTTTGTTAGCGATATCGCACCCGATGGCTCCTCCATCATGATCGGCAGTTTTGATGACTCGGACTCCAGCAAGAAAAGTCCGATCTGGCTTCTCCCCTTGCCCGCGGGTTCGCCACGGCCCTTGGGAGTGTGGGGTAATCCCGCCATTTGGTCGCCGGATGGACGTCGTCTGCTGCTCGCGGATGGCAAAGACCTCTTCGAGGCGAATGCCGATGGATCCGATATCCGGAAGCTAACCACCCTTAGCGCGCGAATCAGCGGTCAACAGATTTCGCCGGACGGACGGAAAATCCGCGTGATCGTCGACGACCTCAATAACAATTCAAGTGAACTGTGGGAGCTTAACCGCGACGGGAGCCAGCCCCATCCTCTGCTCCCGAACTGGAATGATTCTCCGCACGAGTGCTGTGGGCGCTGGACTGCGGATGGAAAATATTTCATCTTCACCAGTTTTCGCGAAGGCAGAAACAGCCTCTGGGTACTCCCGGAACGGCGTTGGTGGTTTCAACCGAAAGCCAAGCCCGTCCAATTGACCAATGGGCCGCTGGATTTCTGGCTGCCGGTTCCATCCAAAGATGGGAAGAAGATCTTTGCCATGGGCGGGCTGCCGCGATCCGAGGTGCTTCGATACGATGGGAAATCGTTCCTCCCGTATCTTGGCGGCGTGTCCGCGTCCGATTTGGCGTTTTCCCCGGACGGGCAGCGCGTGGCCTACGTCTCGATTCCGGAGCAGACTCTATGGTCGAGCAAAACCGATGGCAGCGACCGGATTCAGTTGAGTAACTCCGGAGCCGGGGCCATGGAAACAGCCCTGCCGCGCTGGTCTCCCGACGGAAGCCGGATCGTGTTCATGGCGAGAACGATGAACACGGACTGGCGGGCGTACCTGGTGGCGGCAAATGGACAGGGTATGCGAGAACTGATCCCCGGAGCGACGGCTGGCTTCGACCCAAGCTGGTCTCCCGACGGCAAGTCGATCGTGCTGTCGTTGGGAGACCTCGGGGGGACCAGCAACGAGATCAGTATTTTTGATCTCAAGACGGGGACCCTCTCCCCCGTTCCGGGAGGAGAAAATTTGTTTGGGCCGCGCTGGTCTCCGGACGGGCGTTACATTGCGGCCGCCACGACCGATTCGCAAGTGCTGATGCTGTTCGATCGCACCACGCAACAGTGGACCGAGCTGGCGCGGATGGGTATCGGATATCCGAGTTGGTCGCATGATGGACAGTATCTCTATTTTGATGCCATTTTCAGGGAAGACCCCGCATTCTTCCGGGTGCGGATTTCCAATCACCAACTGGAGCGCTTGGCCAATTTGAAAGACATTCACCGCTTCTGGGGAATGTTCGCAGAATGGAGTGGTTTGGCGCCGGACGATTCTCTGTTGGTTACGCGCGAGATCAGTAGTCCTGAGATTTATGCGCTCGATTGGCGGCCCTGACGGCGGCGCATGGTGTGGCTGGTCACGTCACGGAGGTTATCGCGATTGTTGGCGGGAGGGAACGAATCGATGACCGCGAAAGGCAGGGAACGCGCATTCCTGATCGGCGCGCCACTGGCGATTGTTCCCGCACTGTGCGTGCTTCCCGCCACAGTGTTCCTGGTGATGATTCCACGCGTGGCGCATGCGCGGATGATCGCGCTGATGGTGTTGCCGGGCTGCGCGCTGGCGGGTAGTTTTGGCCTGTGGAAGCTGGCGACGGGCGCGGTGCAGAAACCGTGGGGAATATTCAACGTCCTCAGTTTTGGGGCGCTGATGGTTTTGCTGGTCATCGCCAGCTACACGGGATTGTTCCTGGCGCTAATGACGCTGAAGATGTAGAAGTTTGTGTGGGGACGGGGCTTCGCCTGTCCCGGCGGGGCAGAGCCCCGCCACCACAAGATCCTCGCCCACCCGTGAACGCGAACCGGCTTTTCTGCGTCTAACTGAATTGACGTCCTTGAATCCACCCCCTGTATGGGCGAAGGTATAATAAGAAATTAGGCAGTTTTCAGGAGGAACGAAATGGATTCGCGCGAAAGCGCTTTTTGGGCTCGTCTCAAGGCCAACCGCTGGGCCTACACTTTTACGATTCTGGCGACACTGGCCGTTGGAATTCTGATTGGCACAGTTGTGTCTTACGGAGTGAAAGGCAAAGAGGGACAGAAGTCTTCGGATGCGACCCCGCTGACCATCCCCGCTCCGCAACAGCTCTCGAACGCCTTCTCCCAGATTTCCAAGCAGCTTGAGCCGAGCGTAGTGAATATCAATACCGAATCGACGATCAAGAACCCTCACCGCCGAGGGCGCTCGGTGCGTCCCGATCCGGACCAGGAACAGGGCGGCGATGAAGACACCCCGTTCCAGGATTTCTTTGACAAGTTTTTCGGCGGTCAAGGTGGCCAGGGCGGTCAGGGCGCGGAAGCGGGCACCATCCGCCAACGCTCACTCGGTTCCGGCGTGATTGTGGATTCCAAGGGCTACATCGTCACCAACCGCCACGTGGTCGAGAAGGCAGATCGCATTCGCGTGAAGTTGCAGGATGAAAACCCGGCTTCTCCGGGCCATGATGCCAAGTTGATCGGCATGGATCAGGAGACCGACCTGGCAGTGATCAAGATCGATATTGATCGTCCACTACCGGCCGCCAAACTGGGCAACTCCGACGGCATGGAAGTTGGCGACTGGGTGCTCGCCATCGGCAGTCCCTTCGGACTGCAGGAAACTGTGACCGCGGGTATCGTGTCAGCCAAAGGGCGCAACATCGTTCCCAACCGGCAGTTCCAGTCTTTTATTCAAACGGACGCTGCGATTAACCCGGGCAATTCCGGTGGGCCGCTGGTGAATATGGCGGGCGAAGTCATCGGTATCAACACCGCCATCCTCACGGAGACAAGTTCGTACGCGGGCGTGGGATTTGCCATGCCTTCGAACACGGTGACGACCGTCTACAACCAGTTGATCGGGCCGGAACACCGGGTTTCGCGTGGGTCCATTGGTATCGAGTTCTCCGCCCAACCGAACCCAGCCATCGCCCGCATTTACGGTTCGGGTGTGACCGTGTCGAATGTGGTATCCGGCAGTCCAGCCGACCAGGCGGGCCTGAAGATCGGTGACACGATCACCTCCGTCGATGGCAAGGACGTGAAGAGCGGCGACGAACTGGTGGCGGACATCGCTTCCCGCAAGCCCGGCTCGAAGGCCAAACTCAACTTTGTACGCAACGGCAAGAAGCAAGACACAACGGTGACCATTGCTGATCGCTCGAAACTGTTCGCTTCCCGTCTGGGCGAAGAAGACGAAAACCAGAGTGAGGAAACCCCCAAGGCCAGCAAGTTCGGAGTTACGGTTCGCAGCATTACTCCCGATCTGGCCGACCGCCTGAGCATTGCCGCAGGCAAGGGCGTGGTGGTACAGGACGTGAAGCAGGGATCGTTCGCCGAGGATCTCGGTCTGAATCGCGGCGACGTGGTCCTCGAAGTGAACAAGCAGCCCGTGAATAATCCCGACGACTTTATGAAGATCGAGTCGTCGCTGAAGAGCGGACAGGATGTCGTGTTCCTAGTGCGTCCGCGAGGTTCAAGGGCCCAGGACGGAACGATTTTCCTGGCAGGTACACTTCCGTAACCGTTAGAAACTCCGGCGAGACTGGCACTCCATCCCCGTTTCGGGGACCATAAGGGTGGGCCGATCTCGCCGGTTTTTTGTTGGAGGGTATCGGGGACTTCTTCCTTGTATAGAGACGGGGGCGGCCCCGTCTGACTCTGCGGCCGGAGACGCGGCAAGCCGCGTCTCTACAGGGAATCAGCGCGGAGCATCGAAGCTTCTAGACATGAACCGGACTTATCAAATTCGGCTTTGGCGACGTGTCGGGCTCTGCTGCGTGCTCTGCGTCGCCCTGCATGGGTTCACCTTCGCTCAGCCAGAGACGACGACACCAAGGAAGCCGGCGCACGCTTCCGCGGCGCCAGCCAAGACATCAAAGCACCACACTAGCGCGCACTCGACCAACAAACGCGCGTTACCTCGCACATCGGCTCATACATCAGATCAGAAGCGAAAGAGCTCCCGCGGCAAGAAGGGCTCAAAGAAGCGCGGCCAGCAGGCGATTGACTCGGCACGCGCCCGCGAAATTCAGACGGCGCTAATCCGCGAGCACTACATGCAGGGCGAGGCTTCGGGAACGTGGGACAGCGCCACGCAAGCCGCGATGCAGCGCTATCAGGCAGATCACGGATGGCAGTCGAAGACGACTCCAGATTCCCGAGCGCTGATCAGACTCGGATTAGGTCCGAGCCACGATCACCTGCTCAATCCGGAAAGTGCCATGACCGCCGCGCCGGCAACGGGCAATCCGAAGGCCGGGGCGAAACAGACACCTGCGGGAAACAACGTTCCCCAACACTAGCCGTCGAATCCCGCGAACTATCCCAACTGCCCATTTATGCGATAGCGTTACTCAGTGTCCCTTCATGAAGGGAGCCGACAGTTGAGCATTCAGGATGAGCAGGAACTACTTTCCTTGAAAGCAGTGGGTCGCGTCGTCCGCATGGTGCTGGATGCGATGAAGGCTGAAGTGCGTCCGGGCGTCACGACTCGATATCTTGATGAAATCGGCGCGCGCGTTATGCAGGAGAATGGAGCACGCTCGGCTCCGTCCATGGTGTATCAGTTCCCGGGTGCCAGTTGCATCAGTTTGAACGACGAGGCGGTCCATGGCATTCCAGGAGCACGCAAACTTAAGGAAGGCGACTTGCTGAAACTTGACGTGACGGTGGAAAAGGACGGCTACATGGCTGATGCCGCCGTCACCGTGCCCGTCGGTCGCGTAAGCGTACAGGCTGAACAGTTGATGGCCTGCGCCGAGCGCGCTTTCCATCGGGCAATGCTGGTTGCCCGCGCCGGATTCCGCGTGTTTGAAATCGGGAAGATGGTGGAA
>Ga0182019_10001051_pt1 | contig 13807 bp, 21 predicted proteins | sample 812E2MmetaG_FD_120483 | JGI IMG/M metagenome (GOLD analysis project Ga0182019, IMG submission 120483) | Permafrost microbial communities from Stordalen Mire, Sweden - 812E2M metaG | ecosystem: Environmental > Terrestrial > Soil > Wetlands > Permafrost | place: Sweden: Stordalen | collected...
ATTGCGTTTCAATCCCCTCGTCTGCGGGGATACCAATGCGGGTTGGACCGTGGGGCACCAGACTGTCTCATCTTCGACGGTTTCAATCCCCTCGTCTGCGGGGATACCAATGCGGGCATCGGACTTGACGTCGCAGGGGGGACGGGTATCATGGGCAGGAGAGGTGACGGTATGAACATCATCCTAGCAATCGACCCCGGGGCACACTCCGGGGTGGCGGTATTGGAGGGGGGCAAGGTAGTGCGCGCGTACGCCGCCTTTCGCCCGGAGCACGTTCGGGTTCCCTCCCCCTTCCGTCTCGTCATCGAGATCCCGCAGTACTACCCCCGCATGCAGGTACGGCCGCAGAGCTTGATCGTGCTAGCTCTCAACGCCGGGGGGTGGATCGCACTCAACTCGGATGCCGAGGAAGTGCTCAAGCCCCACCCCCGCGAGTGGAAGGGGCAGGTCAAGAAGACAGTGACGCTCTACCGAGTGGGACAGGCCCTGACGGCCGGGGAGAAGGAGGCAATTAACTGGAATTCGGTCAAGACCGATGATAACATAGTGGACGCAATTGGTTTAGGACTGCACCGTATTGGGAGATACCGATGAAGATTGTGTATATTGCTGGGAAGTTAAGAGGGGCGACGTCATGGGCCATCGAGCAGAACGTCAGGTATGCCGAGGGCTTGGGGTTGGACGTAGCGCGGCTGGGGGCCATGCCTTTGATCCCCCACGCCAACACCCGTTTTTTCCAAGGCGAGTGCACAGACCAGCTATGGCTCGAGGGTACCTTGGAACTCCTCCGTCGGAGCGATGCGGTGCTGATGGTGCCCGGTTGGGAGACATCCCAGGGTGCGTTGGGGGAGAAGAAGGAAGCCGACCAGCTCGGGAAGCCCGTGTTCTTCTCTGTGGCGGAGGTGGCCAAGTGGTTGGGCACAGAGGGTTCTGCCGCGGCTCGATACGCCATCGAAGATGTGGCTGAGGATCTTGACTGCCTACGTTGGCAAACAGACCGCACTCTCCCCGGGCAAGCACCGTGCCTCGTATGGGGGAGCAAGAGCGAGCGAAAGCTTTGGCTACGACGTGAAGAGGCAGAAGCGCGCTGCACGGTGCTAAAGCGGCTACAGCCGGGTGCTTCCCTTACGGAAGTGCAAGAGCAGGTGTGAGCACCTCTCCTTCCCAGATTAAGACCGCAGGCCTGTGCGTGCGGAAGTGGGGTTGGGAGAAGTTAGAGAGCCGTGTTGGGCGTTCGTCCCCCGCAGCTGAATTGGGGGACGCAGTGCACAAGCGTCTGGAGCAGTACTTGACCGGGCGTGTTTGGTTCAAAGGGGACTTGCCTGGACAGATTGCTGACCGCGCGATTCCTTTTCTTCCTCCCCCAACGGGTCGCTTGCGTGTGGAGCGATGGCTCGATCGTACGTACGGAGGCGTGCACTGGCGAGGTCGGAAGGACCTCGAGTATCGACCCAGTGGTAATTGGATCGTGCACGATCACAAGACTACCGGGGCGATGGGCCGTTGCCTGAAGCCGGAGGTGCTGCAACAGGATTGTCAGGCACTCGTATACGCGCTTGACACGATGGATCGCGAGCACGTGGACTGTGTCCAGCTGGATTGGCTGTACCTGCACACAAAGGGCCCGGAAGTCAAACGCGTGTCTACCGAGATTGTGAGGAGCGCTGCCGAAGAGGGCTTGCAACCGTACTTTGAATTGGCTAGATTACTGGAGCAAACCAGGGAGCTGTACACGGCAGGGCACCTGCGAGTGCTGGACTTGCCCGTGAACCAAGATGCCTGCAAGTGCTTCGGGGGATGTCCCTACGAAGAGTTGTGTGAGCTCCGTTTCGAGGAACGCATTGCAAGCGCGGAGCTACTCCGTGCACGAGGAAAAGAAAGAGGACCCATGGCTGACACCAAAATGAATACCGACGCACTCCGAGCCAGGCTATTGAAGTTCCAGGGCAAGGCCGCTCCGGCGCCTGCCGCTGCTCCGCCACCCTCGGTAGCTACGGCCCCCGTGCAACTGGAACTCAACGCATGCACGCCACCAACCTTCCCCGGAGAAAGTGCCCTACTTAAGGCACTAGGACAGGTGGCCTCCGAGTCATTAACTGTGGAGCCCGCGCAGGTGACGGAAGTTATCGCCTCGATCTCGCCCGAGCCCCTTCCTTCGGCCTTGCCCGAGGAGCCCACCCTCGCCCCTGTCACTACCGAGGTGAAGGCTGAGACGCCTGCGGAGAAGAAGACCCGTGCGCGCAAGACTGCAGCCCCCGCTCCTGCTGCTCTCCCGGAAGCACCTGCAGCGGACGGCTTTACGCTCTGCATCAACTGCGCCCCCCTCCGAGCGACCTTCACATACTTGGCAGAGTGGCTTGCGCCGGTCATGTCCGCGCTCCAGGTGTCTCAAGGCGTGGCGCACTACAAGCAGTGCGACTTCGGTAAGGGCCCGGGGCATCTCTTGGCCATGACCGAATCCGCCCTGGCCGCGAATCCGCCGAAGGGGTTCCTGGTTCTCGAGACCTGCACATCGGAGGGGTCAGACCTGCTGAGTCTGCTCACTTCCAAGGCATCAACCGTCATTCGGGGGATTTGAGAATGGTGCTGCTGACTCTCGCGATGGTGGATGCCTTAGTGCCTACCCACACGGTGCTTCGGTATGAAAAGAGTATAATCTGCAATGATACCGATAGGGTAGGTGGGCTGGACAGGGATGTTACAAATAAGGAGTGGCGGTGTAAACGGTGCTGCCTACTTGATCTGATACAGTATCCCCGAGAAGAGGTGGTCATCAACATCGATATCCTCGGGGTAGGGAACGTTCTGTAGATACAACAGGAAAGGAAACATCATGCGACACACGTCAACGAAGCAGCAGGTTCAGGACGCGATTGCCAACGTGCTTAAGTTCGCGGAGCAGCCGGAATTTCTCGCAGGCTTCTCCCGAGGGGACGTCATCGAGCATGTCGATGCGTTCGGCACGTGCGTCTCTTACGTGCTTCGACAGATGGTCGATAATGGCCTGCTTACGTCGTCGGGCAAGTGCCGAGGCGTTCGGTATCGGCTCCCGCAGAGCTCGGTAGACACGTCGGAATGCCCCCGGAAAGGCGCCAGCGCAGGTACTTTTCCTTCCCTGGAAGCAGAGCTTCTCGGGGTTACAAGTCCCGATCCAGACCCCTTCAATGGGGACGAGATCGAGGATTTCGAGTCCTTCCTGGGGCAGGAGTAACCATGCGCGCCGTCCAGAGAACAGAAGAGCTTGACCGAATTCTCAAGCTTCCTTGGCGAGACTGGACGGTGAACGGGCAGGCGCTCGCGGATGCCCTTACCAAGCACCTGCGAGCGCCGGGGGGCACTCAGCAACTGCGGCCCTTTCAAGCGGCTATGTTGTCGGAGTTCTACGAGTATGGGGGGGCCTTCGGGCAGGGTCCAGTAGGCTGTGGCAAGACGTTGATCACGACACTGGCATCGCTGGTGATGTCCTTCCTCCCAGAGGAGCGAAGGCCGAAACGCCCGTGGCTGGTGGTGCCCGCTGCCTTGAGAAGCAAAACGTACACTGACATCCAGAAGGCCAGCAAGCACTGGAGGGTGCCGCGGTGCAGGATCGGAGTGTCTACCGAGGACAACGTCCTTTCGATCGTGTCCTATTCCGAGATCTCCGTAACCACGGGGTTTGGGAGGTTGGACCGTGGGGCACCAGACTGTCTCATCTTCGACGAGGCGCACTCGATCAAGAGCCTCAAGGCCTCGGTAACGCGCAAGTTTCACCAGCACATCCTGCGACGTCGCAAGCAGGGTCTACCGACGTACGTCATGCTTTTGTCCGGTACGATGGCCAAGCGCTCGCTCCACGACTTTTGGCACCTACTGTTCTACGCACGTCCGGACCACATGCCGCTGCCCGTCCGGTACGTGGACCTAGCCGACTGGGCTTTGGCTCTGGACGAGAAGGTGCTGGCGAGCGAGAGGTTGGATCCCTCGGAGCTATTGGTGCTTGACCGAGGGGACGTGGAGCCGGAAGAGGACGGCTCCGCCATGGTCTATGCTCGGAAGGTCGTCCAGAAGCGCATCTTCTCGACCCCGGGCATCCTCACGTCGCGGTCGGCCGAAGTGGATTGCAGCCTTCGCGTGGAGGGCTACGAATTCCCTCCACCCCCCGAGTGCGAGGAGGCATTTGCTCAGCTCAGGTCAAGTGAGAACCCCTGCACGCCCGACGGGTGGCCTCTCTCGGACTCGCTCTCCGTGTGGCGGCATGCTACCGAAATTGCGCTGGGTTTCTACTCGTACTGGGACCCCCGCCCCTCCCAGGAGTGGATGGATGCACGTAGGACATGGTACTCCGAAGTGCGTGAGGCCCTGGACAACAACGCACACACGGGGCTGGACCACCGCAGTCATCTGACCTCTACAAGAGACGTGGCCTTGCTGGTGCAGCACTTAATCAAGCACGGGATGTCCTCTTCTGAGAGAGAGCGCTGGGGTGCTACTGTGGAGGCCTTCCAGGTGTGGAAGGCCATCGAGCCCACATTCACCCCACCTATTGAACCTCCGGCGGCTTGGGTCAGCGACGCGGCCTTGCGCCATGTCGCGGCCTGGAAAGGCCCTGGCGTGGTCTGGACGTGGCATCGACCCTTCGCTCGGAAGCTGGCAGAGCTCACGAAGTGGCCCTACTACGGCAGTGGTGGACTCAATGCGCGAGGGGGGCGTATCGACGACGAGAAGCCGGAAAACACCGTCATCGCCTCGATTCATGCCAACCAGCAGGGGAGAAATCTTCAGTTCTGGAATAAGTCCCTTATTGTATTTCCCCCACCCACTGGAAATATTTTCGAACAAGTGGCCGGTAGGATGCACCGAAGTGGGCAAATGGCGGACGAGGTAGTCTATGAGGTCATGATAGGATGCACGGAGCACTTCCGAGGCTTCGTCCAATCGAAGCGGGATGCTAAGTTCCACAGAACTATGCTTGACGCACCTGCAAAGCTAGAATACTGTGATGTGGTGATTCCGGAGATCGTGCACAGGGATTCGTGGGCGTTTCGCGGTGTAGACAAGAGGATTGGTGAGGAGGACTGATGCTGCAAGCGGGGCCTCCTACGGGGAGAAGGTCGGCACGTACGACACTGAAGACCCCTCCTTCGAGATCGACTCCGTGGTCTACCGCACGCAGGTCTACCCTCTACTTCGCGCAGATGGTTTCGGCAATGAAGAGGGTGAATTCGTTTTAGCTCCTGCGAGGGGTGCCGTATTATAGGGCATGCTCGCTGCACCTGGGTGACGCTTGACGTTCGCAAGGCTATACTGTAGAAAGACACCGTGATCCGCTCCGCTACATTGAAGCTTCGCACAAGTTCGGAGGTCGAGAGGGTTCTCGCCCACACGCTGGACTTGTGTCGTGGCTTGTACAACTCTGCGTTAGAGGAGCGGATCAAGGCATACAAGGTTTTCGGTAAGTCACCTTCTTACTTCGATCAGTGCAAGTCTCTCACCGTTGTCCGCTCCGAGGACGAGGAATACGACGCACTGGACGCGTGGATGACGCGCCTGACGAGTCTCAAGCGCCTGGACCTCGCCTATCAAGCTTTCTTTCGCCGCGCGTCACTCGGCGAGGATCCAGGCTTCCCCCGATTCAAGAGCCGAGAGCGCTTCACAACCCTGGTGTTCGGGACGCAAGGCTGGAAGCTCAGCTGCGGCAAGCTCCGAATCCCGTCGCTGGGCCTCGTGCTGCGCTACTCCGGCCACATTCATCGCCAGGGCAAGCACCTAGGCCTGCGCATCACGAAGGCCGGCAACGGTCGCTGGTACGCCTCCGTGCTGATCGATATCGGCGAAGCGCCACCCAAGATCGACGCGACTAACCCAGTAGGTATCGACGTGGGTTTGACGACCTTCGCTACGATGTCGGACGGGTCGGAGATCGCGAATCCACGATTCGCGAATGCGGCGGGCGAGAAGCTCAAGGGGCTGCAACAAACTCTCTCGACGAAGAAGCGCTGGTCGCGACGTAGACAACGAGCAAAGGTCGATCTCGCTCGTGCGAGCTTCAAGGTTGCCAACCAGCGCAAGAATTTCATGTACAACACCGTCGCAGGACTTCTCGAAAAGTACGACGGTTTCTCGGTAGAGGATCTTGATGTGCGAGGCCTCCTCGCTAAGGACGGGAAGAAAGCAAAAGGACTACATCGATCCGTATCAGATGCGTCGTGGGCAACGTTCGTCAACATACTGACATACAAAGCGGAAGAAGCTGGTGTGGCGGTGATGAAGGTGAACCCACGAGGCACGAGCCAGCGGTGTTCGGGATGCCAGACGATCGTGAAGAAGACCTTGCGAGACAGGGTCCACAACTGCTCACACTGTGGCTTAAAACTCGGTCGCGACCACAATGCCGCGATCAACATACTCGACCTGGGCCTCAGGTCGGCAGATTCCCCTTGATCTGCAGAGAGCTTTCTGTAAAGGTAAGTTCATGGCTATTCCTTCGACACACAAGTGCATTCAACTGCCCAACTAAGGTGGGCGAACAGAAAACGGAGATTGACACATGTCTGAACTGAATCTGAACACTGCTGATATGTCTGGTGGATCGCGCAAGCTACCGACGGGGCGCTTCGCCTTGGAAATTCTCGCCTGCAAGATGCACGAATCCAAGAACCAGAAAACCAAGAGCGCTACGTACTACATCGTCGAATTCAAAGTCCTTCAGGTTTTTGAGCAGACACCTAGGGACACGAAGCACCCGGCAGGTCCTCGCCCGGCAGTGGTTGTCGATGAGCAAAGCTCATGGGCCACGACATATAGGCAGGACGAGGCCAAGAAGGTCGCTAATATCGTCCAGTTCGTCTGCAGTGCCAAAGACGTGGACTGGTCATCTGATGTGGAGCGCGCCAAGATAGATGTGACGAAGGCTTGGAAGGAATCAACTAGCTCCACCAACCCACTCCGCGGAACGATCGTGTTCTGTGAGACGGCCTGCCTCCCCACATCGAACATCAACGCGGAGACGGGCAAACCGCACTACTTCGTAAAGCACACGTTCTACCCGGCATCGCAAGCCGCACGCTTCATGACGGACGAGCCGGCAGCGTAGCCAGGTGTCCCGGGGGGGGGACCTGCTGACCTTGGTAGACCGTCCGCACAGTACGGTGTCATGTTCGATTCCCGACGTCAGCACCAAACTCGCAACACAATCAGGAGGCAGTATGAACAAGATACAGTTCGCACTCGCGTTCTCGGGGATTCTCACGCTCATTTTCAGCATTTTGGAGGCAGCTCGATGACTCTCAATTTTCCTCGGTTGGCACGTTGGATTGAAGGGTGGCTCTGATGGGTTGGTACATAGAGGACCTGCGCAGCCCCTGCACACCAGCAACCGACTTTATGGGCAAGTCGGAGGGTTGGCCTACCTTGGAGCAGGCCCAGAAGGAAATGTTTGACACTGCGGCGGAGGCAATAGAGGCTGCAGCTCACTACCTTTCGGGCCCAGACGCATACAAGGTTGTGGAATATCGTCCGTGCTTGGCTGACTCAGGTGCGCGGGAGACCTCGGTCACAGGTGGACTGCGAGAACCTTCATCCGGGCGTGGTGCATATGAGCTCCTTCCTCCTGGACCGATCGAGCGGCTGGCGAAACACTACGAAAACGGCGCGAAAAAGTATGCAAGTCGCAACTGGGAAAAAGGCATCGAGACAGGTCGAATCATGCAGTCCTTGCTCCGCCATGCGTTCAAGTACCTCGGTGGGTCTCGGGACGAAGACCACCTTGCGGCGGTCGCCTGGAATGCCTTCGCTCTGATGCACCACGAGGACGCACTCCTGGTCAAGCAACTCCCTAGGGAGTTAGACACCCTTCCGTGCCTTCGAGGGGATGGGCTATGACAACGACCAATAAGAAAGGAAAAGAAGTTCATGGCTACACCTACCATTGTGGAAGAGGCGATACAGAAACTTGCGCAGGAAAAAGGAGGCATCCGAAGGATTGCGGAAGCATGTGGAACCACCGAAGATGGGCCTCACCGCTGGCGCAGCAGACGGGCGCAAGTGCCTCCAGCGTACTGGCGAGTGATTCTGGAGACGGCTGGTCTTGACCCGTCCACTGTGGAGGCGGAGATCGAAGGCTCTGTCAAGAGAGGGACGGGCTACCCCTTGCGTATCAAGCAGCTAGAAGAGCGGATTAAGGAATTGGAAAAGGCCCTGACCATGGTGCTTGAGAGAGGTTGGCCATGAACGCAGGACATCCGATTGTAGGCCGAGCGTACGCTTGGAGCACGGGCGGAGGGTTGAGGACCGTCACCGTGCGCAAGGTCACGAGTTTAAACGTGTTGGGGGACGAGAACGTGCGGGTGATGTCTCTGTCCCGTTGGTATATTGAAAGCAGAACAGGGCGTTTGATTCCCGTGCCCAACCACACAGTGACCCCTACCGATCCCCCGTGCGCCTCGGTGGCTACGTGATGCGCACCCCCGTCGCGTTCGACACGGAAACTGGCCTCATCACACCTCGAGACAAGGCCCCGCCTCTGGTCTGCCTGACATACGCCCTACCTTCGGGTTCGACCGGCTTGCTCGGTAGACACGATGCAGGGCGCTTTCTTGAGATCATCCTACGCGACCAGTCCGTGCAGATCGTCACGCTCAACGGAGGCTTCGACTTCTGCGTCATGTTGCGCGAGCATCCCAGGCTCACGTCGTTGGTTTGGCAGGCCTACTCTGACGGGCGAGTCACGGATATTGGCATCCGCCAGAAGCTGATCGACCTCGAACTGGGCATCATGGATCATACCAAGAGGCCCAGTCCCTTCCGAGTGGGGAAGTCCGCCTACTCCCTCGCTGCTTTGGCCAAGCGCCATCTGGGTCTGGACCTAGCTAAAGGTGAAGATACCTGGAGATTACGTTACAGCGAGCTGCGTGACGTGCCCGTGTCGGAGTGGCCCACTGCAGCAAGAGAGTACGCAATCAAGGATGCAGAGGTCACCCTCGGTGCGTTCCTGAAGCAATTTGATGGGAAGGAAGTGTCCCCCGACGAGTGTGCGCAGGTTCGCCATGACCTGTGGTTGAAGCATATGTCCGTTTGGGGAATGGCTACGGATGTACCGAGGGCGCAGAAGCTGGCCTCCAAGTTCGAAGCTGAGCTGGTCGAGATTCGGAAGTTGCTGATTGCTGACAAGCTCCTGCGGGTGGAGCGGAAGAAGGGTCAGCAGGTTCTCGTTCGTGACCAGAAGGTCTCTCGCGCATTCATGGCAGAGGCCTGCGCTTCCGCGGGGGTGGAAGCCAAGCTTACCAAGAAGGGAAGCATAGCACTGGATGTGGAGGCGTGCGAGCTCTCGGGGCATCCGACCCTGAAGGCCTATGCGCAGTACGTGCATCTGCAGGGCTTGCTTACGAAGAACATTCCCGTGTTCCTGCGAGGGGAGTGCCATGCGTCTTTCAATTCCCTCCTGGAAACCGGTCGAACCTCGTCGTACAACGACAAGATTGGAGGCGGAGACAACGTCCAGAATCCCCCACGAAAGGGCGGGGCTCGGGAGTGCTTCCGAGCGCGGGAGGGCACGTGGCTGGTCGATGCGGACTACGGCGGTCTAGAGCTCTCCACGATGGCCCAGGCGTGCCTCCAGCTCATCGGTAGGAGCAAGTTAGCCGACCTGATCAACAGCGGCAGGGACCCTCATCTGGAGACCGCAGCGGGCATCCTGGGAATCAGCTACTCCGCGATGCATGCCCGGTACGAACAGCACGACAAGTGGAAGAAGGGCGAGCAGGGGGGTGTGCAGGATGACGAGGCGGCCAACGCACGCAACCTCGCCAAGCCCTGCAATTTTGGCTTTCCCGGGGGCATGGCAGCCAAGACATTCGTCGACTTCTGTGCAGCGATGAAGATGAAAATGCCCCTGGAGCTTGCCTACCGACTTAGGGAGGTCTGGCAGCAGGCATACCCAGAGTTCCCCGAGGCATACTTCCCTCGGCACAAGGCCATGACCGCAGGGGGCATGCTGGCGGTGTGTGAGTCGATCAAGTCCGGTCGTGTGAGAGGAGGCTGCAAGTACACTGTTTTAAACAACAATTACTTCCAATCGTTGGGTGCAGACTGCGCCAAAGATGCGGGGTGGCACATCGCCAGAGCGTGCTACGATCCGGCCATGCACTCTCCCTTGTACGGGGCACGTCCGGTCAACTTCATTCACGACCAGTTTCTGGTGGAGATTACGATCGCTACAGCTGCAGAGGGTGCTGCCGAGGTGGGACGCCTGATGAACCAGGCCGGCAAGCGTTGGATGCCGGACGTCTCTCCGACGACGGTCCCAGCCCTCTCTCGGTGCTGGTCCAAAGACGCTGTTGCGGTGCACGATGCAAACGGGCGCTTGACAGTTTGGGAGGAGAAGCGTAAGGAAGAGAAACCCTCGGTAGCTACCGAGGTTGACAGCGGCGACTGCGCAGCAGCGTTTGACGCAATTCACTGAGGAGAATGCAGTGGTTCTGGACTACTCCCAAGCTATCCGCAGACTTGAAACAGGTATGACCATGTCAGGGAGCAGCATACTCTCTCTTGTACAGAACATCCTGGCGAAGCATCGGGTTACGATGTACCAACTGCTGATGTCTTCGATGCTACCCGAGGTATGCAGCTGTCGAGCGGAGTGCATTGCTTCCCTGGTTTCCGAGGGCTGGTTCGAAAAGTCTGCGATTGAGTTTCTCAATTCCTAGGAGGAATGAACATGAAGACATGGTGCCACGAAGGGCAGAAGGATTGCTACTTGACGGGGATGAGCTGGGGGTGCGGTTGCCAGGAGTGTGACTCGGAGATGCGCCCTGTGCTCCTACAGATCCGTGTGCTCAAAGCGCTACGTACCGAGCTCCGCTCGCTGGGCCATAGGTTGACGACTGTAAGCATCGCACTGGAGAGCCTATGACCACCTGGGTCGTTATCTGCAGGAACAAGTCGTGGGGGCCGAGGGCGCCCCTCGGCTGGGCCGTAGCGTGCAATCCTCCGATCAAGATCTTTGGGGAGCTCCTCCTCTACAACGTGCACGCGCGCAGAGCTTCTCGCACGGAATGGGCAACGCGAGCGGAGGCAGAAACCGCCGCGGAGGGGCTGATGAAGTCGGATAAGAGATACGGCTTCACCTTCGAGGTGGTCGAGGCCGGCTCTGCTCAGGACATACCGAGCCCTCCGGACGAAGGGACGCCGGAATGGTCTGGGTACTGTGCACAGCGAGAGGAGCTATTGCAGATCTTCTCCTGCCTCCCCTCGGTAGACAGAGAATTACTCTTGGACACAGCGAGGAGGCGGAGAGCCATCGTATGAGCACCAAAGCTTGGAAACGCGCGCACATCGCTGGCTACCGAGAGGCGGAGACGGCCAGACGAAGGGCCTCCCGCGCCACTTCCCCCGCAGTGGACCTATCCCCTGGGCAAGAGCTCAAGGGCCAGTCGATCCTTCTAGGGGCTGATGGGGCGCTTAAGGGTCGATGGGACAAGTCCCACACCGCCTCGGTAGCACCCAACCATGCACCCGTGCCTCCAGGGCATCTCGTCCGAAAGACGACCACGGCCTACGGTCCAGATGGTAAGGCTCGGCTCCAGTACGTGACTTCTTCGCGGGGGGAAGTCGACCAGTGGGTGGCGTTCTGGGAGGCGTGCAAGGTCAACGCGGGCGCGTATCGCAAATTGGCCCTACCGAGCGCAAGCCCCAAACACGCGGACCTGGACCTGATGACCCTGTACGCCCTCGGAGACCCTCACCTGGGCATGTTCTCCTGGGCGCCCGAGACGGGCCAGGACTTCGAGATAAGGCTGGCTACCGACCAGCTCCTGGAGTGCGTGACCCAACTCGTGGCTGGGGCGCCTGCTGCGGGCAAGGCCACGATCCTGAACCTAGGTGACTTCTTTCACGCACAGGATGATTCCCAGCTGACCCCAGGACACGGGAACAAGCTGGATGTGGACTCCCGGTTCGCCAAGATCATGGGAGCCGGCCACTCCCTCCTGCGGGGGATTGTGGACCTGGCCCTGCAGAAGCACCCCTCGGTAGAAATCGTCAACCTCCCTGGCAACCATGATCCGAGGGTGGCCTACGAGCTGGCTGCCTGGCTCGGGGCTGTGTACGAGAGGGAGCCGAGGGTGACTGTTGCCCCTGCCTTCTCACCCTTCTGGTATTCCCGATTCGGTAGCAACCTGCTGGGGGCGTGCCACGGAGATGGCCCGAAGGCCGCTGCATTGCCCGGCATCATGGCTACCGACCGCCCCCAAGATTGGGGAGCGGCACTCTACAGGTATTGGCACTGCGGGCACATCCACCATACGGAGATCTTGGAGTACCCAGGGTGTCTGGTAGAGTATCACAACACCTTCGCTCCGAAGGACGCATGGCATCATTTCAAGGGCTACCGAGCGCGACAGATGCTGAAGGGCATCACCTACCACTCGCAGTGGGGCGAGACGCAGAGACACACGGTCGGACTAGAGAGAGTGCTTGACTCTCTGGCAGGGAAGACGTAAGCTTTCCTTCTCTGTGAGGAACGCAGAGGGCCCCGTTCTGGAATTCGTCCGGGACGGGGCCTTTTCTTTTGGCGCGTGAGGGTACCATGCCTGATAACTACCGAGATGTGGGCTTCCTGGACCGAACCATTGCCGGCCTGCAAGAAGTGGCCCTTCGCCTGCCCCCGGGCTCGCCCGACTGGCGGGATACCGTGTTCGCCATGAAGGTCCTGAAAGATGTCGTGTCCCGGATGAGAAAAGGCTTGAGTCTCGCTCGGTAATGCCGTAGATTAGGTCAAAAGGGAAAGAGATGGGACAGAAACTAGGCAAGGTTCGGTTTTTCGAGGGTTCAGTGGTTCGGCCTGCAGGTTGGTACTTCCGCCTGCGCCAGGGCCCTTTCCAGGGTCCGTTCGCATTCCAGCACAAGGCGGAGGCAGCCAGAGACAGGGCGGAGAAGGAGAACCGGCTTTCCCCCGTCGTCATCGGTAACCCCTGCGAGGAGTGCGGATTCGACCACACAAGGCAGTCGGCCAAGGCCGAGGCCTGGCACATTCGGGATGAAGCACGAGGCATGCTGCTGGCACGAGAGGATGACGCATGATCAAGCTGAGAATAGGCGACGTTTCTGTTCCGTGCGCATCCGCGGAGATCGCCGCGACCATCGTTCAGGAATTGCGCGTGCACGTGTTCTGTGACACGGAAGAAGAGCTTGAAGTGGTGCGCAACGCTTTCGCCTACGTCTTCCCGCCACCCTTCATCGTCGGTCCAGTCAGCAGTCAGTCATAAAGGCACCATGTACGCAACAACCGCCATTCTCATCGCAGACCAGCTCGCCACAAGGGCCTTCCTCTACATCCGCCGTCCCCGTGCAGCAACGGTGGCTTCGATGTGTACCATTCACGCGGACAAGTCCGCGGAGCTGGCTGCGGAGGGCTGCAGAGCTTCGAACGAGGAGGTTTTTCACTTCATCATCTCGTGTGCTCAGTCGGTAGCACCTGCGGTCATCGAGGGGGACTTTGACAAAGCTTTGGCTTGGCTCAACCTGGCCAGGGACATGTTCGGTCGCGATTGTGACGAGGTGGACATCAGATGGCTCGGTAGCCTCCCTTCCTTTGAATCGATCGAGCAAGCACAATACCAAGGTGACCCCGAGGGAACGAAGGAGGACGAACATGTGCAATGAATTCCAGGTCGTTGGGCCGAGAAGTCCGCGCGCGAAAGCTCCCCATGTCATGATGAGGTTGACCGAACGTGATTTCACGCGGCTCTCTTTCCTCATGGCCTCGCTGGTCACAGAACCTGACCTAACGGACAGGCTCATCGCCCGCGTGCTCCCCAAAGCCGAAGAGGAG
>Ga0182019_10001052_pt1 | contig 13807 bp, 13 predicted proteins | sample 812E2MmetaG_FD_120483 | JGI IMG/M metagenome (GOLD analysis project Ga0182019, IMG submission 120483) | Permafrost microbial communities from Stordalen Mire, Sweden - 812E2M metaG | ecosystem: Environmental > Terrestrial > Soil > Wetlands > Permafrost | place: Sweden: Stordalen | collected...
GCTGCTCAGGAATTTTGCGGAATTATAGCTTGCATCTTTTGTAGCTATTCAATTAATTAGATCAATAGGATTAGTATTTAAATCCCTTTTGTGTTTCCCTTTATCATCTGCCATATTGTAATAAGAATAATTTGTATATCAAGCCAGAATGACCAGTTTTCTATATACCAGATATCGTGTTCAATTCTTTTAATAGTACGGCGAGTATTTTCTTCCTCACTAAAAGAATCACCCCTTAGACCATGAACCTGAGCCCATCCTGTTATGCCCGGTTTCACATTATGCCTTAATCTAATATCTTCAACTATCAGTGTATATTTGTCGTCATAAGGAATAGCATGAGGCCGAGGACCTACGACAGACATTTCCCCTTTTAGAACATTAATAAACTGAGGCAATTCATCAAGATTAGATTTCCTTAATAAATTGCCGAAACGTGTAATACGGAAATCATCTTTTATAACCGGAACAAACCGTTCGCTTTCTTGTTTCTCCATATAAAGAGTTCTGAATTTATAACATTTGAATTTTTTATTTTTAACCCCAATCCTATCCTGTTTAAAGATAACCGGTCCCTTAGAATCTTTTTTCAGGAAAAAGGCAATAACCGGAAAAAACCACGAATATATTAGAATAATAAAAGTGAGTGAAAAGATAATATCGAAAGTTCTTTTAAGAACTTTCCAATGTATTTCTTCCAGGGGTTCACTGCGAACACTAATAACAGGGAAATTACCAATCATAGATATTTTAAATTTCTTAGAAAGGAACCTGAAATAGTCAGGGATTATATGAGTTCTAACAGCATTTTTATTACAGGTTTTAATAATTCCATCCAAGAGAGGAGCAGCATAATCAGGAATGGCAATTACGACCTCTTCAATTTTTTTTTCAATAATTACTTTTTCAAGATCATTAATCCCGCCTAAAATATTTTCACTCCTGGCGGGAATATTTTTATCATCCAGAAAGCCAATAAAATTATATCCAAAATCGGGGTTCTTTTGAACCACATTATGAAAATTAGTAGCGACTTCCCCCACTCCTATTATTAGCAGATTTCTTATCCCCTTGCCCGATTTCCTTAGAGAGATAACAATAAACTCGAAAATAACAATCCTTACTACGACGCAGAAAATCAGAACGATACAATAGTAAATGATAAAGTTTCTAGTAAAGAGATCTTCCTTTACCAGAAAAATGAAAACAATAGCGGTAAATCCCTGAGCAAATACATTTTTTATAATATTTACAAACTGGAATGCAAAGTATCGGTTTTCTGAATCTTCATAAAAACTTATAACGTTAGAAAAGAAAAGCCAAACAAAATTAAGCCCCATCTGGAGAATGAACATATGATTTCTTGACACCAGGGTATGGAGGGATTGAGCTAAAACAGCGGCAACTATAAAGGACATATTTAGAAGCAATAAATCGCTAAACAGCCGCAGGTAATAAAATGATTTTTTATTAGCAAACATGTTTATCTTTTATCAGGAAAGAAATCATTAGATTTTTCATCGATAAATTGTTTTATTTTTTCTTCAAAAATATTCCTGCTAAACTGCAATGAATGAGCCCTGATAATGGAAGGATCAAACTTATCCTGTATCGATTCAAATTTCAATACAGCTTCCTTAACGGATTGGGGAGACTGATGATCAAATAAAATACCCGTGTTATTATCGCTAACTGTTTCTGACGCTCCTCCTTTATTTAATGCGATAACTGGGGTACCACAGGCCATCGCCTCGACAGCAATAATTCCGAAATCTTCTTCAGCTGCAAAAATAAATGCTTTGGCTTTTTGCATATAAGATTTTAATGAATCAAACGCCTGATAACCCAGGATTTCGACGTTTTTACCTGCTTTGGATTTAATCTTTTTCATTTCCGGACCCTCTCCAATGATAACCAATTTTTTGTCGGGCATAGCAGAGAAGGCCTCAACAATGATATCTATTCTTTTATATGAGACCATTCTTGACGCTGTTAAATAGAAATCTTCTTTATCAGATCTACATTCAAAAAGATAGACATCCACCGGAGGATAAATTACAACAGAGTCCCTGTTATAAGTTTTTTTGATTCTTTTAGAGATATGGTTAGAAATTGCAATGAAGTGATCAACCCTGTTTGAAGAAATTATATCCCAGGCTCTTAATTTATGAAGAATCATTTTAGCTGTGAGACCTGAAATACCAGAAAGGAGTCCGGCTTCCTTTAAATATGTATGATAAAGATCCCAGGCATACCGCATTGGAGTATAGCAATAACAAATATGAAGCTGATAAGAATTTGTAAGTACTCCTTTTGCAACTGCATGAGAGCTGGACAAAACCAAATCATACGCGTTTAGATCGAATTGTTCAATTGCCAGAGGAAAGAGTGGGAGATATTTTCTGTGCTGGGTTCTGGCAAACGGAAGTTTTTGTATAAACGAGGTATTAGCTTTTTTCCCCTTTAATATTATCCTTCTTTCATCCTCACTGAGAAAATCCACAAGAGTAAAGACCGGGGCATCCTGCCAGATATTGGTAAATGACTCAACACATCTTTCGGAACCAGCATAATTGACGAGCCATTCGTGGACGATAGCAGTTTTCAACATTTACCCTTTATTAATAACTTCTTTAATTACTTCTTTTAAATTATAGGAAAATTTGGTTAAAGGAAATTTGGCAACCTGTAAATTCCCCTTTTTGACAAGTTCGTCTCTCAGGGATTTATCACCAATAAGAAGATTTATTTTTTCAGCTATATCGGCAGGATCCAGGGCTTTTATATAAAGAACCGCATCTCCGCATATTTCAGGGATAGCTGTTAAATCTGAGGCTATAACAGGACAGCCACAAATCATAGCTTCAAGTGGAGGAATTCCAAATCCCTCGTACAAAGATGGAAAAACAAAAACAGACGCTTTTCTGTAATAATTATAAAGTTCCCGGTTTTCTATATATCCAGTAAAAAATATATTTTCATTTAACAACTTATTACCCTCTACGAAATCAAATACTTCCTTATCCCCTGTAATGAATCCTTCTTTTTTCCCCACAATAACCAGTTTATAATCTTTTCCGGATTGCAGAAGAATTTCAAGTGCTCTTAATAAGTTAATCAGATTTTTATGAGGTTTTACATTACCAACAAAAAGAAGAAATTTTTCGGATATAATTAAGGATCGGGGAATTTCTTTTTTTAATTCTAAATTTATCATGTCAGGATCAATGCCAAAATGGACTACTTTGATCTTGACCGGATCCACTGAAAGATACTTTAGAATTTCCGACTTAGAAAATTCAGAAATCGTAATAATTGTGTCAGACAACCTGACGGCTCTATTCATCATAAATTTAGCATAAAGCTTCTTGTTCAAAGACAGGTGTTTACAAAAAGCAAGATGGTTGGCGTCGTAAATAATTACAATTCTCTTTTTTGCCTTTATATGAAATAAAGGGATATTATAATGGGTAGACAGGAAAATATCGCAGTCGGGTATTTTAAAGGGATAAATGAACTGTTCCGAAACAGAATAAATAGATTGTTGAAAATTTATTATTTCAATTTTTTTGGAATTTATATGTTCATTTATTTCAGAAGGGGTACCTAATAAAATTAAATGATAATCCCCCAAGAGTGCATTAATGAGGTTTTTCATATAAGTACCGATGCCTGAATGATTTATCATCCTTGCATCTATAGCAATTGTAGGCATAATCGATAAACTTTAAAAAGAAATTCCTATTTTAACCAATATCTTTTGTATAAGATTTTTTATTATTCAAATGTCAATAATCATCATGCAAAATAATAAAATTAGTATTTGTCTGAAAACATAATGCTTATTTCAATAATAACCCCCACATTTAATTCTGAAAGTTCTATCGAGAAAACTGTAAAATCCGTTATTTCACAAACCTATAGGGATTTTGAACATATAATTATAGATAACCTGAGTAAGGACGACACATTGGATTTAATAAAAAACATGTACAGGAATGCCGGAATTGAAAAGCAACTAAAAATTATAACCGAAAAGGATAATGGAATATCGGATGCATTTAACAAAGGTATTGATAATTCATCTGGTAAAATAATCGGAATATTGAATAGTGATGATATTTTTTATGATGAGTCAGTTCTATCATTAATAAATACAACATTATCACAACCCGGAAAGCTTATAGCTCATGGAAATATTTTTTTTGAAGACCAGGTTTTCGGATCAAATTTCAGATTTCCATTAAAGGACAGAATTTTAGGAATTGGATTTAATCATCCCGGAATGTTTATTAATAGAGATGTATATAAAAGAACCGGGTTATATAATACTGAAATGCGTTATGCCATGGATATTGATTTTTTCTTCAGATTACAAAAGGAATATTCAGACATTAACCAGGTTTCATCTTATATAAATTATCCCCTTGTTACTATGAAAGCGGGGGGGGCCTCATGGAAAAACGAAGGGAAAGCATTAAAAGAGGTTAAGAATTCGTTAATAAGAAATAACCTGTGGAATTTCAAGTCGAGAGTTTATTACTGGGGAAGGATTGGCAGAACTAGAATAAAATTACTTCTGACAATAATTGGGTTACGCAGAATTGTTTCAGTATGGCGCAATATTAAGTGGCGTTCATCATGAGGTTTAATAGTTAAGGTAATAAAAGAATAATAATTAATTTTATGACAGTTAACGAGAGTAATAAATTGAAATTGCTTTGGTTTGATCATTCTTTTCATAAAAAGACAAAGTCAACCAATTTTTTAAGTGAGATCCTTGAGAATAAATTTAATGTTAGTATTTTTTGGGATGATTATTGGAAAGGAGAAGAACCATTACCAGTATCAGAAATAAACAATTATGATTATGTGTTCTTTTTTCAAACATTATTGCCTTTTTATAAATTAAAACAAATCAAAGCGAAAATAATATGGGTTCCGATGTTTGATGGTAATCATTTATCTGACAGATACTGGTATTGCTTATCGTCCATCCCCATTAAAATATTATCATTTTCTGAATACCTACATAAAAAATGTTTGGAATTTAACATAGAATCTTTACCATTAAAATATTATTTACCTCCGGCTTTTAGTGACGCTATACCAAAAACAGGGAGACATTATTTTTTCTGGTATAGAGGAAGTTTAAGATTTTCTGAGATAAAATCAATTATAGATCCTCAAATGGTGGATAGTTTTGTTTACAGGTCCGCCCCTGATCCTTATTTTAAAGAAGAGACTTTTTCAAAAGAGGACATAGAAAAATACAAGTTGCAAATAATAAGGGATGTAACATTTGATTCACGAGAAAAATATCTGGAGTTATTGAAAAAATCCAATATTTATATTGCTCCCAGAACGATAGAAGGAATAGGGATAAGTTTTTTAGAAGCAATGGCTATCGGGATGGTTGTTGTTGCCTATAATAATGGGACAATGAATGAATATATTAAACATGATTATAACGGCTATTTATTTGATTCAAAAGATTATCATATTAATTTTGATAATATGGAGACTGTACTGAATAATTCTAAAGCTATGGCACAAAATGGCTGGATAAAATGGGAGAAAGACAAGAACATAATCAGTAGTTTTATTATGAATAATAATTATAAACAAACACAGATTAGTGATACTTATTTTTTCCTGTATTCGACTTTGCAGAGATTAGAAATTAATTTAAGAAGAGCTGTTAAAAGAAAGATTATAAAAGTGACAGGCTTTATAAAAACAATTCTTCTTAATTTTTAGCTTATTTGATACTTTTCAGGTTAACGGCATAAATATTATGTTTAATATTTAATAAAAGCAGCATATAATGAATATCCAACTGCAAAACATTGTACATGCACTGACCAAAGAATTCAAATCGGCGGGTAAAATAATTTTCAGATCCCCTATTATCAATTATTACAGAACATCCTATCCCCGAAATGCACTTGTTTCATATATTACAGATTCATTCAGAAATAAAATAAATTTGAGTCATACTAATTTATTCGAATCCATGGAGATCGGGAAGGCAATAAATGAAGCCGGATTCAACGTTGATATAGCTGATTATGATTATGAAGGAATAATTGATTATTCCAGATACGATTTAATTTTCGGATTTGGTGAACCATTAATAAATAGTTTCTATAAGAGAGGGAAAAAAATTATTACAGTTTATTACGGCACGGGAATGCATATTAATACCCAAAACATTAATACCCTAAACAGAGTAACGGAAGTTTTTAATAAAACGGGGGTCTGGCTGCCCGGTTCAGGAAGAATAGTTGATAAATCCTGGAGTATACAGACGATGCTTGTGGATGCAATGATTCTTCTTGGTAACGAGGAAGTGACAAAGACATATTCTCATTATTTCAAAGGAAAGATATATAATATCCCAGCTTCAATTTATAAAATTACCAATTATGAGGAGATTATTGCATCCAAAGATTTTAATAATGCGAAAACACATTTTTTATGGTTTGGAAGTTCCGGAATGATTCATAAAGGGCTTGACCTCCTCCTAGAAATTTTTTCAAAAAGAGAGGACATTCATCTCCATATTTGCGGTCCGTTAGAAGGGGAACCGGAGTTTATACAAACCTATAACAATGAATTGCTCAAAACGATTAACATTCATTATCATGGCTTCGTATCATTAAATTCCTCGTTATTCAAAGAACTACTTCAAAAATGTGCTTTTGTTGTTTTCCCTTCCTGTTCTGAAGGAGGTTCTCCTTCTGTATTGAATGTATGCGGAAACGGGGGACTCATACCCCTTTTATCAAAAGAGGCTTCTATTGACACAGGTGATTTTGGATTTGTTTTTGATAAGATCAATATTGAAAGTATCCAGTTTACAATTAACCAAGCACTCCACTTAACAGACAAAGAGATTAAGGAAAGAAGCATAAAATGTTATGAAGTGATTTCAAAAAAACACAGCCAAACTAATTATGCCAGTGAGCTAAGAAAATGTATCAACGAAATACCAGGAATCAAATAAACTTTGAACTGTAATATTTGTGGACATATCGCCTCACATCATTTTTCTGTAAAGATAATGAATAACTATCCGGGGGATTTCTTTATATGTCCAAATTGCAAGTTCCTATTTGCGGGTAATCCATACTGGCTTAAAGAGGCATATAGGAACCCTATTAATTTATCTGACACAGGTCTTGTTGATAGAAATATACATTTCCATAAGATTATTTCATTAATTATCTATTTGCTATTTGACAAGAAAGGGAGGTTTATTGATTACGCAGGCGGTTATGGTCTGTTTACCCGTTTGATGAGGGATACCGGATTTGACTTCTACTGGTATGATCCATATTGTGAAAATCTTTTATCGAAGGGGTTCGAGTATATAATGAATTCAAAAGAAAAAGCGGAAATACTAACTGCATTTGAAGTATTTGAGCATTTAGAAAATCCCTTACCTGAGATAGAGAAAATGCTGACTTACAGTAGTAATATTTTTTTTTCAACTGAACTTCTTCCGTTTCCAGTTCCTGATCCAGAGAATTTCTGGTACTATTGTTTTGATCATGGCCAGCATATTTCATTTTATTCGCCGGACACATTATCGTTCATTGCCCGGAAATTCGGACTAAAATATTATAACCTTGGAAACCTTCATTTGTTTTCGGCACAAAAATTTTCATTGCTATACTTAAGGACATTAAAAAAGGGGGCAAGGTTCTTGTACCCATTTGTAAAACTAAACATGAATTCACGCACATTTGAAGATCATTTAAAGCTTAAAAAATAAATAAGGACTTATTATATTTACCGAGGGAAAAACTGAGTGGATTCATTATGATTAAAATTTCATCTATTATAATCGCAAAAAATGAAGAGACGAATATCAGGCGGTGCATTGAAAGCCAACGCGGTTGTATTGATGAAATTGTTTTGCTTGTGGATGAGGAATCGATCGATAGGACATATCAAATAGCTACTTGTTATTCAAATGTAAAAGCTTCAATTGTAAAATGGAGGGGATATTCAGAAACAAAAAAGGATGCAATATTATTGACCACAAATGATTGGATATTCTGGATAGATGCAGATGAGGCCATTACGAGAGAATTAAAAGATGAGATAATACAATTAAAAGATTCAATTCCTACCTATGCTGCTTATTCCATACCCCGGATGGCAAATTTTCTTGGAAAATGGATTAAACACAGCGGATGGTATCCAGGCAGAGTAACTCGATTATTTAATAAAAATCTTGCTTCCTTTGATTCCCAAAGTGTTCATGAAAATCTCATAGTGAAGGGAGAAACTGGCCAATTAAATGGCGATATTGAACATTATACTGACCCTTCAGTCTCTCATTACTTTATGAAATTTAATAATTATACTACTTTAGCGACTAATGATCTGAAGGAAAAAGGAAGAGTATTTCATTTAGGCGACCTGATTATAAGACCAATAGCAATATTTATCAAAATGTATTTTATTAAATTTGGTTTTTTAGACGGTATACAAGGATTTATGCTTGCAATATTTTCATCCGCATATGTTTTCACAAAATATAGTAAATTTTGGGAACTAACAAGGAAAGAAAGTCAATGAAGTTAGGAATAATAGCCAACGTAACTAAAGAGAATGTATTCGACATTGTTTCTTCATTTATCATCAAATTGAAAGATAACGGGCTTGATTTTTACTTGAGTGATTCTCTTTTTTCGCAAAGGCATCTATTAAAGATTAAAGTTACGCAGAATAAGTTTCTTAATGATAATAAGTTATGTCAGAAAAGTGATATGGTTATTTCAATCGGAGGGGATGGCACGATGCTGGCAACAGTATATACCGCTCAGTTTTACGATAAGCCAGTACTTGGATTAAATTTCGGCAAGTTAGGCTTTCTTGCAGAAGTAAATATCAACCAGATGGATAACTTTATAAAGGAAATTAAAAAGGGAAATTATACCATTGAAGAAAGGATGATTATTACGGGGAGGTGCAGAGGTCATAAAGTAGAGCAATTTTATGCTATCAATGACCTTGTAATTGATAAAGGGGCATGGCCCAAAATGATTGACATTACTATTCTAGTCGATGATGAGTATATAGCCACATTTGCTGCAGATGGTTTAATTGCTGCCACTCCTACGGGCTCAACAGGATATTCGATTTCAGTTGGGGGGCCAATAGTGAGCCCCCAGGCTGAAGTGATTACATTAAGCCCAATCAGTCCACACAGTCTTAGCATCCGTCCCTTAGTATTACCAAGTAATAAAGAAATAATAATACGAGCTGATTCTTTGTATAAGGAAGTGCAGGTTAATTGTGACGGACAGAGAGTATTTGCATTTTCGCCGCCATTGGAGATTAAAATTAAAAGGAGTGACAGACCATTTAAATTAGTACACACATCTTTGTCGAGTTATTTTGGAACATTGAGAACAAAGCTACACTGGGGAATAGACCTAAGGAGTAATATTTCTAAAAACCAGGGAGAGATATAAAATCTTAATACGCCATTTAAGTTATTCTTTTGTTTTAAAATATTTAATGCTTTTTTAATATAGTTTATCAATAATGCTGGATAAGATCTTTGCCTTAATTGAAAAATATGTCCCAGTCAAATGGCGCTGGATTTTTAGTCATGGCGGGTTTAGGCGCTATTTTGCCAACACCGGCTGGATGTTTTTCGGACAGATGTTTTCACTCCTAATTTCTTTTTTTATAGGTGCCTGGCTTGCCAGATACTTAGGTCCACAGAATTTTGGGGTGTTAAATTTTTCAATGAGTTTCGCGGGTCTTTTCGCTTTTATCGCAAGCATGGGGATAGATGGTATCCTCAGCCGCGAGCTAGTTAAATTTCCTGAAAAGGAAATTGAATTAATGGGAACATCTCTAGGTCTGAAATTAATAGGCGGCATAACAGCATTTTTATTATCACTTAATGCTGCCTTTTTATTTGAACAAGACCCCTTTATTCGTTTATTAATAATTCTTTTTTCCTTCACATTTATTCTGCAGGCCATTGGGGTAATCAGTACGTTTTTTCAGGCTAACGTTTGGGCAAAAAAAGTTATTAAAGTTCAATTGCTAGCAATGACTTTTTCTTCCATTTTAAAGATACTTGCAATTATTTTTGGTCTTGGGGTTAGCTATATAATGCTGATATATGTCTTAGATTCAGTATGGGGAGGCTGGGGTCTAATTCTAGCATACCGAAAAAATGGATTAAAAATCATAGAGTGGAAATTCAATTGGAAATTAGCCATGGGAATTTTAGTGGATGCCTGGCCCTTGATGCTATCCGGTGCCGCCATCTCTATTTACATGAAGATTGATCAAGTGATGATTGGTAAGATGCTTGGAGAAACAAAAGTTGGCCTCTATGCCGCTGCAGTTAAAATATCTGAAATCTGGTATTTTATTCCAGTTATAATATGTACATCACTTTTCCCGGCAATTGTTAATGCAAAAATGAACGATAATGCTTTATACAAAAAGCGCTTACATAATTTATATTGGTTAATGTTTTTTTTAGCTTCATGTCTTGCAGTTCCGATATCAATTCTGGCTAAACCTATTGTAACTTTAATATTCGGATATAACTATTTGCAGGCTGCCGGGGCGCTCCAAATACATATCTGGGCGGGTTTGGGTGTGTTCTGGGGAGTAGCTTTAGGACAATATTTAGTTTCTGAAAACCGTACTTTAATTAATTTAGTTTTAACACTTTCCAGCGCGATACTAAATATAATATTGAACTTATTTCTCATAAAAAGCTGGGGCATTAATGGGGCTGCTATGGCTACCTTAATTTCGTATTTATTCGTCCCCATTTCCTTTTTTACATATAATACTATTAGAATCAAACTTTTTAGCAGACATTAACGGCCACCAATGGATTTCTTATTTTATTAATAACTGAATTAAACGAGAATAATAATTATGGTTGATGGTTTTTCTGTTCCAATATTATTAATAATTTTTAACCGACTGGAAACAACTAAACGAGTCTTAGCTGAAATTAAAAAGATTCGTCCGCTGTCACTTTTTATTGCCGCTGATGGACCACGTCAGGACAGAATGAGCGAAAATGAGAAATGTGAGGAAGTAAGAAATTATGTTATTAATAATATCGATTGGGACTGTGCGATAAAAACCTTATTCAGAAAAAAAAATTTAGGGTGTAAATTGGCGGTTAGTTCAGCCCTTGATTGGTTCTTTACCCAGACTGCGCAGGGTATAATCCTAGAAGATGACTGCTTGCCAGATCAATCCTTTTTTCCATATTGCGAAGAACTCCTTAGGCTTTATCATGATAATGAGAAAGTTTTTATGATTAGCGGCAATAACTTTTTGTTAAAACGTCAGACTGAAAGGGCAAGTTATTATTTTTCCCGTCATACACACATTTGGGGTTGGGCTAGTTGGCGACGAGCCTGGGGCACTTATGATATTACTCTTAAAGATTATCCGGAATTTATTGAGAACAAGATAATCGAAAAAGTATGGAGCAGCCAAAATGTAAGAGAGTATTGGCTTCAGTGTTTTAATATGGTACACGAAAATAAATTGGACACATGGGATTACCAGTGGACTTACAACATATGGAAACATAATGGCGTTTGTATTGCTCCTCGCGTTAATTTGGTTTCTAATATTGGATATGGCAGTGAAGAAACTCATGGGTCGGCCCAAAAGAGCAAGACATTAGATCGACCTCTTGAGGTTATGAATTTTCCTTTAATTCATCCCGAATCGATGAACGTCGATCAGGCTGCTGATAATTATGAAAATAATAATTATTTTCTTCGTGGCTTTTTAGTAAAAAAAGGATTAAAAAAGATTGGCTTGTTTAATCTTGCTAAATGGATCTGTAAAAAACTAAATTATCAGTATTAGAAATACGTTCTTATTTCAAGGGCACAATTTTATTAAAGTTGGAATGTTTCTATCCCTATGCTTTAATTTTTTCCATCCTGGGCAACTTAACTTTCGTTGCCTTAATAGATTTAATTTTCTGTTTCCCATTTTTACCATCAACAGGTTTCAGATTTATCTTCTCAGGATTATTCCTATCGTGATAATTCTTATAGGAGTAAATCTTGTGCTTAAAGTTTCTAAGCACAATTTTTTCACCATCTTTATGAAGGACATAATTAGGAAGCAGGGGGATCTTGCCGCCGCCGCCAGGAGCATCAATAACAAAATGAGGAATGGCAAGACCACTTGTATGTCCTCTAAGATTCTCAATTATTTCAATTCCAGTTTCAATTGAAGTTCTGAAATGATTCGCGCCTTTAGTTTCATCTGCCATATACATGTAATAAGGGCGCACCCTGATTTTCAAAAGTTTTTGCATTAATTCTTTAACAGTAGCTGGGTCATCATTTACATTTTTCATTAAAACCATCTGATTGCCGACAGGAATTCCGGCATCAGCAAGCATTTGGCAAGCTTTGGAACTTTCGGGTGTAATTTCCCACGGATGATTAAAATGAGTGTTTAAATAAACAGGATGATATTTTTTAATCATATCGCAAAGATGCGGAGTAATTCTATGCGGGAGAACGCAGGGCATTTTTGATCCGATTCTAATAATTTCGATATGAGAAATAGCTCTAATTCTCTGAAGAATTTTTTCCAGCATAATATCTGTAAGCATTAATGGATCACCTCCGGAAAGGATAACGTCTCTAATTTCTGTATGCTGCTCGAGGTATCTGAATGCGCTTTCCAGACCCTTCATTGAGATTTTGTCATAATCACCAACTTTTCTTTTTCTTGTACAGAAACGGCAATACAGACCACATTGACTAGTTACAAGAAAGAGTGCTCTATCGGGATAACGATGAGTAATATTCGGAACAGGGCTCATTGCATCTTCCATTAAAGGATCTTCTTCGGCACCAATGTCTTCTAATTCCTTTTTATTGGGGACACATTGAAGCCAGATTGGATCACCGGGATAGCGGATCAGACTTAAATAATATGGATTTTTGCGGTCCTGGAACAATTCATCGAGATCTTCAGCTGTCTGACGTTCTATTCCAAATCTTTCCACTATTTGGTCGACAGAATGAATACTGTCTCTTACCATTTGCTGCCACAGTTCCATGACTTTTCCTCAGTTTTGTTTTTTTAAAGCGAAATATTTTCCGAATATTATTAGATTGTCGCCTAATGAATAGAAGTCATTGATATGAGCGACAATCGAATAATTATTCCTCAAATAAAAGTCTCTCGTATTTGAGTAATTATCTTTGGAAGATGTTTCAGCAAGAATCCACCTTCCTTCATTTTGCAAAACAAAATTTTCTGCATGTTCCAGCAGACTTTTTCCAATTCCTTTAATACCGGCTTCCGGATCGGCGGCAATCCAGTACAAATCGTATGTTGCATCGGTTAAAGGTCTTTTCCCGATACAATGATACCCTACGATTTTACCTTCGTATTCATATACAAAAATATTGTAATCGGTCTGCTCCGGATTACAAGAAGCTATATTGATTAGCTCCATAGCAATATCAACTTCCTGAGTTGAAAAGTTTTTTATTCTTTTCAACATCTGATAAAGCATTTCGGGGTCACCCGGCTTTAATTTTCGTATCATAATTTTTTCTTGCCAAAGCGAATCGGGCAATAGTAAAAAGTAAATTAGAGTAATTAATGTCTGCTGCAGCGGCAGCCCGAGCAAAACCAGAATCCATTGAAATATCAGGATTAGGGTTTACTTCAATAACAAAAGGAATATTCTTTTTATTAAGGCGAATATCGACGCGTGCATAGTCCCTGCATTCCATTGCATTGAAGGCAAGGA
>Ga0182019_10001053_pt1 | contig 13806 bp, 12 predicted proteins | sample 812E2MmetaG_FD_120483 | JGI IMG/M metagenome (GOLD analysis project Ga0182019, IMG submission 120483) | Permafrost microbial communities from Stordalen Mire, Sweden - 812E2M metaG | ecosystem: Environmental > Terrestrial > Soil > Wetlands > Permafrost | place: Sweden: Stordalen | collected...
GACGACGGCTCGGTCATCCTTGAGTTCGAGTGTCCGCTGCAGAGCGCCCTTGGCGTCGAAGACTTCCACGCCCGTGGACTCGGCCACGTGCACGACCGAACCCTCGTCACTGGGTGCCAGCACTATCGCCGGCTCGCGCGTGGTCGCGAATGCGGTCGCCGTCTTGCCGTCGACGGTCAGCAGTTTCGTGTCCGAGGCCACCACGTCGGAGGCAGTCATCGACGCCACTCCCGTCGGGGCGGTGGGCAGGGCGACGGTCCATGTGTTGGCCAGAGAAGTCAGATCGACTCTGATAAGGGAGTTGGGGTCCTTGGTGGCCACCAGTACTCCACCGCGGTCGCGGTCGATGGCCAGCGCCACGATGCCGCCCGATACGGTTGTCTTCTTCATGGTCGACGTCGCTGGATCGACGATATCGAGCCAGCTCATCCCGGCTTCGGCAACCGCGACACGAGGATCCCGGCGGTCGCCGGCGAGGATGTTGCCGGGTCCGGGCAATTGCGAACTCTCGACCACGGCTCCGCCGTGAACCGTGGCAAAGGCGAGGGTCCGCCGCGTGGGCATGGTTGCGACCAACACTTCGCCCGACGGGAACGCCAACGCGGAAACTGGGCCGGGCATTGTGATTGACGCCTGGACGTCCAGGGTGGCGATGTCGATCGGGACCACCTTGGCGCCGGCGCTGCTGGCGTACAGCGTCCGGCCGTCCGGGCTGAAGGCCAGCGATTGCGGCGCCGGCACGACCGGGATCGTGCTCACGACCGTCGACGTCTTGACGTGGACTTCGATCACGCCCGCGGAGCTGGCGACGTACAGGTCACCGACCCCATTCGCCAGCACGGGGGCGGCCGACATCAGCGTCAGCAGCGACGCAACGGCGCCGCCGGCCAAGAGTGCCTTTCCGATGTTCACGCAACCACCTGGCTCATGACTTGTGCCTCGAAAGGTATCGGCCGGGAACTAGTGGAGTGGTAGGCGGCTGGACCGGGATTGCCCGGTCCGGCCGCCCTCTTCACTCGTTCCGCCGTGGCGGGTCAACTACTAGCGCTTCAGGTTGACCAGTTCCTGGAGCATCTCATCCGACGTGGTGATGACGCGGCCGTTGGCCTGGAAACCTCGCTCGGCCGTGATCATGCCAGTGAACTGCGTGGCCAGGTCCACGTTCGACATCTCGAGCGCGCCCGTGGTCACAGTGCCGTGGCCACCGGTCCCGGCGGTGCCGACCTGAGCGGCACCTGAGGCGGAAGTGGCAGCGAAGTTGTTCTGGCCTGCGCGCAGCAGACCGGCCGAGTTGAGGAAGCCGGCGAGTGCGATCTGGCCCAGCGTCTGCGTCTGGCCGTTGCTATATACACCGGAAAGCTGGCCGGCGTTGCCCACGGCGAAGGTAACCAGCGTGCCCGAAGTGAAGCCGTTCGTCTGACCGGCAGGCTGGCTCGTGCCGCTGAACTGGGTCATCTGGGACATGTCGATCGAAGGCGTCGTCGCCGTCGCGCCGTCCGGGAAGGTGAGGCTGAGGGTGCCGGTCTGGGCCGAGAAGACGCCGCCGCTCGTGTAGGTCAGGGTGCCGCTGTTGACTCCCGGGACTGCCCCGCTGATCGCGACGCCGTTGTCGGCGGCGTCCTTGGTGGCGGCCCAATCCCAAGCGTTGGCGCCGGACTTGGTGAAAGTGATCTTGACCGAGTGGGAGATACCCAGGCTGTCGAAGACCGTCATCGTCGTCGGGACGCTGGTTGCGGCAACGGCGGGCGGGCCGACGACCGCGGCGGTCGCGCCGGCGTCGAGGTTGCCGTTCAGGGTCACGGTCGATGTCGCGAGGGCGGTCGTGCGCTGGCCAATCGGGATGACGATGTTGGTGATGGGCTGAGTGATGTCGATGTTGCCGGCCGCGTCGGCCTGCCAGCCCTGGACCTTCATGCCGCTGGCCGGGTTGGCGAGCGAACCGTCGAGGGCGATGTCGAATGCGCCGTCACGGGTGTAATAGGTGCCCGACCCGTCGGACTCGATGAAGAAGCCATCACCCTGGATCGCCATGTCGGTCGTCTTGCCGGTCGACTGCAGGTTGCCCTGCGTCTGCAGGACGTCGATGCCGGCGACGGTCATCCCGAGGCCGATCTGGGCCGGGTTGATGCTGCCCAGCCCACCCTGCGGGGCGGTGGCGCCGTGAAGAGTCTGCGAGAGGATGTCCTGGAAGTTGACGCGGCCGGCCTTGAAGCCGACGGTGTTGACGTTCGCGATGTTGTTACCGATGACGTCCATCATGATCTGATGGCCGCGGAGTCCGGAGATAGCCGAGAACATAGACCGAAGCATTTGGTGCCTCCAGAGTCTTGCTGGCGACACGCCCCAGGGCGCGACGCGTTGGTTGGCGTCGGTGGCCAGGCCAGCTTCCTCAGAGAGGTCCAGCAATAGGTCTGACACACGCGGCGTAGAGCCACCGCTTACCGGCGGTGACGTGCGATCGGGAGCCATCGGTCCCCGATGGCTTTGGCGGTTTGCCCTTGGCAAACGCGCCGATTCGGGTAGCTACCCGATGACTACGGAATCGATTTGCGTGAAGACGCGCTCCTTGTTCTGGTCCGGCTCAACTGCCGTGACGACGGTGTGGCTTGGTGGATGGACTACGTAGGCGTACTGATCGAGCATCACCAGGGACTGCCGGCTGCCACGCTGGCTGAGGGTGTCCATGGCCTTGCTCAATCGATCCAGCTGCTCCCCCGCCATCGGGATCTGACGCTGTTCGACGCGCTTCATGGCGTGCTCCGAGAACTGGAGCGAACGTTCACCTGCGGCGGCCGAGAGCGCATCGCGGAAGCTGGAACCGCCGGCTGACGGCGGTGCCCCCGAAGTGGGCTGGCTGAGCGGGCTCGAGTCGGTCGTCTGGCTCGGATCTCTGACGAGACCTCCGCCCGAAACTCCCGGGTCGAGTCCAATTCGATCGATCGTGGCAATCACCTCCTGTGGCTTGGGCGGCCCGAGCCGCGTTGTCTAGGCGCTCGTGCCCGTCGGTGTCGTCACCTGGATGACGGCGTCGGGCTTGATGTACTGGGTGCCAACCTGGAGGACGAGACCTGCGTCGGTTGACTGGGTGACCGAGGTGACGACTCCGTCAACCTTTGTCCCGTTGACGTCCAGACCCGTGACGTTCTTGCCGATCAAGGCCGAGCTCTGGGCAAGCTGTGAACCCGCCAGGGCCTTCTGGACGTTCTGCAACGTCTGGATCTGGGACATCTGGGACAACTGGGAGAGCATCTGCTGATCGTCGACCGGCTTCGTCGGATCCTGGTTCTGCAGCTGGGCCAGGAACAGCTTCATGAAGTCGTCTGTCGTAAGGCCGTACATGCTCGAGGCGCCGGTCTGCGCCAGCGTGTCCGTGCCGTCGACGTTGGTGGCGCCGTTCGGGCTGGCGGATCCGGTTGCCGCGGCGCCGGCGGTGGCGCTCGAGCTCGCGCTCGAGGTCGAGTTGGCGGATGCCGCGTAACCCGTGGAGAAGGAAGTAAAGGGCGTGAAACTGGTCGAGCTGATGGTCACGATCTACTCCTCTACGCTCTGATGTCTAGCGAGCGACCGCCCCGGGGCGGCGCCGGCGGTGTCGGACGGTTGGATGTTGTGTCGGGCCGGAGAACCGGCCTGGGGTCATTGGGGCTGCGAGAGGGCTGGCCCGAGCCCATGCCGAACCCGGCACCCGCGCCGGCGCCGCTCCCCGGTCCCGGTCCGGCGCCGGGGTTCTGGCCTCCGACGCCCTGGCCCTGGTCGCCGCGACTGTTCTGTGCACCGCCCTGGCCACCGCCAGTCGCCCAGCCGGCCGCACCGAAGGGATTTCCTCCAGCGCGTCCGCCGGTAGTCGAGCCGCCGCCGCTTTCGCTGCGAACGGTGACGCTGACGCCGGCCAACGCGTCGCTGGTGGCGTTCATGCGGGTCGCGGCCTGAATGAGCGCGTCGGCGGCGACGCGATCGCGGGCGACGAGTTGGGCCTGGACGATCTCACCGGCGCGGCCGGTCACGATCAGCGTCACATCGCCGAGATTCGGGTCGCTTACTCGCGCTTCGATTCCGGGACCGTCCGACGTCTGGAAGGTCCGGACGGTCTGGACGACCTGGTTCATCAGCCTCTCGGCCGACTCGGCGACGGTGGCCGGCCCGCCAGCGATCGAGACCGCCTCGGAGGATGCCACTCTCGGGGCGGCGGCGCCGACCGAGGCCGCCGCTGATGCCGCCGAGTTGGCGAACGAGGAAGCGGAGTCGGTCGAAGCAACTGGGACGGCGGCGGAGGCCGCGCTGAGATCGTTGAGGTGGCTGGGGGCGTCGGCGGTGCCGGAGCCTTGGGACTGGTCGGTGGCGGTGCCTGACGCGGCCGCTCCTTGTGCAGCGCCGACGCGATCCACGGAGGCCGTGACCGCGGTCGTAGCCGTGCCGGCGTCGCCGGGCTCGAACCGGGCGTATGTCGAGGGACCACCGCGTCCGACGGCTCGCGGGACGAGTCGGACCGAGTCGGCGTTCGCCGCCCGGCCGGAGATCGCGGCCACGGACTGGGTCTCCGGCGATGCCGCTGCGGCGACCTGGCCGGGGGCAACGGCCACCGCGGCGGGCGGTGCGTCGACGGCGGCTTGCGCCTGCGCGGCCGGGACCGAGGCGGCCGAATTCGACGCGGTCACCGTGATCGGCAGGCCCGAAGTCGATGGCTCATGGTTCGGAGCCGCGTCGGATGCGGACGCGGACGCGACGCCCGGCGTGGCGGCGGCCCGGGGCGTCGGAGCGGAGGCTGTGGTTGTCGAAACGGGCGCCTGGGACGTTGCGGCCGCGGGAGCGGTGGGCGCCGCGAGCGCGGTGCTGGCAGACGCAGGGGCAGACGATGCGCCGGACGCCGGAGCGGGAGCGGCTGGCTCAACGATCATGGCGACCGGCTCAGACGCGGGCGCCGTTCTGTTCGGCTGCGCGGCAGGAGCCGGGCGGATCTCGGTCTGTATTCGGGGCGTTAGCGGACGAGTGGCTCCGGCGAGAGGCGTCTGGACCCCTCCGCCTGGCTCGTTCTGCTGCGTTTCGAGCGGCGCTGAACTGCTCACGGGCTCGGTCGCCGGGGGCGCCGCTGCTGCCACCGTCGAGTCGGGGGCGACGGCCTGAGGTGATCGAGTCGAGGCGACGACCGGTGCGACTGCCGTCTCGGTCGATGACGCCGGCGGCACGGACTCAGCGACGGCGGAAATCGGAAGCGTCGTTACGGCCACGCGAGCCGTATCTCGAGGATCGAGGCTCGGGAGTGTGGGAGCTACGGCCGTGGTCGCGGCAGACCCAACCGCCGGGGAACCGTCGGCCCTGGGCGCGGTTGTCGTGTCCGGGGCCCGGTCGGCGGATGCTGAGGCTCGCGTCGGCGGCGCCGGCGAAGCGACAACCGGGACCGCAACAGTCGCGGCCGTCGGAATGGACGCCGGATTCGCCTCGACCCTCACGACCGGGAGAGAGCTCATGGGGTCGGACGCTGCGTCGCCGGACGCGGACGCGGCGGCGGAGGCAACCGGCGGCGTGGGAACGTGATCGGCGGACGCCTCTACGGAACCGGCGGAACCGGCGGACCGGGCCGCGGAGGGCGCGGGCGTAGACCCGGTCGCAGCGGCGGCGAGAGTCGGGCCGGGATTCGCGGACGCGGAGGCACTGCCGGAGAGGAACGCGCCGGCCGAGACCACGGTCGAGGCGCCCGCGACTGCCACGGGCGCGGGCGGAACCGCAGCCGGAACTGCTGCCGCCGGGCCGGCCTGGGGAGAAGCGTTTTCGGTGCCGGCGGGAGCGGGCACGGACGCACCCTTGTCGGTGGCATCTGTGACGGACGGCGCTGCGGTCCGGCCGGAGGCGCCGGTGTCAGCGGTGGCGCCGGCGGCACCCACCGCGCCGACGGCAGCGGTGGCGGGACCGGCGTCAGAACCGGCGGCGGCGGATGCGGAACCTCGACCGCGTGCCTGCGGCACCGCCGAGGCTGCGATCATCGCCGCGCCGAATTCGGAGCCCGAAGCCGGGGCGCCATCGTCGTGGCGATCCGCGGCTCTGGCCCCCGCGACCTTGAGTCTGGATTGCCGTGTCGATAGTTTGCCCGGGACATCTCGACTTTGACCGAAATTCTCGCCGCCCCGAAGCCCCGAGACGCCCCGGGGGACGTCGGCGGGTTCGCGCAACGACGTGACTCGGCCGGGCGCGGGACGCCACAACTGAGTGCCAGGAAGGCCGGGCATGCCGGTCCGCTGCGCGGTGTCGCCTCGAGCATCGAGACGCATCGCTTGGGCCTCGGCGAATGCGTCACCAAAGCTCATCTCGTCCGCGCCGGGAGGCACATTGATGTTGCCGGGGACAGCGATCACGCCCGAACCGAGGGTCACGTTGGCATTGAGACCGGCCATTGCTAGCGACCTCCGAGGACGGTGGTGAGCTGCGCGAACTTGCCCTCGATCAGCCTCGAGTTCGCCGAGTACTTGATCTGCGTTTGGGTCAGGGCAGTCATCTCGGTCTCGAGGTCCACCTTGTTGCCGTCGTTGCGGGTGTTCTCGTTGACGGCCGAGACGTCGGCGGACGAGCCGTTCCCAACCGTGCCCAGGGCTGAGTAATGGCGCGGATCGGTGGTCTTCATCGCCACATCTGCGGAAGGGCTCGTCGACGACGCGAAAGAGGTCGCCGGGCCGGAGGACCAGGCGTCCACTTCGCGCTGAAGAGCCGTCTCGAAGTCGACCGCCATCGGCGTGTATCCGGGTGTGTCGATGTTGGCGAGGTTCGAGGAGATCACAGACTGCTGAGCCGTCAGACCGTCCAGAGCCTGAGTGAGGATGGAGGTCGTGCGATCGATCATGCCGCTCATGCGGCCGCCTCCTGATAGCTGTTCCACTTGTTTAGGATGCGAGAGACATAGCCCCGAGTGCTATCGGGGACAGCCCCGAGACGGCCGACGGTTCCCGGACCGGCGTTGTACGCGGCGAGGGCCAGGTCGACCCGGCCGAAGTTCTTCAGCTGAGTGGCGATGTACTGGGCCCCGCCGTTGAGGTTCTGCTGCGGGTCGAACGGATCGGTGACGCCGAGCCCGGCGCCCGTTCGTGGCATCAGTTGCGTCAGGCCCTGAGCCCCGCAACTCGAGACCGCCTTGGGGTTGAAGCTCGACTCCGCGTACACGAGCGAGGCGAGCAGCGTCGGATCGATGCCCTTCGCCACCGCGGCGGCTCGGATCTCGGCCGCATAGGGGATGCGGGACGCCACCGCGTCGAAGCGAGCAAGGACCGCACTCCCGGACGTCGCCGAGAGCGAGGCCGGGTCGCCCGGGGTCGGGGCGAGAAGTGTCGTCGGGTCCGGCATGTGACCGGCAGTCAACGCGGCAGAGGGATCAACAGCCGTGCCGCCGCTCGTGTAGAGACCAAAGTGGAGGTGCGGCCCGGTTGTGACGCCCGTGACGCCGACGCGGCCGATCGTCTGGCCCGCCGAAACCTGCTGGCCGACGGCCACCGGAAGAGACGGATCAAGGTGGGCGTACAGACTCGTGTAGCCGTTGTCGTGGCGGATCTTGACCACGACCGCGCCATCGGACATGCGTCCGGCAAATGTGACCGTGCCGGCGGCGGCAGCCAGGACGGACGTGCCGAGGGGCGCCGCCAGATCAATACCGTTGTGGAAATGGGCGTAGGTCACGCCGTTCACCGTCGCTGAAGGCTCCAACGACTCGCTCGACGGCCCAAAGGCCTGAGTCAAAGTCGATCCCGGAAGCGGCGACGAGAATCCCGCGTACGAGCTCGAGTAGGACGATGACCCGGCCAGGACGTTGGTCGACGCCGCGCCGGCCGCCGAATTGGTGTAGGTCTGAAGGACACCCGAGAAGGGCGATCCGCTGACCAGACCCTCACCGGCAGTGCTCAACATCGATCGTCCGCTCGTCGCCCAGGTTGGATCGACGCTGCGAATGAGCGAGTCCAACTGGGAGATGCGGCTTACGACGTCTGTGTAGCTCATTGACGCTGCCTCGCCATTCGAGTGGCGTATTGAGCGGAGGCGATCTCGGCCATCGTCATCGAATCGCGGTGCTCGCTTTCGCGCCGCTCCGCGACCTGGAATCGGTCCTTCAACCGTTCCACGACCTCACGCTGGCGGACGGCTTCGGCCAGGACGCGGCGTGCCTCGAACAGTGCGCTCGTCGCCCGGCCCAACTGCTCCTGTGCGGCGACGATGGCTCTCTGCGCCGCGGCGACGGCGAAGACGGCGGACTGGAGTTGCCCGGCCTCGGCCCGGCTTGTCTGAAGGTTTGCCAGCCAGCGCAACTCCGCACCTGCCCGACCATGCGCGGCCTCGACGGCGGCGACGGCGCGCTGGTGAACGTTGACGGCGTGACCGAGTTCGATCCGGGCCGACTCTTCCGTCATCTCTCGGAGACGGAGAACGATGCCGAGACGGAACTTGCCGCTCATCGAGGCTCACCCCGCAGCATCGATGTGGCCACGTTGACCGGCTGAACGGGCTGCGGTTGAGGCTGAGGCGCAGCACCTCCGGCCGTGGAGTTCGGACGGGCAACCGATACGCCACTGCTCATTAGGGTTTGGGCCTGCAGAACGCCTGTGGCCTCCATTGCCCGCCGCGCGGCCACGATGTCGGACGACTCTTCCAATTCCTGGCACAGGAAGGTTTCGAGCGCCGGCCGCAAGGCGATGGCCTCGTCGATGGCGGGATTCGAGCCGTGGGCGTAGGCGCCGACTTCTATCAAGTCGCGCGCGCCCTCGTACTCGGCCAGCGCCGCGCGTACCGCGCCGGCTATGCGCATGTGCGCCTTGTCCACGACCGCGGGCATGACCCGCGAGACGGAGGCCAGGACATCGATGGCCGGATAGTGGTTGCGCTCGGCCAGAGACCGAGACAGGACGATATGGCCGTCGAGGATGGACCGCACGGTGTCGGCGACGGGCTCGGTCATGTCATCGCCTTCGACCAGTACCGTGAAGAAGCCCGTGATCGTGCCGTACTCGGTGTTACCGGCACGCTCGAGGAGTCGGGGCAGCATCGAGAAGACCGACGGCGGGTAACCCCGAAGCGCCGGGGGCTCCCCTGCCCCGAGCCCGATCTCGCGCTGGGCCATGGCCAGTCGAGTGACCGAGTCCATCATGAACAGGACATCGCGGCCCTCATCGCGGAAGGACTCGGCGATGGCCGTGGCGATCTCGGCCGCCTTGAGGCGCAGCAACGCCGGCTGGTCCGACGTGGCGACTACAACGCAGGATCGCGCCAGGCCTTCAGGTCCGAGTTGCTCGTCGATGAATTCCTGGACCTCGCGGCCTCGCTCGCCGATCAAGGCGATGACGTTGACGTCCGAGGAGGCGTGCCGGGCGATCATCGCGAGGAGCGTCGACTTGCCGACGCCCGAGCCGGCGAATATCCCAAGCCGCTGGCCCTTGCCGGCGGACAGCATGCCGTCCAGGGCGCGCACACCCGTGGAGATCGGAGTGGAGATCTTGGCTCGGCCGAGCGGATGCGGGGCCGCGCCGGTGACGACCTTGTACTCGGCCCGGAGCGGCCCGAGACCATCGAGCGGCCTGCCGAAACCGTCGAGCACACGACCCAGGACCGCAGGGCCTATCGGCACGCGGAACTGCTGCTCGCGCAGCCGCACGGACGAACCCGGCCTGACACCGGATAGGTCGCCGAAGGGGACGAGGGTGATCAAGCCGTCTTTGAAACCGACGACTTCGGCGCTGACCATGCCCTCCGGCTCGAGGTCGATCCAGCAGATCGAGCCCAGTTGCAGAATCAGCCCGGCGGCTTCGACAGTGGTCCCGATGACTCGCACGACCTCGCCCGCAGCCTGGAACCGAGACGCGGCCTCGGCCGCCTCGAGTAGGTGGCGCAGCAAGGGCGAGGTACCGCCGGCCTCGGGGCTGAGGTGGCTCCGAGCGTGCCTCCGCGGCAGCAGGGTCTGGGCGCCACGTACAGCGCCGCTCACGCCACTTCCTCGTCGACTGCGCCGCGAGCCAGGTTCGGTATGGCTCGATCCAGGGCGATACCGATCTCTTCGAGCTGGGCCTCCAGGCCCGCCTCGACGAAACCATGCTCATATCGAAGCGTGCAGCCTCCCGGAGGCAGCGTCGGGTCACCCTCGAAGAACCACTTCTTGCCCAGGTACGCCCGACCGTGGAGCGCTTCCCAAGCCTTGGCGACCGGGTCCACGGCAGCCGGGTTGAGCAGGACGTGGGCCTCGGGGGAGCCGTTGATTGTGCTCACGGCCGCCTCGAGGGCCGTGCAAAGGATGGTCGGCTCGATCCGAACCTCGTGCTGGATGATCCGCTTGGCCACCGACAGAGCCAGCTCGGCGATCGAGTGGGCAATCTCGGAAGTCCGTTCGGGAGCCATGGCGTGGAGGCGTTCGGCAAGGGCGGAAGCGCCCTCGACCGACGCCCGCAGCTCGGCTTCGGCGCGATTGCGACCGGTCTCGTAGCCACGGTCTTCCGCGGCCCGCTCGATCAGCCGGATCTCCTCGGCCAGGGCAGCCTGGTCGGCACTGATCGGCACACCCTGGACCATGCCCGGACCAGCCATATCGCCGCCCCGACCGCCGGCGTGCGAGCCGGCCCGGCCGCGGCCGCGCAGGACCGAACTCTCGGCCGTGGGCGCGTGGGACGAGGCCGGGGCCGGAGCGGCCGTCAGACCCGCGTCGGCCACGCCGACTTCGGTTCGAATGAGGTGCCAACTAGACGAAGGCATCTTCGGTGCCTCCGCGGTTGATCGAAATCTCGTCGCTGTCTTCGAGCTTCTTGATCATGTCGATGATTCGCTGCTGGGCTTCCTCGACCGCCTTCATCCGAACCTGCCCGGCCAGGCTCATCTCCTCGCGCAGCATCTCCGCCGCGCGCTGGGACATATTCTGGAAGAACTTGAGCCGCAGCCCTTCCGTGGCCGGCCGCAGGGCCAGGGCCATGTCCTTGGCGTCGAGCTCCCGGACGACGCGCTGCATCGCGCGGTCATCGAGGAGGATCACGTCGTCGAAGACGAACATGTAGCGGCGGACTTCATCGGCCAGCTGGGAATCCTGCTCTGCAAGTGCGGTCAGGATCTGGCGTTCGTTGGTTCGGCCGACCTGGTTCAGGACGCTGGCCAGAGGACGCGTTCCGCCGATCGACGTGACTTCCGTCACGACCGATGACAGCTTCCGCCGAAGACCGTCCTCGACGATCTCGACCGCTTCCGGGGTGATCTGCTCGGTGAGGGCAATGCGCTTGGCGACCTCGACCTGGACCGACGGCTCGAATTGGGTGAGGATCCGGGCGGCGGCTCGGGGGTCGATGTGAGCGAGGACGATCGCGATCGTCTGGGGATGCTCCTCAGCCAGCAAGCCGGCGGCCTGCGGCGGCTCGATGTCGAGCAGGAAGTCGAACGGGACGATCTGCTGGGCCTGGTGGACGCGCTCCAGCAACTCGTGAGCCTTGCTCTGGCCGAAGGCCTGGCCGAAGAGCTCCACCGCGTAGTTCTCGCCGCCGGGCAGCACTCCGGCGTGGGCGAAGAGTCCTGCGTACGCCTCTTCCAGAATTGCGTCCCGGACCGTCGAGTCGACGGCGGGCATTCGCATCAACTCGAGAGCCACGCGGTCCAGAGCCTCCGGTGGCAGGCGGGCGAGCAGCTTGGCCGAAGCCTCTGTGCCGAGTGTGATGAGCAGAGCCGCGGCTTTGCGCGGACCACTCAGGGCCAGGGTCGCTGCCTCGGGGCTCATCGGCGGCGATCCTCTTCACGCAGCCAGCCGTGCATCAGGCTCGCGAGGGCTTCGGGGCGCTCGTCCGCGACCATCCGGAGCCGTTCCTGAATTCGGGCCTGGGGCGTGGCGTTGGTTACGTCGGCTGCCGCGGGGCCGTCCGAGGCGGTGCTGGCCGGGATCCCGGCCCGACCCGGCGTCGGCATGAATGCCGGAGTGGATCCGACCGGCCCAAGATCGAGAACCGTTTCCTCTGCCTTGCGGCGCAGCGAGGAGAGGTTGAGCCATAGGAGCAGCATCATGATCACGGCGAAGACGGTGCCGATGATCGTGCCGCTCATCCTGCTTACCGTCTTCATCATGTCCGAGGAGGCGGCACCCGCTGCCGCGCCCGGAGCGGCCGAGGCCTGGGCGGCAAACGACACTGCCTGGACGGCGACCACGTCGCCGCGAGTGGCGTCGGCGCCGATCGCCGCCGAGATGCTCGTCTTGAGGTTGTCGGCCGTGAGCGCACCCAGGGCGCTCTGGTCGACGAACACCGCGACCGAGACCTTCTTGACTACGCCCGGCTCGGTGACGATGTGCTCGACCGTCTGCGAAACGCTGTAGTTGACGGTTGTGTCCTGGTGCAGGTAGCCCGATCCCGTATCGGTGGCGGTGTTCGACGCCGGAGATCCACTGGTTCCCGCGCTCGGCGATGCCGATGGGTTGGCCGATGCCGCGGCGGCGGGAGCGGAGGTCGTCGAAGCGCCGGCGCACACACCGGGATAGGACGGCAAGCCGGGTATGTTGGAGTTGGTGCCCGGGATGCCGCAGGCACTCCCACTGGCCGTTGCGCCGTACTGCTCGATCGTGTTGTGGATGCTCACCGGCGGGTTGCTGCCGGCCGGGGCATATGTCGTGATCTGCTGCTCGACCTTGCTCGTGTCCACGTCTGCCGACACCGCAACGGACGAGTGGCCGGTGCCCATGGCCGCCGCGATGAGGCCTTCGATCTTGACCTTGAGCTGCTGCTCGACGAGGTCCTTGGCCTGCGCGGCCGCTGAACTGGCCGAGCCCGATGCCCCGGCAAGAACGTGCCCCTGGTCGTCTGTCAGGACGATGTTGTCCGTGGACAGACCCTGGACCGACCGCGACACGGTGTTGACGATGGCCTGGACCAGGCCGCTCGACGGTGTCCGGCCCCCGGACATTGCCAGGACGACCGCGGCACTGGCCGGAGTGTCCTGCGACGAGAGTGCGCTGGACTGGGCGAGGACTATCGCTACCCGGGCACTGGCTACACCTTCCATGCCCTGGATCGTCTTGGTCAGCTCGCCTTCAAGCGCTCGCTGAAAGGTCACATTCTGATCGAACTGCGACTGCCCGAAGCCCTGCTTGTTGAACAGGTCCCAGCCCTGGGTGCTGCTGCTGCCGTCGGTGTTCACGCCGGCGTTGGCGGCCGCAATTCGAGCGTCGCCCAGCTTCTCGACCGGGACTTCGATAGTGCCGCCGGCGTCGGTCAGCTGGTACGTGATGTTGGCCCCCTTGAGGGCGCTCTCGATGGTGCCCGCGTCGGCCGCGGCCAAGTTGGTAAAGGCCGGTGTGTACTCGACCTTGCTGGCGAACATGACCAGAACGGCGATCATCGCGACCGCCGCCAGAGCCGCACCGACAATGCCGATCCGCTGCGTGACAGAGATCTGCTTGAGGAGTGCCTGGGCCTGCTCGTTCATCGGTCAGCCATCCTCAGATCTGGGTCCGCATGATTTCCTGATACGCCTCGAGGAGCTTGTCTCGCACCGCCGTCGCGGTCTTGAGGCTCACTGAGGCTTCTTCCATCTGGAGCATCACGGTGTGCAAGTCGGCGGAGCCGCCCGCGGCGAAGCTCTCCATCGACGCGTCCGTGGCTGTGAGCTGGGTGTTGAGGCTGCCGAAGGCGTCGTTCAACGAGTTGAGGAACGAGTTCCCCGACGAGGCGCCGGTGCCGCTGCCGTCGACCGAGCCCGTCCCGTTGAGCGTGCTCGCGCCCGAGACGCCGTTGACTCCGGAAGCGCCGGACACGCCGGACACGCCCGAGATTCCGGACACGGCGGAGATAGCACCGATCGGGTTCATCGCCTACGCCCTTCCAAGGTCCA
>Ga0182019_10001056_pt1 | contig 13790 bp, 8 predicted proteins | sample 812E2MmetaG_FD_120483 | JGI IMG/M metagenome (GOLD analysis project Ga0182019, IMG submission 120483) | Permafrost microbial communities from Stordalen Mire, Sweden - 812E2M metaG | ecosystem: Environmental > Terrestrial > Soil > Wetlands > Permafrost | place: Sweden: Stordalen | collected...
CGCTCTGCTCCGCCAGCTTGCCCAAGTCAGGCAAAGGCTTAACGAGAAACTCACCGGGGAGCCGGCGCAGGCGGTCATCCGCTTTGAGCGCAAGACTTATCTCAACCAGGGCACTCTGCGCGACAATCTGCTCTTCGGTTTGCGGGCAAAAGCCGACCCAGCCGCGGATGCTCAGCTCGAGAAGATCCGCCTGCCAGCCTGCTTGGAACAGGCCGGCTTGCTGGAGTCGCTGCTGCAGGTCGGGTTAAGCCGCATCCGCGCCGATGCCCGATTGGCCGCCACCTTGACCCAGCGCACGCAGGAATTGGAGGATCTCCTAAAACTTGAGGACCATGGGGGCGGCAACGGGCCAGGCCATGGTTCGCTGGGGTTGGTCGCGGGAACTGCAAAACCAGCGCTCCGGTCAGCACTGTTGAAAGCAGCCCTGGATGTCGATGCAAGGTTGGGGGCGCAGTTGGCCGGAGCGCCCGATTTCGAGGCGCGGGTGGTCGCCGCGCGCATGGTCTTGCGGGAGCAGGCCGGTAGCGACGGCGGAGAGTACGAGGACTTTCTCACTCCGGGCCGAATCGAAGGGCTGAGCCTGCGGGAATTGCTTTTGCTCGGGCGAGTGGATGAGGGTGTCTTCCGCGCGCCGGAAAAAATCGATCTGATAATCCAGGAATGTCTGGCCGAGCTTGGGCTGCTGTCCGACGCCTTGTCGCTTGGTTTGGATTACCAGGTCGGCGAAAACGGCCGCTTGTTGTCGGGCGGACAAAGGCAGAAGGTCGCCATTGCCCGAATCTTGCTCAAGCGCCCCACGCTCCTCCTGCTGGACGAAGCCACCTCGGCCCTTGATGAGTTGTCCCAGAAGCGGATCGTGGAGCTGATCAGGACCGAATATCGGAACAAGATCGTCGTTTCCATCTCCCATCGGCTGTCCACCATCAAGGACAGCCACCGGATCTTTGTTTTCGACCGTGGCTCGCTGGTGCAGCAAGGCACCTACGCGGAACTGGCCGAGCAGGCCGGCCTGTTCCGTCTCTTGCTGGACCAGCAGGAGGCGGGAGCCGCCCCGGCGATCGTGGCCGCCGCCAAGGCTGGCGCTGCCGCCCCCAGCCCCGACGGCGAGGACTGGAAGCATCAGCTGGCCAGGTGCGCCTTGTTTGCCTCGCTCAAAGCGGACCAAATTGAGATTCTGGCGCGGGTGGCGAAAGTGGTGCGGTGCGACGCGGAGTCGATACTCTTTCGCCGTGGTGACGCAGGAGGCGAATTGTTCGTGGTTCTCAGCGGTCGGGTGGAGTTTTTTGTGGAGGAGACCCTGCCGACGGGAGAACGAAGGGTGACCGTGGAGGGCGAGGCTGGTCCGGGCGACGCTTTCGGAGAAATTGCGGTTTTCTCAGGCGAGGCACGCACATTGGGGGCCCGCGCCCGTGCGGAGTCACGCCTGTGTCTCATCCAAAGGGAAGCCTTGTTGAAGGTGCTCGAATCCAGTCCCGCGATGGCGGTATCGCTGCTGCAGACGCTGGCCAAGCGCATCACGCGCGTGCGCGAGGAACGCTTTGGCGGTCGCGCAAAGTGATTCGCACGCTGGGATTATTTCACTTCGGTCTTCAGCAACTCCCGGAGGCGCGCAAACTCGGGGTGCGTCAGGCCAGCCTTCTCCAGGTCGTCAAAATCCTTCAAGACGACCTGCTCCCAGGAGCGCTTTGATTGGGCGTCCACCACCTCGCCCCGGTGCCCGCGGTAGATTTGTTCCGCCTCCCGGATCTGCCCAAGAAACAAATAGGCGTGCGCCCGTTTTGCCAGCAGCGACAGGTAGGCCGGGTCCAGCGCCAGGCCCGCCTCGGAAGCGGCCAGCACCCCGGCAAAATCCCGCGCAAAAAGTTCATACCGCGAAAGCGCAAACCAAGCTTCCGCGGTTTGCCGGCGGCCATCATCCCCCGCCACTTTCTGGGCCACCGCCAAGGCCTTTTGCTGGTTGGTAATCGCCTCGGCATATTTGCCCTGGCAATACAGCGTGTAGGCCAGGCGCTGGCGGGTCCTGAATGTCTCGGCGGCCTCACTCCCGTAGAGATGCTCCTGCGAGGCGAGCAGGGGGCGAAACTCCTCCTCGCTCTCCGCGAGCTTCCCTTGGGAGAGGAGGACGAGGGCAAGATGTTGCCGCGTGCCGAGGGTGTCGGGATGTTCCGGCCCCAGGACACGCTCCTGGATCGCCAGCACCCTGCGGTCTTCCCTCTCCGCCTCCGCATGATTGCCTTCCTGCTCCAATACATACGCCAGGTTGTCGCGACTCGTCAGCGTGTCCGGATGTTCCGGCCCGAGGACGCGTTCCCGGATGGCCAGCACCGCCCGATGCTCCTTTTCCGCCTCGGCATATCGGCCCAAGTCATCCAGCACCGTCGCCAGATCGTTCCGACACCTTAGCGTGTCCGGATGCTCCGGCCCGGAGACGCGTTCGCGCACCGCCAGCACCGCCCGCTGCTCTTTCTCCGCTTCCGCATACCGCCCCTCCCGCTGCAGCAAGACGCCCAGAATATGCCTGCTGGTCAGCGTATCAGGATCCTCCGGACCAAGCAGTCGCTCGTGCGCCGCCAGCACCGTTCGGTTCTCTTTCTCTGCTTCGGCCAGCCGCCCCGAATCCGCCAGCACCACCGCCAGGTTGTTGCGGCTCACGAGCGTCTCGTAAACCTCCGCGCCCAACAGGCGCTCCCGAACTGCCAGCACCTCGCGATATTCTTTCTCCGCTTCGGCGTACCGGCCTTGCCGCTCCAATGCTGAAGCCAGGTTGTTCCGGCTGTAAAGCGTTTCCAGGGTCTCCGAGCCGGACCACCGCAAGCGTTCGTTCACATCCGCCCTCGCAACGGCCTCCGCCTCCCGGTAATTGCCCTGTTCATAAAGCATGCGCCCAATGCTGAACTGAACGTCCGCCCACTCAGCCGGATTGCGTTGGCGATCCGTCAGTTTCTCCGCCTCCCGGAGGTGGCGCAGCGCATCGGCGTACTCCACCCGCTTTAGCGAGACCCAGCCGGCCAGTTTGAACGCCTTGATCGCGTCGGAGACCCGGGGCGGGTTGGCCCGTTGCGCCTCCGCCGCAGCCTGCAACGCCAACCGTTCCGCCTCTGAATAATCCCCGGCTACAAACGCAGCGTTCGCCCGCTCGAATGTCCCGACATCCGGTGAACGCTGCAATTCCCTGGCGCGCCGCGGCAACTCCTCCCGCAGGGCCTTCTGATCCACACCGTATTCCTTCGAAAGTTCCGCATAGGTGGCCGCTTCCACGGCCGCTCCGCTTCGCCCCGCCCTCTCCTGGCGGGCCTGCACTTCCGCAAACTGCATCACCATCGCGACCTGGCTCGCCATCCGCCGCTGCTGCACCACCAACCAGCCCCCCATTGCCGCGATCAGCACCAACAACGCCGCCACCCCCGCCGCCCATAGCTTGGCTCCGCGCCTCAACCGTGTAAGATCGTTGCGGAGTTTGAGCACATCTGCCTCCAGCGCCTCCAGGCTGTTGAGCGGATGAAACAAATGCGAATCCGCCTGTAACCGCCGGCGGTAAGCAGCCTGCAGTTCCCGCAACTCCTCCGCTTCGGGCTCCGCTCGTTCAGGCGGAAAACTCTCGTCGAGCATCAGATACCAGACCCTCTTCCCGCGTTGCCGCGCGTAGAGCGCCTCGTATTGGGTGTAGCTGACCCGCCCGAACTGCTCATCCGGCGTCGTCGGCTCCGCTCCGTACCGTTGACCCACCAATTGGACCACCCCCTTGCAGCCGTCAATCTGGCGCCTCAGCATCGCCCGCAAGTCACCATGTTCGGTGCCGAAAATGTCCTGCCACACCGGTTCGTAACCGAGGAACTGCAGGGTGTTGGACACCAACTGCCGGGCGCCTTTCAGTTCCTTGCTGACAGCCGAAACAAAAATGGTCGGGCGTGACGTCATCGCCGTTCCTTCTATGGTCGCCGCCGCCGTGCGGCAAACCTGATAATTTCGCTCCCGGTGAAGCCTCAGTTACGAAGGGGGCGCAGGTCCCGGAACCGCTTATTGTAGCCCTTTGTGCACACTTCGCACGCGAGTGGGTCTTTCGCCATCAGGTCTCCTGTCTCCGTCAGCGCCGAGGCCCGGCACCCCATACCGCACTCCTTGAATAGCTCGCAGACGGCGCACTCGGGGTTCCTGGCGAACAGGTCCTTCTTCTTCATGTCCGCGATCTGGCGCAGAAAGGATTGGGTCCACACCTTCGACAGGTCTTCACTCAACAGGTTCGGCATCCGCTCCTGCACGATGCTGTCCACGTAGCCGGGACACGGGACCAACGTGCCGTCAGGGAGCACGTTGGGCTGCTCCCGACAAGCGGCGCAATCGTAGCTCTCTGGTGTATATCTCGGCGTGTCGGGTGTCTCCGCCGGCCGTTTCAGGTCGACCGTGCCCGCGCGGAATCCCCTTCTTCCACGATCGGCGCCAGACTTTCCTTCGATCCCTTTGAGGCGCAAACCGGTCCCAGGTTTCGGCGGCGTGCGGCCATTGAAAAAGCCACAAAGTTGGACGGAGAACGGCTCGCCATCTCTGATCCAACGCTCCGCCAACGGCACGAACGCCTTCGCCTGCTCGTCCAGTGGCGTGGCGCTGGTCGTCCCCCGCCAATTCCCCGTGGCTTGCGGGGCCGAGACGCGCCACGCCTGGATGTCCAGCCTTTTCATCAACTCGTAGGTGTCGGCCAAACCGGCGACGTTGAACTTGTCAATCGCGGTGGCGACCACCACCGGAAAACCGGCGGCGCGCAGCCGCCGAATGGCGTCGATCGCGCCCTGTTCGCTTCCCTTTACCCCCCGCATGCGGTCGTGGGTGCCCACCCCGTCAAGGCTGATCTGGAAGGCCGGTCTGAAACCGATCCTCCGGATGCCCTCCAAATGCTGGTCGGTCATGAGCAGGCCGTTGGAAAAGATCTGGCTGAGCCGGATCTTTTTCTGCGCCAGCAACTGGATGATGTCCAGCAGGTCCGGTCTCAAGAACGGCTCGCCGCCGGTCAACGAAACCTCGAGGACGTTGGCCCGCTCGAACTGCTCGACCAGCCCGGCCATCGCCTCAAACGGGAGCTGGCCGTATCGCCCGCTGGGCGCTTCCATGTAGCAGTGCCGGCATTTCAAGTCGCACCGGCCCGTCACGCACCAATGGATTCCCGTCAGCCGCGGGTTATCCGCCTTCCGGTACCGCTGCCAGGGCTCGATGGCGTCCCCCTCCTGGCATTCCTCTGCGATCCCCTGCGCAATCAGCAGGTCGAGCATTCCGAGGTGCTTGGGGAGAAACGCAAACGAATCGAAGTCGGTCTGGCCGTCGCACGACTCGGCCACGTAAAAGCCCAGGTTCTTCAGCTCGCGCTGGTCGCCGTTCTTCCAGTTGATGAGCGTCAGGGGCATGTCGCTCCAGCCACGGAGCATCCAGTCCTTTTTCAGTCTCGCATACTTTCCTGACGCAACGGGGCCATCAATACCAACAGAGTTGTTATCACGCATATGCCAGTTCGTGTTACTTGAGGGATTGTCGCAGCAGCGCAACAATATCCGTATGCCCGTGTTCTTCGGCGCATTGGACGGGAGTGAGGCCCTTCTCATTCTTCGCGGTTACGTCGGCTCCTTTGCTCACGAGCAGTTCCACGACCTCTTTGGAGCTGTATTCAACTGCCTCATGTAGCGGTGTTCGCCCGGATTTTGTCTTGGCATTCACTTCGGCGCCCTTGGCCAGCAGCAATTCCACGGCGCCCTTCCCGTCCTTCGATCGAGAAGCCGCACGATGCAGCGGGGTGCAACCATCGTCGTCCCTGGCGTTGACCTCGGCGCCTTTGGCCAAAAGCAATTCCATAACATGGTTATCCTCGCCCCGACAAAGAGCCGCGTCGTGCAAGGCGGTCTCCCCCCGCGCATCTTTAGCTTTGACGTCGGCGCCGTTGGCCAGAAGCAGTTCCACGACGGCCGCGGACCCCTCCATAGCCGCGTCTTGCAGTGGCGTGCCCCCATACTTGTTCTTGGCGTTGACCTCAGCGCCTTTCGCCAGAAGCAGCGCCACCACGTCCTCGCGCATATGAGAAGCCGCCTCGTGCAATGCCGTTTCCGCATTATGGTCCTTGGCGCCAACGTCGGCGCCCTTGGCCAGAAGCAACTCTACGATGTCCTTGTACCCCTTCTCGGCTGCCTTGTGCAGCGGGGTTGACCCATTCACTTCCTTGGCGTTGACGTCGGCGCCTTGGGCCAGAAGCAGTTCCGCGACGTCCTTGTGCCCATTGTCAGCTGCTTGGTGCAGCGGGGTCGTTCCGTACTCGTTCCTAGCGTTGGCCAGCTTGGGATTGGAGGCGAGCAAGGCCCTGACCTCCTCAATGCGACCTGCCCGGGCGGCGTCGTGGATGTTCTCCGAAACTGAAATTGCGCGGGTGTCGGCGCCCTTGACCAGCAGAAGTTCCACGACCTCCGGGTGCCCACGAGCTGCGGCCATCTGCGCGGGCGTCTTCCCATCCTTGTTCTTGGCGTCAATCTCGGCTCCGCCGGCCAGCAACAGCCCCGCGAGGTCCTTGTACCCACCAGCGGCCACCTTGTGCAACGGCGTGTCCTCATCCTCGTTCTTGGCATTGACGTCGGCCCCCTTCGCCAAGAACAGCTCTGCGACGTCCTTGTATCCACCCATAGCCGCCTTGTGCAACGGCGTGTCTCCGGTCCCGTTCTTGGCGTTGACCTCGGCGCCTCGGCCCACGAACAACTCGGCAACGTCCTTGTCCCCGCCAACGGCCGCCAGGTGCAACGGCGTGTCCCCGGTCCCATTCCTCGCGTTGACCGCGGCGCCTTCGGCGACCAGAAGCTGCAGGACTTCCATGGCTCTGCTTTGAGCCTCTTCAACTTTGGAGCGACGCTCCCTTACCATGTACCGGTTCCCTTCCTGCTCCGTGTCGAAGGGGACGTCGTGCCATTCCTCATCCAGTGCCGCGAGTTGCTTGTGCCAATTCCCCGCCGCCGCCAGGTGCAACGGCGTGTCTCCGGCCCCATTCCTGGCGTTGATGTCGGCGCCTCTGGCCAGCAGCAGCTCGATGGCGTCCTTTTGCGATTTGCCGACCGCCTCGTGCAACGGCGTGTCCCCGTCCTTGTTCTTGGCGTTGATCTCGGCCCCCTTCGCCAGCAGCAGTTTCATGGCGTCCGTTCGCGCGCCCCGAACCGCCTCGTGCAACGGCGTGTCCCCGTCCTTGTCCTTGGCGTTGACCTCGGCGCCTTTGGCCAAGAGCAGTTCCACGGCGTGCGTTTGCGATGACCTAGCCGCATTGTGCAACGGCGTGTTCCCGTTCTTGCTCTTGACGTTGACCTGGGCGCCTCGCGCCAGCAGCAGTTCAACCATGTGGGCATCCCAAGCCGCCTCGTGCATCGGCGTTGCTCCATTGAAGTTCGCGACGTTGACCTTCGCTCCATGCTCAAGCAGCAGCGCTACGACCTCCGCGGACCCCTTCGAGGTCGCCATGTACAACGGCGTCTCCCCATCCTTGTTCTCGACGTAGACCTCGGCACCGCGGTCCAAGGGCAGTGCAGCAACATCCGCTTGCTTGAGCTGCGCCGCCCGGTGCAACGGCGTGGTCCCATCTTCGGTCTTTGCGTTAACGTCGGCGCCATTGGCCAACAGCAGTTCCGCAACTTCCTTGTGCCCCCCATCCGCCGCCTCGTGCAGCGGCGTTTCGCCGCTCTTGTTCTTGGCGCTCGCGTCGGCGCCTTTGCCCAGCAGCAGCTCTACGACAAACCTCGACCCGTTCTGAGCCGCCAGGTGCAGCGGCGTTTCGCCGCTCTTGCTTCTGGCGCTTACGTCAGCGCCTTTGCCCAGCAGCAGTTCCACCACCTCCTTGAACCCGCCATGGGCTGCCTCGTGCAACGGCGTCTCCTCATTCGAGCTCCGGTCGTTCACCAACTTGGGATTTAAGTCGAGCCAGGCGCCAACCTCCGAAATGAATCCAGCCCTCACCGCATCGTGGAAATACCCCCATTTCTTGGGATTGGCGTCCGCTCCTTTGGACAGAAGCAGCTCAGCGACGTCCTTGCGCCCTTGATCATACGCCATCACAAATGGCGACTCCCCTTTGTGGTTTCTTGCGTTGAGAGCGGCGCCTTTCGCCAGCAGCAGCTCAGCGACGTCTTCGTGCCCATGGTAGGCCGCCTTATGCAGCGGCGTGTCCCCAAAAACGTCCGCGGCGTTGACCTCGGCCCCCTTGGCCAGAAGCAGTCCCACGACGTCCTTCTTTCCTTCCTCAGCCGCCTGATGCAACGGCGTGTACCCGAACTCGTTCGTTACGTTGACCGCGGCGCCCTTGGACAGCACCAATTGCGCGATATCCATGCGCCCATGCCAGGCCGCCTGGTGCAACGGTGTTTCCCCGGACCGATTCTTGGCGTTCGCATCGGCGCCATTGGCTAGAAGCAGCTCGGCGATGTCCTTTTGCCCCTGCTCCGCCGCCTCGTACAACAAAGTGTTCCCACGATCCAGGTCCTGGGCGTTGACGTTCGCGCCTTTGGCTAGAAGCAGCTCCACGATGTCCTTCGGCCAGTGCCAATGGGCCTCCTGCAAAGGCGTTCGCCCACGATCACTCTTGGCATTAATGTCGGCCCCATTGGCCAGAAGGAGCTCCACGATGTCCTTATTCCCCCGGCCAACCGCCTCGTACAACGGCGTTATCCCATGGTCCGCCTTAGCGTTGACGTCGGCCCCTCTGGCGAGAAGGAGCTCCACGACTTCCTTCCACCCATACTCAGCCGCCTCGTGCAGCGGAGTGTAGTTCAGTTTTCGTTGGTCTTTGGCGTTCGCCAACTGGGGATTTGCGTCGAGCAAGGCCTTGACCTTCTCGACGTCGCCCGCTTCGGCCGCGTCATGGATTTCGCCAGCGCCAGCCGTGCCGGGCCAGGCCAACAGCGCCCCAAATAACAGACAGGACGCAATCGAGGATCGGCCCAACCGCCGATGCCCTCCTGCCTTCACGTCCTCACCTCGTCGGGCTCGAGGGCTACCGAAACACCCCTCCGCTATAGCCCAACTTCGCCGTTGGTTCCATCCTGAAATGGCGCGGCGTGCGGGGCGAAAAAGCCCCACACGCCACCCACGATGCCAAGAGCCACGGCATCCAGACATCCAACAATCAATAGTACGAATATCCGATGCAGCTCCAATTCTGCGCGGTGCAATAATTATAGGTGCCGCCACTGCAATCCATCCACTGGCCGCTGACCTCGCTCAGCTCGGCCTTCGCCGGCTTCTTCGCCTTCGCCCCGCGCGCCCCAGCCAAGTCCTTGGCCGTGAACTTGAATCCTGCTGCCGCCGCGATCTTGGCCACCGCTGTTGAGGCGTTGTCTTTGCTTTCCTTGGTTTCCTTCAGCGTCTTCTGGTGCAAAGCCTTCAGCTTCGCCTGCAGGGATTTGTCCTGCGCGACCTTCTCAAAGAATGCATCTACACTTTTTGCTGACATGATTTTGGTCCTTTCCAACTGAGAGGAATTCGGTTTGCGGAGGGGGTTAGAAGAGGGAATCAACTGGCGGCGCAAACCGCCTGTTCCCCTCTCGACTCGCCTGCAGCCAGCATCGGATTTCGTCCGATGCAGCCACTCGTGGATCGAGTCTGCCTACGCCTCGAATTCCGTTTTTCACTATGGAGGTATTTTGCGCTGGAGCCGCCAAACGTGTCAACCCAGGACTATTCCACAATCCGCACTTGTTTGTATCCACCCGGGCAAACGGATGTATCCATAGTTCGATTACTGTGAATGGCCACCCTGGGCAATCGAGAGTTCCGGCGTCCTCGGACGGAGCGGAGGGCCAGGCGGTGGCAGGTTTGCCGCGATCAACGGTCGCGCTGAGTCGCCATCGAGGGGGGGCCAGTCGCTCATGCCCGCCCTGGTGCGGCTCCTGCGCGTCCGCTGCCATGAAAGAGCCGATCAATCCGAACGCCGCCCAACCAAGCAGCCGTTGCCGCGTGCACCACCGGCGCACCGTTTTGCCCAGGGCAACGCCGGGGATGGTCTGGCCAAAGTCGAGGGAATCCGAAGCAGACATCGGATCAGCGAAAGGGAGATCGGCGAACGCGCGTCGGGAGCGGGCCCCCCCGGACCGGGCGCACGCGAGTTGGGTGGCAAATGCTACGGACGCACGCGCGCCCGCAGCCCGGGGACCCAATTCGGCCGAGTCGGTTTCGCCCGCAAGAGAGTTGACCTCGTCCAGTCGCGGCGTTTTTTTGTCGAGGTAAAGGGGGATCTGCCCGCAAACGTAGTTTGGTTCAACCACCTTTTCGGCTGACTACACCATCATCCCGCGTCCTACCACCGGTGAATGCAGGCCATGATTATGGAGCGGCGGTTCTGCGGGCTCAGAGGTGGATCATGTTGCTTTTCTCCATCGCGTTCGTCTGCCTCTGGTGCGCATCCGGCGAGTGGAGGACTTCGCTGTGGACACTTCCGTACCTCGCCAGCTTGTTCGTTGCCCTCTGGCTTGCGCACCTTGCCTCGGCTAATTCCCTGGAAGAGGGCAAGCGCCATCCTTGGGCCGTATTTTGGAGGAATGGCTTTGCGCCGCGGAAATACTTTGCCGAAAAGGGCGAGAGGCTCCGCTGGCTTCCGGCAGCGACCCTGCTGGCGGGCTTCGCCGCCTCCTGCCTCTGGTTCCTGCTCAGTAGAGAGGATTGACAGGAGCAGGCCGCACCTTTGGCCCGGCGCCGACTTCGCCCAACCCGCCCCCAGACAACGTTCCGCCGCTGGTCTATGATTGAATCCGGAGTTCGGCAGTCGGATCTGCCGGCACTTACCCTTCTGGTCCGTTAGTGGGCAGCTAAATTTCTGCCCCGGACCCCGCGCAGGCAATTGACACGCCCCGTCAGCACCGCTAGCTTCGATGATCGTTGCGCCCCGCCTGGAATCGCCCTCCTCATCGTTTTCCATTGCGGTGCTCCCCGTTCCCCTTAAACCCCGTTCCCTTCGGACCCGCCTCCAAGCTGCGGCCCGAATCTAGTTCCCTTTCAGTCGAATCCAGTTTCTGATCAGTTCCTCTTCCTCCTCTTTTGGAGTCACAAACGCATGAAATCGTTACTTCGGATTGGTGCGGTCATCTTAATCCTTGCCGGAATCGGCATGTTGGCGGCTGGGGCATTTTCGGGCGCATCGCCGGGCAAGCTCGCCTGGGATCCGCCTGTCGTCCGCAAGACCCTCATGAGTTTTGCCTACAAGGTCTACGCCAACCCCGAGGTCGCCGATGGCCGTTACTTCCTCAGCAAGGTCGTGCTGAAGAACACGGGCGCCGGTCCGATTCGGGATCTCGCGGTCAGCTATCAAGTGCCGGATTACATCCCTTGGACCACGCCCGATGTGACGAACGCCCTGCCGGCCGACAGCACCCTCGTACAGGTCTTCTATCCGAAGTTCACGGACAAGGTCTCGCGACTCGCCAACCAGACCACGGCCACGCTCGAGATCAAGCTGCAGTGGCGCGAGCGGGAGGGTGGCCCGCTCAAGGAGGAGGTTCTGCGCGACAACTTCACGCTGCTCGGCGTGAACGAGGTGCAGTACAGCGACCTGCCCAACGAGGATATCGCGACGTGGTACGACAGCTGGACGCTCGCGCAATTTGTCGTGTGCATGGTCACGCCCAACGATCCGGTGGTGAAGGAATACGCCGCGGCGATCACCGAGCGCACCGGCGGCAGCATGGCCGGGGCCACTCGCAGCCCGCAGGATGTGGTCGAATTGATGAAGGCGACCTACGAATACATGGTCGCCACGGGCCTGCGCTACGCCGGAGCGAAAGGCGTGCCGGAAAAGATCGGCGGGGAGTCCAAGCTGGTGCAGACCGTCCGCCTGCCCCGCGACGTCATCCTGTCGAACAATGGCCTGTGCATCGAACTCGCGATCCTCTGGGCATCGATCATGGACCAGCTGGGTTGCGAATCATACATCGTGATGCTTCCGGGCCATGCCTTCACGATCGTGATGGCCGAGGGGCAGATGTTTCCCATCGAGTGCACGGCGATCACGCCCAAAGCCGTCGGCAGCGAAAAATTCGTGTCGTTCGCGCAGGCCGTGAAGATGGCCGCGGACGAATTCCAGAAACAGGAGCTCAAGATCCCCTACAGCGTGCGCCAGCTGCAGGTCGCCGGGTACGCGTCGCCCGAGTTGCCGGACATCGACATCGAGAAAATCAAGAACATCCTTGCCGGGCGCAACCGTTCCGCAGCGCGGACGCCGGTGCAGACAGTCGCGCCACAAGGGCAGGAGCAATCGGCGCCCGCGGCGGGCCTGGCGCAGTACGTCCACCCCCGTGGCTTGATCTCGTTCGGTTATCCTCAGAACTGGCAGATGGGCCAACCGGTCCCGCAGATCGGGAACACGTTTTACGCCGGCGACATGAACTCGAAGGCCAGCGTGCAGCTTTATGAAGTTCCCAACGTCAACGACCCGAGAACCGCGATGAATTTGATCACGCAGGCCATCGGTCGGCGCGGCGCGCGGGTGTCGGTGACAGACTCCGAGGCGCAGGGGAACGTCTATTTCTTCCAGGGAAACACCGCGGGACCAGGCGGTTATTTTCAATGGATCGGCGTTTTTCGGGCCGTGCCCGGCGGCGTGATTGGCATCACCCTCGGATGCCCGCAAGCCAACTTCGAAGCCAATCGCGCATTGTTCAACCAGATCATCGGAACCGTGAACTTCCAATAATGAACTCCCTTCAACGATTTCTTTTCGGGTTGGTGGTTGCGGCCGGATTCTGCGTCGCCGTCCTGGGGGCGCACGCGGCGGACACCATGCAGATCGACAAATCCTTCGTGTTGGACAAACACGGCGACGGCCAGCTTACGGTCACATTCCATCTTTCGGCCAGCCAGTGGACCGTCTGGAAGCAACAATATGGCGATCGTCCCGACGTGCTCTGGCGCGATATGAAGCAGCAATTGGCGAACATGGAGCTCGGTGACTTCGACCTGAAGAAAGACGACATCGCGCGGAGTGCGACGATGAGGATTTCTTTTCGCGGCGGGCCGCGTTTGCGCAGCGATGGGGGGAGTGAGATCGGCGTGCCCAAGGACATGAAGAAGATCTCCGACAGTGGTCGGGAGTGGATTTTCAACGCAGTCTCGCAGGAGAACTCGTATGCCCCGATCGTTAATCAGACAATTCACGTGACCCTGCCGGCCGAGGCCAGGAACGCCCGCCTCAACCAGCCGGGCACAGCGTTTCAAGCGCTCGTCTACGATATACCGGCGGCCACAGGCGGCGGCAAGGCGCTGCTCTTTACCGGCCTCGGCGCACTGGTCATCGGCCTCGTGCTGGGCGCCGCAGGGTTTCTGCCAGGGAAAAAATCAGCAACCTGATCGGCGGCAAAGCCGGACGGGGCGTTGACCCGCCCTGCAGATTTCCCGGACGCGTCCGGCCAACGGGGCAGATCAAACTCCCCGCTGCGGCCCGCAGCCAGTTTCCGATCAGTCGCCGGCCGGTGTCACGCTAGCCGATCTGCTGTCCCAAGCCGCCGCCTCGGCGGCCGTTTGCTATGCTGGGTGTAATGCCCGCCTCCGCCAAGCCTATGGCGCGCAGCCTTCGCCTGGGTTCTGCCGGAAGGCACCGTGCCCGCGACGATCCTAGCCAGCTAACGGATGGCCTGCCAGCCGTCCTGTCCGCCCTAGCTTCAGCGACGGCGGAAGGCCTGGCCGATCTTGAGTGCTAGAGCGATTTCTAGTTAGATAGTCCCATAACGGGCGTGACGAAAGAAGCCCTGGCAGTGATTGGGTTCGAACTGGGCGAGGCTGGCAGCAACTGCACCCTGCAG
>Ga0182019_10001061_pt1 | contig 13781 bp, 9 predicted proteins | sample 812E2MmetaG_FD_120483 | JGI IMG/M metagenome (GOLD analysis project Ga0182019, IMG submission 120483) | Permafrost microbial communities from Stordalen Mire, Sweden - 812E2M metaG | ecosystem: Environmental > Terrestrial > Soil > Wetlands > Permafrost | place: Sweden: Stordalen | collected...
AGAGGGCCACGGGCTTGCCTGATTCAATGAGCGGAAGGACGCAGGCCGCGTAGAAATCTGGGGAGTACAAATTCAGGCGGGCGTCGGCGGCGTGATGCAGCTTGTCCACGCCGGTCTTTTTGATTTTTTCAATCTGGTCGGCTCCCGCTTCGCCCAGCGCCACGGCATGAACTTCCCAACCGTTGGCGTTTGCGAGGGTCCGGGCCGTGGTGAGCGTTTCCAGGGAGGCCTTGCGGACCAGTTTTTCTCGGATTTCGATAAAGCAGAGAATGTGCGTCATGGCGTCCTCCCTATATGACCTTGGCTTCTTCGCGCAGGAACTTCACAAGGTCACCTGCGGCGGTGGCGGGGTCCTCCACGGTAACCACCTTGCCGTGGGCTTTTTGCGGCGGCGGTTGGAGGGCGTCCAAGTTCAGGGCGTGGGGGGGCGCGCCCAGATCTTCGGGCTTGACGGTTTCCACGGGTTTCTTTTTAGCCGCCATGATGCCTTTAAGCGAGGCGAAGCGCGGGGTGTTGAGCCCCTTCTCCGCGGTGAGGACGGCGGGAAGTTGGATTTCATACGATTCCGTGGCGCCTTCGATTTCCCGATGGGCTTTTACAGTGGTTCCCTCGATATCCATCTTCGCCACATTGCCCACATGAGGGAGATCCAGCATGGCGGCTGTCATGGGTCCGGTGGAGGCGTTATCAAAGCCCACGCCCAGCTTGCCGAAGAGGATGCAATCGGCGTTTTCCTTTTTCAGATGGGCGCTCAAGAGGGAGGCGATGTAAAGCGCGTCGTGATACGTGTCCGTGATGGGAATGTGGACGGCCCGGTCGGCGCCCAATGCCAGGCCCTCCCGAATGGCCTGAAGGGACCGCTCTGGGCCGTCGGTGATCAGAACCACTTCGTCTCCGAATTTTTCCTTCAATTGAAGTCCGGCTTCGATGGCGTACTCGTCATAGGGGCTGATGACGAATTTGATGTCCTTGGACTCAATGCCCTTCCCATCCGGGCGGATCAGGATCTTGGCGTCCGTGGCCGGAACCTGGACCATGCAGACGGCGATTTTCATGTGGACCTCCTTGAAAAACCACTCTATTTTCGCTTGAAATTGAATAATCGTCAAGGGCTGCTGAATGCCGGACGGCCGGTCTGCCGGACGGCCGGAAGGCAGAAGCGGGAAGGCCGGCCGGCGGGACCGCCGGTCAGCGACTGCTGGGATCATGAGGCGTGACTCCTTCCCGGTGTCGGGATTACGCGTTATAATGGCGGGTGCGCACTGCAATGCGCATTCCGAACACTCACAGGAGGAATCTAATGAAGATGTTGCTGTTCCCCATCCTGACATTGAGCCTCATGACGGGCGCAGACGCCGCGCCGCAGAGTCCGCCCAAGATGGAGGCGATCCGGCTTCCGGCGCCGAAGATGGAAAAGGGAATACCCCTGATGGAGGCCCTCAAGAAGCGAAAATCCGAGCGCAGCTACGCCGAGAAAAAACTCAGCCTTCAGCAGCTCTCCGAGCTTCTTTGGGCCGCCAACGGAGTGAACCGGGACGACGGCCGACGCACCGCTCCGGCCGCCGTCAACAAGCAGGCGGTGGATCTGTACGTGGTCCTCTCCGAAGGCGTGTATCTGTATGACGCGCAGGCGAACCGCCTGAATCCCGTGAAGGCGGGGGATTATCGCACGGCCACGGGAAGCCAGGATTTCGTAAAAACGGCGCCCATGGCCCTGGTGTTCGTGGCGGACCTCGGAAAATTGAAGGACCTGCCCGAGCGCGCCAGGAACCTGGACGAGGAGATGAAGATCCGCTGGGCCCTGGTTTCGGCGGGATGCCAGAGCCAGAACGTCAGCCTCTATTGCGCTTCGGAGGGATTGGGAACCGTCGTGCGCGGCTCCATAGACGCCAAGACCTTCGCGGACGCCGTGGGGCTGCGTCCGGACCAGAGGGTTCTGTTCGCCCAGACGGTGGGGGTGCCGAAGTAGATTGGGGCGGCAGCGGAAGGTCGGTGCTTCCTGAACTTGGAGGTGGGGAACTGGTATAATCCGTACCGGAGAATAGAACCATGAAATTTATGAAGGAGCAACAATAATCAATGGATTGCGTTGCATGAATTGTTACATTCGCTGTTTTCACCGAAGCAGCAGGTAATCAAGACAAAAGATGAAAAATGCATCTTCCGTCTGGTCCCCCCGTTGTCTTTCGGTTTCAGGGGTGCTGATTATCCTGCTGGGGATCGTGCATCTGGCATCCGCACCGGGCGTAATGCGGGGGATGCCGGCGGCGGTGCCTGATGAATTTCAGAAGGCCTTCATATATTTGTTCGCCGCCACGGGGGCGGCTGTGATCTATTGCGGATTGTTGATTTTGTTTGCCGCCTACGGCATCGCGCGGATGCGCCCTGGGGCGCGGGGGTTGGCTCTCTGTTCGGGGATGTTTACGATTCTGCTGGGCGTCGGTGCCTTGGCCGCCATGCCGCAGAATGCGTTTTCATACATTCTCCTGATCCTTGGGCTTTCCATCCTGCCGCCCCTTATCTTGATGCGCAGGGCGAGATTCGAAGGCGGGGATGTCCTGGGATTTCATCGTGATGCGACGAAGGAGAAGAGAACATTGCACTGATAAAAGCAGCCGTCAGCTATCAGCGATTAGCCAGCAGCTATCAGAAGAAATGGGGCACCAAGGCAGTCACCTTCCTCGAGTAGGCTTCGTATGGCTCGCCGAACTGCTCCCGCATCCATTTCTCTTCAAGCCTGAGCTTGCGCCATAGGATAGTGAAGACAAGGGCTACGGCAATCAGGCCGCGCCACTCGCCGCGGGCCATCGCGGAGCCGATAATTCCCAGCAGAAGTCCGGTATAGATGGGGTGGCGGACCAGGGCGTATGGGCCGCTTGTGATCAGTTCGTGGTGTTCCTTGACCGTGACGGCCTGGCTCCAGTTATTTCCGAGGTGACGGCGCGCCCAGACGGCAAAGAGCAGACCCCCTGCGGCAACCGCCGCACCGACCCAGAAAAACAACACCCCGGACGGAAGAAAGCGCCCGCCGAGCCAAGGAAGCGGAACGCTTGGAAGCCAGAGAAGCGCTCCGGCGCAGACAAACGCTGCAAGGCGCGCAAGCCGCGAAGGCAGCGCCTCGCGGCGCTCGGCCGCCTTGACATTCACCGCCATGGCCCGCCAATAAACTGAAAAGGCGAGCCACAAGACGGGGAAGAGATATTCATAGACGAGCGGCATGGACGTTCCTCCTGCGCCCCTTCAAAATCACGGTCTCTTATAGCTCGGGAGGTTGGAACCTGATCCCTGTAATTTAGCGGTACACGTAAAGTTGCAGGGATATCGTCTCCCACGGGCTCCCGGTGGTGACGGTGTTGATGTATTCCGAGCCGTCCCGGTTCCGGATGTCGAAATCAATGACGTTATCCTGCCCGAATAGGATCTGCGGCGTCACATCCAGATCGTGGCCCACCACGATGGATCCGGGACACCAGCCGTTCCGGTTGTACTGCCAGGTCCCCGATTGCGGACTCACCGGATTTTGCGCGCAGTTGTTGCGCCAGGGGTCCACGGAGGTGAGCACGTTGTTGGTATAAAGGTCCGCCAAAAGGTGGCAGAATTCGGCGCAGTTGCCGGTGTAGCCGAAGCCGTGCCCCGTGGTGATCTCCCGCGCCGTCACCTGCACGGCATTGGCGGGCACCTTGAGCGTCACGGGCTGGATCTGCGATTCCACGTCGTCCGGCGGATCGGCGATGCCCAAGGTGATGAAGCGCATTCCCCAGACGTTCATCACATGGTCCGCCGAGGCCTTGGGGCCGGGATAGAACACAAACTGCACCGTCACCACCCATCCGTCGCCGCTGGAGGAACCCGGTCCCACCCAGGTATCAATCCAGGTGGAAAGGGAGCGCCGCCCCGTCAACAGGGAGGCCAGGGGCGTCACGTCCACGTACTCACACATCCCCATGCGGTAGGGGGTGATGTGGCGCATGAGCTCGAGGTACTTCCATTCGGACTGCGGCGCCTCGGGATTGAGGATCATCTGCACGGAGGCCGTGCGGTCCCAGTAATCGCATTTCCCGCCGGGGGGGCACTCCAGCTTCACCAGCATCCCCACCTGGCTCCATTCCATGGAATCCGGAAACACCACTTCGCCGTCCACCTCGCGCAGGTTTTGGGAGCCGAAATACTGGTAGGTCTGGTTGAAGGCCGTCACCACCGTGGCGTCGGATGGAAAGGAAGCGGACGGGCATTGATACCAGGGCGCCGCGCCGTCGAAATCGTACCACTGCACAGGCGTGTCCTTGGGATAATCGAAGGCACGGGCGCTTTCAAGATAGACGGGATCGTTGGTGGTCATATCCACGCGGGAGCCATAGGCGAGGAAGGAGGCTTGCGCGGCGCCGTCCCTTCCTTTTTTCGTCTGCCCGGCGCTCCGCACCACCGCCTGGTAGCCCGAACCGGTCAGGCCCAGCTCGGACAGGATGTTGCTTCGCTGGACGTGCGCCCACGGGCCCAGCGTGTAATTGAGGGTCCCTTTGAGGGCGCCGTTGGAATCCAGGATATCCACCGCGAAGGTGGCCGGATTTTGGAGCGACGTATTGACGATCCCGAGGTTGGTGCGGAAGGCGTCGGAGGATTCCAGCCCCTGGACCACCTGGCGGCAGTTGTAGGCGGCAGGCAGGTTGCAGTTTAAGGTGGAGGTTGACGGGATCCCCGGGATGCCCTGTCCGAAGGTGCCGGGATAGGTGGGGTCCGGAACGGAGGGTTGGGGCGTCCATGTGCGCGAGGAGGCGATCAGCGCGGCGGGAATGCCGTTGACATCAAGACCGTGAAGGACCAGGGCGCCCACCGCGCCGCCGGGAAAATAGGTGCCCAGGACATCGGTGATCTGCATCGTTGCGCCGGCATGGATGGGGTCCGGCAGAACCACAAGCTGACGCGAGGCGGCGGAGCCGTCAAACCCCGAGGGGATGAATTCCAGCGTGAGATAGAGATCCGACGATACCGGATTAAAGGCGGGCACGCCGGAAGCGCGGTTGTAAACCACGACATCCGTCTGCCAGAAGGAACCGCCGCCACCCGAGGTTTTCGCCGCGGCGGGGATGAAGACGTCGCTGCCTGTGTCCTGCGTGTCGTCCGGGGAAAAGGCCTGGAGGTACACCGGATCATTGGTATAGGCGTCCACGCGCGATCCGTAGGCGATGAAGGCGGGTTCGTGGGAGGCGGCGGGGTAGAGGTTCAGGTCCTGCGCGTCGCCCGCCTGCACGATGGCGGTGTAACCCGAACCGGTCAGGCTCAGTTCGCTCAGGATGTTGCTCCGCTGAATGTGGGCCCAGGGCTGAAGGGTGTAGCTGAGAGAGCCCTGCATGACGCCGGAGGCATCCAGGATCGTGACGGTGAAGGTTTCCTGAAGGTTCAAGGATGTGTTCACCATGCCCAGATTGGTGCGGAAGGCCGCGCTGGTTTCAAGGCCGAGGATGATCCCCTTGCGTCCCTGGCCGATCGTGTTGTCCATGACCACGCCTGGAATGCCTTGTCCATAAGTGCCGGCGCTTCCGGAAGACGGCGTCCATGTACGCGAGGAGGCCAAAACCGGCAAGGGCACGCCGGACTGATCCTTTCCGAACAGGACCAGCGCGCCCACGCTCTGGTCCGGGAAATAGGTACCCAGCACATCGGCCACCGTCATCGTCTGCCCCGGTCCGATGGGGGCGGGCAGATCGGCGCGAAGGCGGTTTTGCGTGGAACCCGCTTCACCTGTTGGGATGAACTCCACGCTGATGTAAAGATCGAACGCAGCGTCGGGGTTGGTGAGCGTCAGGTCCGTGCGCCAGAATGAACCGCCGGCCCCCGCTGTCCGTGCCGCGGCGGGGATGAAGACCGCTCTCCCCATGTCAACGGCAAGAAGCATGGTACTTACAAGCACAATAACGATGGCGATCAGGATTGTTTTCATGGAAGCCTCCCGGGGATTACTAAAGTGGTATTGTAGCAAATGTAGCATTCCATTTCTTGGCTGTGATAGCTCGTGCTTGGAATTTTCTAAGTATAATACACGATATGGCCATGCGGTATAAATCTAACAAGATAATTGCGCCTACCATGTTGAATATAATACACTTAAGCATTTTGCATTTTCTGGGGACTTACTACGATGGAAATAATACGGCCGAAAAGAGCCGATAGTGCGCCGTAGCGAGCTTATCCGACCTGAGGGAAGACCATGGCCTATGGCTGTGGATAAATCGGAATTCGGGATGTCGCCCGCTTGCGGGGCGCAACGCAAGGTACCACGGGCTCTGCCCGAGGGCCTCCAGATGATATTTTTTTCTTTATATAAGCGCCGTTATGCCAAGATCGCCGCCATTCAGATTTTATTCCACTCCCTAACATAAAACGGCGTTTTGGAAAAGGTTATGCATTTTAAGTGTACTTGATTACTAAAAGTCCCTAAATCTTGTTTTGAAAGGAGTACCGAATGTTGAAAATCTTGGCTTTCTCATTATTTCTAATGGGAATCGCTTTAAGCGTATCGGCTCAGAATGCGGATCCCAATATGGCCATACCAATTGTGGGTGGTATTGGAATAAGGCAAGGTCCTCCAGGGATGAATGGGGGAGACGATGGAGGCGATGACGACTCTGGCTGCGCCTTAGACGGATCTTGTGCGAACCAAACCTCAGTAGACATTTGGGATTATTGTGATGGTATGATAAAGTGCGACAGGTGGTATTGTGATTGGGACGAAGATTCATGCTATGAATGTGATGGTCCATTCCCAAGCACCTGTTATGACCGTTTGGGCCAACCTTGCATGGACGCCAATAGGTACGATCTAATTCAATGTGAGTAACCTAACAAGGAGGAAAATATGAGAAATATATTGCCATCGTTATTAATATTTGGATGCATGTCTGCATTATGGGCAGCAGCTCCTCTCGAAACCGTCAGTTTTCCGCATGATGCCATTCTGAGTGCTGATGCGCAGTGCATTTTTTCACATACTATTTATGAATCCTCGGTGCATGCCTATAATATTATTATAGGAAACTCGTTAATTCTAAGTTTGCCGATGATTCCTAATAGTTCCGATTCCAGGGTCACGTGCGCAAATTCCATTCCGGACGGCTTTGTCGTGGGCGCGCGCTATATCAGCCATCAGGATGAGAAGCGCCCCAAAGGGAATAACCTTTATGCAGTAATATTTTATGACAGGAATGGAGTATACAAATCCCATTTCGAAACGACCAAGCTGGAATTTCTTGCCGCATCCGTTTGGGACGCAGGAAATGTTGTTTTGGCTTGGCGGAATAGAAAGGTTGTGGCCGGAAAACGGGAGGCCGCTTTCGGCCTGAGTATATTCGATAGGCAAGGCAAAGAGGTTCTCTCTCTTGGCAAGGTTCATACTCTTAGAGAAGAGGACTATATAAAGTCGCAACCTTTCACCCTCACCAATCATCATCTCTATTGGCGGGAGAATCAGCTTTATTATATTGACCCGGACTCAGGCGAAATGACGGCCTGGGATAAAAAGGGTAATCTTGTTTATGCAAAAAAGTTGGACCTTGGGTCGGTTCCAGTAAAGGGAGGGGTCAAGTACCTTGAGTCCTGTTTCAAAGCCGGGTCAGCATGGATGGCCGTTGTCGAAAATTATGATTCAAATGCAAATTCGCATGGAAATGGTTTTATTGCCGATTTAAAATCCCCGGAGATCTTCATTCCATTATCATCGCAATCAGGAATGCTTCATTGGATCGGTAATGATTTTTTTATTGAGGCTTACCAGGCGCAAGGTCTGAAGCACCTCGTCCAATTGACCGAAGAGAATTGGAAGGCGCTGTTTCAGCACTAAAATAAAACGGCTGCGCAATTCCTAAATTATTAGGTTCAATGCGCAATTTCGGACCTGGGTTGGATATCCATGCCGCCAAGCGGGAGAGAGTGCCTTCCTCTCCCGCTTGAATTCTTGATGAAGGTGGAACACTGCCTGGGGGCGCATCTCCGCATCGGACATCTCAGCCGCGACGCGTCTCTTTACCTGCAATCCGGGACAGCGGCTCGCCGTCCAGCCTGTGCTCCGTTGGCAAAGTTCACCGACTTGAGAGTTAGTGCAACACGGAAGGACCGCCTGAAGGCGGAACTCCTATCGGGATGCCCTACTCCACCCTCTTGATCACAATCAGCGTCTGGTCATCGTTGGGGGCCCCATTGCCGGAATAATCGTTGACGGCTTCGAAGACGCGTTCGATGATCCGGCCCGCGGAAAGTGCCAAATGCCGGCCCACCAGTTCAATCAGCGCCTTGGGGCCGAATTCCTCCTCCTGCGGGTTGCAGGCTTCGGTGAGGCCGTCGGAGTACAGGAAGAGCACATCGCCCCGCTGGATCTCCACCGTCTCCTCTTCATAAACGGCTTCCTCAAGAAAGCCGAGGATCAGTCCTCCCTGGTCCAGAGTTTTCGGCGGGGCGTCGGCGTGGTAATGGATGGGAGGATTGTGCCCCCCATTGCAATACACGAAGCGGTGGCGGCGGTGGTTGAGCACCCCGTAAAACAGGGTCACAAATTTATCCTCGGTGGTGCTGGCGTAAAGAAGCTTGTTCGAGGCCGACATGGTGTCCTTGACCGAGGGGGAGGAGAGGGACTGGCTGCGGAGGGTGCCTTGCAGGTTGGCCATGAGCAGGGAAGCGGGCAATCCCTTGCCGACCACATCGCCGAGGCAGACGGCCAGCTTGTCGCGGCCCAGGGGGATGAAATCGTAATGGTCACCTCCGACCATGCGCGCCGGGCGCGAAAGTCCCGCGATGTCGTAGCCGCGGATCACAGGAAGCTCCCGCGGCAGGAGGTCGCGCTGGATCAATGAAGCCAGGCGCATCTCCTCCCTGAGGCGGAATAGCGCCTCTTCTTCCTTCCGCTTTTTCCCGTAGAGACTGTAATTTTGAAGCGCCAGGGTGGCGAGCGTCCCCAGGACATCGGCCAGCTTGGTTTCGCCGGAGGTGAAAAAACGGTTTTCGCGCGAACGGCCGATGCAGAGGGCGCCGAAAACCTCCTCCTCCGTCTTCAGTACCTGGCACAGCAGGGCACGCGGCATAGCGGGGCGGGAATCCGCGCACTCCGGATCCTCCCAGGTTTGGGAAGTCCTGCGCCGGACCGCGGGAGCGATTCTCTCCGTATTGATGCAGGCAAGGGCATCGGGAACCGGGATTTTCCCCGTGACGTTGAACACGCCATCGAAGGCCCCCTCCAGATAAATCCAGCACCAGTCCGCGTCGAAAATCTGCTGGGCCTCCCCCGCGATCAGTTCAAGCTGGCGGCAGATGTCAATGGTGGTCATGAGCCGCTTGGAAATCCGGTAGATGAGGTCCAACTCCTCGTAGGCATCGAGGAGGCTGATAGTGAGGCTCTCAAGCCTGCGGTGGAACTGAAGCGCGGCGTCGCTATCCGTCGGCAGGCTCATGATGGAGGACCATTTCCTCGATGCGGGTCTTGAGGCGGCGGGGACTGAAGGGCTTGGTCATGTAATCGTCCGCCCCGGACCGGCGGCCCTGGGCCTCGTCGCTTTCCTGTCCGCGGGCGGAAAGCATGAGGATGGGGACCGCTCGGGTGAGGGGATTTTCCCGCAAACGCTGGCACACTTGCAGTCCGGAGAGCTTCGGCAGCATGACATCCAGGATGATCAGGTCCGGCTTCTCCGTTTCCGCAAGGCGAAGGGCTTCCTGGCCGTCCTCGGCCGTCAGCGGCGTCATTCCCGCGCTTCTTACCACATAGCTCACCGATTCCAGGATGTAAAGTTCATCGTCGGCGATCAACACCTTAGCGCTCATGGGGACTGCCTCCTTCGGTCTTCGGCCTCTCCTCCGCGCGGGCCAGGATGCGCTTAAGGCCCTCCATGAATTCCTCACGGGAAAAGGGCTTGCGATAATAATCCGCCGCCCCCAGAAGAAGCGAGGGGATGCGGCTTTGTCCGAGGTCCGAGGCGGTGAGGACCACCACGGGAATGGCGCTGGTGCGATCATCCGCCTTGAGGGCGCGAATGACCTGATGACCGTCCATGCCGGGAAGATGAAGGTCCATGATGATCAGCGCGGGCGCTTCCCGCCGCGCGGATTCCAGGGCGGCCGGACCATCGGAGGCTTCGACCGTCCGATATCCCTCGGCATGGAGCATGGCGCAGACGGCCTTTCGTGAGTGCTTGTCATCATCCACCACCAGAACACCTTGCCCGTCGGATGCATTCCGCCTTCCGAGGAGTTCGGTCACCGTGCGGAAGAGACGCTCCTTGTCCACGGGCTTGGTGTGATAGTCATACGCCCCCAACCGGAGACCGTGCTCGCGGTCATCAAGAATGGAGACCACTACGATCTCAATGCCGCGCGTGTGGGGGTCCGCCTTGAGACGCCGGATGACCTCGAACCCATCAATCCCCGGCAGGAGGATGTCGAGAAGGATGACGCCAGGGAGGTCCCGCAGGGCCAGCTCCAGGGCCTCCTCCCCGGTGGCCGCCTCCGCCACGGGGTACCCGGCCTTCTCCAATTCATAGCGGATGAAAGCGCGGATGTTGGGCTCGTCGTCCACGATCAGGACTTCGGGATGTGGGGGTGCGGCGGGGGATTCGCCGGCCGTGGAGGAAACCGGCGCGGGCGGTGGATGGATGGGAAGGACGATGTGGAAGATGCTGCCCTCCTCCAGGACGCTTTCGGCCCAGATCCTGCCCCCGTGGTAGGTCATGATCTCCCGGCAGATGGCCAGCCCCAGGCCGGTGCCGCCCGTGCGGCGCGTGACGGTGGAGTCCACCTGATAAAACCGCTGGAAGATCTTTTCAAGCTGGTCTTCCGGGATGCCCTCCCCGGTGTCGGAGAGGGAGGCGTGCACCATGGCCTCCCCCTCTCCGGAGCAGAGTTCCACCGCCAGGATCAGCATCCCGCCTTGCGGCGTGAATTTGACGGCGTTGGAGATGAGGTTGGTGAAGACCTGGACCAGCCGGTCGAAATCTCCGGTCAGCCCCGGCAGATCGGGGGGAATCCGTATTGCCAGATCCAGACCCTTGCCCTTCACAAGGCTTTCGTTGGCCCTGACCGAGGTGTCCACGACGTCGGCGATTTTCAGCGGCCGCATGGTCCATCGCTGGCGCCCCGACTGGATGCGGGACAGGTCCAGCAGGTCCTCGATGAGGCGCGTGAGGCGTTCGCTTTCGTCATGGATGATCTGCAGGAATCGGCGCCGCTGGTGGGCCCCCTCCTCCGGATGATCCAGGAGGATTTCGGAGAAGGCGCGGATGGAGGTGAGCGGAGTTCGCAGTTCGTGCGAGACGGTGGAGAGGAAGTTCGTCTTCAGTTTGTCCAGTTCCTGGAGCTGGACGTTGGTGGCTTCCAGCAGGCGGGTCTTTTCCTCCAGCTCCCGCGTCCGTTCCTGAACCATGCGCTCCAGCAGAAGGGCGCGCGTGCGGATGGCGCGGGTTTCGATGCGGCGGATGCCGACAAGCACGGCCAGCGCCCCGAGGATCAGGATCATCCGGAACCACAGCGTGGCCCAGAACGGGGGCGTGATGACGAAAGAAAGGGTCGCGGGCGAAGGGCTCCATGACTCCGACTCGCTGCTGGCCTGCACGCGGAACGTGTAGGATCCCGGCGGCAGGTAGGGATAGGCGATGGAGCGGGCGGACGTCTGCACCCAGTCGCTGTCCACCCCTTCCAGGCGATAGCGGTACATCACTTTTTCCGGCGAGGTGAAGGCAATGGCGTAGTAATCGAACTTGAGGAAATTCTGGTTATGGTGGAACCGGAGGGGCCGATCCAACGGCACCGCGCGGTCGAAGAGCTTCAGTCCCGCGAGGATCACCGGCGGAGGCACGGGATTCGGACGGTCGAGCGATGGATCAAAACGGGTGACCCCGCCCACGGTCCCGAACCACAGGTTCCCCTCGCGGTCCCGGAAGTCCGCGCCCTGGTTCATTTCCGTGGAGGCCAGGCCGTCCCGCGCTCCGTAGACCTTGAAACACGTCCCGTCGAAGCGGTTCAGCCCCTTGTTGGTCCCCACGTAGATGAAGTCGCGGTCGGGCAGGATGAAATAACAATAATTGTTCGACAACCCGTCGCGCTGGGAATACGACCGCCACGCGGTGCCGTCCCACCGCGTGATCCCTCCGCCGAACGTGGCGAACCAGAAGACGCCCTTTTCATCCTGGGCAATGCCGATGACGTAATTGTTCGCAAGGCCGTCGGCCGTGGTGTAGGTCTTCCAGCTTCGGCCGTTCCACACGGCCGCGCACGATGAAGTGCCCGCCCAGACGCGCCCTTCGCGGTCCAGATAAAGGCATCGGATTTCGGGACCGGGGAGTCCGTCCTTTTCGGTGAACCGTCCCCAGCGGGTTCCATCGAGGCAGGCGAGCCCCGCCGCCGTGGCAAACCATACCCGTCCGCCTCTGTCTTCCACGATGGAAACCACGGCCACGGGTGGAAATCCGGATTGAGCCCAGGCGTCGCTCCAGCGGCCGTCCCGGCGCACGGCCACGCCGTCGCCGGTTCCCACCCACAACCGCCCGACGCTGTCCTGAAGGAAGGCCCGGACGGGGGTGGTGGCCATCTTTGGAAGTGCCGGCATCGGCGTCCAGAGGCGTCCATCGAAGGCCATGATACCCCCCTCGTTGAGCCCCAAAAGGATGCGGTGGTCCGTGTCCTGATGGATGGCCCAGACGGAATTATTGGGGAGGCCTTCGCGGGCCGTATAGCTGCGGAATTTCAGGCTGCCCAACCTGGCCAGACCGCCGAGTGTTCCGAACCACAGGTTGCCTTCCCGGTCCTGCAGAATGACCTGCACCGCATTGTTGGGCAGGCCGTCGCGCTCGGTGAGCGTGATCCATCCGCGATCCGAGAACCCGGAAACCCCCTCCGTGGTTCCCACCCACACGTACCCGTCATGGTCTTCATAAAGCGAGAGGACCGTATCGCTGAGCGGCCCCTGCCCCGCCCCGAAGACGTGCATGGCCGTTCCGTCCCACATGCGCAGGCCCTGCCCGGCCTGTGCGACCCAGACCCGGCCCTTGGAGTCGGACAGGATATGAAGCACGGGAGCGTTCGGAAAGAGGTCCGTGCGGATGATCGGGGTAAAGACGTTCCAGTCGAAACGCATGACCCCCTTGTCCGGCGAAAAGAACCACAGGCGGCCGGTCCGATCCAGCCCGAACCCCTGGCCCTTGAGCTTGACGAGTTCATCATAGCGCGGATACGGTTTGAAGGACTCCCCATCCCAAACCGCGGCCGAGTGGGCAAAGCCCACCAGAAATGCGCCCTTTCCGAGTGATACATATCCCCCAGCGTCGTGGTCGCTGGGCAGCCCGTCTTTTGTCGTAAATTGCCTCCAGGACCTTCCATCATAGCGGTAAAGTCCCTCGTCGTTGGTTGATGCCCAAATGTTCCCCTGCTCATCCTCGTAAAGCCCCAGCACCCGCGCCTCGGTGGCCCCGTCCTTTTCCCGCGTGAAGGCCGTGAAATCAATGCCGTTGAAACGGCATACCCCGTTCTGTGTCCCGAACCACAGGTAGCCCGTCCGGTCCTGCAGGGCGGAATAGATCGTGGATTGGGGAAGGCCGTCGTCCACGGTGTAGCTCTGCAGGGGAACCTGCGTGGCGGCCAGACCGGCCGCCCAGATCGTCCACGCCGCTCCAAGAAGCAGGGTCCGGAGGCGCGATTTGCGCACATTCATAGATAATGTATTAAACGGGTTCCGCATAAAAAAGATTTTACCACTCCTTCGGGCCTGCGCGGTGGGGGGGGCGCCGAGGATGAATCAATATGGTATTGCGGGA
>Ga0182019_10001062_pt1 | contig 13767 bp, 10 predicted proteins | sample 812E2MmetaG_FD_120483 | JGI IMG/M metagenome (GOLD analysis project Ga0182019, IMG submission 120483) | Permafrost microbial communities from Stordalen Mire, Sweden - 812E2M metaG | ecosystem: Environmental > Terrestrial > Soil > Wetlands > Permafrost | place: Sweden: Stordalen | collected...
CCACTCGAGCTCGAGTGCCGTCTCAGACGCTTCGACGGGCAGTACCGATGGCACGACCTACGATCCCGTGCACTCTTCGATGACGATGGCGCGATCCTCAAATGGATCGGCACCGGTACTGACGTCGAGGACGTAAAGCGCGCCGAAGCCGATCTCCGCCTCTCCAAACATGAGGTGGAGGAAGCTCTCACGCTGCTCGAAACGCTGCAGGCCAATGTGCCCATCGGATTCTGCCTTCTTGACTCCGACTTCCGCTACGTGCGCATAAATGAGGCGCTGGCCGCGTCGAACGGGCTGCCGGTTGCCGAGCACATTGGCCGGCGCGCCGCCGATGTCTTGCCCGAGCTGTGGCCCGAGCTCGAGCCGCACTACCGGCGTGTGCTCGAGACTGGCGAGTCGATACTGAACGTCGAGGTCGAGCGCCCAATGCCAGCCGACCCCGAACAGATGCTCAGCTGGCTGGAGAGCTTTTACGCCGTCTTGGTGGACGGCGAGAACATAGGGGTGGGCGCGATCATCGTCGACGTCACCCAGCGAAAGCAGGAGGAACGGACGCGATCCGAGCTCACTCAGGCGGCCGCGGACGCCATGGCGGCCATGGTCGAAGTTCGAGACCCATACACCTCCGGCCACCAGAGCCGCGTGGCCTCCATTGCCTCGGCGATCGCCGTCGAGATGGGGCTCGACCACGACACGATCGAAGGTATCGACCTCGCCGCACGGATCCATGACATTGGAAAGATCGGGACGCCCGCCGAGATCCTGAGCCGTCCCACCAACCTCAGCCCCATGGAGTGGGAGCTCATCAAGATCCATGCCCAAGCCGGTGCGGACATCATCAAAGGGGTCACCTTCCCATGGCCGGTGGCGGAGATGATCGTGCAACACCATGAACGCCTGGACGGCTCGGGGTACCCGTGCGGACTTCGGGGGGAGGAGATCTGCCTCGGGGCCCGGATCATCGCCGTGGCCGACACTGTGGAGGCCATGTCGTCGCACCGGCCCTATCGTCCAGCACTAGGAGTCGACGCTGCCGTCGAGGAGATAGTCAACGGACGCGGCAGGCTCTTCGAACCGGCGGTCGTGGACGCGTGCGTGGCTCTTGTTCATAGTGGTCGGATACGCCTCGGAACGACTTGGGACTAGTCAGCGTCCGGTCTGCCGTTATCAGGCCTCCGGCGTCGTTCTCCTTACTGAGAGTTGGACGGGCGCGGCCATGCAGGTGAGCCGGTTCCTGCGCCGTGACCGCACTCAGGTGTTAGTGCCCAGTCACGTCGGTGGTGGGGGAGCGGGGGACCTTTCCGCCTGGCACGCAGGCAGGTCGGCGCTTGCGAAGCGAGGAATACCACTCTGGGCGGCGACTCGGTTCCGGTGGGTTACGATTCGGTTGGTAGGCGGCGGCGTAACAACCGTCGATAGCGAATCGAGGTAGCCCATGTTTCGGTCCAAGGCGCTGTCAAAGTTAGCGATGGCTGTCACCGCCCCGGTTGTCGCAGCGACGTTGGTGCTCCTTGGAGCGCCGCAAGTCGCCCTCGCTGCACGTCCAATTCCGGTTGTCATGTCGTTCAGCGCCACAAAGACCAGCATCACCAATACCGGTGGCAAGATCGTCCTCAAGGCAATGCTCCGGTACGCGTCTTCATGTGAGATCACCGTTTCACCAAGCCTGAAGGGCCTCCCGAGGTCATTCTCCTGCTCTTCCGATCACGTGGTGCAATCAGTCACGATGCGTGCCAACAAGACCGGAAACCCGGTTACCTACACCTTTGGGATGATCGTGAAGAACTCGACTGGCAGCATTGCTGCGACGAACGTCGTGGTGACCGAAGGTGCCGCACCGCCTCCGATCTCGTTCACGCCCCCGCCACCTGGTAGCCCGACAACAGTCGTCTTCGCGCCCGAGGGCGTCTTCGTTGCAGACGATCCTCTGATCGTCACAGTGCACAACAACAGCTCAGCAACCCAGATCATCACAGGCGCCGCGATTGCCACCGTCGGAGACGCGGCCGACTTCATCCTCATTAGGAACAACTGCGGGTACATCACCGCACACGCGAACTGCTCGTTGGCAATTCAGTTCCAGCCGACTGGTGCGGGTGTACGAACCGGCGCTGTGAACATCGTTGACGCAAGCTGGGGCACAGCGGGTACCACGGCGCAAGTCAAACTGTTCGGAACCGGCGTGTGGGCGACGGCGACAGTTTCCAATACATACATCCACAACAACGTCCTAACGTTCCCCACGAGTCAGGTCGTACTTACGCAAAGCCCCCTCCAGTCCGTGACCCTTACGAACGTCGGTTCGGTACCGCTGTATATCAGTCCGAATTCCCCCCCTGGACCCCCTCCCCCTGGGATCGCACTCACCGGGGGCGAGACCACCGACTTCTCTGCAGGGCTGGACACCTGTAGCAACCAGATCAACCCCATTGATCCGCTCATCGTGAGCGTTGGTGAGAGCTGCACGTTCGAGGTCAGCTTCGAACCATCGGCCACCGGTATGCGAACGAGCAACGTCGTGGTCGTCGACAACACGCTCGACACTCAGACACAGCTGGGCCTGAAAGGCATCGGCGTCCAAAAGCCCGCCTGATCTCCTCAGACGAGCCCCAACTCGCAACTCGTCGGATCAGCGACCCTCGCTGTAGCGACTACACGACCTCGACCAGGAGTCGAAGCCGTAGCTCGCCATAAGGCAGTTAGCTTGCGGCTCCTCCACGACGGTGGCAGCTTGCCAGCAGGCGCAGGATGCCCGGTCAGAATCCTCGTCGTTGGCTGTCGTATCAGCGGCAGCAACATCACCCCCGCCGCGGGCAGGGGGATGAGATCCGACCGACTGCCACCGCCACCAGGGGAGGACCCTCTCGTCGCTTCTTTGGGCGCCCCCACGCGTAACGCGACATAACGGACATTATCGGCGGTCTGGCCGAAACAGGCATCCAGCCCGTTTGACCCCCAGGCCGTGACCCCGGCACATATCTCGTCGCCGGTGACCGAGTCGTGACCTCGCGTCAAGATGCTCTGGTCGGCGGGACATGGCACCGGGACGAGGTCGCTTCGGAAAGCTCGGAGCCTTCGAAGTGTGCCCGTGGCGATCAGGTCGTGACGATCCAGCGTGTTCTCGGAGGTCTCCGGTGTCTGCGTCGTAACGCAGCTGTCATACAGGTTTGTCGTGAACCGAGACGGTATTGCGGTCGGCGAAATGTCAGATGCGGTCCCAATGGCACCCTTCGGCCGGCCTCACCTGCTCGAATTCCTCGACAGCGGAGTGACGCTCCCCCACCGCTGGGTCCGGGGACAGGGACGTGCCAGGAACTGGGACTTGAAGCCAGGCTGGAACCGCAGTCAACTAGCGGGACCATGAGCACCCGCTCGAATCCGCAACAACGCGGGGACCTAGACGGCACGTGAGCAATATCCCGCTCCTTGGTCTCGAAGCTGGCCCGATCGCGGCCGGAGGCGGCTGTGTCGCGAGAGCCAACGATGGTCGTGTCGTATTCGTGCGTCATTGTCTGCCCGGCGAGCGCGTGTTCGCGGCGGTCACCGAGGAAACGAAGTCGTACCTCCGAGCAGACGCGCTCGAGATCATCCATTCCTCCCCGGATCGCGTGCCGCCTCCGTGTCCCTACGCAGGCCCCGGACGATGTGGAGGCTGTGACTGGCAGCACGTCGCGCTTGCGGCGCAGCGGAGGTTGAAGGCCGATCTCGTGGCCGAGCAGCTTCGACGGCTTGCCGGCATCGAGCGTGTGGTCGAGGTCGAGGAGGTCGCCGGCGCTCCTGACGGGCTCGGGTGGCGGACTCGTGTTCGTTTCGGCATCGACCATACTGGTCGTGTCGGGTTCCACAGGCATCGCTCGCACGAGCTACAGCTGGTGGACCGCTGTCTCATCGCTTCAGCCGCGGTCGAAGCGATCGGAGTCGAAAGCCACGAGTGGCCGGACATCGACGACCTCGAGGTGTTCGCGTCGGACGAGAGCGGCGAAGGCGTGCTGTCACTCACCACACGTAGCCGGCGGCTTGGGCAGCTGCCATCCCTTGACACTGGTCTTGTGGTGAACGGGCGCGTCGCCCGTAGGCCCGAACGGCTGGCCTTCGAGGTCCTGAAGCGTCACTACGAGGTGAGCGCGGGAGTCTTCTGGCAGGTGCATCCCGGTGCAGCCGACGTCCTTGGTCGAGCCGTGCTGGACGCGCTCAGGGCCCGGCCTGGAGATCGCGTCGCGGATCTGTATGCAGGAGCTGGCCTGTTTACCGCGCTCGTCGGTGATGTTGTCGGCCCGAGCGGGTCGGTGCTAGCAGTGGAGCGAGATCGGTGGGCATGCGCCGACGCTGCGAGGAACACGGCTGATCAGCCTCACGTTGAGGTGTTCAAAGCCGCCGTCACCCCGGCTCTGGTAAGGGAGCGACTCGGCAGCATGGACCTTGCGGTGCTCGACCCGTCGCGTGAGGGGGCCGGGCGGGCGGTCATGACTTCGCTCGCCGAACTGGAACCGGGACCCCGCCGGATCGTCTATGTCGCGTGTGATCCAGCTTCGTTCGCGCGTGATCTTCGCGTCCTTCTCGACGTGGGTTGGGTGCTGCGCTCGCTGAAGGCGTTCGACCTGTTCCCGATGACCGAGCATGTCGAGATCATGGCGGTCGTCGAGCCTCCCGAAAGGAGTTGAACGCTTGGGAGCGAGAGGCGGGCGGCCGAGGCCGGCTCCGTCTCGGACGATGAGAAACCGGCCCGCGTGTCGCTCGGTCTCCCCCAGCGGGGTCCTGCGAAAGCGGGAAGCTACTTGCTGAACGTGAACCCTTGCTCGCGGATGAGGAAGATGGCGGTCTCACGAGCTGCCGCGTCGTAACGGGTGCCTGCGCCGTCCTCGAGCTCTGCCATGGCCACTTCGATAGGCAGCGCCGGCCGGTAGGGCCGGTGGCTGATCATCGCCTCGACGACGTCGGCGACGGCCAGGATGCGTGCCTCTGGCAGGATCTCCTCGTCGCGCAGGCCGGCCGGGTAGCCGGAGCCGTCGAGGCGCTCGTGGTGCTGACGGATCATCTCCGCCACGTTTCGCTCGAAGCCGATCGAGCCGACGATCTCGGCGCCGGCGCCGGCGTCGGCGTGCTGGCGGATGAGCTGCATTTCGATCGCTGAGGCGTCCCGGCTTGGCGAGGATCTCGGCTGGCATGACTATCTTGCCGATGTCGTGTAGAACGGCGGCAATACGAAGCGATTCGAGGCGCGCCTCATTCCACCCAAGCTCGCGGGCAATTGCGCAGGCAAGCTCGGCCACGCGACGCTGGTGGCCCGCGGTGTAGGGGTCACGCAGCTCGGTGGTGGCACCGGGGGCCTCGACCGCTCCCTCGAGGGTGAGCGTCAGTTGTACGGCGCTGGCGGCCAGATCCTGTTCGGCGCGGAGTCCCGTCCGGGCCGAGCCGCTCGAATTCGTGCTCCACAGGCTGCTCCGGGTGAGCCAGCAGGTCGCGGTCGGAGGCGTCGAAGCGCTTCGCGAGGTGGGCCGAGGTGACGTCGAAGACAGTCCTCCCGATGACCTCGTCCTTGGAGTGGCCGAGGAACGCCGCGTAGGCCTTGCTACAGCCTACGTAGTGCAGAGAGCCATCCAGGCAAAAGACAGGCACCGGGATCGCCTCCAGGAACTCCTCGAGGAAGTGAGATCGTTCCTCCGCGCCCCGTTCGGCCTCTCGACGCTCGGTGATGTCACTTATGAAGGCAATGTTTGCGCGCCCATCTCGAAGCTGAACGGACCCAATGGCCAACTGGACAGGCAACTCGGAGCCATCGGCGCACAGAAAGTCGGATTCGTATTTGTCAGGCACGGCCAATCCGAGAGAGCGCCGGCGGGTGCGCGCTGCCCAAACCTTCGAGGGAGGAAAGGCCCAGCCACGGGGAACGGCAGTGAACACGACGCGCTGTTGGTACTGCCCGGATCCGCCAGCTGGCGGCTCTACAGCCACGAGATAACCTTGGTCGGTGCGATGGCTGTGCTCGAGAGTCACGACCGGGCCCGTGACCTCACCCTTCCGGGGATTCGCTAGCCAAGGACAAGAGCTGTCCAACACGTCTTCCCACAGCGGCTCAAGAGCTCCCCGCTGCCAGCCGCGATGAATCTGGCCTCTGCCCCGAGTCTCCTCGCGCCGAACCTCATCGCGCACTTCTATCCGGGTGGCGGCGCCATCTCCCGCTTCCGTGGCATCGATCCGGGACCGGCTCCCTCGCCCGAGGACTGGGTCGGCTCGGTCACGAGGCGTTTCGGACACGCGCCCACCGGGCTTTCCCGGCTCGAGGATGGACGATTGCTGGCGGACGCAGTGGCCAGAGACCCGGTAGCGTTCCTCGGCCCGGGCCACGTCGAGGCATCCGGAGTGGACACCGGTCTCCTCGTCAAACTGCTCGACACCGCCGAACGGCTGATCGTCCACTCGCACCCCGACCGCGACTTTGCCAAGCGCCACCTCGGCTGCGCGCACGGCAAGACCGAAGCGTGGGTCGTGCTCTCCGAGTCGAGAGGAGAGGTCTTCCTCGGCTTCGACCGCCAGGTGGCTGAAGAAGAGCTCGCCGGCTGGGTGGCCTCCCAGCGTATCGAAGAGATGCTGGGGACGATGAACGTGCTCCCGGTGAGCCGCGGGGACGCTGTCCTGGTACCAGCCGGCATCCCGCACGCCGTCGGCGGAGGAGTATTCGTCCTGGAACTGCAGGAGCCGACAGACTTCTCTGTGGCGATCGAGCACCGCGACCTCACCGATCCCGAGCTGTGTCTCGGCTGGGACCTCGCCCTCTCCTCGGTCGACAGATCGGCCTGGCCGGCTGATCGGCTAGCCAGGCTGTCGGGTCCGGGGCTGAAGACGAACGGCCGGGTGCTGCCTGCCGAGGCGGATTCCTTCTTCCGGGCCGATCTCGTCATCTCCGGTGGGGACGCCGCGGTTGGGACCGGCTTCGCCGTTCTCGTCGTCCTGGACGGCTCTGGCGAGGTCGTTGTCGATTCAGCCCCGCCGCTCCCGGTGAGCTCTGGCGCAACCGTGCTACTTCCTTACGGGGCTGGGCCGGCCCGGTTGACCGGCGACGCCGTCCTCGTGGCGTGCCGGCCGCCTGTTCCCGGCGAGCTCGTCCTGGCCCGGCCGGCGATCTGACCTTCAGGATCGGGCGCGCTCTTAGCGCGTGTCGACGACCTGAAAGCCCTCAGCAAGCCGCCCCGCTGGCAGACCCAGAGCTGTGGCGGTGGCGGCCCCCCACGAGCGAATCATCTCTTCGAGGTTCTCGGCGTCGGCCAGTTGGCTTTGATGGCTTCGCAACGCTGCGATCTTGCGCTCGATCGTTGCCGTGATGTCCACACCGTGCGTCGACCGCGGGGAGGCCATGAGCCAGACCTCCTCGACAGCGTGAGGCTCGAGGCCGGCGGCGAGAAGTTCCGGATAGGAGTACGGGTTCCTGGCATCCGGGTACACCGCTTGCAGCGTTGCCTCGCCCGCGGCGAGATGGTCCGGGTGACTCGCGCGGATGCGGTCCCAGTTGCGCTCCGGCGATTGGCAGACCACGCGCTCGGGCCGGACGATCCGGATCATGCGCGCGATGTCGCGCCGAAGCTCGAGCGAGACTTCAAGCGAGCCGTCGGAGTACCCGAGGAAGTGCACGTCAGTGACACCCACCTCGGCGGCGGCCTTGCGCTGCTCGTCCTGGCGGATCTGCGCCAGAGCGCCGGTCTCGATGCCAGGAATCGCGCTACCGGCTGATCCGTCGGTCACGATGCAGTATGTGACCGAGATGTTCTGGTCCGTCCAAGTCGCGACCGAACCGGCCACGCCGAAGTCGACGTCGTCAGGGTGCGCAGTAACGACGAGCACCCTTGCTGGATCGGGCGATCCGCTCACGATGCAGTGCGTCTCAGGATTACCACCGGGATCATCGTCGGCGTCGTGCGCTTTTCACCTGTCTTGGCACCTGTGCTGTTGAGCAGCAGGATCGGTGCTCCTGCAAACTGGCCGCCCACCGCTCCACCGGCGGAACGGGACTCGTCGATGATCTTCTGGTTCCAGTCTTTGAAATCCGTCAACATCCCTCCGAAGTAACGATCTGGCTCAAGGTCCCCGCAACGGTAGCGCCGGATGGCGCGCCGTCCGGCTTCGTTCGGGGATCAGTCGAGTGCGAGACGGTCTATCAGAAGCGACTGGATCGAGCGCCCGATCGGCCCTTGCTCGTCCCAGAGCCGGCTCTCTGAGATCCCGATCCCCTGGGGCTCGGCCAAGGTACGCGACTCGAGACCGACCCACTCCCCCATCGGCAGACGGCTCACGTGGATTGTGAGGTCCGGGTTGATGACCAGCCAGTCGCCGTAGCTGAGCGGCGAGCTCACGCCATTGCCGAAGTCTGCCGCCGTCGCCACGCGCTCGAGCGGTGACGGGCGCTCGCCGGCGAGGACCGGCACACGAAGACGCACCCAGACTCTCGCCGGTCCGGGCGACTCGTATGCTCCCTCGACGAAGCGCAATTCCGCGCCCTCGCTGTGGAAGGTCCTGGGTAAGCCCTTGGACGCCATGAGGACGCCGCTTTCCGGCGGAGCGAAGGGGATCTCGACATGTCGTGCAGCTTTGGGCAGATGGATGTCGGCGGTCCGGATCCGTAGTGCGCGCCCGAGCGCAACCTCGACACCGTCCTGCCGGGCGATCACTTCCACGAGCTGGACCTTGCGCCCCGGCCGGATCAGCCGGGCCTCGACAGAGATCGGGGCGAGACTCACCGGCCTGATCAGCTCGATGGTGAGCCGCGCGACCCGCAAGCGATCATCGGGTTCGCATCTTTGAGCTTCCCTGGCGATGAGCCCGGCGACTGGGCCGCCGTGCAAGTGCTCGGGCGTCCACGGCCCGAGGGCGAAGGCGGTCGGCCGGAACCCGCCGCGCTCGGCGACGAACAAGGCCTTGGTGATGTCGATCTTCCGGCGGGGCATCACAGGCATCCTCGGCGTCGTCAAATGGCGGAGCAGGTTCGTGGCCCAGGAAGTCTACCGGCCGCGAAAAGTGTGCCTGACAGGAGGGGAGCACCATCGGCTACCGCGCGCTCGCGATCGCGAGCAGGCAACGGCGCAAGACTGCTACACTTCATGAGTCCGGTCCGTTGACCGGTTTCCGGCTGTCGCCGGTGAGGCCTCGAGACGATGTTCTGGTTGGCCTTCTTTTTCGAGCTGACTGGAGTCTTCTTGCCCCCCACCTTCGCCGATCTTGGCGTGCCCGCCGACGTCGTTGCGCTGCTTGAGCGCGACGGCATCACATCCCCGTTTCCGATCCAGGAAGCGACACTCCCGGACGCGCTAGCGGGCCGGGATGTGTCCGGCCGGGCGCCGACGGGCTCTGGCAAGACCCTTGCCTTCGCGATCGCGGTCGTAGAGGCGCTCGCCGGGAGCACGCGCTCCAAGGCCCGCCGTCCTCGGGGTCTCGTGCTCGTGCCGACCCGGGAGCTCGCCGCTCAGGTCTGCGGCGTGCTCAGTCCGCTTGCAAAGGCCCGGAGCCTCACCGTCACCGCCGTTTATGGCGGTGCCGGGTACGGCCCCCAGCTGCGAGCCTTGCGTGAGGCCGTAGACGTCTTGGTGGCCTGTCCCGGCCGGCTCGAAGACCTCATCGAGAGACGCGACGTCAGTCTTCAGGACGTGAGCATCGCCGTCGTCGATGAGGCGGATCGGATGGCGGACATGGGATTCCTCCCGGCAGTGAGACGGATCCTCGACCAAGCCGCGGCCGACCGCCAAGTCCTCTTGTTCTCCGCGACGCTCGACGGCGAGGTGGACGTCCTGGTCCGCCGGTACCAGACGAACCCTGTGCGTCACGAGGTCGAGCTCACAGAGGCCTCCTCCGGCGAAGTGCGCCACATGTTCTGGAAAGTCGACCGTAACGACCGGGTCACGCTCGCGGCGAAGGTGGTGGCCGGCCACCAGAGCTCGATCGTCTTCTGCCGAACCCGCCACGGGGCCGATCGGCTCTCACGCCAACTCGTCAATGCCGGTGTGCACGCCGTCGCGTTGCACGGGAGCCGCACCCAAGCCCAACGCGATGGGGCCTTGAAGGCCTTCCACTCCGGGGCGGCCCGCGTGCTCGTCGCCACCGACGTAGCCGCACGCGGTATCGACGTTGAGAACGTTTCATGCGTGCTTCACTTCGATCCGCCCAGTGACCACAAGGACTACGTACATCGCTCGGGTCGCACGGGCCGGGCAGGAGCGGACGGCACGGTCATCTCACTCGTCACTCCAGACCAATCGGGCTCGGCCCGCACCATGCAGCGCGCACTGGGGCTGCCTCAAACGCTCGAGCAACCGACCAGCCTTCCGCCGGTCCCGCAGCGCACGACGAACATCTCGCAGAGCTCGTTTCTCGCACGCCCGAGGACTTCGCCGCACGCGCCGGCTAGGCCGACCGGTCCCGACAGTGCCAAGCGGTCCGGCCGCGCTGGCCGTCCGGTCCGTGCCGGGCACCTGCACGCCTCGAGGGGAGAGATGGTTGGTGGTCGATCGCTCCGTCCGGCAACCGGGACGCTGAAATGGTTCGACCCCATCAGAGGCTTCGGTTTCATCGCCCCGGACTCTGGCGGTCGTGACGTGTTCGTGCACCGTTCTGCGCTGAACGAGACCGATCAAGTGCCCGCTGAGGGGGCGCGCGTCGAGTTCCTCTCCCGCCCAGGACCGAAAGGCCTCGAGGCCGTGGAGTTGCGCGCCAGCTGAGCGACCGCTCAGGGGACGACTTCGCCGGTCTTCTGTTCGGGACCCGAAGGTCCGCATCGGTGCCATGACGTGCTCAGCTCGAGCCTGCCTCCGGTGCTGGCTTGACGCCCAGCACGAGCGAAATCGTCACAAGAGTCGGGCCCCGGTACAACTCGACCGTCACTCTTTCACCGGGACGGGTTGCTCGGACGGCCACGGTGAGAGAGACGTCGGTCGTGATGGTGCGACCGGCAAACCGCACTATGACGTCGCCAGCGCCGATCCCCGCCAGCGTTGCCGGGGCTCCTGGGAACACGCTCACCACCAGCGCGCCGCTTGTCGCGGTAAGCCCCCAGCTGGAACGCTCGGCCGGCGTGACCGAGACCACTTCGACGCCCAAGAAGGCCTTGGGCGTCCCGACAGTTCCTCCCTTACGGAGCCCTGGGATCAGTGGCCGGATGTTGGCGATCGGGATCGCGAATCCGATGTTCTGCGTGGGTGCGTCTCCCGATGTGCTCGTCGCGGCCGCCGTGTTCATGCCAATGACCTGACCGGCACTGTTGACGAGCGGACCGCCGGAGTTGCCCGGGTTGATCGGGGCCTGGGTCTGCAGGAGCCCGCTCAGCGACTCGGTTCCCGAGCAGTTGTCCCCTCCGGCTTTGATGGACCTTCCCTCGGCCGAGATGATGCCTTCGGTGACTGAGGGCGTGCTCTGCGAAAGAGCGAGCGCGTTCCCGATCGCGAGAACATCCTCTCCGACCTGGATCGTCGAGGAATCACCGAACGAGACCGCTCGAAGCGTGGTCGGCCCGTGCACCTGAAGAAGCGCGACGTCGTGGCTGGGGTCCGTGCCGAGAAGGGTTGCCGGGTAAGCCGTCTTCTGGCCGTGGAGCGTGACCCTTATCTGAGTTGCGTTCGCTATGACGTGATCGTTGGTCAGGATCTCGCCGCCGCGGGTGAGGATCATCCCGCTGCCCTCGTCGGACTGTGTCCCGCCGCTGAACGGTCCCGATGCGCAGCCAGGCCCGGACGCTTGGATCGCGACCACCGAAGGCAGGACGCGCGCGAGAACTGCCTGGACGTTGTTCATGCGGCGGAACACGCTCGTGTTCGGCGAGAACTTGATGGCTGTGGTGTTGCGGGCGCGGATCGTCGCGGCAACTCCCGCACCGACGCCTAGGCCCGCCGCAGCGCCGACCGATACGGCGATGAGCACGACTCCAATCCAGCCACGTCGCGTGTCGCCGCGGGGGGGTCCATCAGTCGAGGCGCCGGCTACAGGCCAACCGACAGAAGGGATTGCCGGGTCCGTCGCAGGACTCACCGGAGGTACCGGAGGAAGGGTCTCACCGGGGCAGAAGTCATCGGGGGGTAGCTCCCCGCCGATGCCGTGTTCCACGGTTCAGGTTGTAGCGCATCGGCGCCGAGGGCGTGGCGCGTGGCCGTTCGCGGGCCTCTCAGCGAGTCCCACTTCGCAAACTCGGCTGTAGCCTGTAGTTTGACCGGAGCATGTCTAACCGTCTCGACATCGAACTGACCAGCATCCGGAGTGACGGCAGCTATACATGGCGCGCTGCCGGCGCACGGCAGCCTAAGGGCGTCATCGACGCCAAGGTCCTCGCCGACAACGCAAAGGTCGGAGACGTCTTGCGCGTCGAGGCCGAAGTCGAGATCGACGGGATCACGATCCTGGGTGTTTTGCCGCCCAAGGAGAAGGCGACGCCTTCGGGACGGATCGAGCTTCTCGGCTCATCCAAGCCGATTCAGGCAGTGACGACCGTCCTTCTCTCTGAAGGTGGCCGGGGCGGTGACCGCCGCGATCTGCTCGACAGTCCACGCCGCGGCGATAGGAATGCCTCACGCGACCGTCGTCCGACGCGCGGAGGGGAGCGTCCTGATGCTCGGCGCCCGCAACCGGGTGGCGGCTCGCTGGAAGCGGGCGGCGAGCGCAGACCCGAAAGGCGACCGAGGCCCGAAGAAGCGCCCGCTGGCGGGTCCCCGCGCACCGCTGAAGGCCGCCCTGCAACCTCTGGCGGCGAGCGCAGACCCGAAAGGCGACCGAGGCCCGAAGAAGCGCCCGCTGGCGGGTCCCCGCGCACCGCTGAAGGCCGCCCTGCGGCTTCTGGCGGCGAGCGGCGCCCCTGGGCGCCGAGTGCCACCCGCCGTCCCGGTACGCCCGCTGGCGGGCGAAGCCTCACCGACGCCAGGCAACCCGCGGCCTCGCGTCCCACCCCGCCACACGCTGCGCCCCGTCGAACCGTCCCGCGCTTCGAACCTGGAACGGCCAATCGCGAACTTTTGTTAGCGAGCCTGGCGTCTGAGCAAAGACCCATCGCGGAACGCCTCGCGGCCGGAGGCATACCAGCAGTCCGTCGAGCGATTGCCGCAGAGCGGGAACGGGCTCGCTCGGAAGGCAGGCCCGAGGTCACCGGCGAGGCGATCCTCACGCTTGCCGAGCAACTCGCACCGTCCGTCAAGCAAGCGATCTGGCTCGACCGAGCGGAAGCAGCGGTTGCACAACTTGATCAGATCTCCCTTCGGGACCTGCGAACGACCGTCGTGGCGGCAGCACCGCGTGACGAGGCGTCCAGAGATCTCGACCGAAAGCTTCGTGAGGAACTCGACCGGCGAGTAAAGAAGCTCCGCTCCAACTGGGAAGAGCAGATCACCCACGCCCTCGAAGAGGGACGCGTTCTCCAGGCGCTGCGTTTCTCGGCCCAACCCCCGGAGCCGACTGCTCGGTTCCCGGCGGCTCTTGTCGGTCGCCTCGCGAGCAGTGCAGGTGCGGCAATGAGCGCGAGCACGCCCGTTGAGCGCTGGTTGGCCATTCTCGATGCTGCCGTCAGCTCCCCGATCCGGCGCCAGATCCACCCCGAAGGCCTCCCAGAGGATCCGTCGGGGGAGATCGTGCGCAAGTCCCGAGTCGCTGCGGGCAGCCTCCCGGCGCTCGCACCGATGCTGGGCTTGCCTATGCCGCCGCCGCCCAAGCCGCTTCCATCAGCTCGCCCGCCCCGCCCGCCCCGCCCGCCCCGCCCGATGGCGCGCACGCCGCGGCAGGCCGTTGCGACTGGAGCGATGGCGAACCTCG
>Ga0182019_10001064_pt1 | contig 13764 bp, 9 predicted proteins | sample 812E2MmetaG_FD_120483 | JGI IMG/M metagenome (GOLD analysis project Ga0182019, IMG submission 120483) | Permafrost microbial communities from Stordalen Mire, Sweden - 812E2M metaG | ecosystem: Environmental > Terrestrial > Soil > Wetlands > Permafrost | place: Sweden: Stordalen | collected...
CGTGGCCGTCCGGGAAGACGACCTTCGTGATCGCGATCGGCGTGTTGCGTATCCCACCGTCGGCGAAGGTCGCGTAGACGTCGGCCATTTCCAGCGGCGTCACGCCGAGGCTGAGCCCGCCGAGCGCCTGCGCGGGGTTCCCGAGCAGATGCGTTTTGACCCCCAGCTTGTAGGCCATCTGGGTGATCGATTCCTCGCCCAGATCGGCCGCCAGCTGGGCGTAGACGGTGTTGTCGGATTTCACTGTCGCGGCCACGAGGTTGATCGCGCCGTTCTGCTCTCCCCCGAACGTTTTCACTTCGTAGTTGGGTTCTTCTGCAAGCCAGCCCTTCTGCAGTGTGTGCGAGTCATAGATCGTCGAGTTCGGATCCACGCCCCGCGAGAGCGCGTCGGCAAGGACGATCGCCTTGAAGGTCGAGCCCGGCTGACGGTGGCCGTCGGCGGCGAGGTTGTACTGGGACTTGGAGCCGTAGGTTTCGGACTCGGCCATCGCCTCGATGTCGCCGTTGGCGGGGTTGATCGTGACGATCGCCGAGGCCGGGTCTTCGGGCTCGTTGAGCACCTGGGCGATCGCTTTGCGGGCGAGACGCTGCATGTTCAGGTCGATCGTCGTGTAGACCTTCAGCCCGCCCTGTTGCACGGTTGTGGCGCCGTAGCGGTGCACGAGCTGCTCGCGCACGTATTCGAAGAAGAAGTTCTCACGGCGCTGGGAGTAGAAGGTTCCGAGGTGGACATTCAGCGGTGAGGCCTCGGCCGCGGTGGCCTCTTCGGAGCTGATGTAGTGCAGTTCGGCCATCTTCGCGAGCACCTCGTTACGGCGCTCGCGGGCGGCGTGCGGGTCGTGGAAGGGGTTGTACTGCGAGGGCGCCTGCGGCAGCCCGGCGAGCAGCGCCGACTGCTCGAGGTTCAGGTCCGAGGCCGGCTTGTCGAAGAAGATCCGCGCGGCCGCCTGTACGCCGATTGCGGTCTGGCCGCCGACGGTCCCGTAGGGGACGCTGTTGAGGTAGCTGGTGAGGATCTCGTGCTTGGTGTGCTGTTTCTCGTAGTCGATCGCCTCCTTGGCCTCGATGATCTTCTGCTTGAGCGTGTGCTGGTCGCCGCCGAGGTAGAGGTTGCGAACCAGCTGCATCGTGATCGTCGAGCCGCCCTGCAGGGCGGCGCCGTGGGTGATGTCCTTGATCGCTGCCCGGAAGATGCCGGTGAGATCGACGCCGTTGTGTTTGTAGAAGCGCTGATCCTCGATCGCGACGGTGGCGTCCTTGAGGTCTTGGGGGATGCTGTTCCAGCCGATCGGTGTGCGCAGCTCATCGGCCTGGATGAAGCCGAGGCGGGTGCCGTCGGAGGCGTAGACCTGGGAGGAGCCGCCCGTGAGGATCGAGCGCAGCTTGCCGATCGCGGGCGCCGAGTCTGCGGTGTGGACGACGTAGAGGACCACGGCGATCGCGGCGATGATGGCCGCGGTCGCGAGGACGCCGCCGCCGATGACGAGGACGCGCGAGCCCCCGCCGAGCCCCCGCCTGCGACGGCGCTGTCGTGCTTGTCGAGACATCTCAGGAGCTTCGAGATTACCGTGCCGGGGTGTGATCTCCTGCCGGTCGCCCCGCGGCCCCCTCTAGGCTCGCTCTCAAGCGCAATGAACCCCGACACCGCCGACCGAGCCGTGCAGGCCGTGCGCCCGAGCGTCGCTGCGGAGCCAGTGTCCGTGCGCCGCTCCCCGCGCTGGGGCCGCGCGCTCGCCGAGCTGCGATCCGATCAGGCGCGGATGAGGGCGCTGCGCGAGAGCTGGCGTGCGCTGTGGAGCTCGCGCCTGTTGGTCTGGGCTGCGGGCGCCGGGACGGTGGCCGTGTTCGGCTTTGGCCCGGTGCGCAATGCCTTTGACCCGCCCGGGGTCACGCGTGGCTTCGGCCGGCTCGGCGACGTGCTTGCCGCACCGGCCGCACGCTGGGATGGGGCCTGGTATCTCGTGATCGCCCACTACGGCTACCGCCCCGATCTGGGTGCCTTCACCGCCTCGCGCACGGCCTTCTTCCCGCTCTATCCGCTGGGTCTGCGTGCGATCGCGTGGCTCGGCACGCCGCCGGTGCTCGCGGGCGTGCTGCTCTCGATGCTTGCCCTGACACTGGCTCTCTACGGCATCCATCGTCTCACCACGCTCGAGCTCGGCGCGCGCCCCGGCGCCGCCCCCGCGCGCGTGTCTGAGGCGGCGCGTCTGGCGGTGTTGCTCACGGCCTTCGCTCCGATGGCGCTCTACTTCTCGGCGGTCTACACCGAGTCGCTCTTCATGGCGCTCTCGGTGGGCGTCTTCTGGAGCGCTCGCCAGGGACGCTGGGCGTGGGTCGGGATCCTTGGGGCGCTCGCGGCGGCCACTCGCAGCACGGGCATCGCGCTGGCGCTGCCCGTGCTGATGATCTACCTCTACGGCCCGCGCGAGGATCGCCCGGCCGATCGGCTGCGCCGCGCCGGGGCGCGCCTGCGCCCGCACTATCGCCTGCGGCGCGATCTTCTCTGGCTGGCCTTGATGCCCGTCGGGGTGCTCGCCTACTGCCTGTTCCTGGGTCTCTCCGGCGGGGACGCGCTCGCTCCCTTTCACGCCCAGGGCAGCTGGGGCAGGCACTTCGCGGGCCCCTATCTCGGCATTTGGGACGGACTGCAGGCAGCCTTCGAGGGCGCTCGTCAGCTGCTCTCATTCCAGCGCCGGCACGTCTACTTCACCGCGGCGGGCGGCAGCCCGTTCGTAAACGCAGGACACAATCTGATGCTGCTCGCGTTCCTGGCGGCCGCGATCCCGGCCCTGATCGGCGTGCTGCGCAGGCTGCCGCTCGCCTATGGCGTCTATGTGATCGTCGCGCTCGCGCTGCCGCTCTCATATCCGGTGAGCTCACAGCCCTTGATGTCGCTGCCGCGCTTCCTGGTCGTGCTGTTCCCGCTGACGATCTCCTTCGCGGCCTGGCTGAGCGAGCGTCCCAGGCTCACGCGGCCGGCGCTGGCCGTCTCGGCGGTGCTGATGGCCTTCTTCGCGGCTCAGTTCGCAACCTGGCATTGGGTGGCCTAGCTGTGGAGGAGCCAGACGGTGTGACGATCTATCCACCGCGGATAGAGCCAGAGGAGGGTGAGCGCACGCGCTCTCCGGAGACGAGCTGGCCGCCCTGGAGCGCCGCGATCGCGCTCGTCGGTGGCATCGTGCTCGCGGCGATCGGAGGCTTCGTCGTCGATCTCCCCGCGCTGGCCTTCGGGGTCAAGATCTCGAGCTCGCACACCCCGCCCGGGCTCGCGATCGCGGACACGGTCGTGCAGGACATCGCCTTCGTGCTCGCCGCGATCTACTGCGCGCAGATGGGCCGGCGCAGGGTGCGCTCCTGGCAGTTCGGGCTGCGCCCGCCGGCGGGCGGTTGGTGGAAGGCGAGCGGATGGATCTTGGCGCTGATCGTGCTCTTCTTCGTGTTGAGCGTGCTCTGGTCGGCGCTGTTCAACCCCGAAGAAGAGGAACTCCTCAAACAGCTCGGCTCAAACGAAGGGGCGGCGCTGTTGATCCTCAGCGCGGGGCTGACCTGCGTGATCGCGCCGGTCTGCGAGGAGCTCCTGTTTCGCGGCTACATCTTCACAGCGCTTCGCAACTGGCGGGGCACGCTCCCGGCGGCGCTGATCACGGGACTGCTGTTCGGCGGGGTTCACGTGGGCTCGGCGCCGGCGCTCGATCTCGTCCCGCTCGCGGGCCTCGGCTTCGGGCTCTGCCTGCTCTACCGCTACACGGGCTCGCTCTACCCCTCGATCGTGGCGCACTCGCTCAACAACTCGATCGCCTTCTCGAGCCTCGAGCACTGGAGCTGGCAGGTCCCGATCCTGATCGTCGGAGCGTTGCTCGGCGTGGGCGCGCTCGCGACGCTCTTCAAATGGCTGGGAGTGATCGCCCCCTCGCCGCTGATCGCCCGCGCGGGCAACTAGGATCTGCGGTCATGAGACGAACTGTCCACCCCGTTGCGCTGCTGCTTGCGCTGATCTGCCTGGTCGCTGCGCCAACAGCAGCGAGCGCGGAAACCAGTCCGCCGAGCACGACGCCGACCACATCCACCCCAGCACCGATCCCGGCGTCCGCTCCCCCGGTGGCGGGTCGGATCAAGCTGGTGCTGCAGAAGGTTGGGGGCAGCCCTCTGTTTGCGATCGTGGGCCAGCGGATTGTGGTGCGCGGCATCGTCACCCCCTATGTCGCGGGCCAGACGGTCAAGGTCAGCTTCTACCGCGAAGGGCGCAAGGTCGATGTCAAGCGCGTGAGCGTGCTCGCCGTTGGCAACGGTGCGGGTCAGTTCCACATCAACTTCACGAGCGCCGACGCCGGGCTGCTGCAGGCCCGCGCCGCGCATTACGCGACACCCGAACAGGTGGCCTTCAGCGCGCGCTCGCAGGGCGTGAGGTTCGTCAACACGAACCTGGGCCCCGGCGCAAGCGGACAGTCGGTGCGTCTGCTGCAGTCCGAGCTGAACGCACTGCACTACGCGGTGCCGTTGACTGGCGTGCTCGATGAAGGAACGGGTCGCGCACTCATCGCCTACCGCAAGGTGACGGGTCTCGAACGCAGCACCTACACCGGTCGGCGCGTCTTCCAGCTGCTCGAGCGCGGTGCGGGCGCCTTCCATGTGCGCTACCCCCACGACGGCCGTCACGTCGAGGGCGATCTGACGCGGCAGGTGCTCGTCGAGATCGAACCGGGCGGGCGGGTGCGCTCGATCTACACGATGAGCTCCGGCAAGCCCTCGACGCCCACGGTGATCGGACGCTTCCAGGTCTACTCAAAGGAACCGGGCACGAACAGCCACGGGATGGTCGACTCGAGCTACTTCATCCGCGGCTATGCGATCCACGGCTACGCGGAAGTGCCGACCTACGCGGCCAGTCACGGCTGCCTGCGCGTGCCGATCCCCGACGCCGCGGCGATCTACGGGTGGGTTGGCACGGGGATGCCGGTCGACGTCTACAACGAGAGCGGCGGCGGTAGCACCCACGTGCGCGGCAACGCCGGCCCCTAACCGGGCGGGGCGCCTACACCCTGACGCGCAGTACCCGGGCGAGGTAGCCGATCCCGAAGCCGTAGACGACGAGTGTGAGCAAGAGCTTGACGCCGCGGGTAGCCCATTCGCTGGAGCTGGAGATCAGGCCGTCGAAGGGTGAGGTGAGTTCAGCGGTGGCTTCGTCGAGCGCTTTGCGCACGCTGCCCTCGTGCCGCAGGGAGTTGGCGGGGATCGGCTTTGAGGCCCCGGTCGGAGAGGCGGCCTGTTCGCCCTGTCTGCCGGAGGCGGATTTGGTCTGGACGACGGCGAACGAGACGAAGGAGGCGATCACGATCAGACAGACCACGAACGAGGCAAGCCTCAGCAGTTTGATGATCGCCGATGCCACACCGCTAGATTAGGTTCCCGGGTGGACGCCTTGGACGGACATACGAGCCAACTCCAGGACGCACGCGAGCGGCTCGTGGGCGAGCTGCGCGAGCACGCTCTGGTGATCGGCAGGGTGACGCTCACGAGCGGCGCGCAGGCCGAGTACTACGTGGACGCCAAGCGCGCGATCCTGCTCCCGGCGGGATTCACTGCGCTCGGCGTGCTGCTGGCCGCGCAGATCATCGACTGGGAGGCCACGGCGGTCGGGGGCCTGACGATGGGGGCGGACCCCGTCGCCTGCGCGGCGCTTGCCGGGGGTGCAAGCGTGAAGGCTTTCTTCATTCGCAAGGACGCCAAGGCCCACGGCCTGCAGCGCCGTATCGAGGGCCCGCCGCTGGGTCCCGAGGACCGCTGCGTGGTCGTCGAGGACGTGGTCACGAGCGGCGGCTCGACGCTCGCGGCGATCGCCGCGCTACAGGAGGAGGGCCACGAGATCTGCGGGGTGATCAGCGTGCTCGATCGGCTCGCGGGAGGCGGCGCGGTGATCGAGCGCGAGTCGGGCGCGCCGTACATGGCGCTGAGCACGATCGATGACATCTACCCCGATCGACCCGACCGCAAGGACGGCTGAGGGGTGGCGGGCGAGGAGAACGGCGGCCTGCGCATTCGCGCGGCGTGCCCAGAGGACGTGCCGACGCTGCTGGAGCTGTTCATGGAGCTGGCCGACTACGAGCATCTCGCCCACGAAATGCACGCCACCGATGAGCTCGTGACCGAGGCCCTGTTCGGCGATCGCCCCGCCGCGGAGGCGCTGCTCGCCGAGGTCGGTGGGGAGACGGCCGGCTACGCGCTCTACTTCCCGACCTTCTCGACCTTCCTGGCAATCCAGGGGATCTGGCTGGAGGACCTGTTCGTGCGCCCCTCCCACCGCAAGGGCGGCATCGGGCGATCCCTGCTCGCGGCGGTGGCGGCGGCCGCGCGTGAGCGTGGCGCCAAGCGTCTTGAATGGTCGGCGCTGGACTGGAACGAGCTCGCGCTCGGCTTCTACCGGGGCCTGGGCGCGCAGCAGATGAACCAGTGGATCACGCACCGTCTGATCGGCGCCGAGCTCGAGCAGCTGGCGGGCGAGAGCGGCGCGGAGCTGGGTGCCCAGCGGCGGTAGCCTTCCGAGCGACCCTTCGCAGGCGCGAGCGGCGAGCCCTCGTAGTCCAATGGATAAGACGACCGCCTCCTAAGCGGTAGATCCAGGTTCGACTCCTGGCGGGGGCATGGGGCGGAAGTCCTGCTGTCGAGTTGGTTCTGAACGGTGCAGAAGGGTTTGCTCGACCGTGAGAACATGAGCCAGCCCGTCGTTGCTGCCCATTGCTGCCCAAACTAGATGGTTGATTCCACGACGTTGCACCGCCGGAGGCACGCCTGGCCTTCGCCTGCCGTCGTCCTCGGCCTCGCCCTTGCCACCAGCAAGGGCTTCGGCCTGCGTCCTGGGCAGACTCGACCATCCGCACCCCCGGAACAACGGCACACCCTCGTGGAATCAACCATCTAGGGGCGGCATAAATCGACACGCTGCGTTCTTTGCAAGCAGGAGGTCACCGGTTCGATCCCGGTTGGCTCCATCGGAGGAAGTGCCTGTAAATGACCCAGTTTTGCGGACGGACTGGTCTTCGATCGGTACTCAGACCTGCCAGGGAGTACCGCATGTGAGTACCACTCGGAGTCACTTCGCCGTCCTCAAAGCGAGCCCATCTGCTCGGCGCTTGGCGGCCCCGAGCATGCCAGCACACGCGAACGCGTGCTGCGCCCGCTCGCGTCGTTACGCTTCGGTCATGACGCTGGTCAAGTCCAAGCAGCGGGTCGCAGACCACGGCGAGGTCTTCACGCCCGCATGGCTGGTGGAAGCAATGCTCGACCTCCTCAAGGACGAGTCCGAGCGCATTGACTCTCGCTTCCTCGAGCCGGCCTGCGGCTCCGGCAACTTTCTCGTCCAAGTGCTCCACCGCAAGCTCGCGGCTGTCGAGCTGAAGTTCGGTAGAAGCGAATTCGAGAAGCGCCACTTCGCCCTCCTCGGCCTCATGTGCATGTATGGCATCGAGCTTCTCGACGACAACGTGGCCGAGTGCCGGACGAAGCTGCTGGAGATCCTCGCGGACTATCTAGGAGTCGACGAGAAGGACGATATCTGCCGAGCGGCGGCACACGTGCTCGAGCGAAACATCGTCCACGGCGACGCGCTGGCGATGACGACCACCGGCGGCGAGCCGATCACCTTCGCCGAGTGGGGCTATCTGGGCAAGGGCAAGTTCCAGCGCCGGGACTTCCGCTACCACACGCTCGTTCAGATGTCGTCGTTCGGCGACGACACCCTGTTCGGAGATCTCGGCAAGCACGAGATCTTCACGCCTGTCAGGAGCTACCCACCGCTGACGGTCGTCGAGTTGGCCGAGTGATGCCGACTGACGCGAGCATCGGCTTCGCCCTTCGGGGCCGCAACCCCGACGTGCTGACGTGTATCGCCAATCTCTCCAACGACGAGGTCTTCACACCGCCGGAGTTCGCCAACCGGATGCTCGACACGCTGACGGACGCCTGGGCAGAGGCCAACGGCGGCGCGAGCCTCTGGGCTGACCCAACGGTCACCTTCCTCGATCCGGTCACCAAGTCGGGCGTATTCCTGCGAGAGATCACGACTCGCCTCACACACGGTCTTGCCGCCGAGATCCCCGACCTTCAGGAACGCGTCGATCACATCTTGACTAAGCAGGTTTTTGGGATCGGGATTACCAACCTTACGAGCCTTATGGCGCGGCGCAGCGTGTACTGCTCCAGGTTTGCGAATGGGCCGCATTCCGTAGCGTCCTCGCTTGCGAATGAGGACGGCAACATCTGGTTTGAGCGCGTCGAGCACACCTGGAGAGACGGTCGCTGCCAGTTCTGCGGGGCCGGCCAGCAGGCGCTCGATCGTGGCGAAGACCTCGAAACCCACGCCTACGCGTTCATCCACACTGACGACATACAAGCTCGAATCGCCGAGCTGTTCGGAGACGAGATGCAATTCGACGTGATCATCGGCAACCCGCCCTACCAACTCGACACAGATGGATTCGGCACACAGGCGCGTCCTATCTACCACCAGTTCGTCGAGCAGGCCAAGGCGCTTGACCCTCGGTTCCTGTGCATGGTCATCCCAGCGCGGTGGTTTGCGGGCGGCATGGGCCTGGACGGGTTCCGTAAGTCCATGCTGACTGACGAGCGGGTGCGGTCGATCGACGACTATCTGACCGCATCGGAGGTCTTTCCCGCAGTCGGGCTCAAGGGCGGCGTCTGCTACTTCCTTTGGGACCGAGATAACCCCGGGCCTTGCCGAGTCACTACCCACTTCAAAGACTGGCCCGTGACGACGATCACGCGCCCGCTACTTGAACCCGGCACGGACGTGTTCATACGTTTCAACGAGGGGCTGTCGATTCTTAAGAAGGTCGTCGCCGTGGAGACCGGCAGCAGCACGTCGCTGGCACTTCCCGAGTCGAAGAGCTTCATGAACCTAGTCAGCTCGATCGGTGCCTTTGGGCTCGAGAGCACCTTCCGGGGCAAACCGAAGAAGTCAGGGAAAGACCTCAAGGTCTACAGGAACGGTGGGGTCGGGTACGTAGCCAGGTCGGAGATTACGAAGGAACGAGACATGTTCGACAAGTGGAAGGTCTACGTTGGCCGTGCTGCCCCCGGTACCGGCAACAAAGACACATACCCGCACAGAATCATCAGTACACCATTCCTCGGAGAGCCCGGCAGCATATCGTCCTGGACCTATATGCATATCGGCCCGTTCGACTCGAAGACCGAGGCCGAGAGTGTGCTCTCCTACCTCGCCTGTCGCCTGACACGGCTCCTGATTCTTCTGCACAAGCCATCGCAGGACACGACGCGAAAGGTCTACACCTTCGTACCTACCCAGGACTGGACGAAAACGTGGACGGACGCGGACCTCTATGCAAAGTACGGACTGTCCGAAGTTGAGATCGCGTTTATCGAGACGGTGGTCAGGCCGATGGATACCAGCACGTCGGGCGAAAGCGGCGAGGACTAGCCTCGCGTGTCGAGCCCGCTCGACGACCTGCCTTCGCCTGATGTATCGGCGAAGCGCATTTACGCATATAGGCTGAACCTCACTGACCTTGACGGGCGGATCAAGGTCGGCGAGACGGGGCGCACCGTCGGCAGCCGCGTCAGAGAGCAGGTAAGCACCGCCGGCCTCGCCGATGTGGTCGAGATTCTCATGGATGAGCCAGCCGTGACCGTGACCGGCCGGTCGTTCGGTGATAAGGCCGTCCACGAGGAGCTGAAGAAGCTCCCTGACGTCACGCCCGTCGTTGAAGGCGGCGGCGTCGAGTGGTTCCGCTGCTCGATCGAGGACGTGAAGTCGGCCTACAACAGCGTCGTTCAGGAGACGACCTTCACGCGGGTCCGCGACAAGAGCTTTAGGCTCCGGCATGAGCAGGCCGCAGCGGTTGACGCTGCCGATGCCTACCTCAACAAAGCGCTAACTGACGGCCTCGAGCCGAGGTTCCTCTGGAACGCGAAGATGCGCTTCGGCAAGACGTTCGCCGCGTACCACCTGGCCAAGCGGCGCGACGCCAAGCGCATCTTGGTGGTCACCTACAAGCCCGCCGTCGAGGACGCTTGGGAGACCGACGCCACGACCCATACGGACTTCGAGGGGTGGAAGTTCTTTTCGCGTTCGTCAACGACTGACCCGACGACATTTGCGCCAGTTACAACGGTCGTCTGCTTCAGTTCGCTACAGGACCTTCGTGGCCGCACCGAGGACGGCTCGATCAAGGAGCATCACGAGTGGATCTATGCCACCGAGTGGGACATCGTGATCGTGGATGAGTACCACTACGGGGCATGGAACGACGCTACGCGGCAGTTGCTGGCCGGTGAGGTTTCCGGCGGGCAGGCTGAGGTAGCTGCCGCCCGTGGAGATGATGCTGAGGACGAAGCGGACCAAGACCTTGCCGAGAAGCTGGACAACGTCAAGGGCAAGACGTTCCTCTGCCTGTCTGGCACGCCGTTCCGCGCGATAGCGAGCAGCGAGTTCAGCCCCGGGCAGATCTACAACTGGACCTACACGGATGAGCAGCGGGCGAAGGAGGATTTTACACGCGACCACCCCGATGTCTGGAATCCGTACGCCGCCCTGCCGCAGATGAATCTGCTCGTGTACGAGCTGCCAGATCGGCTTCGCGAGGTGGCGATCTCTGGCAGCCGGGCCGAGTTCGACCTTAATGAGTTCTTCCGCGCATTTGGAACGGGAGGAGGCGCGGTCTTCGAGCACCTTGACCAAGTTCAAGGCTGGCTTGACTGGCTGCGCGGCCAAGACGTCGACGCCGCTGTTGAGGTCTTGGCCGCGGGGACTAGGAAGCCGTTTCCCTATGCCGATACGAACGTCTTGCCGTACATGAACCACAGCGTCTGGTTCCTGCCGAGCGTGGCGAGTGTCTTCGCGATGAAGAACCTGCTCGGCGCGTCCCAGAACGCGAGCTATTGGGGCCACTTCAGCATCCAGCCGGTCGCTGGGACCCCGGCGGGGATCGGCGCGGCTGCGCTACCCCCGGTGCGTAGCGCCATCGGCAGCGGCTACGACACCAAGACCATCACGCTCAGTTGCGGCAAGCTGCTCACCGGCGTCACCGTGCCGCAATGGTCGGCCATCCTGATGCTCAACAACCTCGGGGCGCCGGAGGGGTACTTCCAAGCCGCGTTTCGCGTCCAGTCGCCGTGGTCGGTCTGGAATCCGAACGGCGGCGAACCTAACTACGAGCAGGTGATAAAGCCCGCCTGCCTCGTCATTGACTTTGCCCCGACGCGGGCGCTGCGCCTGTTCGCCGACTATGGCATGCGCTTGGGAGACGGCCGGGATGCTGATGCTGACGTCCGCGACCTCGCGAAATTCCTCCCAGTTCTTGGGTTCGACGGCACTGAGATGCGCGAGGTCGACGTGGACACGATCATCGACATCGCCTTTGAGAGCACGTCCATCGACACCCGCGCCATGAGCTCAAAGCGGTTCATAAGCGCCAGCCTCGCCAAGCTGGAGAGCCTGAGTGATGATGTGCGCCGAGCGCTTGAGCGCGTCACGAAGGGCGGCGACGAGGGCGCCATGATCGACGACGACGAGACGACGGTCAACCAAAACCCGGAGCTCAGCGGCATGAGCGGCGGTTCCGGTGGCGGAGGGAGCGGGGAGGGCGGCGGCGAAGAAGAATCGACGTCCGACCTTGAGGATCGTCTGACCTTTCTCGCTCAGCGCATAAACGCCTACATGTATCTGTCTGACATCGTCGAGAAGAACGTCAAGGACGTCCTTGACACCGAAGAGGACGAACTCTTCCGAGCCGTCTTCGAGCTGGACTCAAAGGACCTGGGTGCGCTCCTCGATGCTGGCCTGCTGAACGAGCAGGCCATGCGCCTCGCCATCCACCAGTTCCGGCGAGTCGACGAGGCCTCGTTCACCTACACCGGGCTCAATCCTCGCGCCGAGCGCACTGGCGACAGATCGCCCGATGCCTAGGCCGCTCGAGGAGATCCTCGTCCCGCGCCCGGACGCGAGGCTGCGGATCTACGCCTGGACCCCAGACGACCCACCGGCTGAGTACGTCGGCCTGATCAAGGTTGGCCAGACGACGCAGGCCGATGTCAATGCTCGCATCAGGCAGTCGCAGGGTCAGATGCAGCAGGCCTACACACTCCAGGTGGACGCCCTCGCCGAGCGCGGAGACGGCACGATCTTCCGCGACGGCGAGGTGCGCCAACGCCTCGTCGACAAGGGCTTCGAGAACGTCATCATCGGCTCGTCACGCGAGTGGGTGCGGTGCTCGCCTGACGATGTGAAGACGGCGGTGGCCGAGCTGCAGCAGGGTCTCAAGCTCACCGGCACGCACCACGAGACGTTCGCCATGCGGCGCGAGCAGCAGGATGCCGTAAACCGCACCCACGACTACTTCGAGTCGATCTGGGGACAGGACAAGGGCGCCGTACCGAGGTTTCTCTGGAACGCAAAGATGCGCTTCGGCAAGACGTTCACCTCCTACCAGCTCGCCAAGAGGCTTGGCTGGAAGCGGGTGCTCGTGGTGACGTTCAAGCCCGCCGTCGCCGATGCCTGGCAGACCGATCTGGAGTCCCACGTCGACTTCGACGGCTGGCAGTTCACCTCCCGGGGTACCGATACGACGCCAGCCGATGCCGACTTCGAGCGGCCGTTCGTCTACTTCGGGTCGTTCCAGGACTTGCTCGGCCGCGACGCAGCCGGGAACATCAAGCCGAAGAACACTTGGCTGCACGAGATCAACTGGGATCTCGTGATCTTCGACGAGTACCACTTCGGCGCTTGGCGGGAGACAGCCAAGGAGCTGTTCGAGGGCGAGGATGACACCGTCGCCAAGAAGGAGATCAAGCTGGAGTACGCCGGCGATCTCGAGAGGATCAACGAAGACCTCGGCGAGCTGTCCGAGGCTGAGACCGACTTCCTGCCGATCACCACGAGGGCCTATCTCTACCTCTCTGGAACGCCGTTCAGGGCCCTCGCTACCGGCGAGTTCATCGAGGAGCAGATTTTCAACTGGACCTACACGGACGAGCAGTGGGCAAAGCAGGATTACGCGCGCGAGTACCCCGGTGAGCGGAACCCGTACGCGGCGCTGCCGCAGATGTGCCTCCTGACCTACCAGATGCCAGATGAGCTGCTGGCTATTGCCAGCCAGGGCGAGTTCGACGAGTTCGACCTCAACGAGTTCTTCGCCGCCGCCGGGACCGGCGCGAATGCCGAGTTCAAGCATAAGAGCGACGTGCAGAAGTGGCTCGACATCATCCGGGGCGCCTATACGCCCGAACAGGCCGACAACCTCCGGCTGCGCGGGCAGCGCCCGCTCGTGCCGTACGAGGACATGCGGCTGCGGGAGTACCTGCAGCACTCGTTCTGGTTCCTGCCCAAGGTCGCGTCCTGTCAGGCGATGGCGAACCTGTTGGCCGAGCCCTACAACACGTTCTGGCACGACTACACGGTGCTGACCGTCGCGGGCACCGCCGCTGGCGTAGGACTCGCGGCGCTGCCCCCGGTTAGGAGCGCGATCGGCACCGGGGACGACACGAAGACGATCACGCTCTCCTGTGGCAAGCTCACCACCGGCGTGACGGTGCCGCAGTGGATGTCGATCTTCATGCTCCGCAACTTGAAGTCGCCGGAGACCTACTTCCAGGCGGCCTTCCGAGTCCAGTCTCCGTGGTCGATCAAGAACCCGGACGGCGACAACCCGAACGAAGAGGCGATCAAGAAGCCCGCCTGTTACGTCTTCGACTTTGCGCCGACGAGGGCGCTGAGCCAGCTTTCGGACTA
>Ga0182019_10001068_pt1 | contig 13730 bp, 11 predicted proteins | sample 812E2MmetaG_FD_120483 | JGI IMG/M metagenome (GOLD analysis project Ga0182019, IMG submission 120483) | Permafrost microbial communities from Stordalen Mire, Sweden - 812E2M metaG | ecosystem: Environmental > Terrestrial > Soil > Wetlands > Permafrost | place: Sweden: Stordalen | collected...
AGATCGACGCCATGGCCGGCCGCATCGAAGGCTTGCTGTCCCACGGCCTCTTGCCCCGCCCGGACCGAGGCCGGCCTGCCATTCCGTGGCCGCCGTTCTAGCCGACCGATGCGGCCGGCGCCGAGGCTCAGCGGCTGCCGTCTGGCCCTGACACAATCAACTCGGGAGGCTGGCGGGTGCTGAAGTACTTCGAAACGCGGACTCGAATCATCGTTCTGTTTGCGCTCGGGGCGACTCTGGCCACGATCCTGCTTCGCACTGCGGCCGTGAGCCAGGTGGCCGTCTTTGCGACCTCAGGGGTGGCCCTTGCCGGGCTTGCAGCGGTTGTCGGTGAGGGCACGGACCAGCTGGGCACTCGGCTTGGGCACGGGGCCACAGGCGTACTGCAGTCGGCCCTGGGAAACCTGCCAGAGTTCTTCATCTGCATCTTCGCCCTGAGAGCCGGGCTCGTGGACGTGGTCCGAGCCGCCCTGGTTGGCTCGATCCTGGCCAACACGCTCTTTGTCCTGGGCCTTGCCTTCATTGTCGGCGGCCTCCGCCACGGACCGCAACGATTCGGGACGGATCAGACCAAGGGCATAGCCACACTGCTCCTGCTGGCCGCGGCGGCGATCGCGATCCCCACGATCGCAAGCGCGCCCGGTGGTCCGGATCACGGCCACGAACGCGAAATCTCGGTCATCGTTGCCATCGTCCTGCTGGTCGTGTTTGTCGCGAGCGTGCCGTTCTCGTTGCGGCAGGGAACCGCCGGCGACGCGGAGATCGAAGCTCCGGGCGATCATGTGTGGCCGCTGCCGTTGGCGTTGCTCACGCTCCTGATCGCGGGCGCGGGGGCGGCCTTCGTCTCGGACTGGTTCATCGAGGCGCTCAAGCCCGCAATGAGCACCCTGGGGATGTCGGAGGAATTCGCCGGCCTCGTCGTGGTGGCCATCGCCGGCAACGCCGTGGAGAACGTCGTCGGTGTCCGGGCCATGCTCGCCGACAAGGGCGATCTGGCGATCAGCATCATTCTCAACTCCAGCCTTCAGGTGGCTCTGGCCCTGGCCCCGGTCCTGGTCCTGATCAGCCTGTTCATGGGCGGCGTCGCTTTGACACTCGTGGTTTCGCCACTTCTCGTCGCGGCGCTGGCGCTGACGGCCCTGATGACGACCTTCATCGTCATCGACGGCGAATCGACTTGGCTCGAGGGACTGGCGCTTGTCGGTCTTTACGTGATCCTCGCGGCCAGCGTGTGGTGGGGGGCGCCGATCGGCGGCTGACGCTCGGCTGAAAGCGGTCGGCTAAACTGACCGGGCTGTCACCCCGCCTGGAAGTCGATCCTTGAAGCCAGTTGCTCGCATCGGCAATAGCAAGCCAGACGGTGGCCCAACGATCGCCGTCGAGGGAGCCTTGTCTCGCTCGGGCAAGGGCCGACGCGAGGCCGGCTCGATGGGCCGCTTCAAGACCCGGCTGACCTGGCAAATCGGTCGCATCGTCCCGACGCGATCGCGCGCCGACACGTTCGGCTTCCTGGTCGCCTGGTTCCTGCTCGTCGCCATCGGCGTCCAGGTGGCGGCCGTCGTCCTCGACAACCTGCGCGTCAACCTGTGGCCCGCTTACGACACCAACGCCTACTGGCTGGCGGCCAAGCACCTCCTGGACGGCCAGCCGCTCTACACCCAAGCCGAGATCTTCACGGCCGGAGCCTACAAGTACCCGCCCCTGTTCGCCCAACTCGTTCTTCCGATCGGACTTCTGCCGGAAGTAATCGTCGACTGGGCCTGGCGCATCTCGGGCGTCCTCTGTCTCCGCTATCTGTCGGGCTCATGGAAGCTGGCGTTGCTCGCGTCTCTGCAGTGGCCGGTCTTTGCCGAGTTGAGCTACGGCAACGTGACCCTCCAGCTCGGCGCCGTGGCGCTGTGGTGCTTCCGCGACCGGCGAGCGATCTACCTCATCCCGTGGTTTGCGGGAATGAAGTTCGGGCCCGCACTGCTAATCCCCTACCTGTGGTTCACGCGACCGCAGCTGCGCCGGACGATCGTGATCAGCTGCGCCGCTTTCGCGGCGGCCTGCGCAATCTCCTTCGCCCTAGCGCCCGGGATGTGGTTCGACTACCTGGGCACGTTCGGCTGGGAGACCGCCTCACAGATGAAGGCGATGTTCGTGGTCGCCCTGGTGCCAGACCACGGCGGCTTGGACTTCGCCCTTCGATTCGCGATCGCCTTCGGCCTGATGCTGGTCGCGATCCGTTGGAAGCTCGACTGGCTGGCATTCATCGCCGCGACGGCCACGATGCCGATCTTCTCGCTGACGCGGCTGGCGATCCTGGTGGCCCTGTGGCCGCTATGGCTGCGCGGCGTGGTGGGACGCTGGCGCCGGACCGACACGCCTCTTCAGCGTTGGCTGACGGCGCCACTGATCCACCTGGACATGTTGCCCGCCCTCGGCGCGGCGGAGGCGACCGCGGAAACTTCGCCGGCAAGGTCGGCCGATCCCGCGACGGCTTCGCCTTCCTAGCGCCGTTCCCGGCGCCGGTGCCTAGCGCCGGCCGCGCCTCTCCCGCCAGGCGGCATTGCCGTGCCGCTCCGCGACTAGCGGCCAGGCACCGACCAGGCCGACGTCATGGCCGAGTTCCGCAGCGACGATTCGAACCCGACTCGATGGCGCCCGGAAGGCTGTGCTGGCCACCTGTTCGCGAGCGGGAGCAAGCCACCGCTCGCCCTGACGTTCGGCCAGAGTTCCGCCGATAACGATCCGATCAGGATTGAAAGCGTTGACCCAGCCGACGCAGGCTATCGCGAAGGCCCGGCGGGCGCGCTCCATCAACCGAATACAGGTCTCGTCGCCGGCCAGCTCGCCTTCGGCCACGTCCTTTGCGGCCAGGACCCGAGGCTGGACTTCGCCGTTGCCGCCGGGAGCCTGAGCGCGCGCCGCCAGAAACGGCGATTCGCCTGCTGCGAGCGCTTCCTGCGCCTGCGCCGCGAGCCCCGCACCGGCCGAGATGCCCTCGAGGTGGCCCGAACCGCCGCAGCCGCAACGGGGACCGCCTTCCGCGATGAGGGTGATGTGGCCCAACTCCCCGGCCGTTCCGTCGGGGCCCAGAACCAGGCACCCGTCACGGACGATGGCACCGCCCAACCCCGTGGACACGGTCACGTACAGGAAGTCGGTGCAGCCGCGGGCGGCACCGAGCCAGTGCTCTGCGAGCGCCGCCACATTCGTGTCCCGCTCGAGATACGCGGGCAGGCCGACCCGCCGCTCCATCTCGTCGGCAAGTGGCGAGTCGCGGAAGGCAGGCACGTTTGGAGGATCGACGACAAGGCCCCGCCACGGATCCACCGGCCCCATCGACGAGATGCCGATGGCAAACAGGCGGTCGCGGACGCCCGACGCGAGAGCGTCACGGACACCGTTGAGAGTGTCGGCACAGGCCCGGAAGATCGCCTCCTCGCCACTCTCGACTGGGGTCGCCGTGGCCTGCCGCTCGAGGCGCACTCCGTCTGGGAGTATCGCGGCAGCACGGATTTGGGTCCCGCCGAGGTCTAGGCCGAGCACGACCGCATCGGGCGGCATCAAGCCCATGGTTGCGACTCCCGTCCGAATCCACTCATCGCTTGGTAGCCTGCCGCGTCGATGCCGCATCGTCCGACGGCGGGCCTGCAGCGCGCCGGAAGGGAGGTCGCTTGACCGTCCATCTGCCGCCGACTCTGGCCGGGGTTTCGTCGGGATGACCGCCGGTCTCCTCCGGGTAGAGCTCGTGCAGGGTGACGTTGAGGGCAGCCGCGACGGGCACGCCAAGAAGGCCACCGAGGATCCCCCACGTGCTCAATCCGACGAGTACGGCGAAGATCGTTATGACCGGATGGAGGTGGACGGCCCGGCCGATCACAAGCGGCATGACGATCTGGTCCTCGATCTGGCGGACCACGATATACACGGCGAGGACGACGATGGTTGTGTCCGTGCCGCGAGTCGAAAAGGCGACTGTACCGGCCAATGCCGCGGCGATTATCGGCCCCACGAGCGGGATGATCTCGAGGAAGCCGCTCAGGACGGCCAGAGTCAGCGCGTAATGAATGTGCAGGATTGGGCCTAGTACCACGTACAGCACAATCGCAACGAGAGCGATCAAGAGAAGCTGACCGCGCAGCCACCGTCCCAGTACCACGTGGATGCGGTGGCCGAGACGGAGCGAATCGGCGCGCTGTTCTCTATCGAGGAAACGCAGGGCGAAGCGCCCGAAGCGCCCTCCGTCGAGCAGGAAGTAGAACGTGATGATCAGGCACAGGATGACCTGTAGCCCGATACCTACCGCTCGCTCGGCCATTTGGACGGCTCCGGAGGGCGTGTTGAACAGGCCGACAAGGCCCTCTCGGATTTGCTTGGCGAGGTCATCCACTGACAGCGTGTTGCCGACAACGACGACCGTGTCTCCGAAGAGCTTGTGCATCGCCGAACTGATGACGTCGTGCCCCCCGGACGACAACTCGGTCAGTTCCTTGCCCACGCGTTCGGCGGCAATGAACGCAAGGCCGCCAAAGATCGCGAGGAAGAGCACGTAGCCAATGCCGATTACGGCTGCTCGGGGCAGTCGCGTCCGGCTCTGGACGGCGGAAACGACCGGCGAGAAGGCGTAGGCCAGTACGCCGGCGACCACGAACGGCCCGATGATGTCGCGGGCCAGCCACAACAGGCCGACCATGGCCGCGGCCAGGACGGTCAGACGCACGGTCTGATCCGACCAGCCGATCGCGTAGCGCTGCGGCGAAGCTGCGCCGAGCGGTTCGCCGGTACCAGGTTTGCCGGTCATTGACGCTCCTCAGTCAGGCATCTCGCGCCGACCCAGCCATCGCGCCAACGTTGCCGCAATTGCCGGACCGGGAGACGCGGATAGCCTACCTGACGGCCGTCTTGAAGGGGTTGGAAACCGCATATTCGCGCCGCGGGGCCATGGGCCGCGGGCTGGGCGGGCCGCCGCCATGGGCTATTGCGACCGGCCCAGCGCAACTCGGCCCAGGCTGCCGTCGGATGGTACGCTCAGGTCAATGGACGATGGACCCAAACTGACCGACCAAACCGATGCCCCGCAAACACGCGGCGATGTCGCCGCCGCACTCGCGGACGAGGCCGTCCGCGGTCGGTACGGCGAGCCCTGGAATGGGCTGGGCCGGGTGGCGGACGCGCCCGAGGCTGATGCTGAAGATCCGGCGGAGAGGCCGGACGAGGATACCGGCGGTTCGGGCGGGATCGTGGGTCACCTCCAGAACGTGGCCGAGCCGGTGGCCGGGGCCATCGGGAGCATGCTCGACGCCGCCAGCGCGGCGTGGGGCTTGCGAGAGTCGGCAGTCTCGCGGCGCCTGAAGCGCCAGGCCAAGGAACCGCTGCTCAACCTGTATGAGGCATACCCGGAGGCCAGGCTCGCCTCCCCGCGGGAACTCGGTCCGCGGTTCGTCCCGGTCGAGGAAATCCTCGGCACCGCGGTGGCCGGCGTTGCTCAACGCGGCGGCGACTTCCTGCCGCTCAAGCCGTTCCGAGGCGAGAACTGGGCTGGTCGTTGGCAACGGATACGCGAGGCAAACGAACTGCTGCAGCCACTGCCGCCGGTCGATCTCATCAAGTTCGGTGGCGAGTATTGGGTCGTGGACGGCCACAACCGCGTCGCCGCCACGCTCTACGCCAACGGCGTTGGCCTTGATGCCATGGTGACCGAACTGGTGCCGCTGGACGGCAGGACCAGCGAGCGGCCGACCAACCTGTCCTCGTATATCCGCGCCGGCGACGAACTGCGAGCGGCCGTTTCCGGGCTCAAGCCGGCCCTTGAAATCCTGCACACCGAATTCCCGTCGACAGTCGACTCGACCGGGCTAGCCGGGTCGGCCGGGTCGGCCGGGTCGGCCGGGTCGGCCGGGTCGGCCGGGGAAAAGGTAGATCCAGAGACGCCGTCCAACGACAGACTCGTACCCTACGACGGCGGCAAGGCGCCCGGAGGGGACTGCTGAGATGACAAGACGACTCGTCATCGAGTGGCCCGACGCGGCTCCATTCGCGGATCGCGACGGCGCACCGATCCGAATCCTGGCGGTCTCGGACGTTCTCGAGCCCACCTTCCTCGACGCCCGCAACCGCCGGGCCCTGTCCCCTATCGACTTCATAGTCGGTTGCGGCGACCTGGACCAGGACGACCTGGCCTTTATCACGGATGGCTTCGACGCCCCGATGCTCTACGTTCACGGCAACCACGACACCAACGAGCGCCGCCGGGAGCCTCAGGTATCGTGCCCCGAACCGATGCGCTCGAATGTCACTCTCCACCAGACCGGTCTCTCCGTCGCCGGATTGACGTGGCCCGGCGTACGCGGCAAGGCCGGTCATCGAAGCGAGAGGGAGGCGTGGAAACAGGCCCTGCGCCTGGCCGCGAGACGGATTGGCCGGCGGGAGCCACTCATCGTTGTGAGTCACGTGCCGCCGTTCGGCTCAGGAGACGTGGCCACCGACGCCTACCATCGCGGCTTCAAGGGCTACGACTGGCTTCTCCGGCGCCTCGAACCGGTCCTCTGGCTGCACGGCCATACACCTCTGGCGGCCGCCCGCGAGTGGCAGGTCCAAGCGGGCTCGACGATCGTGGCAAATGTCACCGGCGCAGTCCTGATCGAACTGACTCCGCCCAAGGCTTGACCGGGACCGATCCGGCGCAACGCCCCTAGGGCCGGCCTGAATCGAGTCTAGAGCGCCATCGGATCCGGGGCGTCGGGGTCCACCCCGAGCTCTCGCATGGCGTCCTCGGCCTCGGCGGCGGGAAGCTTTCCGGCCCGAGCCAGGGCTCCGATCGTCGCCGCCGCGATGTGGGGCGGGTCTATCTCGAAGAGGCGGCGCAGTGCGTCTCGAGTGTCCGACCGGCCGAAGCCATCTGTGCCGAGGACAACCGTGGAGGCCGGCAGCCACTGAGTGACGAGTCCGGGGTAGGCCTTGATCCAGTCCGTGGCGATCACGACCTGGCCGCCGTCCGGAGACAGGACCTGAGCTACGTGCGGCACACGCAGCGCCTGCCCGGGATGGAGCCTGTTCCAGCGGTCCGTGGCGAGGCCGTCGACGCGCAGTTGCTGGAAAGAAGTCGCGCTGTACACCTCGGCCGGGATGCCACGCTCGGCCAGAAGCGCCTGGGCGGCAACGACTTGTTGCAGGATCGAGCCGCTGCCGACCAGCCTGATCGGGGCGCCTTTGTGGTGGGACGCCTTGCCCAGATCGGGCGCCTCGCGGAGCCGGTAGATGCCGCGCGAAATCTGTTCGTCCGTGAGCCCGTCGGGCCGCGCCGGCATCGCGAAGTTCTCGTTGTAGAGCGTGACGTAGTAGAAGACGTCCTCGCCTTTCACATACATCCGATCGATACCTTCGCGGACGATCGAGGCCAGTTCGTAGGCATACGCCGGGTCGTAGGCCCGAATGTTGGGGATGACCGAGGCGAGCACGTGGGAGTGGCCATCGTCGTGCTGCAAACCCTCGCCCGCGAGAGTCGTCCTGCCGGCCGTGGCTCCCATCACGAAACCGCGACCGCGCGCATCCGCCAGTGCCCAGAACTGGTCGCCCGTGCGCTGGAAGCCGAACATCGAGTAGAAGATGTAGAACGGGATGAGGGGTTGCCCGTGAGTGGCGTAGGACGTGGCGGCGGCCTGCAGCGAAGCTACCGCTCCCGCCTCCGTGATCCCCTCTTCGAGGACCTGCCCGTCCTTGGCCTCGCGGTAGCTCAGAACCAGGTCCGAGTCGACGGGCTCGTAGCGCTGGCCCATCGAGGCGTAGATGCCCACTTCCTTGAACAGTGGGTCCAAGCCGAATGTGCGGGCTTCGTCCGGGACTATGGGCACCACTCGCCGCCCGATCTGCGGGTCCCGGATGAGGTTCCGCAGCAACCTGCCGAAGGCCATGGTCGTGCTGACGGCCATCTCGGAGCCGGTCGTGATCTCGGCATCCACTTCCGGCCGTGGCGCCGGAAGCGGCCCGGCCCGGACCACTCTGCGGGGCACGAAGCCGCCCAGCACCCGCCGTCGCTCCAGCATGTACTGGATCTCGGGCGAGTCGGGCCCAGGGTGGTAGTACGGGGCGTCGTGAAGCGCCGCGTCGGGAATGGGCAGCTCCAGTCGATCGCGGAAGATGCGCAGTTCGGTCTCGGAGAGTTTCTTGGCCTGATGGGTGATGTTGCGGCCCTCCACCCCCGGGCCGAGCGTCCAGCCCTTGGTGGTCTTGGCCAAGACCACCGTCGGCGCGCCCCGATACTCGGTCGCGGCGCGGTAAGCGGCGTAGACCTTGCGGTAGTCGTGGCCGCCGCGGCGGAGCCGGGCCAGCTCGTCGTCGGAAAGATTCTCGGCAAGCTTCTGGAGACGCGCGTCCGGGCCGAAAAAGTGCTCCCGAATGTAGGCCCCGCCGGCCACTGAGTACTTCTGGAACTCGCCGTCGACCGTCTCATTCATCTTGTTGACGAGAACGCCCTCGTTGTCACGGGCGAGCAGGTCGTCCCATTCGCGGGCCCACACGACTTTGATCACGTTCCAGCCCGCGCCCCGGAAGAGCCCTTCAAGTTCCTGGATGATCTTGCCGTTGCCTCGAACGGGACCGTCCAGGCGCTGAAGATTGCAGTTGACGACGAAGGTCAGATTGTCGAGACCCTCACGGGCGGCCATGGACAGGGCGGTGACTGCCTCTGGCTCGTCCATCTCGCCGTCGCCCAGAAAGGCCCAGACACGGCTTGCGGATGTGTCGGCCAGCCCACGATTGGCCAGATAGCGGTTCAGGCGAGCCTGATAGATCGCCGAGATTGGGCCGATGCCCATAGAGACGGTCGGGAATTCCCAGAACTCAGGTTGAGTCCGGGGATGGGGGTAGCTGGGCAGTCCGACTCCCGAGAGAGCCTCCTGTCGGAAGTGGTCGAGGTTCTCCTCGGTGAGGCGACCCTCGAGGAAGGCACGGGCGTAAATGCCCGGGGCGGCGTGGCCCTGGAAGAAGATCTGGTCACCGGACCCGGACTCGCCGCCGTGCGACGCGTCCTTGCCACGGAAGAAGTGGTTGAAGCCCACCTCGTAGAGTGTGGCCGCGCTGGCGTAGGTGGCGAGATGGCCGCCGATTCCGGGCGCCCGATTGTTGGCCCTCAGAACCATCGCGACCGCATTCCACCGAATCAGCCTTCGAATCCGCCGCTCAACCTCCTCGTCGCCTGGGAAGAAGGGCTCCTGTTCGGGGCTGATGGTGTTGATGTATCGGGTTTGGGTAAGAGGCGGAAGGCCGACGTGGAGCTGGCGGGCCCGCTTCAGGATCTTGAAGAGCAGGAATCGGGCGCGCTCGTCCCCCTCCTGGCTGTGGACCTGGTCGAGGGCATCGAGCCATTCCCTGGTCTCGGACGGGTCGATATCTGGCAGCTGATGCTTGAACTCGTCGATGTACATGGCTCGTCCGTTCTCCGGATGGGGCGGCGTGAGCGGTCGTCCGGCCGGAACCAAACGACCTGTCCAGCAGGGTAGCCGATCGATTGAGTCGGTGATCACGAGGCCACACTTTGGGCCACACCGTGGTCGGACTCGGATGAGCCTCGCCGGAGGCAACCGCCCCCGAACTGCGCCGACGGATGTGTCCGAGGATTGACTCTCGCCTTCTGCGCCGAATCGGCGCACAGTAGAGGAGAGCGGGAGCGCCCGCGGCGTCAACTGCTCACCCCTGGCGAGGCGGGAGGAACCAAGCCTGTGAGTACCCAACCCCTGGTGCTCGTTGCGGACGACGAGCAACGCATCACCAAACTGGTCTCAATGGCCCTCACCGACGAAGGCTTTCGAGTCGTGACCGCGAGTGGGGGCGAAGAAGCGCTGGCAAAGGCCGAAGAGGTCCGGCCCGACATCGTCCTGCTGGACATCGTCATGCCGGACATGGACGGCATGGAGGTCATGCGCCTGATACGCGAACGTCGACCGGTGCCCGTCATCCTTATCACCGCCAAGGGCTCGGCATCCGACAAGGCCCGAGGCCTCGATCTTGGCGCGGACGACTACATCGCCAAGCCGTTCCATCTCGATGAACTCGCGGCTCGAGTCCGAGCCGTGCTGCGACGAGCCTCCGGTTCGAGCAACGTCTCGGGCGCGCTCTGTTTCGACGACATCCAGATCGATCTCGAGCGCCGGATGGTGACTCGCGGCGGCGAACTCGTCGAGTTGTCGCGAACCGAATGGCTGCTCTTGCAGCACCTGGCTGCGAACGCCGGCAAGGTGGTACTCCACACTGAACTGCTCACCAAGGTCTGGGGCCCGGAATATCGCGATGACCTGCAATACCTGCGGGTGTGGGTCAGCCGCGTTCGCCGCAAGTTGGGCGCCAAACCCGGCGATCCGGGGCGCATCAAGACGTTCCAGGGCATCGGCTACCTGCTGGACACAGCGCCGGCACGGACCGTCGATGTCCACCCGAGGATCACGGACAACTCCCTCCAGTCGAGCCACGGCGCGGTCTCTCAGGGGACTTCCCACGATCAGTTCAGGCACGATTCGGGGCGCCAGGATCGGATTTCCAAACCCTGACTCGACGGCCGCCGATACGAACAAGCGACCCGAGGAGGGGGCCCGGGTCGCTTGTGTCTTAGAAGACGCCCCGTCACCGGCGCCTCCGCTGGAAATTCATGAGTCCTGGTGTCGAATGCTCAGACTAGGTAGTCTCACCTGACGTTCGCGGCCTGCCGACTGGAGTCGGCATTGCATCCGTATCGCAGAAGGGTGGGTTCGGGTACGGCATGTGGATGGGCCCGATCGGACGGCTTGCGGCTGAGACCGACATCGCGGTACAAAGTCCACCGACAGACGGCCACGGAGGTCAACCGCGAATGGCAGGAATCTGGAACGCGCCGCAGCACGGCCGCTGGACGGTCGCGGATCCTCGCGGCCGTTACGACCCGCTCGTGGCCTTGGTCGTCGTGGACGTCCAGAACGATTTTGCCGACTCCCGCGGGAGTCTCTCCGTGCGAGGCGGCGCGGAGGTCGTCCCCCACATCAACGCCGAGATCGAATTGGCCCTCGCGGGCGGGGCAGAGGTCGTCTACACCGGGGACTGGCACCCGGCGCACACACCCCATTTCGCCCAGGACGGCGGGATCTGGCCGGTCCACTGCGTTCAGCACACCTGGGGCGCGGAACTGCACCCGGATCTCAAAGTGAACGGTCCGGTTGTCTACAAGGGCTCCCACGGCGAAGACGGATATTCCGGCTTCTCCATGAGGAGACCCATGGGCGGGACGTCCGTGCCGACGGAACTGGACGCAACGATCAGCGCCGGAGGCGCCAAGCGCATCGTCGTGGTCGGGCTGGCCACAGACTATTGCATCAAGGCGACCGCGCTCGACGGCGTTCGTCTTGGTTACGAGACGGTTGTGCTGCTCGACTGCGTGCGTGCGGTCGATCTGGTTGCCGGTGATGGCGACCGGGCCATCGACGAGATGGCGGCGGCTGGAATCGTGCTCCTGGGCGGACGGGCCGCCGGCTGATCTCCGGCCCGACCGGGTCCGGCGCGGGGCGTGGGGCGAGGGGTGCGACCCCGAAACCCGGCATGCGCGCGGCGACGCCGGGGCGCTAGTGTGGGCCGATGCAACTTCACCTCGTCGACGCAACGTACGAGCTGTTCCGCTCGTACTACGCACCGCGTCCGGCCACGCTGGCGCCGGATGGCCGGAACGTGGGCGCGGTCGTGGGACTCCTCTACTCTCTGCTGACGCTGCTTCGCGATGAGGGCGCCACGCACGTCGGCTGCGCCACGGACCACGTCATCCGCTCCTACCGCAACGACATGTATCAGGGCTACAAGACCGACGCCGGCGTCCCGAGGGAACTTCTGGACCAGTTCCCTCTCGCCGAGCGGGCGATGCAGGCGATGGGTCTGGTGGTCTGGCCGATGGTCGAATTCGAGGCCGACGACGCCATGGCCACGGCAGTCGCACGCTGGGCCGACGCGCCCGGGGTGGAGCGCACATTCATCTGCACGCCGGACAAGGATCTGGCCCAATGCGTCCGGACGGATCGAGTCGTGATGCGCGACCGGCTCCGCAACCGAACGCTCGACGAGGCCGGCGTTGTCGCCAAATGGGGAGTGACGCCGGCCTCGATTCCCGACTACCTCGCACTCGTCGGCGATTCGGCCGATGGCTTCCCGGGGTTGCCAGGCTGGGGCGCCAAGTCGGCGGCGGCCGTGCTGGCCCGGTTCGGGAACCTCGAGGCAATCCCCACCGACACCGGCGAGTGGCATGTTGACGTCCGCTCTGCGGCTACCCTCAACGCCGCCCTCCGAACGCAGTGGCAGGAAGCGCAGCTGTTCCGCCGCCTGGCCACGCTTCGCACCGACGCTCCCCTGCTCCAGCGCAGCCCGGACGAATTGTTCTGGCGAGGCGCGCGCAGGGCCGAGTTCGGGGCGCTGTGCGAGGAACTGGGCCAGCCGCGCCTTGTTGAGCGGCCGCACCTCTGGCAGGACGCCTGAGGTTGGGGACGGCGACTTGCGGCCCGGCCGGGCCTACTCCAGCATCGCCAGCATTGCCGCGTGGTGAGCCGGCGAGGCCGCAAGACAAGACCACTTCTTGGCCGGGTAGGCAAGGTCGAACCAGGGCTTACCGTCGAGCGTCGTGACTCGAGCGCCGGCTCGCTCCGCGATGAGCCCGGCCGCGGCCACGTCCCAGGCCGACAACCCGGCACCCTGGGCGTAGATGTCAAAACGCCCGCAACCCACGTACGCGAGCGTCAGAGCCGCCGAGCCCATCGATCGGTGGGCCCGGATGGTCTTGAGCGCGGCGTGACGCTTGCGAGCGGTTCCACGCCCGCCGACCGCGAGCGTGACCACGAGGTCCTCCAGGAGTTCCTTCCGACCTACCTCGACCGGTTGGCCGTTGCGCAGTGACGGCCCATCGATGGCCGCCGCGAACGTCTCATCTCGGGTCGGGTCGTAGACGACGCCGACAACTGGCCGCCCGTCCGCGACAAGGGCGATCGAGATGCAGAAGAAGGGAATGCCGTTTGCGTAGTTCACGGTGCCGTCGAGCGGGTCGACGATCCAGACTCGTCCGGAACTGGCGCCGATATGGGCGACTGCGCCGATCTCTTCGGCGTAGAAGGCGTCGTTCGGATACCTGTCCCGGACCGCCAATCGGACGAGGTCTTCGCAGAGGTGATCCACCTCGGTCACCACGTCGCGCGGCCCCTTGGCTCGGATCGCCTCAAGCCGCTCGTAGCGCTCCATCTGAATCCGGCCGGCCTGATGGGCCAGATCGATCGCCAGTTCCAGCTCCGGACCGAAGGCGACCGACCGGCCGAGCCGACCGAGCCGGGCCTTGGACTCAGCGGCCGATTCGGTCTCCCGAGAGGCCGCGCCGGGCGTCATCAGTCCGCCGTCCCGGCTTCGAGGGCGATTTCGATCGTGCGCTCGATCGACCGGTTGAGTTCATCGAGCGGCAGATACGACTCCTCCGAGGTGGCCTCTTCGGACAGCACGTCGCTGACGGTCAGGATAGTGGCCGCCGAGACGTCGGCCCCGGTTGCTCGAGCCCGCGACGCGAGGTAGTACATGACCGAGCTTTCCATCTCGAAGGCCAGGATGCCGCGCTCCCGCCACTTGGAGAAGTAATCCGTGTCCGGGTTGTAGAAGGTGTCGACCGTCGCGACCTGTCCGACGTGGGGCTTCTGGCCGTGCCGCTCGGCCGTCTCGACCAGGGCGCGAACCAGCCCGAAGTCGGCCGTGGGAGCGTACGG
>Ga0182019_10001070_pt1 | contig 13723 bp, 13 predicted proteins | sample 812E2MmetaG_FD_120483 | JGI IMG/M metagenome (GOLD analysis project Ga0182019, IMG submission 120483) | Permafrost microbial communities from Stordalen Mire, Sweden - 812E2M metaG | ecosystem: Environmental > Terrestrial > Soil > Wetlands > Permafrost | place: Sweden: Stordalen | collected...
AGTGATTCGAAGCGCTCCAGCCCCATCGCGACGATCGCAAGGGCGTATCCCAGGAATATGAACCCGAGCGAACGGAAGATCTGCGTCCTGTTCTTCACGTCGCGCACGGTGTACACCGCGAGCGCCCCGGCGACGAGTGATGCGAGAGCCACCGAATAGTCGTTCCCGCGGATGCCCCCCACGATAAACGCGATCAGGACCGTTCCGTAGAACCCGACCCGGGAATCGAATACTATCGTGAGAAGCATCGATGCGACGGGGACGAGAATGAGGAATTCGACGGGCGCATTGACGTCGATCTCCCTCGTCAGGTATGCGAATACCCCCTCCAGGAGGAACAGGAGAGCGATGAGTGCCAGTTTTCTGTTGCTGCGGGTGATTCCCTTCCGAAACAGACCAAGGTACAGTGCGTACAGCATGACAATGATGAAGACGTGGATCACCGTGCCGATGATCTGCAGCGGATTGTCGGCCCCCGGCCCCCTCTCCGCCCGTGCACGGCGGAGGGATTCCAGCTTGAGCCGCGTGTCCTGCGTGATCCGCTCATGCTTGCTCACAACGCGCTCGTTTTCCTGCACGTAGCCGAGCGTCCTGGGGATCTGATCGGCGGCGGCGGCGAGCGCCTGGTTCGTGGCGGGCGTGTTAAACCTGACGTTCGGGCGCACGTGCATGACGCCGATCTTGTAGGCGACGCTGACGGCGTCGTTGTCGCTCCCGTATCTGTCGATCAGTTCGCGTTCCAGGAGCGCGTGAACGTCGCTTTCATCAAAGAGGCGTGCGACCGGGAGGATCTCCTCCTGTGTCCCGCGCCGCAGGGCGATTTCTTCCCGGGCGATGGAGGCTTTGGGTCTGTCGAGAATCCCGGTATGGAGGTACTTCCGCGCCATTGCTCCCATGGCGCTGCGGATATCTTTCAATTGTCCCGACGCCGCCAGCGTGGAGAGGACATTCCATTCCGTGTCCGAGAAAGGGATATCGAGGGAGGAGGCCAGGTCGCTGAACTTCGTCGAATCCACGCCGGAATGCCGGTGCACGCCCCGGCGAATCTGAGCGCGTATTTCAAGCGCTTCCTGAAGGCGGGCAAAAAACGCATCGAGAAGGACCGGCTGCGAATCGGTCGCAGCGGAATCCCTCTCGAAGACATCGTAGACTTGCTTCTTCGCTTCTTCTACGTCGTGCGCATATTCCCGCTCATCGCGGAATATAGGGAACGAAAAGGGAGCAATCAGGTCCTTTCTCGCCCATACCGCTCCCACTTTGTAATCGAGGTCGATCGATTCCCCCCTCGGAAACAATAGCGCGAGCGCCCCTGTGAGCGCGATGGCGATGAGGGCCTTGACGAGGACGCCCCGCGAAAACCATTCGGCCCGGAAGTATTTGCTCAGTTCAAGTCTCGATTTCTCTTCAAGCATGGATGACGCGAACAGATTATGTAAACAAATATCGAAAGTTTCCCGCTGAGAATCAAACAGCGAAAACCGCAGGAGAAGAGATGAAAACCTCTCCGCTCCGGGTAATTCGATAAGAACGAAGGGCATACAACGACAGCGCCCCGACCTTTCCGGCCCGGGGCGCTGTCGCGTACAACCGATCGGACTATGCGATTATCTCAGTTGTCTTTTGCCCCTTCGTTGATCCATTTCGCGATGATTTTCACCTGCGCCTCGGACAGGTATTTCGCCTTTCCTTCGCTGATGACCTGCTTCTTATTCAGAGGCATCCGGTCGCCAAACGGGGGCGCGTTTCCCAGTTTCTTTATCAATGTGCTCTCATTCGCACTACCTGCGACGACAGGAACGCCGTTCTTTCCTCCCTGCATCAACAGTTCACGGGAATCAAGCGAGAGTTCACTCGGATTGAAATTGTCTTCCGAGTGGCACGGCAGACAGTATTTCTTGAGAACCGGAAACACGTCGCTCTTGAATGAGGTGCTCTCCGTCTTTTTATCCTGCGCGCGTGCACCCATGATTCCCAACGCGAACAACACTATAACGGCTGCAGTCCATCGCATAAAAGCTTCGCCTTTCTTTATTGTTGTTGAGTTTGTCTACAGATACAGATGGAACATCAGGTCAAATTCGTTCATCGAGCCGACGTCGGGGTCCTGCTGTCTGAGTATGCGGTACTCGGGACGGACTTCGACGCCGCTGACGGGAAAGAACTCCACGCCGACGCTGTAACGCGATTTCGAGCCGGTCTTATAGTTGACGTCCTGATCGTAAAAGTCATAGGAGAGCTTGAGATCGACCCCCTGTGTGATCACATAATCCGCTTCCGCATATGTGGCCAGAGCCGTCGTCGTCACGCCCACGGGGGACGTCCTGATCCAGTCCGCCTCGCCGAGAACCGTGAACTCCCCAACGCTGAATGATCCGAACCCGCCGTAGTACGTCGTTGCTATTCCCGGGATGCCGGTCTTCGTGGCAAACACGTTCCCCCCCAGACCGAGGGAGACGTTCCCGGAAAGCTTGAACATTCCCTCCGCCCTTCCGAGGAACGCCTTGTTGTTCGTGCCCGGGATCCCCCCGCCTTCGTCGGCATTATAGACCCCTCCCAGGATCGTGAAGGCTCCGGGAGAAACTGCCGCTTCCATCCCCGTCCGCTCCACGACATCGTACTCGGGGCTCAGCTTCGTGTACTGACGCACGTACGCGGTGTGATCGTCCAGATTCGTCCCGTAATCAGGGACAAACCTTCCGATTTTGAGATGTCCCGATGCAGGGAGGACATTCAGCAGCGCATAGGCGTCGAATCCGGAGGACGTTCCTTTGTTCAGATTGAGGAACAGGAACACTTTCTGCGAAACGTGAAGGTTGATGTAAAGATCGCCCTGCATCTGGAACAGGCCGTTGCTTCGCGTTGAATCGTTGAGCTTCCTGTTGTAATAGATCGTCCGGAAATCCGCGCCGATGCCGAGTATGTTTGTGATGATGTTGGAGAAGTCGTTCTCGTCCGAACTTTTCGACCATGCGGGGACGGGGAGCTGGTCCCTCCCGTACTGGACCCCAAGCGTCTGCCGCATCTCTCCACCGGAGGGGTCGACGTGGCAGGACTGACATTTTGAGCCCGTCCGGCTGGCAAATCTGGGCACGGAAAAGGCCCGCGGACCGGACAGGAAGGCCGCGAGAGCCAGCAGGAACAGAAGGGCTCGTGTCATGAGTTATCTCCTTGGTGTGGAGTCACGTGTTCCCCGGGGCTGAGGGTACCCGGAAAATATACTCACCGGCACCGTTCGATGCAATTGGCGCGGATGGCCGCCGCCCGTGTGCTCCATAGAGAGGACATTCCGCACCCGAGCGGAGTTGCCCGGGCCGTGCGGAATGCCCGCAGGGGAGGCCAGGGGGGCGAATTGAATCTCCCTCGCTGTTTCTCTATATTGGAGAGATGGAGCTCAACCCTGCTACGGATTCCCTGCTTTCCGAGCTCGAATCATTTTCCGGCGGGAAAATCAAGCGTCGCCCCGATCTGGGGATACTCCTCGAATATGGAAGAACTGCGCCGGATCGGGTGATTCTTGACGAGCTCGGCTTTTACGCTAAATTTCTTCACCGGACATACGGCATTATGACGCGAATAGGCCGGGATGGCAACGGATACGAACGGCTTGCGCACGGGTTTTCCGAGGCAGTCGAGAAAACAAGAACCCTCATCTCCTCGCTTCTCGCGGGGGCTCCCGGAGACGTCCGCGAACGATTCGCGACCACGTATCTTTCGTTGTCGCACGAGGGTCTCGACGATCTTCTCTCGCTCTGCCACGACCTCAGCTGGTACAAGAACTGGCTGATCGATACCAAACAGGAGCGGAAGGCAAGGACATGAACCGGAGGACGGTGTCGGTATGGCGGGTCTCCCTGTTCGTTCTCGTCGTCGCATCCATATTCTGGCTTGGCGCCGTGAATATCCGGGCGATGATCGGCAATGACATGCTGAAGACCGGGACACTCGAGTTCGAGGAAATCCTCGATCCCGAGGCGGAGAGAGAGATATTCAGGCTCATTTCATTTGCGTCCGTTGTGATCATGATCAGCTATGCAATTGTCGTGATCAGCGGAACCGTGTTCCTTCTTACCTCTCCATTCCGGCTGAAGGAGAACGGCTGGCTCATGATGAGCGCCATACTCTTCTACACGTTTGTCCCCGTTGAGGCATTCACGCTATATCTCGACGGGAATATGGCCTATAAGGAATTCTTTACGACGGAGGGGAACGACGTGTTCCGGCAGCTTTTTGTCGCCCGTGTGGGCGCCCTCGCGGGAGCCCCCGTTGTCGCCCTCCTGTGCTATTATACAATTATCGCGCTCGTGGTGTTCCGCCCCTTCACAAAATCGCCCCTCCACACAGATGAAACATGAAGCGCTGATTCAGGAGCTTCAGGAGGTTGCGAGTCAGCTCGGAGTCTCGATTCGCTATGAACGGGGCGATTTCGAAGGAGGATACTGCATTCTTCGGGATGAGAAGATCCTCCTCGTCAACCGCAGACTCTTTCCAGCCAAGAAGGCCGCTGTCCTGGCGGCGGCGTTGCACGAGATAGGACTCGATGACATGTACCTCAAGCCCGCTGTACGGGAGTACATCGAGGATGAGATCGCCAAGGCTGCACGAAACGCGCATTGAGTCGAGAGAATCTTCATCATGATCAAAGCGGTCATATTCGACCTCGACAATACGCTTGTCGATTTCATGAGCATGAAGCGTCTTGCCGTGAGCGCAGCAATCAACTCCATGATTGATGCCGGGCTGCTCCTCACCCCCGCAGAAGCGCAGGGACGCATCGACGCGATTTACAAGGAGAAGGGGATCGAATTTCAGAACGTCTTCGACCTTCTCCTGTACGACGTCTTTCAGAAAGTCGATTACAAAATCCTCTCGGCGGGGGTGATCGCCTACCGACGTGCGCGGGAGGCCGCCCTCGTCCCTTACCCTCACGTCAACATGACGCTCGTGGCGCTGATCAAGCGCGGCATCAAGCTCGCGGTTGTGTCGGACGCTCCCGGGCGAGAGGCGTGGCTCCGGCTCTGCTACCTGAATTTTCATCATCTTATCGACCACGTCGTCACGTTCGAGGATACAGGAGAGCGGAAGCCGAGTCCTGCCCCGTTTCGCCGGGCGCTTGACCTCCTCCGCGTGGAACCGCGTCAGGCGGTGATGGTGGGCGACTGGGCCGAACGGGACGTCGTCGGCGCAGCGAACCTCGGGATGACAACCGCGTTTGCACGATACGGGGACACGTTCGGAACAGTTGAATCACATGCGGATTATGACCTGAACGACGTTTCGGAGCTCCTGGACGTCATCGACACCGAAAACGCCAGACGCCGCGGAGAATGATATGGTCAATGGAATCGGCGTCGACATTATCGAGATCGACCGGGTGAGACGCAGCATCGAGGAACTGGGGACCCGCTTCCTCGACAAGGTCTACACCCCCGGGGAGATCGCCTACTGCGACGCCAAAGCGCATCGGTTTCAACATTACGCAGCCCGCTTCGCCGCCAAAGAGGCGCTGAGCAAGGCGCTTTCGACCGGCTGGGCGGGAGAATTCCGGTGGAAGGACGTCGAGGTGATGAACGAGCCCTCGGGACAGCCGACCTTCCTCCTTCACGGGACTCTGTGTGATCTTCTCTCCGGCGCAAGCGTCATGCTCTCCATGTCCCATTCCGAGAGCCACGTTGTGGCGATGGTTCTCATCCAGAAGGAAAACGCGTGAAGCTCACGATCTACAGGAAGCTGATGATCGGGTTCGGCATCGTGATCTTCCTCATGGTCCTCGCCACCGCCTACGTTCTCTTCGAGCTGGAGAAGGTAACACGCACCTCCCGCACCGCGCTGACAATCGACGTGCAGTCGATCAATCTCGAAAAAGAAATGCGGACGCTTCTGTACGAAGAAGAGCGGTTCGCCGACCGCTATTTCATGGCCCGTGATACGGTCTACCGGAATGTGTTCCTCGAGCGTAACAGGCTCTTTGTCCGCTATGTCGATTCGCTTTCGGGCATGCTTTCCGTGCCACGCGAGATGCAGACACTCGATCAGGCGGGCCAGACACACGACTGGCACTTCAGCTCGGTCCTCGCCGCCGATCCATCCCCCGCCGCCGTCAACCAGCGCGCGGACGCGGTGGACAGGGTCCGCAGGCTTCTCGACAGTCTCGTCGTCAGCCGTCAGCGCGCGGTGGATGCCTCCGTCGAGAGCATCGATCGCACCTCGCAGCGATCCGTGGAGGTCGCCCTTATCATCGCCATCGGGACGTTTCTTGCCGCAATCGGGGCGGCGCTCATCATTACGCGCACGATCACACGGCCGATCGGGACGCTCGTCGCCGGAACAAAGGTCATCGCGGGAGGGTCATTCACCAGAATCCGGATTCCCTCACACGATGAAATTGCGGATCTTGCCCGCGCGTTCAATTCCATGAGTGCGAGCCTGGATGAGCTCAACCGGTTCCGGGCCGAGATGATGCAGCACATCTCTCACGAGATCAGAATGCCGCTCCAGTCCATTCTCTCGGCGCATTATCTTCTGACGAAAAAGGTTGATGACCCGGTGACCGATGCGCAGTTGAAAATCATCAACGGGATACGTGATAACGTTCAGAAGATCGCCGATTTCAGCAACCAATTCCTCGACCTCTCGAAGGTTGAGGCGGGGATGATGCAGTATAACCCGACGTCGGTGGACCTCACGACGATCGTAAAGGTGATCGTCGACGACAGCGCGCTTGTTGCAGCCCGGAAGGACATTTCGCTGTCCTTCGTCACCGCGGCTGTCCCACCGGTGTGCATCGATCCGGACCGGAGCACGGAAATATTCGGCAACCTCATCGGGAACGCGTTGAAGTATACCGAGAACGGCGGAAAGGTAGACGTTACCGTCGGACCCTGTGTGTCCGGCGCCCGGGTCGTCGTGCGCGATACGGGACCCGGCATCCCGAAGGAAGATCTCCCGAAGATATTCAAAAAATTTTACCGGACAAGAACCGCGGTGAAAGGGGGAAACCGGGGAACGGGGATCGGGCTTGCGTTCGTCAAGGCGCTCGTCGAAGGGCAGGGGGGAAGAGTGTACGTTGAGAGCACGGTCGGCGTAGGCTCGACGTTTACCGTTGAGTTTCCCGCGCCGCGTCAGAAATGACTGGAGGCCTATGAGACGTACGTTGTGGATATTCGTTGCGGCAGGACTGGCTCTTACGGGATGCGGACTCTTCCAGAATACGAGCGGACCCGTGGGAAGGGCTGGCTACCTGATGCGCCTTGCGGACAGCCTGGAGCATGAAGGGGCATTCCAGAAAGCTGCGGCCGAATACGCGACGGTGGCTGAAGGGTTCCCGGAATCCAGTTACTATCCAACGGCTGTCCGAAGGGCTGCTCTGATGTTTTCGATCAGCCCGTATTCCGCAAAAAATGACAGCGCCGCGTACCGGTGGTACATTGAGTATCTCTCCCTCTCCCTCAGCAAGCCGGAAAGGGAAAATGTCCGGGTCTCGGTCGAACTTCTCCACCGCATCCTTCTGCTTCACGGTCAGATCACGCAGATGTACACCGCGGCTGACAGTCTCTCAGTCCTGACCAAGAGACAGGATCTGTCCATCACTGCAGACTCGCACAGGATGCAGGAGCTCGAATTCCAACTCCAAAACGCGCAGGCGGAATTGAAGAAAATCAAGGAAATTGATCTCCGACTGTCAAAATCCATGCTCCACTAGGGGGTCCCGCAGGTACCCTCAAGGCCGGAGAACGGCTTGCCGCCTTACTTAAGTTTCTGCTCGAACGGAGTTTGATTGTCAGGGAGGATTTCCGTAATTTATTCCCGGAAGAGCGTTTTTCGCACACTTCTCGATCGTCGATGAAATCCCTCGGGATCAAAAAGCTCTACTATTCGATCAGCGAGGTCGCCAAGATCACGGACCTCGAGCAGTACGTATTGCGGTACTGGGAGTCGGAGTTCGAGCAGCTTAAGCCTGCAAAGAACCGCGCCGGCAACCGGATATATACAAACCGCGACATCAAGCTGATACTGTACATCAAGAAGCTCCTCCGCGATGAACGGTATACGATCGAAGGGGCGAAGCAGGTCCTGAAGACGTATACTCCCGAAATCGACACGGGGGAGCAGCTGGAGCTGATCGACACGCCGAAATCCCGGGCGAAGATCAAAGACGAGCAGCTTCGGGCGGATGTCATCGAGGCGAAGGAGTTCCTGCAGGACCTGTTGAAGAAGCTTGCGTAGAATTGCTGTAGCGGCAAACCGGTTAACGGAGCGTAGCGCAGCCCGGTAGCGCACCTGAATGGGGTTCAGGGGGTCAGGGGTTCAAATCCCCTCGCTCCGACGAGATTCGAAGAGTTTCTGTTCATCGGCAGAGTGGTGGTTGCCCAATTGGTTGCCCTTCCTCACAACTACGAGGGGGCAATGCATATCTCGAAGCGTTCAAACGGCAACTACTAAATCTGGTTCATCAACGAACAAGGGCGTAAGCAGAAAATCTCCACTCGAAGTTCCTCGAAGTCCGAAGCCCTGAAGTTCTTTCGGATATTCACACAACCATCGCAAAGCAAGCGCCAGCCCTCCCCTTCTCCGCTCGATTCCTTCACAGCAACTTATCTCGAATACGCCAAAGGCCTGACCACGACAATTCGACACCCGATTTAAAGGCCCTCCGCATACAGTGGTGGAAGATACTCAAAGCATCCACACCTTCCCACGACGAGCAGCGGCAAGGACATCTTGTTTAAGGACATCTAGACGAAAGTCCATTCATCACCTGCCCTGGGCTGACTCATTGGCCGGCGGGTAATGCTGATGAGCTAGACTCTGAAGCGTGGAAAATCTATCAATCGACAACTCCAAGGCAAGGAGGTGAAGAAAATCCTCCATCATCCTTAACATCCCTTGACTTTTGTTTCACTTGTCGGTACTATCCGCTCAGTCCTCCTCAATCCCTTCACATCCACGGAGCCACAGAGTCCATCGAGTTGATACCAGACTTCTCGAAGTCGCAAAGCCTGGAGGACCCTGTGTATCCGATCGCCTCGCCGCAGAACCGTTGTTCAAGTGAAAGTTCCTCTCTGATCATCATCACCAATTCGCGCCCTTCTCGCCCCGCAACTTCCGGGACCTGGTGAGCGGATTACTACGATCTCCTTATGCACACATGAAATCCGCGGTAAAATCTGAGGTGCCATTCCAGAGGAGGATTCTCCATGAAACATAAATCAGCAGTCATTTCTCTCATTGCCCTCTTACTTGTCCTCCCCGCAACCCTGGACGCCCAGGGCGAATCGGCAGTCCCTTTTCTGCTTATCAGTCCAGCTCCGGAAGGGAACGGCATGGGAGGAACGTCGGCAACGCAGCCGACGCAGGACGCCCTCGCGACAATTTCGAATCCGGGACAACTCGGCATTTTCACGCTCTCGAGCGTCTTTGGCGCGAGCACATACACGCCAAGAACTGACTGGCTTCCACAATTGAACATCAGCGGCCTGACGTACGGGACGACGGCTGTGAACATCGGGTATAATTTCCGCGATCTCCTATCGCTTCCCTTCTCGCTTAGCGCTGGCGTAGGGTACTCGCGAGTGCGCGTCGATTTAGGCACATTTACTCTCACGAGTTCGAGCGGTCCCACGCCCATTGCTGCATTTACTTCCGATGAAACGTCTCAAAGCATATGCACCGCAATAGGTTTCGAATACTATATCAGAATGGGCATCGGGATGAATTTCAAAAGAATTGAGTCAAATCTGTCCCCTATCGGATCGGAGCAAGAGCAAGGGAGTGGGAGCGCCCATTCCTCCGCCACAGATTTTGGCATTTTTCTCGACGTGCCCATCGCCAGGATCGCGTCGGATCTGGCCGGGACTACATTCGATATTGCTCCGAATACTGCTCCCTTCCTCGATCTCTCATTCGGCTATGTAAAAGCGAATGTCGGCGACAAGATGGTGTATATGGATGCAGCACAAGCAGACCCGTTGCCGCGCACGGCAATTGCAGGACTGGGTGCTGAAATAGGCGTCACCTCCACCGCCGGATCCTCGGAATTGAAACTTGCCTCATTTCGCCTTGCGCGCCAGGCGGATGATCTGCTCATCATAAGGTACCCGGACGGGAGCTCCAATTATCAGAGCGGGCTCGGGGACATACAGTTTGTGGACAATGTTATCCTCGGCAAAACGAACGGCAAGGTGACCGTTCGAAAAGGCTGGCAGGTGCAGGTCGCCGAATTTCTGTACCTACGCGGAGGGTCCGTGGATGGACCCGGACTGGCATATGCCACTTCCGGGTACAGTATCTGTCTGGACGGGCTCCTGAACTTGCTAGGCCTCGTGAGCCCGTCACTGGGGAAGGAGTCATGGGTAGGGTTTGTGGGAAAGCACTTTGACCTCCAGTACCACTCAAGCACATACAGTGATACGACATCGCCCATCAGTGGCACAAGTTCTGCAGCCTTGAATCTGGTTGTAAAGGAATTTGAGTTCTAAGACGGGGTGCTTGCGGTGGAGGGCTTGGTAGTAATCACCGTTGCTGCGTTTGTAGCAGGGCGACCGTGGGCAGACAGATATTGCGTCACTTTGACCGTGTTCAATACGCTCGGCCAGCGGGTCGCCACCCTGGTCAACGAGATCCAGGGGGCAGGGTTTCACGATGTGAGTTTTGACGCCAGCGGCCTCGCCAGCGAGCCACGATTTCACCCGGCACGTCGACAGATTGGGGGATGGGGCCTCGCGCTACTTATTTGATATTGCAGTCGTCAATGATACTCTGGCAACTGGGCGACACGGATGTCTGGTTCGGAAACTGCGTTCGATGAAACGGGCGGGGATATGAGAACGTCGACATTGCTACCTCCGTGTTCTACGGCATCGGATCGAACAAAATGTGAGGGGACGCAAGCGGGCATCATTGTGTAGCAGGCAATAACGGGACGATTGGATACTCGCCGGATCACGGTCAAACTTCACCAGACGAAATGTGTCATCGGGTGTCGCATGGCGCCGAGGAAGACGATAACGAGGTAAAGAAATGCCAAGACCACATTATTTCATTCGTTGGCTGATCATGTTGGTTGTCCTTTCTTGTTTTTCATGTAGGCATGATAATCCCTTTGTTCCACCAGAAGGCGGTTTCAACGCGGGGCCAATTTTGTTTGTATCTGACAAGAGTGGGCCATCTCAGCTATACAGTATGAATGCGGATGGTTCAAACGTTCAGGAATTGACGAACGATACCAACTTCGCAATAACTGACGCCAAGTGGTCACCGGATGGGAAGAAGATAGCTGTGGTAACACCGTTGAAACAGAACGGTGGAGTTCGAAGAAATGGAGGAGTGATTTACACATTGAACTCAGATGGGACGAATTATTTCCAGGTGACAAAGGAAACGATCCAGGTCGAAGATTCAACCTACGGTTTGATAACCTATGGCGGCGCCCACAGCCCCGTATGGTCACCAGATTCAAGGCAGCTTGCATTCATAAGATCGTCGGGGTCTGATTTTGTAACAATCAGCGCCACATTTGTCATAGATGCCGATGGCTTAAATGAAAAGCGGGTAAGTCGCACGATGTTTGAGGAATTGGTGACAAGCTGGGCTCCCACGGGGAGCTACCTTATGGGCACTGAGATGGATTATGCCACGTCGAAATCCAAGATTGTAATATTCGACTTTAGCGGCAATCACATCGACTCACTGCAAGATTCCTCCACTACGTTTCAAAGCCCTTTGTACTCGACGATCGGAAACAAGATTGCCTATACAGCCTGGATGGGCGGTGCTCACAACGTGTTCGTCGTCAATGCAGATTGGAGTAATCCCGTTCAAATATCCCACAGTGAGTCGACGTATAATTTTCCCGTTTCATGGTCTTCAAATGACCAGGACATCTTAATCCAATCAGCAGGTATCAATTCGACTGGTTGGAATATCTTGATTGCACATGCAGATGGGGGTGACATAAGAACCATAACCCCGTTTAGTTCAAATAGCTTATATCCGACAAGCTGGAAGAGGTGATCTTCTGTTGACCGCAATGCGATATCGCACTAGTTATATGCAATGCCGCATGCTACATAAAGGAGAAATGTGAAATGAATGGTCGAGTAGAAGTCACAATGGGATTGATTCTTTTGATAAGCCTCTCCGCTATCCCGCAATCGTTTGGGCAGTCGATACCCCTTCCATTGATTCCGTACGGAGACAACAAGGATGCCGGTCATTACGTAGTACTGAATAACGTCCGACTCTACTACGAAGTGTATGGGACTGGCGAGCCTCTCGTGCTCCTCCACGGTAATGGGGGAGATGTCGCGTACATGGCACCTCAGATTGAATACTTCCGTACGCACTACAAAGTGATCACCATGGATTGTCGCGGGAGAGGTAAGTCGGAATTGGGCAACGATTCTCTTACATTCATGCAAATGACGAGAGACGTTGCCTCCCTGCTGGACTACTTGCATGTGGATTCTGCCTGCTTCATTGGAAGAAGTGACGGCGGCATTATCGGCTTGATGATGGGGATCTACTTCCCGGAAAAGGTGAAGAAGATTGCAGCTTTTGGAGCAAATCTCTGGCCGGATACAACTGCTCTATATCCAAACATCTTCGAAGAGTTACATACCACCCGGATGAAGGCAGAAGAAATGATCGAGAGAGGGGACACAACACAAAATTGGTTCTTGATGAAGGAATTGAACAGGTTGGATGAATTCCAGCCACACATTTCCGCTGACGATCTCAGGACAATACCCTCTCCGGTATTGGTCATGTCTTGCGACAGGGACGTGATTCGAGAAGAGCATACGCTATTCATATACCGGACGATTCCCAAGTCGAATCTATGTATCTTCCCCGGCGAGACACATTGGATCACGAAGGACAATCCAAACCTCTTTAATTCAACGGTTGCTAAGTTCTTCTCGGAACCATTCAAGAGTGAAGAAATCAGAAAATGATGGAAGAACGCATTTGGCATGCGGCAATGCGCATAACAGCACAAACACGACGCTCCCTCATCCAGCGAAAGAGCGGCACAGACTGAATACCGTAATCAAGGGGGTAACGTATGAACGATTCTAGAGTGTCGGGCTGGACGGGTGCGTTTGGGGTGGCAGGGTTCGTCGTATTTCTATGCGCGCTGCCGCTCTACTACCTAGGTGGGCAGGAGCCTCCGATTCAAGAGACCGCCCAGACCGGAGAATTCGTAGCGAGGACCGGCGCACTCATCATCGCGCGCGCTACGATCGCCGATCCGCTCATCATGGTCTGCATCCTTGTCTTCCTGGCCGGCTTCCGAAACCTCGTCAGACAATGGCAGCCGGAATATGAATGGGCTTCGACAATGGTTTTTGGATCCGGTCTCGCTGTGATCATCCTGGAATTGGTCGGAGACGCGCTACAGGGTGCTGCCGCCCTCGACGCATTCGCCAAGCCCGAACCCGTAGTAATCCGAGGGCTATTGGAAGCGAGCTTTCCTTTTTATGGCGCGGTGGGTCTCATTATGTCGGCGCTTTTTCTGGCCTCGGCGGGTTACCTCACACTGGCGGCCGGTGTTCTCCCCAGGTGGACAGGCTGGTTTGCATTCGCAGCTGCACTTACCAACCTAGCGGCCGCTCCCTCCATCTTCTGGGGACCCGATTACACTCGTTTCTATTCGGCGACTGGATATGCGACGATGATCGGACAGGGTATGCTTGTGCTCTGGCCCTTGCTCGCCAGCATTTCAATG
>Ga0182019_10001072_pt1 | contig 13709 bp, 10 predicted proteins | sample 812E2MmetaG_FD_120483 | JGI IMG/M metagenome (GOLD analysis project Ga0182019, IMG submission 120483) | Permafrost microbial communities from Stordalen Mire, Sweden - 812E2M metaG | ecosystem: Environmental > Terrestrial > Soil > Wetlands > Permafrost | place: Sweden: Stordalen | collected...
CGGCATGCGCCAGGTGGGGATCATCGCCGCGGCGGGGCTGATCGCGCTGACCGAGATGACGGGCCGGCTCGGCGACGACCACCGGCGGGCCAAGACGCTCGCCCGGGGCATCGCCTCGTTCCGCGGCGTCGAGATCGATCCCGCCTCCGTCGAAACGAACATCATCATCTTCGGATTCGAGCACCCGAAGTTCTCGGTCCCGGCGCTGCTCGCCGAGCTCGCGGCGCGCGGGGTGCTCGCCCTGGCCGCGCCCGGCGGATCCGGGATCCGGATGGTCACCCACAAGGATGTGGATGACGCCGACGTCGACCGTGCGATCGGGGCCTTCCGGGCGATCCTGGCCTGAGGGAACGGCGCTCCCGCGCCGAGCCGGGGCTCAGCCGGCCAGGCTCTCCTTGAGCAGGATGGCGATGTCCTTGACCGCGATCGCCTCGCGGCCTTTGTCTTTCAACGCGTCGCGGAGCATCGTTTGGCAGAAGGGACAGGCGGTCGCGACCGCCCCGGCGCCCGAGCCGATGACTTCGTCGGCCCGCAGATGATTGATCCGCTGCCCCAGCGATTCCTCGGTCCACATCAGCCCGCCCCCCGCGCCGCAGCAGAAACTGTGTTCGCCGTGGTTCGGCAGCTCGAGGGGCTTCCGGCCCGAGAGAGCGGCCAGCAGCTCGCGAGGCGCTTCGAGGATGCCGTTGTGCCGGCCGAGGTAGCAGGGATCGTGATAGGTCAGGCCGGCCGGCGCGGCTTCCGGACGGAGCGCCAGCTTCCCGTCGGCGACGAGGGCCCGCAGGAATTCGGCGTGGTGCAGGACCTCGATCGTCCGGAAATGAGCCTTCGCCTCGTCGCTCACGCCGCCGATGACGTCGAGCAGCTTCGGATATTCGTTTTTAAAAGTGTTGAATCCATGCGGGCAGATCGTCAGCACCTTGCGGATGCCGTAGCGGCGGAAGGTCTCGATCGTCTCGGCGGCCAGCGTCTGGAAGAGATATTCGTTGCCCAGGCGCCGGGCCGAATCGCCGCAGCATTTCTCCTCGGTCCCGAGGATGGCGAAGTCCACGCCCGCCCTCTTGAGCAGGGCGGCGAACGCCCGGGCGATCTCCCGGCTTGGATCGTCGAAAGAGCCGGCGCACCCGACCCAGAACAGGTAATCGGGCGCTTGACGGTCCCGGGCGAGCGGGATATCCAAGCCTTCGGCCCAGTCCGCCCGCTTGGAGAATCCCACGCCCCACGGGTTGGCGTTCGTCTCCATGTTCCGGAACGTCGCCCCGAGCTCGGCGGGGAACTTGCTTTCCATGAGGACCTGGCTCTGGCGGAGGCCGACGATCTTCGGGATGTGCTCGATTTCGACCGGGCAGACATGCATGCAGGCTCCGCAGGTCGTACATGTCCAGATCTCGCCTTCGGTGTGGATTTGCGGCACGAGCGCCGGCAGGTCGTCGCGCCGGCCGGCGGTGATCGGCGCCGTCCTGTCGAGGAGGTGGCGTTCCATGGCGAAGAGGATCATCTTGGGCGACAAAGGCTTGCCGCTGGCGAAGGCGGGGCAGGCGTCCTGGCAGCGGCCGCACTCCATGCAGGCGAACGCGTCCAGGTTGTCCTTCCAAGTGAAGTCCAGGGCCTTCTCGATCCCGAAGATTTCCGACTTCTCGAGATCCAGCGTCCGGACGACGCGCCCCGAACCGGGGGCGCGGAAGACCACGTTGAGCGACCCGGCGAACATGTGCAGGTACTTGGAATGAGGCACGTAGGCGATGAAGGCATAGACGAAAAGGATATGGAGCCACCAGCCGATCTTGGCGTGGAGGGCCACGGCGGCCGGCGCCAGGCCCGCGGCCGCGACGGCGCGGGCCAGGGCGGAGCCCAGGAACGAAAGGCGGGCCGCCTCGGGATGGAGAGCGATGGCGAAGGCCTCGAAGTAGAGGTAGCTCAGCGTCACGAGGGCCAGGGCCGCGTAGATGACCGCCGAGTCGGCGCGCGTCGTGGCATAGGCCTTCGGCCTCACGATGAAGCGGCGGAAGGCGAAATAGGACACGCCGACCAGGACCAGGACGGCGAAGACGTCGACCGCCAAGGAGAAGGCGGCGCCAACGGCGGACCGGCCGAAGAGATAAAAGCCCGGGATGAAGCCTTCCAGGGTGTGGTTGACGGTCATGGTGTCGAAGGTCAGGGCGCCGTAAAAGATAAGGACGTGCATCAGGCCGGTGAACGGCCGCTCGTTTTTCAGGGTGCAGCGCTGGAGCAGGATCTTGCCCAGCGCGTGGAGGACGCGCCCGGCCATGCGGTCGAACCGGTTCTCGGGCCGCCCGGCCCGCACGATCCGGTAGCGGCGGACGAGGGGCCGGAAAAAGAGGACGGCGGTGGCGATGATGGCCAGGACGAACGCGACTTTTTCGGGAGTCGAGAGCATGGCGAACTCCTCGGAAAGGCCTAAAACTCGAAATTCAGCCCTGCCCGGAAGACCCGGGGCGACTGGATCTCGGTGGCATAGCGGAGCGGAAAATCCGGCCCGGTCCATTCGTTTTCGGATGTGGCAAGGTTACGGTTCAGGATGTTGAAACCGTCGAGGAAGAGGCGCAGCGTGCCCTTTTTGAAGGCTATCGTCTTCTCGAGCCGCAGATCGACGGTCATGTTGTACTCAAAGCGGGAAACGCCCCGGGGATGGGCCTGGATGTAGAACAGCCCCTGGTTCAGCCCTTCGACGACGATTTTCCGGGCGAACGGCTGCCCGTCGTAGTATTTGGCGACGGAGCCGATCCGCGTCCCGAGCGGCCCGCGGAAGCTCATCCCGATCCGGGCCGTGTACGCCCGGTCGAACCGGGGACGGCCCTTGGCGTTGATCGCGGCATTGGGGTTCTCGTACAGGGTCCCGAGGACGCCGTCGTCGTTCTCCCACTCGGTGTTGCCCGGATTCGTCACGGCGACGGCGTGGGTCGCGGTCAGGGCCATGTAGAACAAGAAATCCGGCCCGGCCTTCTTGAGCAGGGTCAGATCGAGCCCCTGGTATCGCGAGACGCGGTTTCCTGCGTTCGTGAGCAGGTAGGCGTCCCGGCCGAGAGTCGCCGGGTCCTGGTCGTAGACCGTGAAGGTCAAATCGTCCGGCGTGCCCGGGATCCGATCGTCGCCGTCGTCATGGATCGTCACGGGAGCGTAGGCCGAATCCGGGACCCCCGTATTGACCGTGGCCACGAGGTCGCGGGTCTCCTTCATGAAGGCGGCGAGCATGAGGAACCAGCCGTGCCCGAGGTCATTTGTGATGGATGCGGTGAGCTCGTCGGTATACGGCCGGCGGAGGTTCGGATCGATGCCGCCGTAGAGGGGGCCTTCGCGCCTGAGGAGGGTCCCTTCCTCGCCGGGCTGGTACATCAGGTCGTGATTGGCGTCGTTCCAGGAGTAGACTTGCCGGCCGGGCGCGTCGGGATTGCCGTACGCCAGGTAGGCGAGGGGGAGGGCCGCGAAATAGCGGGCCGCGGTGATGCGGAAGGACGATTTGCCCGCGGCGCTCAGAGGGATGCTCAATCCGAAATGCGGGGCCAGGTTGGTCCAGCGCAGGCTCTCCCGGGAGTTCGACGCCCGGCTGATGCCGAGATTGACGCCGAAAAACAGCGACAGCCCCCCGAACCGGAGCGTTTCGCGGCCGTAGACGTTGAGCGTGAATCCGGTCTCGCGGTGCTCCGCGCCCGCGCCGGCGAACACCACTTCCGCCGGTTGGCCGAGGTACGTCAGGAGATAGATGTCGTCCCGGACCTCGGGCCGCGTGGCCGAGGATTCGGAGGAAAAACGGGCGCCGTATTCCAGGAGGTGGTCGGCGCCGAGGATGTTGGTGAAGACGGATTCGCCTTCGAGGAAGCCCGAGAATCTCCGGCGGCTCTCGGTCCCCGCCTGCATCGATCGCTCCGCGGCATCGAGCTGGAAGACGTCGAAGGTCATCGGGCCGTCGGGCCCGACCTGAAACTCGCCGCTCGAATCGTGGCCGGCGTAGCCGAGCCCCGCCCGGAACCGGAACGTTTCCTGAGGGGCGGTCTCCCATGTGGCCTGGAGGACGTTGTAGGCCTCGGTGCCCCGGACCGTGGAGAAGAAGGGAACGAACCGGCCCGCGCCGCGCGTCGGGTCCGTGACATGCTGCCCGGTCCAGAAAAGGCGGAAAGTGGATCCGGGCCGGTCGTACTGGAGGTTGACCAGCCCCGAAAGGAGGGTGGACGTGTCTTCGCGCTCGAAGTCGGCGATGTTCCGATTGACGGACTGCATGGTGGCGGAGGCGAAGAACTTGAGATCCGGCCCGGCCAGAGGGCCGGAAAAATGGAAGTTGGCGTCCGCGAGGCTGTTGAAGGTGTGGCTCTGGGACAGGCCTTCCCTCTGCAGATCGGACGTGATGTTGGACGCGCTCATGCTCTTGTCGATGTAGTAGCCTGAGAAGCCGCCGCGAAAGTCGGCCGTCCCCTCCTTGGGGACGAGGGTGAAGAGGCCGCCCGGATAGAACGCTTCGGCCGGGTGGTCGGCGTTGCTCATCTGGGTGGCCGTCAGGGCGAAGACGTCAGGGAGGAGCAGGGGGAGCCCGGGCGTGTAAGGATCGGAGACGTCCATCCCGCCAAGCAGGTATTGGTTCTGCGTCCACGACGTCGCGCCGCGGGCGCTGAAGAGGGAGGGGCTCGTCTCCCAGAGTCCGCCGACGTCAATCCTGTTGGTCGTGGCGGCGAAATCCTGGTTCTCGATGAGCGACCATACCGAATGGGCGGAAGGCAGGTTGTCGATCTGGGACGAGGAGATCGTCGTCCGGGTCGCGAGCGGCGACTCGTCGACCACGACGGGATCTTCCGAGGGCAGCGGAGGCTTGCCGAGCGGCTGGAGGAGGAACCGGACGAACAGGCGGGAGGCCGGCTCGACCGCCAGGCGCTCGAGCCGCTGGGGCACGAAGCCGACGGCTTCGACGAGGACTGCGTAATCGCCCGCCGGGATCCCGGCCAGGGCGAACGCTCCGTCGGCGTCGGATTCCGCCGCGACCCGGGACCGGCCCTCGAGCGAGACGACCGCCCCCGCCACGGGGGCGCGCCCCGCGGTGAGGACGCGGCCACGCAAGACGGCGGTCACGTCGGCGCGGAGAAGCGGGGCGGCGGCAAGCAGGGCGAACCAGGCCGCCCCGGCGCCAAAGATCTTCAAAAGCTTCAAAATGCGCCCTCGTTCCTTTTCAGCGTTCGGAAATTCGTAGTATTCTCCAACCATTCCCCCGTCAAGTCAAGCGGACGGGGGGGATTTATGATAGAATCGGGCTCCTCGATTTTCTCCCGGAGGCCGAATCATGGTCCTGAAGAAAGACGTCGCCGTCATCGGCGGCGGGCCCGGCGGCTACACGGCCGCCATCCGTTGCGCCCAGCTCAAGAAGTCCGTCGTCCTCTTCGAGGAGGACGCGATCGGCGGCACCTGCATGAACTACGGCTGCATCCCGACGAAGCACCTCCTCCACCGGACCAAGGCCTGGCACGACGTCCGTACCGACCGCTGCCTGTCCGGGCCGCTCGACGCGATCGGCTGCGACTGGGCCAAGGTCCAGGCCGAAAAAGCCAAGGTCGTGGAGCGGCTCGTGCGGGGCACGGAGTTCCTCCTGGAGCGCAACGGGGTCGAGGTCGTCAAGTCGCGGGCCCTTCTCCGCGGCGAACGGACGGTCGTCGTCCGGACGGACGCGGGGGAGACGGTCTTCGAAGCGGGCGCGGTCATCCTGGCGACGGGCAGCAGGCCGGCCGAGCTGCCGTTCCTCAAGGCCGACGGTCGGACCGTGGCCACCAGCCGTGAAGCGCTCGACTGGGAGGTCCTGCCCAAGTCTCTGCTCGTCGTCGGAGCGGGCGCGATCGGCATCGAGATCGCCACGATCGCGGCCCGCATGGGGACGGATGTGACCGTGCTCGAGATCCTGCCGTCCGTCCTCCCCGGTTGCGACCGGGAAATGGGCGCGCGGCTCCAGCGGGTCCTCAAGGCCCAGGGCCTGAAGGTGCTGACCCAGATGCGGATCGAGAGCGCCCGTTTCGAGGAGGGAAAAATCGTCTTGACGGGCACCGACCTCAAAACCGAGGCGCGCTTCGAATTCGCCGCGGAGCGGGCGCTCCTCGCCGCCGGACGGCGGCCGAACTCCGGGACGATCCACGCCGCCGATCCGGTCGTCGCTCTCGACGATCGGGGCTTCGTCGCGGTCAATGAATTCCTCGAGACCAGCGTGCCCGGGATTTATGCGATCGGCGATCTCGTCGGCGGCAAGCTCCTGGCGCACAAGGCCTCGCACGAGGGCCTGGCCGCGGCGGCGGGGATCGCCGGCCGCCCGACGGCGATCGATTACGCCGCGGTGCCGATGGCCGTCTTCACCGAGCCCGAGTTCGCTTCGGTCGGATGGACCGAGGAGGAGGCGCGCCAGCGGACCGATAAAGTCCGGGTCGGGAGCTTCTCCTTCCAGGCGAACGGGAGGGCGCTGACGATGAACAGCCCCGAGGGCCTGGTCAAGATCGTGGCCGACGCCGGGGACCGGATCCTGGGGGCCCATATCCTGGGGCCCTCGGCAAGCGAGCTCATCGCCGAGCTGGCCTTGGCGATGCGCCGGGGGCTGACCGTCGCCGACGTGGCCGACACGGTCCACGTCCATCCGACCCTTTCGGAAGCGGTGATGGAGGCGGCGCTCAAGACGCGGGGGGATGCGATTCACGCCTTGAACAGCTGACGCCAGCCGCTGCTGCGGGCCGCGAAAAGAGGATTGCAAAAAAAGCGGGCTTCATATAATATGAACGACCGCGGAAAAGGCATCTGATGGAGCTAGTATTCGTCGTTCTGATCTTCGGACTCCTGGGCGGCGTCCTCATCTCGGTGAACGCCCTGCTCGGCCCGAGGAAGACGAATCCGGCCAAGGAACTGCCGTTCGAGTGCGGCAGCCCGTACCGCCAGTCCGACATCAAGCCCTTCCCGATCAAATTCGCCGTCGTCGCCTTCGTCTTCCTTCTGTTCGACGTCGAGGTCGTGTTCTTCTTCCCCTGGGCCCTGATCTTCCGCGAGATGAAGGGACCGGCCCTCGTCCTCATGCTGTCCTATGGCGCGGTGCTCGTCGCGGGCTTCGCCTATGCCTGGAAGAAAGGCGCCTTCATCTGGGATTGAGCCCATGGCCGGGAACTTCATCACCACCTCGTTCGAAGCCATGCTCGGCTGGGGCCGGAAATACTCGCTCTTCCATTATCCGTTCATCACGGCCTGCTGCGGCATGGAGTATATGTCCGCGGCCTGCGCCCATTTCGATATCGACCGGTTCGGCGCGGGCTGGACGCGCTTTTCGCCCCGCCAGGCCGATCTCATCCTCGTCGTCGGGACGATCACCCAGAAGGAGGCGCCGATTCTGAAGACCGTCTACGAGCAGATGGCCGAGCCCAAATGGGTCATCGCCGTGGGCGCCTGCGCCGTGAGCGGCGGCATCTACGACAACTACGCCGTCGTCCAGGGGATCGACCAGATCATCCCCGTCGACATCTTCGTCCCCGGCTGCCCGCCGCGGCCGGAGATGCTCCTCGAAGGGCTCCTGACCCTCCAGGACAAGATCCAGAAGGAAGGCCACGATTGGCGATGGAAGAAAAAGACGACCTGAGCGCCCTGCGCGCCGCCTGGCCCGGCGACATCCTTGATGCCGGGACGCCGTTCGGCGACGCGACAATCGTCATCCGCCCCGCGGCGCTCCTCGCGGTCATGGGCGCCCTGCGCGCCGCGCCCTACAGCTACACGATGCTCCTCGACCTCACGGTTGTCGACTACCCCGACCGGCCCGAGCGGTTCGAGCTCGTCTATCATCTCCTTTCGATTCCGCGGAACCGGAGGATCCGGATCAAGCTTTCGGTCCCGGAGAGCGCGTCCGTCGTCGCCTCGCTCACGGGGATCTGGAAAAACGCCGAATGGCTCGAGCGCGAGGCGTTCGACATGTTCGGCGTCCGGTTCGAGGGCCATCCCTACATGAAACGGCTCTTCATGTACGACGGCTTCGAAGGGCACCCGCTCCGCAAGGACTACGGCCTCCGCCACCGCCAGCCGCCCATTCCCCTGAGGAAGCCCTGATGCAGGACCCGAGCCCGCCAACCCGCTTCGCGGCCGCCGCCCGGCCGGAGAGCCTCCTGATCAACATGGGGCCCTCCCATCCGGCCATGCACGGCACGATCCGGATCATGCTCGAGCTCGACGGCGAGCGCATCCTCAACTCCGAGGTCGAGGTCGGCTATCTCCACCGCGGCTTCGAGAAAACGTGCGAAGCCCGGACCTGGTTCAACCTCCTGATCTACACCGACCGGCTGAACTACGTCTCGCCCCTGATCAACAACCTCGGGTACGCCATGACCATGGAAAAGATGCTCGGCCTGGCCGTGCCCGAGCGGGCCCAGGTCATCCGGGCGCTCATGAGCGAGGTCTCGCGCGTCTCGGACCACCTGACCTGCCTCGCGGCCATGGCCATGGAGTGCGGCGCCTTCACCGCCTTCCTCTATACGATGAAGGCCCGTGAATTCCTGTGGGACGTGATCGAGCAGACCTCCGGCGCCCGCATGACGACGTCCTACATCCGCATCGGCGGCGTGCGGGCCGACCTGCATCCCGATTACGCGGCGCACGTCGCGAAGGCGCTCGTCGAGACGCGGAAGGTCCTCAAGGACGTCCACGGCCTGCTGGACAAGAACAAGATCTTCCTCAACCGGACGCGGGACGTGGCCGTGATGTCGCAGGAGGACGCGATCGCCTACGGCTGGACCGGCCCCTGCCTCCGCTCGACCGGCGTCCGCTACGACGTGCGCAAAGCCCAGCCCTATCTCGTCTACGACCGCGTCGCCTTCGACGTGCCGCTCGGCGAGCGGGGCGACAACTTCGACCGCTACATGGTCCGGATGCTGGAGATGGAACAGAGCCTTCGGATCGTCGAGCAGTGCGTGGCCCTTCTCCCCAAGGCCGCGCCCGGCCTGACGGCCGACGGGATGCCGCCGGCCGAGGCCATCACCGAAGCGCGCCGCCAGAAGTCCGGCCGCCCGATCCGGCTGTCGCCCAATCTCGAGGGCTCGGAGAAGGCCGTCTCAAAGGACATCATGGCCGCGGACGGCGGAGCGGTCATTCCACCGAAGGAGGAGACCTACACCTCCATCGAGGGCCTGATCACCCATTTCAAGTTCTTCATGAAAGGCCACGGCATCCGGCCGCCCAAAGGCGAGGTCTATTTCGCCGTCGAGGGCGGCAACGGCGAGCTGGGCTTTTACATCGTCTCGGACGGGACGGACCGGCCCTACCGGCTGCACCTGCGCGGCCCGTGCTTCCACATCGTCTCCGCCCTGGAGTCGCTGATCAAGGGCCGCCTCATCGCCGACGTCATCCCGACGTTCGGCTCGATGAACATGATCGGCGGAGAGCTCGACCGATGATCGCCGCGTTCTCTCCCGAGCTCGTCTCGAAAATCGAGGCCCTGGCCGGCCGCTATCCGGCCAAGGCCGCCGCGCTCCTCCCCGTGCTCCACCTCGTCCAGAGCGAGCGGGGCCATGTGTCCGCCGAGGACGAGCGGGCCGTGGCCGGCCTCCTGGGGATGCCGCCGATCAAGGTCCGCGAAGTCATGACGTTCTACACCATGTTCCGCCGGAGCTCGGTGGGCCGATATCACATCCAGGTCTGCACCAACTTGAGCTGCTCGCTCGCCGGAGGGGAAGCCCTGGCCGCCTACCTCGAAGCCAAGCTCGGAGTCAAGCTCGGCGGGACGACGCCCGACGGCAGATTCACCTTGACCGGCGTCGAGTGCCTCGGGGCGTGCGAGACGGCCCCGTGCCTGATGGTCAATTTCGACTACTACGGGAATCTCGACGCCGCCCGGGTCGACGAGCTCCTGGGGAGCCTGACATGACGAAGGCGCCCCAGGTTCTGACCGAATTCTTCTGGCTGGAACAGCTCCATCGGATCGAGGCCTATGTCGCCCGGGGCGGCTACGCGGCCCTGAAAAAAGCCCTGGCCGAGATGACGGCCGAGCAAGTCCACGACGAGGTCAAAAAGGCCGCGCTCCGGGGCCGGGGAGGGGCCGGATTCCCCGCCGGCGTCAAATGGGGCTTCATCCCCAAGGGAACGGACAAGCCCAAGTATCTGTGCGTCAATGCCGACGAGGGAGAGCCGGGGACGTTCAAGGACAAGTACATCCTGAGCCATGATCCCCATCTTCTGATCGAAGGCATCGTCCTGGCATCGTACGCCGTCGGCATCCATTCCGCCTACGTCTATATCCGGGGCGAATATGAGACGATCGCCCGCCGCCTCGAGCAGGCGATCGACGAGGCCCGGGGGGCGGGCTTCCTCGGCCGGAACATCCTCGGGAGCGGGTTCGATCTCGAGATCGTCGTCCACCGCGGGGCGGGCGCCTACATCTGCGGCGAGGAGACGGCCCTCCTCGAGTCGCTGGAGGGCAAGCGCGGGAATCCCCGGCTCAAACCGCCGTTCCCGGCCGTCGTCGGACTGTTCCAGTGCCCGACCGTCATCAACAACGTCGAGACGCTGGCCAATGTCCCAGGCATCATCCGCAACGGCGCCGGCTGGTTCCTGGAGCTGGGGCTTCCCAAGGACGGAGGGACTCGGATCTTCGGGGTGAGCGGCGCCGTGGCCAAGCCCGGCATCTACGAGCTTCCCTCCGGGACGAGCCTGCGCGAGATCATCTTCACTCATGCGGGCGGGATGAAGGACGGCCGGAAGCTCAAGGCGGTCATCCCTGGCGGGATGTCGTCCCCGATCCTCAAAGCCGACGAAATCGACGTCCGGATGGACGTGGATTCGGTCGCCGCCGCGGGGTCCATGCTCGGCTCGGGGGGGATCATCGTCATCGCCGACGGCACGCCGATCCTCCAGGTCCTCCGCAAGGTCGCCGAGTTCTACGCCCACGAGTCCTGCGGCCAGTGCACGCCTTGCCGGCTCGGCACGTCGTGGATCCGCAAGACGGTCGAGCGCATGGCCGCCGGACGCGGACAGGCCGGCGACGTCGATGCGCTGATCCGCCTGGCCGCCAACATCCAGGGCCGGACGCTGTGCCCGCTGGGCGACGCGGCGGCCATGCCGGTCACGGCCATCGCCCGGAAGTTCCGGGCCGAGCTCGAGGGCGGTCTCGCCACGGCCGGAGCGCGGCCATGATCAAGCTCTTCATCGACGGCGCGGCGGTCGAGGTGCCCGAGGGCACGACCGTCTTCAAGGCCGCCGAGCAGGCCGGGATCGAGCTGCCCCATTTCTGCTTCCATCCGGCGTTCGCCCCGGAGGGCAGTTGCCGCCTCTGCCTCATCCAGATCGAAGGCAGCCCCAAGCTCGAGCTCGGCTGCTCGACCGTCGTCCGCGAGGGGATGAAAGTCGTGACCCAGTCGCCCGCGGTCAGGGAGGCGCGCCGGGGCGTCCTCGAGTTCCTCCTTGCCGAGCATCCGCTGGACTGTCCCATCTGCGACAAGGCCGGCGAGTGCAAGCTCCAGGACTACAGCCGGGACTACGGGCTGACCGAGAGTGCCTTCCGCGAATTCAAAGAGAAGCGCGACAAGAAAGTCGCGATCGGGGAGAAGCTCCTCCTCGACCGGGAGCGTTGCATCCAGTGCACGCGCTGCGTCCGCTTCCTGGCCGCGATCACAAAATCCCACGAGCTGGGCGTCTTCGAGCGCGGCGTCCACGCCGAGATCGGGATCCTGGAGGGAGGTCCGGTCCGGAACGGCTATTCCGGAAACCTTGTCGATCTCTGCCCGGTCGGGGCGATCACGGACACGGACTTCCGTTTCAAGACGCGCCCCTGGTTCCTGTCGCGGGGCGAATCCGTGTGCCCTCACTGCGGCCGCGGTTGCAATATTTACGTGGACTACCAGCCGGGCTTCCCGCGCGTCCCCGGCTCGGCCAAGGTCTTCCGGATCCGGCCTCGGACGAACGAGGCGGTCAACGGCCCCTGGATCTGCGACGCCGGCCGCTACGGCTACGTCCGGGCGCAGAATGAAGGCCGGAGCGACCGGCCCTTCTGGAACAAGGACGGAGCGAAAACCGGGCTCGCCTGGGACACAGCGATGGCCGTCCTGGGCGACAAGCTCCGAGCCCTGGCCGACGCCGGCCGGGCGGACCGGGTCGCCGTGGCCGCGACGTCCTGGCTGACGAACGAAGAGCTGTTTCTGCTGAAGAAGATCTTCCGCGACGATTTCGGCGCCGGACGGATCGTCATGTGCGACCCGCCGCCCGGCGAGTGGGATGATTTCCTGCGTCGCCCGGACCGGACTCCGAACGCCCGCGGCGCCCGCGAGCTCGGATTCGACCCGGCTCCGCCGACGCTCGAGGCGCTGGCCCGCGGGACCGAGGTTCTGATCCTCTTCGGGCCGCACATCGCCGAGCGTTTCGCGGCGGACGAGCTCCGCGCCGCGCTCCGCGGGATCGCGGTCAAGGTCCTCGTGACGCCGCACTTCACGGGCCTCGAGGGCCTCATGGACGGCGTCCTCGCCTCCGCGACTCCCGCCGAAAAGGACGGGTCGTTCACGAACTTCGAGGGCCGGGTCCAGCCGTTCGCCGCGGCCGCCCGACCGTGTCCGGACGTCCGGTCCGAGCTCGCGATCCTCGCCGCGCTCGCCGGTTCTCTCGGCCTGCGGCCGGACTATTACGGCCGCCTGACGACCGCGGCGGCCGTCCGGCGCGAGCTCGCCAAGGACATCCCGTTTTTCGGGGGGGCGGCATGACCGATATCTGGATCGTCCTGATCAAGATCGTGCTGGCCCTCGTCTGGTTCTTCGTCCTGACGCTCTACCTGACCTGGGCGGAGCGCAAGGAGAGTGCGGTCATCCAAGACCGCGTCGGGGCGAACCGGGCCAGGATCCTGGGCATGACGGTCATCGGGCTCTTCCAGCCGATCGCCGACGCGATCAAGATGTTCTTCAAGGAGGACTTCGTCCCGCCCTTCTCCCGCAAGGCCCTCCACACGATCGCCCCGTTCGTCTCATTCTTCTTCGTGGCCATCACGATCTCGGCCGTGCCCTTCGGCGACGACATACGGATCGGGGGCAAGGCGATCAGCCTCCAGGTCTTCGACGCCAGCGTCGGCCTGCTCTTCGTCCTGGCCATGCTCTCGCTGGCCATCTATGGCATCCTGATCAGCGGCTGGGCTTCGAACAACCGCTTCGCCCTCCTCGGCGGGATGCGGGGCGCCGCCCAGCTCATCTCCTACGAGGTCGCGCTCGGCCTGTCGCTCGTCGGCTTGATCATGGTCTTCCCCTCGCTGCGGCTGAGCGAGCTCGTCCGGGCGCAGGGCGCCCTCCTGTTCGGGTTCCTCCCCAAGTGGGGCGTCTTCCTCCAACCGCTCGGCTTCCTCGTGTTCTTCTTTGCGGCGTTGGCCGAGACCAAGCGCGTCCCGTTCGACATGCCCGAGGGCGAGTCCGAAATCATCGGCTTCTTCACCGAGTACGGCGGGCTCAAATGGGGCCTGTTCATGTTCACCGATTTCATGGAGATCCTCATCGTTTCGGCCCTCCTGACGACGCTCTTTTTCGGGGGCTGGCAGGTGCCGTGGATGGGGGCGAGCGGATTCGCCTTCCCCTGGGGCGGCACTTGGCATCTCGCCCCCTGGCTCGTGACCGTGTTCCAGGTCGCGGCGTTCAACCTCAAGATCTTCTTTTTCTGCTGGCTGCAGATCCTCATCCGGTGGACGTATCCCCGGTTCCGCTACGACCAGGTCATGGATCTGGGCTGGAAGCTGCTTGTTC
>Ga0182019_10001074_pt1 | contig 13706 bp, 11 predicted proteins | sample 812E2MmetaG_FD_120483 | JGI IMG/M metagenome (GOLD analysis project Ga0182019, IMG submission 120483) | Permafrost microbial communities from Stordalen Mire, Sweden - 812E2M metaG | ecosystem: Environmental > Terrestrial > Soil > Wetlands > Permafrost | place: Sweden: Stordalen | collected...
CCCGTTGAAATGAAAAACAATCTTGCCGAAATAACCCACCGAGCCCAAGCAGCGGGGGCAAAAGTGTTGCTGCTGGGCATGAAAATCCCGCCCAATTACGGCAAGCGCTACGTTGATATGTTCTACAACATTTATCCGCAATTGTCTAAAGAACTGAATATCCCGTTAATCCCTTTTTTGCTGGAAGATGTCGCATTGGATAAAAACCTGATGCAAGCCGACGGACTACACCCCAATGCCAAAGCCCAACCCATCCTTGCAGACAAAATCGAACCTTATCTTTTTCCCTTACTTAAATAAACGAGCGTTACTGATGACCGAATTAACTTTAAAACAAGCCAATCTTATTATAAATACCGCCACCCATGTTGCACGGGAATTAAATCTGGCGCCTTTGACCGTCGTAGTGCTGGATGCCGCAGGCCATATCAAAGCCCTGCAACGGGAAGACGGTGCCAGCCAGATCCGCCAGCAAATCGCCACTGCAAAAGCCTGGGGCGCGGTCAACATGGGCGTTTCGTCGCGCAGTCTGGCCGCAGTAGCCGCACAGCGCCCGGATTTTATGAATGCCCTGATCGACGTGGCTGACGGCAAGATCATGCCGGTACCCGGCGGCGTCCTGATTCGTGACGCCGACAACAATCTCATCGGCGCTGTCGGTATCAGCGGCGATGTCTCCGATCAAGATGAACGCTGCGCCATTGCCGGGATAGAGGCTGTGGGCTTTTTTGCGGGGATTTAAATCCATTGCCAGCGCGAGTTAGATAAATCATTCACCACGAAGACACGAAGAACACGAAGTTTTTACCTCGGATTTTCTTCGTATCTTCCTGATTTTACGACTTAAGCTGGCATTTACGAGAAAGAAGAACGTTGCTCCTATATGGTTTTCCCATCAAATCTGTCCGGCAACCACCCCCGGTTGATGCAGTCGCGAAAACTCCAATCCGGCATGGTTTCAGTTTTGTAGCTCCAAAAAAACCAACCGGGATATTTTTCAAAGGTAAGAAGTTGGGCTGCGGCGTAGGCTCGGTAGGCAACAGTGTGTTGAAACGCATCCATTTCTTGCGGCGCGTGGTTGAATAGCCCTTTAGCCCACAGCGATTCGACCCTAAAATCCATCCCCAAACTCCATTCACCTACATAAGTTGAATGACCAAGATCACGGATGATGTCGTCTGCTTCAGTCTTCCAATCGACGACTGCACCGCGTATGTGACCATAAATATCGGCGTCTATCTCGGCGCGCCCAAAACACTGGTAACGATGTATATCCAACACTACATTGCTAAACTCCGGCTTCGTTAAAAAGCCGGTATATTCCCGGAATGACCGGAAGCCGTCATGGAAAACAACAGCGACATCCTGTGCCTGACAATATTGCCGGATTCGGCGATAGCCGTCTGTGGTATATTGTTTCAACAAGGCCGTGTCGATAGTCTGGTGGGGCTCATTCAATACTTCAATGGCATGCAAGGCAGGCCGGTTGTGGTAGCGCCGGGCCAGACGCTCCAGTATCAGCAATGAGTAATCGATATATTCCGGTTGAGTGTGCCATTCGCAAACATCCTGTATGCCCCCGTTGTCGAAGCCGTTCTGGCAACCGGGTGCAGCATGTAAATCCAGCACGATTTCTAAACCAAATTCCTCGGCCCAGTCGAATGCGTGATCGAGAATGTCTATTCCCCCGTCAACGAAGGGATATGCAGATTCGCCATAAGTTTGATGATAGGGATAATCCGGCCCGAAGATCCAGTGACCAAGTGGAATTCGAACGGCATTGATACCCGTTTGAGCCAGCCAGGCAAAGTCTTCGCGGGTAATGAAGGTGTTCCAATGCTTAGTCAGCGCTTGCGCCGCTTTTTCGCCCAGTTCAACGCAGTAGGACGTTTCATCTCTCGCTTGCAGGCCCTCAAACAAACTAGGCGTCATCCATTTCTCAAGCACCAGCCATCCGCCCAAATTAACGCCGCGCAGTTTCTTATCGGCCTTTTCGCCAATCGTTTGATTCATCGTTGTTTTCCGGCTGTCAACACCTGAAGGGTCACACTATAATCTGCCGGTGATGAAACGCCGCCGCCGAGGGTTGATTGGTAATCATCAGCATGGCGGCTTCAGGTAACAGTTGGCAGATCAAACGTAACATCAATTCTTCGCCATCGGGAGCTAACGAGTCGAAGGCCTCTTGCAAAAGTATCCATTTAGGCCTGTACAACAACAACCGTACCAATCCCAAGCGCTGCTGCTGCTCGCGGGTCAGCACTTTTTCCCAGGTATCGGTCTGCTCAAGTTGCTCCAATAATTCCTCAAGCCCAGCCAGATTGAGCAACTCTTCAATAGCAGCGGAGCTAAATGACTCAGCCGGAGACGGATAGCAAATGGCGGCATGTAGCGTCCCGTCCGGCAAGTACGGGCGCGGCGGCATAAAGAACATGGGGTCGCCATCCGGCAACTCGATACGCCCGCGTCCCCAGGGCCAAAGGCCGGCAATCGCCTTGAAGAGCTTGGCGCCTGTAGACGCATCACCGGTAATAAGGACGCGTTCGCCCAAGCCGATTTCGGCATTAAGACCGCAGATAATTACCTCGTTATCGAGTTTTGAGATACACAAATCATGAAAGCGCAAGATAGACTGATCCGGCCTTTCTATCAGAATGCGCTGGGGGTCTGGGCGAGCGATCTCCTGCTCCAAATCATCCAAAGCCTGGACTAATCCCAACACGCGTTCTACCGATGCCCGCCACTGCGCAATGGCCGCCATATTATTGACCGGCCAGGACAACGCGGAGGACATCTGTTGAAATACCAGCACTGATTGCATCAACGCGCCGAGAGTTATGCTACCCAGCACATAACGCGGCGCGGCGACCAGAATGGGGAATGCCATAGACAACACGGAATAACCTGAATTGAACAAAAGAATGTTTGCAAAGGCATGAGTTTGCCGACCATAAACCTCGGTAATCGCTTGAAACAGCCCCAAAAACCGGGCTTGCTCATTGGCCTCCCCACGAATCAGGGCAATGGCCTGGGAATTTTCCCGCGCCTTTACCAACCCAAACCGGAAATTAGCTTCAACTGTTTGCATGGCGTTCGTGGTCAATGTTAACGGCTTACCCGCCAACCAACCCAAAAATGAACCTGCGGCGGTATAGATAATCGCTATCCAGACTAAATAACCGTGAATAGGCAGCTCTATCAATCCCAAATCCAGTGTAACAGCGCCCGAAAGCGTCCAAAGGATAGTTGTAAAACTGATGACTAACAACACGCTAAAAAATAACGAGTGGCAAAGATTAATGGCTTCATCAATTGCGATGCGTATATCTTCAGCTATGCGACCATCGGGATTATCATGCTCCACCGTCTGTATGTGCGTGACCTGATAATGACGGCCTTTGTCCATCCATCGACCGATAACGCGTTCCGTCAACCAGGAACGCCAACCGATTTGCAGGTTTCGCTTAACGGTTAAATGCATGAAAGTAACCGCCATGCTGGCTGCAAAAATCAACACCAGCACGCCAATCTGTTTCAATAGTCCAGACATGGAGTGCTGTTCCAGCGCATTAAACAGCGCGGCGCTCCATTCCGTGATGACGACTGCAAGCGCTACTTGCAGCACCGTTAGGATGATTAAAACCAGCGTCTGTTGCCGGATAACAGCCTTGTTTTCGGAATGCCAAAAAGGGCCGGATAACCGTAAGAATTGAATGAAAAACCCGCTTTGACCTTGCATAGGTGATGCTCCGCGTTAAGGTAAGATAAAACAGCAGATACAGCGTAACTTTAATAACTCACCTGTATCTTGTTCTTTTTTTGTCGGCATTATCCGCTGATATTATCACCAGTTGTACCTTAGCAGTAGCGTGTTATTAATTTACGAATTGAAAGTTGTCAATGGGACGTAATGAAGAATGAATCGCCGACATAAAATAGTTCTAATAGGCTATCATATCTCCCTTTAATTCTTTTGAGTGTCTACCGTTTTAATATGAAAGTTACTAAACTGATTCTGTTTGTTTTACTGGTTATCGCGGTCAACGGCTTGTTAATGTGGTTAAGCAATCGGCCGCAGGATGTAGGCCCCGATGTTCCCGATGGCAAAATCAGCAGTTTTTCATTTGCGCCTTTCCGTGAAGGTCAAAGTCCGCTGACGAAAGTGTATCCAACCGCCAAAGAACTGGATACGGATTTACGCATGCTGGCCGGTGAAACCCATACCATACGCACGTATGCCAGTCTTGACGGAATGGAGGGCGTACCCGCCATTGCCCGTAAATACGGCGTCGAGATAATACAAGGGGCCTGGATAGGCGGTAAGGACAAGGGTAATCAGGCTGAAATCGCCCAACTCATTAAAGCGGCGAACGAATACCCCGATGTCATCAAACGCGTTATCGTCGGCAATGAAGTTCTGCTTCGAGGCGAATTGAAACCGGAGCAACTGCTGCAATACATCCGCCAGGTCAAGCAGGCTGTCAAGCAGCCGGTCTCTTATGCCGATGTATGGTCTTTCTATATACGCTATCCCGAAATCGCCAAAGAAGTCGATTTTTTCACCGTACATATTTTGCCGTATTGGGAAGACGAACCGTTGACCATTGAAGAAACCGCCGCGCATATCGAAAAAAACTACCAAAAAATCCGCGAGGCTTATCCCGGAAAGCCCATTCTGATTGGTGAATCGGGCTGGCCCAGCGCCGGACGGCAACGCGGCTGGGCGATACCCAGCGTCGTCAACGAAGCTAAATTCATCCACTCGCTGGTGCAATTGGCCAATAAAAACGGCTTCGACTACAACATCGTCGAAGCCTTTAACCAGCCCTGGAAAAGCCAGCTGGAAGGCGTAGTCGGCGCCAATTGGGGGCTTTACTCGGCAGACCGCGAGCGGGTATTCCCGCTGACCGGCAAAGTGACGGAAAATCCACAGTGGCCCAAGCGCCTGCTTTATGCCGGGCTGCTTACGCTGCTTGCGGTCGGCTTGCAGGCGAAAACATTGCTGTCGCTTACGCCGCTTCGGCTTTTGGCATGGCTCGGCTTTACCCAATTGTTAAGCGCACTGCTGGTTACCCAGATAGGCGATCATTGGTATACCAGCTACAGCCTGATCGAGCGCCTGCATGCCTTGCTTATCGGGGGATTGAGCTTATTGCTGGGGGTATTGATACTCCGGCATACGCTGGCTATGTTACGGAATAAAATAAGTGTGCATACGGGGATCTGGATACACTACCTCGTGCTGGCTTTCGTGGCGATTGCACTCTATAAATCGCAGGGACTGGCGTTGAATGGACGATATCTCAGCATTCCCTATCCCGTAACCTACATACCGGTTGCAGGTCTTATAGGTTTTAAACTGATTCGTTATTTCATAAAAAACAAAAACCTTGCCCTTGTACCTGAAATTAATGACTTATTCGGAACACAATCCATTCCAACGCTATGGCTTAAGTCAGCCAGTCTGGCATTAGCCATTATGGGACTCATTGCTATCGCCATCGAAACAGCCTTAATCATGCACGGCTCAAACTATGAAGAAGCCTATCCTTTTCTTACAGATAGAATTTATCAGGCATTTATGGTCACCACCCACTTCAGTCAATTATTGGGCTGGGCTATATTAATCACGGCGGCTGTTATCCTGCTACCGCTAAGGGCTTGCGCATACGCACTGATTTTTATGGTGTTGGCAATTATCACAGGCGAAACTTGCGCATTTATCACAGGGCATGATTTTATCGAAAGCTATCCCGCTATAGGCCCAAGAATCTGGATGGCGTTCGTGTACACGATCAGCAACCGCCAATTGCTGCTTTGGTTCGCTAGTTTGCTGACGCTGGCGTTGCCGTTGTGGCTCTATAAAGAAGAAATTAGAGGAGAATAATATCCCCCTCATCCCAACCCCTTCGACACCGCTCAGGACAGGCTTTCTCGCTCAAGGGAGAGCAAAGCGAGGGTGTAGGGGCTGGTACTTGTGTAGATACCTATGCCGCTGGAGAGGGAGTATTCTCCGCTAGCTTAATGGCCTTAACTCAATGCCTGCATAGGCTCGATACACGCCAAACCAAACGCCGCCGCCACAGCCGGATAAGTCACCGCGCCACGATAGGTATTGAGACCATATTGCAAGGCCTGGCTTTTACGCACGGCGTCCAGGCCTTCATTAGCCAGATGCAGCGTGTAGACAGCCGTTTGATTGTTAAGGGCGAAAGTGCTGGTGCGCGGCACAGCGCCCGGCATATTGGCGACGCAGTAATGCACCACGCCATCAATTTCATAGGTGGGGTGGCTGTGGGTGGTCGCCTTTGTTGTCTCTACGCAGCCGCCTTGATCGACGGCCACATCAACGATGACCGAACCTTTACGCATAGTCGGCAACATGTTCCGGGTAATCAACCACGGTGCCCGTCCGCCGGGAATTAACACCGCGCCGATCACCAGATCGGCTTCGTAGATCACATCTTCGATATTATATTCATCGCTGATACGCGTTTGTAATTGCCCGCGATAAATGTCATCCAGATATTTCAAGCGGTCATGGCTAATATCCAGTACCGTCACTTGCGCACCCAAGCCGACAGCGACCCGAGCCGCATTGGTGCCGACGATTCCGGCGCCCAAAATGACGACATTGGCGGGAGCGACACCCGGAACGCCGCCCATTAATACCCCCCGACCGCCATGCGATTTTTGTAAATAGGTAGCGCCGACCTGCGTCGCCATGCGCCCAGCGACCTCGCTCATCGGCGTCAATAGCGGCAGCTGTCCGGTAACTGTTTGTACAGTCTCATAAGCGATCCCCGTCGTGCCGCTGGCCAGCAACGCATCGGTCAGGGGCTTATCCGAAGCCAGATGCAGATAAGTAAAAAGTATCAAATCCCGGCGTAAATACTGATATTCCGACGCAATCGGCTCTTTGACTTTAACCACCATTTGCGCCGCCCACGCATCGGCTGCGCCGGGAACAATTTCAGCGCCGGCAGACAGATATTCCTCATCTGCAAGCGAACTACCGACACCGGCGCCACTCTGCACCAGCACCCGATGGCCGCGTCGCGTCAAGGCCTTGACCGCGCCGGGCGTCATCCCGACGCGGTTCTCGTTATCTTTAATTTCCTTGGGTAGTCCGATTAGCATAGTATGGCTCCAGATGGTCGATTTGCATTGTTCTGATAGGATGTTGACATCTTATCATAACTGCTTAATGCGCTTGATCCACACAATACGACATTATTAGATAAGGCCATCTAATAAGCAGATAAGCTTATGTTTTTCTTGTGCTGAACGCGCCGCGCCATGAACAGACCGGCAAACCCGACGCCAAACAACGCGACACCGGCGGGTTCCGGTATTAAGGTATAACCGATGACATCCAGTGCCGTCACTTCGGCGGAACTGACCGTCAAACCCGAAGAGCCTGAGCCATTGGTAAAGGCATCCTGCACTTGACTCGGCGTATGGGTAACCCAGTCGCCGTAGTCGCCACCGTTGTTGCAGTTGTTGAATGAATTCAGGTTGGTGACGCCCCCGTTAATAGAAAAATAGGCCGCCGTATTACAAGCAAGATTGTAGCTTAGAACGCCGGTAGATGAATAACGGAACAAATCTTCCGCAGATTTATACGTTTGGGTCTGGTTACCCGCCAACAATGATGAACCGAGTCCCAGCACTTCGTCGATTTCGTGTTCGACCGTGTCGAGTAAACTGTAAGCGCCGCCACCGGTGGTGGTGAGGCCGACATTCAGGCCTACGCAACCGTCAAGATTGGAGCCCGCACAAAAACCCCCGCTATTGGTCGAGGTAAACGTCATGCCCGGCGCATTGAAGCCGACCGCCCTGGCGTCGGCCGACTTGAGAGTGATGTCTCCGCCCGGAACGCTAGCAGGGAGATTTGCCAGCGCCGTAAAATCGTTGGCTGAACTGGCATTGACCGTCAGCAGAGACCGGTAACTGGCATAAGTTTCATCATAAATAACCGACTCGCTCGCGCCCAACCCGCTCGTCATATTGTGAAAGTCGATACTGACCGTGATATTATTCGAAAAAATGTTTTCGTAAAATGAGATAGCCGTGTTGATCACAGCCTCGGCCGCCGCGCTAAGGCCGGTCTCGAAGGTCGGATTAATCACCAACGCCTGGGCGGGCACGGGGATGACGATAGCCGTAACGGCCACGGTCAATAACGGCAATAAGCGTCGGCGAATGCTTCCGCCATTGCCGGAAGCAGGGCGCAGAGTTGGGCTGGCGTTCATATTCTCATACTCCAGGTTTGTAAGGTTTGGCGGCATAGATTATCACACCATTATAAAAATCCAGCTTAAACCACTATTGAAACAACACCGCCACACTAATGACAGCGGCGCTGATTATCATAGCCCATACCGTAGTCCGGTGGTTTTTATCCATTTGCCTGCGCAACAGCGCCAACTCCCGTTGCTGCGCTTCCGCGTTTTGCTGGGCGTGGGCCGCATTGTCCAAGGCTTTGTACAGCAACGACGGGATCTGCGGAAATTGTTCGGCAAATTCGGGGAACTGTTTGATGATTTTTTCGATTTTGGCTTTAGGGCCTAAGCGTTCATGGAACCATTCTTCGAGAAAAGGTTTGGCGGTTTGCCATAAATCCAACTCTGGATAAAGCTGCCTACCCAAGCCTTCAATATTCAGCAGCGTTTTTTGCAGCAACACCAGTTGCGGCTGGACGTGCATATCAAAACGCCGCGCCGTCTGGAACAAGCGCAATAATAATTGGCCAAAGGAAATATCTTTCAGCGGTTTTTCAAAAATGGGTTCGCAAACACTGCGTATGGCGGATTCAAATTCTTCTATGCGGGTAGTGCTGGAGACCCAGCCGGATTCTACATGCATTTCCGCTACTTTCCGGTAATCGCGGTTAAAAAAAGCCAGGAAGTTTTCCGCCAGATAGCGTTGGTCGGACAGTGATAAAGACCCGACGATGCCGAAATCGACGGCGATGTATTTATCCGGTAGATCGACAAAAATATTGCCGGGGTGCATGTCGGCATGAAAGAAGTTATCTCTAAAAACTTGAGTAAAAAAGATTTCCACGCCGCGTTCGGCCAATAATTTAAAATCCGCGCCGCCCGCTTTAAGCTGCTCAATTTCGCCGACAGGTATGCCGTAAATCCGTTCCATCACCATGACTTTCTGACGCGTCAACGGCCAGTGGACTTCGGGGATGTAGATCAATTTTGAATTTTCAAAATTGCGGCGTAATTTGGCGGCATTGGCTGCTTCCCGAACCAGATCTAGCTCGTCCAGCGTGGTTTTTTCAAATTCGACCACCACGTCCATAACCCGCAAACGCCTGGCATCAGCCCAGAACCGTTCAGCAAAACGCGCCACTTCATAAAGCAGTCCTATATCGGAGCGAATCCGGGCTTCAATGTCCGGGCGCAATACCTTAACAATAACGTTCTCGCCGCTATGCAACACCGCCGTATGAACCTGCGCTACAGAAGCCGAGGCCAAAGGATTAGGATCAAACTCGGCAAAAGCCTCGGCAATCGACATGCCTAGTTCTTTTTCAATAATGCCGCGAGCAACCTCATTAGCAAAAGGCGGAACCCGGTCTTGCAGCTTGACCAACTCATCGGCAATGTCGTCGGGCAACAGGTCTTTGCGGGTGGATAAGGCTTGGCCGAATTTGACATAAATAGGCCCCAGATCTTCCAGTGCCCGTCTGATCCTGACACCGCGCGGCTCGGTTTTGGCTTTAAGCCAATAGCTGGGCGTGACAAACGCCAGATACCGAACCGGGCGGAATAAATGGGTTTTTAATACAACTTCGTCCAGGCCATGTAGCACCAGCACCCAGTTGATATGGATCAGGCGTAATAATGTGTTAGGTCGGATCACGAGTTACCTTTAAATTAATTTAACAGCGTATTTTCCAGGCGTTCAACCCGACTTTGCAGGCGATCAAAATCGGTGCGTAATTCATCGACCTGAGCGTAAAAAATATCGACCTCAGGCCCCGCCGGTAAATCGCGGGTTTCCTCCTGCAAAAATTCCGAAGCGTTCAGCTTAAAGGTTTCAACCGACTCCTTACTCCAGTCCTGACCGGCCCGGAAAAACCGGCTGATATTATGCGCGACCGTGTCGCCGGTATATTGCGCCAGTTGCCGTTCCAGATTGATGTCCAGCTTGGCGAACAGTTCCTGAAATTTTCGGCCCGTGTTCATGTCCCCTACAATGGTCACCTCGCCGGAAAAAACGGCGCGCATAGGTTTTGAACTCAGCCCCATCAGTCCTAATGCAAAAACCGATCCCGTCAATTGCGTGTCGGGCGGCTCCGGACTGTAATCCAGCAGTTGTATCGCATCGGAACTGGGACACAGGTACAGAGTTTCATTAAACGGCGTAATCGTCACGGCGATGACTTTGCCCGCCAAAGGCGCTAAAAATTCGCCGCTGTTCTGATCCAAACTAAGGTATTTGTTGAGCGCCGCTTCCATCGCGCTCATCAGCAAGGGCTTTATAACCATGCTAGATTTTATAACCTCTATGAACGGCAACGATTCCTTGCGTCATATTGAAGTATTCGCAGCGTTCCAGACCTGCGTTTTCCATCATTTTTTTAAGCTCGTCCTGCTTGGGGTGCATACGTATGGATTCGGCCAGATAGCGATAACTCTCTTCATCTTTGGCGACCAGCTTGCCGATCTTGGGCAGCAGCTTGAAGGAATAAAAATCGTACACTTTTTCGGTGACTTTATCGACGGGATGCGAAAACTCCAGCACGATAACGCGACCACCCGGCTTTAGCACCCGGTGCATGGAGCGCAACGCGGCGTCTTTATCGGTGACGTTACGCAAACCGAAAGCGATGCAGACACAATCGAAAGTATTGTCCTCAAAAGGCAGGCATTCGGCATTAACCTGCGCATAGCGGATATTGCCGACCAAGCCTTTGTCTATCAGGCGATTGCGGCCGGTGCGCAACATTTCGGAATTAATATCGGCCAGAACAACCTGACCTTCCTTGCCGACGCGTTGCTCGAACAGCACCGTCAAATCGCCGGTGCCGCCCGCCAGATCAAGCACCTGTTCGCCTTTACGCACATTGCTCAATTGCACGGCGACGCGCTTCCATATCCGGTGTATGCCCAGTGACATCAAGTCGTTCATGATGTCGTATTGTCCCGCAACCGAATCGAATACGCCGCGTACCAGATTAACCTTGTCTTCGGTAGCGACTTGTTTGAAACCAAAATGGGTGGTGTTTTTGTTAGTCATGTTCTTGCCTAGTTTTTTAGTGGTTCTTTGCGTTTGAGTCCGGCAGCTTTCAGCTCGTCCAGGTAATTAGCCCATAACTGCTGATATTCGGCACCCAACTTATACAGCAAATCCCAAGTATAAATGCCGCTATTATGCCCGTCGCTAAAGACCAGCGTGATCGCATAATTGCCTGTCGGTTTAATTTCTTTAATGCCGACGGCTTCTTTATCCACCTGGAGAATTTCCTGTCCGGGCCCATGCCCTACCGCTTCCGCCGAAGGCGTATAGACGCGCAGGTATTCACTCGGCAGTTTAAACACGCTGCCGTCAGCAAAACTGATTTCCAGAACATTGGAAACCTGATGCAGTTTGATTTCGGTGGGCCAGGTATTGCAGGGGATTACAGTTAAGCGCATTTTCAATTTGAAATTAAGTGACTCAGATTAAGTAAATTTCTATAGTTCCCACGCTCCGGCGTGGGAATTCATCCTGCAACGCTCCAGCGTTGCGTGACGCCAGAGCGTCACCGGCGGCATTCCCACGCCGGAGCATGGGAACGATGCAACTACAAAATATACCGACTCAAATCCTCGTCTTGAACCAGCTCGCCCAAGTGTTGATCGACATAGGCGGCGTCAATGACGATAGTTTTTTCTATCAAGTCCGGCGCGTTGTAGGAAATTTCTTCTAATAAGCGCTCCAGCATCGTGTGCAAACGTCTGGCGCCTATATTTTCGGTGTTTTCATTGACTTGCCATCCCAGTTCGGCAATGCGCAAAATACCGGCGTCGGTAAAGGTCAATGACACGCCTTCGGTGGCCAGTAAAGCCTGATACTGTTCGGTTAATGACGCATTCGGCTCGGTCAGAATACGGACAAAATCATCCGCTGACAGCGCGCTCAGCTCAACGCGGATAGGAAAACGGCCTTGCAGTTCGGGTATCAAGTCGGAAGGTTTGGCGACATGAAACGCGCCCGAAGCGATAAATAAAATATGATCGGTTTTAATCGCGCCGTATTTGGTGCTGACCGTGCTGCCTTCAACCAAAGGCAATAAATCGCGCTGCACCCCTTCGCGCGAGACTTCGCCGCCACCGCCGCCTAATTCCGAGCGCTTGCAGATTTTGTCGATTTCATCCAGGAATACGATGCCGTTTTGTTCCACAGCATCCACCGCTCGCAAGCGGATATCATCTTCATTGACCAGCTTGGCCGCTTCTTCTTCCTGTAACGACTGCAAGGCTTTTTTAATGGTCATTTTGCGCGACCTTGTTTTTCCCGAACCCATGCTTTGGAACATGCCCTGCAATTGACTGGTCATTTCTTCCATGCCGGGAGGCGCCATGATTTCCACGCCCATGGGCGCCACATGCACATCGATTTCTATTTCCTTGTCATCCAGAGTGCCTTCACGCAATTTCTTACGCATTTTTTGACGGGTCGAGGATTCGCTATCGGACAGCATGCCGCCGTCGGCACTGGGCAGCAGTATATCAAGAACCTTGTCTTCAGCGGCGTCAAAGGCTTTATTTTGCACCTTGTCCATTTCCGCCAGACGCGTCATTTTGACGGCGGTATCGACCAAATCACGAATAATGGATTCGACATCCCGACCGACATAACCGACTTCGGTAAACTTGGTGGCCTCTATCTTGATAAACGGCGCATTTGCCAAACGCGCCAAGCGGCGGGCGATTTCCGTTTTACCGACGCCGGTGGGGCCTATCATTAAAATATTCTTAGGGGTGATTTCATCGCGTAAGGCAACATCCACCTGCTGACGCCTCCAACGGTTCCTCAGTGCGATAGCGACAGAGCGTTTAGCACTGGCCTGGCCGACGATGTGCTTATCCAGCTCGCTTACAATTTCTTTAGGGGTCATCTGTGTCATGCGTTTACTCGTTGGGTTCTGCGTCTAATTCTTCTATACGCAGATTGTGATTGGTATAAATGCAAATATCGGCAGCGATATTTAAAGACCTTTCGACAATTTCGCGCGCGCTTAAATTGGTGTTCTCCAGCAAGGCGCGCGCCGCCGCCTGAGCAAAAGCCCCGCCTGAACCTATCGCCATCAAGTCGAATTCCGGCTCGATCACATCGCCGGTGCCGGAAATAATTAACGAGGTTTTAGAATCGGCAATGGTCAGCAATGCTTCCAGCTTGCGTAAGGCGCGATCGGTGCGCCAGTCTTTAGCCATTTCGACGGCGGCGCGGGTCAGGTTGCCGCGATGTTTTTCCAGCTTGCCCTCAAAGTGCTCAAATAATGTGAATGCGTCCGCAGTCGCCCCGGCAAATCCGGCAATCACTTTATCATGATAAAGACGGCGAACCTTGCGGGCATTGCCTTTCATAACGGTATTGCCCAACGTGACCTGACCATCGCCGCCGATCACAACTTTGTCGCCTCGGCGTACAGAAAGTATGGTTGTTCCTCTAAACACTTTAACATCCCAAAAATTACAAAA
>Ga0182019_10001075_pt1 | contig 13705 bp, 14 predicted proteins | sample 812E2MmetaG_FD_120483 | JGI IMG/M metagenome (GOLD analysis project Ga0182019, IMG submission 120483) | Permafrost microbial communities from Stordalen Mire, Sweden - 812E2M metaG | ecosystem: Environmental > Terrestrial > Soil > Wetlands > Permafrost | place: Sweden: Stordalen | collected...
AACGCGATATGCAGGGCACTTCCCGGTTCAAACACATTCACCAGCAACATGCCCAGCAACAGGCTGAATAATGACGCCGAGAAGAACCATAGCAGCGCCTTGACGCCGATGCGGCCTACGGTTTGTATATCGCCCATTTTGGCCATGCCGACCACCAGCGTGGAAAACACCAGCGGCGCGATAATCATCTTGACCAGTCTAAGAAAAATATCGGTCAATATCGAAAAAACCTCAACGATTTGATTCAGCGCAGGGTTGGACGTCCCGGCGCTGCCCAGTGTCAGATTGAGCAATTCGCCGACCGCTATGCCGAGCATCAGCGCTATTGCGACATAAAGCGTTTGGCGGTTGGGTTGCGGGTTCTGAGGGTGGGTTGTCATATAAACTCCTACAAAGTGTGTGATAGTGCCGGTATCGAAGCGCAAGGCTACAGTGTGCTATAAATGCGCGATTTATCCTATAGCTCCAGGGTCAATGGCCGGGTTTTTGCCTGGAAATGCCGGTTTTTCGGGGTGAATCACAATAGCGGGACTTAATCTGTTAACCGTGTAGCTCATGACTGAAAGCCCTCGTCGTGTTACCATTTGCTCTTTTGCTTTAATAACCATGCCTGAAAATTATTCCATCGAACGTGATTATTCACTGGATGCCCTAAAGGTTCCGCCTAACTCCATACAGGCCGAGCAATCGGTGTTGGGCGGATTAATGCTGGATAATCAAACCTGGGATTCCATCGCTGACAAGGTGGTTGAAACGGACTTTTACCGCCGCAGCCACCAGCTGATTTTCAGGAAGATAGAAGAACTCGCGGAAAAACAAATACCTTTCGATGTGATCACCTTGTCGGATGCGTTAAAAGCCATCGGAGAATTGGATAATGTTGGCGGCATGTCTTATTTAATCATGCTGGCAAAAGATACGCCCAGCGCCGCCAATATCGTCGCTTACGCCAATATAGTCAGGGATCGTTCGGTATTGCGGCAACTGATCCATATCGGCACCGAAATCTCGGATTCCGCTTTCAAGACCGAGGGCCGCGATACCGCTGAATTACTGGAGAATGCCGAACGCCAGGTTTTTCAAATAGCGGAACAACGGCAACGGGGGCAGGGCGGCGGTTTTATACCCATTAAATCGTTGCTGGCTAAAGCCGTCGATAAAATCGAAACGCTGTTCGAACAGGAAGGCGCTATCACCGGTGCTGGCACCGGATTTACCGATCTTGATGAATTAACCTCCGGTTTGCAGCCCGCCGATTTGATTATTGTGGCGGGCAGGCCGTCGATGGGAAAAACGACTATAGCCATGAACATGGCCGAAAATATTGCCCTGCATAGCGATAAACCAGTTGCGGTATTCAGTATGGAAATGCCCGGCGATTCGCTCGCCATGCGCATGATGTCGTCATTAGGCCGTATCGATCAGCATAAAGTCAGAACCGGCAAACTGGACGACGATGATTGGCCGCGCCTGACTTCGGCTATTAGTTTACTGTCCGGCACACAATTATTTATAGACGATTCGCCCGCCTTAACGCCGACCGAAGTGCGCGCCAGGGCCAGACGCTTGGCACGCGAGTATGGCCAGTTGGGGCTGATCGTTGTCGATTATCTACAACTGATGCAGTCGCCCTCCAGCGGCGAAAACCGAGTGCAGCAAATTTCCGACATATCCAGGGGCTTAAAAGCCTTGGCCAAAGAATTGAATGTGCCGGTGGTGGCCTTGTCGCAGCTCAACCGGAACCTGGAGCAGCGCCCCAACAAACGCCCGGTGATGTCCGATTTGCGCGATTCGGGCGCTATTGAGCAGGATGCCGATTTGATTGTGTTTGTGTATCGCGACGAAGTCTATAACGAAGACAGTCCCGATAAAGGCATCGCCGAGATTATTATCGGCAAGCAGCGTAACGGCCCGCTGGGCACGGTCAGGCTGACCTTTTTGGGGCAATATACGCGCTTTGAAAATTTTTCCGGAACTTATGACGCGGGAGACTATGAATGACGCCGGCAGCTTACGCGGTACTGAACCTGGAAGCCGTGCAGCATAACCTGCAAGTGGTGCGCCGTTACGCGCCGGATGCAAAAATCATGGCCGTAATCAAGGCCAACGGTTACGGGCATGGCTTGCTGCGCATCGCCGAAGCCTTGCAAAGTGCCGATGCTTTCGCCGTGGCGCGGGTGGACGAAGGCGTTCGTTTGCGTAAGGCCGGGATAAAAAACAGGATTGCGGTATTAGAGGGATTTACCTGCGTCGAAGAATTGGATGCCTTGCTGAACTTTAAATTGGATCCCGTGGTGCATTCATTTATTCAGGTTGAAATTTTTGAAAGCAGGGCGGAACAAGACGCTTGCGCCATCTGGTTAAAACTCGATACCGGCATGAACCGCTTGGGGTTTAAGCCCAACGAATTTAATGCGGTTTATCAACGCTTAAACCGCTGTTCCATCATCAAACGGCCCATCAGTCTGATGACGCATTTAGCCAATGCCGATGATAAACAGGATGCAACTACATTGAAACAAATCCGTTTGTTTAATGAGACGGTGGCGGCGCTTGGGAACGAGCGCAGTATTGCCAACTCGGCCGGTATCTTAGCTTGGCAAGAAGCGCTAACCGATTGGGTGCGCCCCGGCGTTATGTTGTACGGCATTTCACCGTTTGCGGACAGTACCGGCGGCCAGCTGGGATTAAAGCCGGTGATGGGCTTGCATTCACGCTTGATTGCGGTAAAACCTATCGCAACAGGCGATAAAGTCGGCTATTCAGGAACATGGACGTGCATAAAGCCGACCACACTGGGTGTGGTCGCCATCGGTTACGGTGACGGTTATCCGCGTTACGCCAAAGCCGGAACGCCGGTACTGGTTAACGGACAGCGTGTTCCGCTGATCGGCCGGGTGTCTATGGACATGATTACCGTTGACCTGGAAACGCAGCCCGATGCAAAACCCGGTGACCCGGTGACTTTGTGGGGCGATGGATTGGCCGTAGAAGAAATTGCCACCTGTGCGGATACCATACCGTACACCTTGGTCTGCGGTATTACCCAGCGAGTGCAGATTGTGGAGCAGAGGGTGTAATGGTCAACTTTACGTTTTACGCGGTGATAAAAAATCGCATCCAGTCATGTAGGTCGGGTTAAGCTATCGCTAACCCGACCTACATGACTATAGCCGGGCTGATTGTGGATAGTTTAGGCATAGACATGGCGGAAGGCGATCGAGCCAGCGCTGACGCAGTTAAAAACAAGGCGGGACGGCGAGTAAATGAATTAAATCCTGTGCATAGCTTAGCCGATCTGTTAGATAAAACGCAGCAACCAGCCTATCTCAACTTATCCGCTTTTATTCACCGCGTAGATATGTTGTTATGCTTTTCTTTGTGTCCTTCGCGTCTTCGTGGTGAATTAAAACAGATAATCAGGGTAATTCTTTCACGGAAATCACTTAACACTTACGCAAGCAAACCAACTGTGTAGCTTGCCAGCCCAGTTTCTGATAAAAATTCAAAGCAGGCCCGTTGTTTTTATCCGCTAATAACTGCAAACGTTTAAGGCCTTGGCATTCAGCCCAGTTAACAGCTTCGGCAAGCAATTTTGCACCAATACCCTGATGACGAAAATTTGCCGCGACGATTAAATCTTCCAGCAAACCGACTGGCCCGCCTTCCGCTGTTGAAATCAGCGTTTGCACCGTACATAGCCCAAGCACTTTATTATCTTTTAGCGATGCGGCTACAAAAATCCTGTCCTTTGCGCTAGCCAGCAGCAGATTCAAGCCGTGCGTTTGTTTATCCGGGTCGAAATAAAAATCGGCTTCGATGGCAAACAGCGCGTTTAATAGCGCTACCAGTTGAGGAATATCGGCTGACGTCGCTGTTCGTATTGTGAACACTAGCGCCTGCGCCGTTGCACTGTCTGGGGGTCGACGGTTATTTGACGATAAATTTCCACTCGATCCCCATCCTTTACAGGGGTATCCAAGGGGGCGATTTTGCCGAAGATGCCAACCTTTTGGAGATTTAAGTTTATTTCCGGGTAAAGTTTTAATAAACCGGATAAATTGATCGTTTCTTCTATGGTGCTGCTGTCAGGGACTTCCAGGCGCATCCATAATTGTCTATCGACTTCTGCGTAACAAACACCGACATTCATAACAATTCCTCATTCAGTGATAGCGGCGCTTATTAGAGCGGGCTGTATTTTGCGTTGTGCGAGTTTTTGGTCTATCAGTCGTTTACCGACGATCAGAAAAGCCAACATAATAAAGCCGCCCGGCGGTAGCGCCATCAATAAAAAGCCCTTATAGTTGGGTATCACGGTGACTTCCAGAAACTTGAACGACTCGCCCAGCAGCAACGAGGCATTGGCGAACAGCGTGCCCGCCGAAGTTATTTCCCGCGCCGCGCCCAGGGCGACCAGAACCAGGGTAAATCCCAAGCCCATCATCAGGCCGTCCCATAAGGCTTCTTTGACCGGCTGCTTGGAAGCAAAGGCTTCGGCGCGGCCTAATAGCGCGCAATTGGTGACGATCAGGGCGATGAACAAACCCAGCACTTTGTAAAGCTCATGCGCCCAGGCATTCATTAAAATATCGACTAAGGTGACCAGAGCGGCGATGAGCAGCACGAATATCGGGATACGGATTTCACCGGGAATTAAATGCCGCGTCAATGAAATAAGCCCGTTGGACGCGATAATAACCACTAGCGTCGCCAAGCCCATGCCCAGGCCGTTGGTGGCTGTTCCGGTTACGGCCAGCAAGGGGCACAGCGCCAGATTTTGGCCGAAGACGATGTTGTTGTTCCAAATACCGTCAGCGGCGATTTTGTGATAAGTTTCCGATAGTAACATGGCGATTTCCTCAAGGATTAATGAGTTGTGCTTGATGGGCTTGGAACAATTGCAAGCCGCGATTAACGGCCTGCACCGACTTGCGCGGGGTGATGGTAGCTCCTGCAAACTGGTCGAAGACGCCGCCGTCTTTTTTAACCGCCCACTGGGTCGGCGTCAGGTTGTCCAGGGAGCGGCCGACAAAGCTTAATATCCAATTTGACTTAGCCGCTTCAATCTTGTCGCCCAGCCCCGGCGTTTCTTTGTGGTTCAGTACGCGTACGCCCAGAATATTGCCGTCCCGGTCTACGCCCATAATCATATTGATGGCGCCGGAATAGCCGTCGGGAGCGATAAATTTAAAACACACGGCGGTGACTATGCCGGATTTTTTAGCCAGATACACGGTGGTTTCATCGGCGCCGATATTAAAACCGGCGGACGGGATGATCCGCGTATCGCGGAGCATGTCGTTATCATGCAGCGCGGCAGGGACGACTTCTTCCAGCGATTTTATTAAATCTTCATCAAGTCTCCGTTGTATCGTGCCTTCGGTGCTGCAATTGGTCACGCCCAGCAACACGCTGGCCAGCAAGGCGAAGCCAGCTAAAATACCGGTTTGAAATTCCAGCGTGGGCCGTAGACGTGCCAGATTGGACGGTTCCAGCCAGTCTTTTAAAAACGCCCGGTAATGGGCGATTTGCTCTTTTAAGCGTTCGATGGTTGCTGGGTCTAGTTTCATGGTTTACGCTCTGTTCAAACATTAGTAACTGCTCAACTGATAGTGTTGCTACAGATTCACTGATTTAATCGTTCCCACGCTCCGCGTCAATGCCATTAAGTTAAGCAGGAGTGCAACGGCTTTAGCCGTTGCTATTAACGACGGGCTGTAGTCCCATCAACGGCTAAAGCCGTTGTACTCCTGCCTTTAACGCCTTAACTGTGGGCAGTGACGCTCCGCGTGGGGAAGCCGCTTGTGACGCTCTGGCGTCACGCAACGCTGGAGCGTTGCCGGATGAATTCCCACGCGGAACGTGGGAACTATAAAATAATGAATCCTCTCTACGATTTTGGAATTTCCAAAGGCTTGCCTTTACGGTCACGTCCGTAAATCCTGGGATGGATATAATGGTCTATCAGCGGCGTCGCCGCATTCATCAGCAATATCGCAAACGCCGCGCCTTCAGGATACGCGCCCCAGGTACGGATCACGAAAATCAACAGTCCGCAACCGGCGCCGAATACCAATTGTCCAGCCTTGGTGTTGGGCGAGGTGACATAATCGGTGGCGATGAAAAATGCGACACACATCATCGCGCCTGAATTCAGGTGCAGAAACGGACTGGCGTAATGCTGATCGTCAATACTATGAAAAAAACCGGACAACACCGTTACCGTCAGCAATAAAGCGACCGGTATATGCCATTGAATAATGCCCTGCCGGATCAACCACACGCCGCCTAGACCTAACAACAGCGTAGAGGTTTCCGCCAGACTGCCGCGCGTCCAGCCGATAAAGCTTAAAACCCCGGAATAATCTTTCAAACTTTCGGATAACAAATGGTGCTGCGAAAATTCGGTTTTGATATAACCCAGCGTGGTCGCACCCGTGCTGGCATCTAAATTTTCCAAGCCGAAAAACGTGATATGCCAGCTTTCTACCAGCCCCGGCGAATGTGAAAAAAACAATGGCGACACATTCGCCCAGGTGGTCAATTCGACAGGAAAGGAAATCAGCAGGGCGACCCGTGCTAGCATGGCGGGGTTAAACAGGTTTTGTCCCAGGCCGCCATAAACCTGCTTGCCTAAAATTATCGCCAAGCCGGAACCGACCACGCCTATCCACCACGGCGCCCAAGGCGGCAGCGTCATCGCCAGCAACCAGCCGGTCAACACCGCCGAGCCGTCCATAATGACCGGCTTGGCGATTCTGCCAGACAGACGCAGGCAAAAGGCTTCAAAAAAAACCGCCGATGTCACGGTAATAACAAACAAGTTCAACGCCGGCCAGCCAAAACACCAGAGGCCAAACGCGGTCGCAGGCATCAACGCCAGGATGACCTGCCGCATAATATGACTAACGCTGGCGCCCGCGCCGACATGTGCGCCGCTATTGGGTTTCCTATGGATCATACTGCCATCTCCTGTTCGGCTTTTAGACGTTCCCGTTCCGCTTTTGCCGCTATCCGGGCCAGCTCTTCTTCGCGTTGCTGCTGCGCTATGCGTTCCATACGGGCATTGCGTGCATCAATCAAACGCTTGGTTTGTTCGGATTTATGCTGAGCCTGTTGTCTGGCGGCGACTTCACCGGAGGCATATTTAAAATACTGCACCAACGGTATGTTGGAAGGACAGATATAAGAACAACAACCGCAACTGATGCAGTCTTTCAGGCCTAAATCGACGGCGACATCCAGTTGATTGATACGGATATTGTTCGCCATATCCAGAGGTCGCAAACCGGCCGGGCAAACGCTGACACAACTGGCGCAGCGTATGCAGGGCTGTTCCTGGTCGCTTTTTAATTCGTTTTGCGTTAACGCCAGTACGCCGCTGGTGGCCTTGACCGTGGGCAAACCCGTTTGCGGCAAAGCATCGCCCATCATCGGCCCGCCCATGATAATGCGCGCGGTTAACTCGGAATCTACCTGACAAAAACTGAACAGTTCAGAAATTAATGTACCCAACGGCACTTCTACGTTCATGGGGCGGGCGACTGCGCCGCCCGACACGGTGATTACCCTGCTCACCAACGGCTGTCCGTGCCGTAAGGCGTTATGAACGGCATACGCAGTGCCGACATTATGAATCGTCACGCCGATTTCCGAGGAGCGGCAACCCACCGGCACTTCCTTGCCCGTCACATAACGTATCAATTGCCGATCCCAGCCCATTGGATAGCGGGTAGGAATTTGTATCACCTTGATTAAAGGGTAGGGTAGGGCAGCGGCTTGCATGGAAAGAAAAGCTTGCGGCTTGTTGTCTTCAATCGCCACTACGGCGTTCTCAGTATCCATGCCATGCAGCATCAAACGCACGCCATCAATAATCTGCCCGGCGCGCTCCTGCATCAATCGGTCGTCGCAACTTAAATAAGGCTCGCATTCCGAGCCGTTTATAATGAGCGTATCAATGTGGTTTTCCCGCCCCATATTGAGCTTAACTGCCGTGGGAAAGGTCGCGCCGCCCAAGCCGACGATGCCTGCCGCGCCGACCCGTAAACTGATGTCTTCGGGTGTCAACAAAAACGGGTCGGCAACCGCCTGGGCTTCTATCCATTCATCCTTGCCGTCGGTTTCCAGCACGATCATACGAATAGGTAACGCGGACGGATGTGGTGCAGGATAATCATTGACATCGATAACGATGCCCGAACTCGGTGCATGCACGGGTGCGGAAATCATGCCTTGGCTGTAAGCTAATAACTGGCCCTTAAGCACTTTATCGCCGACCCGAATCAAGGGTTCCGCAGGCTTGCCCACATGTTGCTGCAACGGTATATACAGCTTTTTCGGCAACGGGAAACTGGTGACTATGGTTAGTGCGGCGGTCGCGGCTTTGTGTTCTTCCGCATGAACGCCGCCCCGGATACGCTGTTTTGAAAAGAAACTTAACATAACGCATTACTCGCTACCGGTAATACCGGTTTAGTCCAGCGCCAGTTCCGTAACGTGACTTCAACCGGGTGCATTTGCAAACATTCGGTCGGACAGATTTCCACACATTTTTTACAGCCTATGCAGGCATCGGCAACGACGGCATGAATTTGTTTGGGTGCGCCGACTATCGCATCGGTGGGGCAGACTTTGAAACAGCGGGTGCAGCCGGTACAGGTGGCTTCGCTGACCCTGGCTACCAGCAATTCGGGTTCTTTTACCTCACTTAAATCCAGATCCAAGCCCAATAACGCGGCGATTTGTTCCGCTAGTGCGCTACCGCCGGGCGGGCATATCGTAGCGGATGCTTTGCCTTCGGCCAAGGCTTCTGCGGCCGGCCGGCAACCGGGAAAGCCGCATTGGCCGCATTGTGATCCGGGCAACAAGGATTCCAGTTCGTCGACTATTGGACTGCTTTCAACTTTTAAATACTTGGCGGCTATGCCCAGCAACAAGCCTAAGATGAGACCTAATAAAGTTAAACTAACTATCGCGGATAAAACATACATGGCTGCTTTCCTGTCACATTTTTGTATTTAGACCTGCGAAACCCATAAATGCCAGCGATAAAATCCCTGCGGTGATAAAGGCAATCGGCGTTCCGGCAAATAATGTCGGCACAGCCATCAATGCCATACGCTCACGCAATCCGGCAAACAGCACCATTACCAGCGTAAAGCCCAGCGCCGAGCCGAAACCGAATATCATGCTTTGCATAAAACCGTAGTGTTCCTGCACATTCAATAAGGCCACGCCCAGCACCGCGCAATTGGTGGTAATCAGTGGCAGGAATATACCCAGTATTTGATACAGCACGGGGCTGGTTTTATGTACTACCATTTCGGTGAACTGCACCACAGCGGCGATCACCAAAATAAAGGCGAGTATCCGCAAAAACTGGATGTTGAACGGAGCAAGTATAAAATGCTCTAATATCCAACTGGTCATCGCCGCCAAGGTCAACACGAAAGTGGTTGCCAAACCCATGCTTAATGCGGAATCGAGTTTTTTTGACACGCCCATAAACGGGCAGAGGCCCAAAAATTTCACTAGAACCACGTTATTGACCAGAGCCGTGCCTAATAAAAGTAAAAGATATTCACTCACTGTTTTTTCCACGCTGATGATAAGCATTTTTAATTTGTTAATGCATCAATTATGCCAATTTAATAATTGCGCAGACACAGCCGGTTTAGCAGACAAATACCGGGCAATGGAAACGAAATCAGTGCATGAAAACTGTTGTACTTAATACATACCAGCATCGATAAAAATGATTGTGTCGCAAACCTTACAAAAGCGGCTAGACTATGACCTACGCTGCTTCATGATTTAACTTGACAGGCAAGAGTCGTAATCGGCAGTAAAAGACCCTGCGTATAGTGTTAGAATTAATATAGGCACAATTATTGCTGTTATATTTTAAAGTCCATCTCCAGCCCCCGGTCATAATCTATGAAAAAGAAGTCATTGCAGTATTTACGCATGCATACCAATATGGACAGCGTCATTGATGAGCTTGCGCCTAATTTCCTTGGGGAGGGATACAGTAGTGGCAACAATGAGAGGATGCCTTACAGCTTATTTGTTGAGGCGGTTGAACAGGCGCCGATGGCCATTTCCATTACCGATAAAAAAGCCAACATACTTTATGTTAATGAAGAGTTTTCCAAAGTCACAGGTTACCTGTCGACTGATATTCTGGGTGAAAATGAATCGACGTTATCCGATAAATCCACGCCCCGGCATGTTTACTACGATTTGTGGCATACCATCAGCAGCAAGAAAGTATGGCGCGGCACCTTGTGTAACCGGCATAAATTCGGTAATCGCTATCTTGCCGATTTGACTATAGCCCCGATGTTAAATGAACAGGGGACGATTACCCATTTCATCGGCATGCACCGGGATATTACCCAATCCTACGAATCTGAAAAAAAACTTATTAATCAAAAGTTATTGATTGAATCGGTCATCAATTCCTCGCCCATCGCCATGGTGGTTATCGATGATCAGGATAAAGTCATCTTAGATAATCACATGTATAAAGCCTTGGTCAGTGATCTGGATAAAGGTGAGCCGGCAAGCTATTTTTTACAGTTGTTACGCAATGAAATGGGCAATTTATGGCGGCATATACAAAGCAATGAACAGGGCTTTACTAACCGTGAATTTAAAATAGACGGCAAAGGCAACCGCAGGACTCGCTGGTTTTCCTGCGCCGGCAATTGGTTTGTGGAGAATGAAGTGAATGCCGATGCTTTTTTTGAGCAGACGTCAAAACAGTATCTGATACTGACCCTAACCGACATCACCCGGCAACACAGGCAGATGGAAGCGTTACATATTCAGACCTTAAAAACCCTTATGTCGGAAGATGAACGGGTGCGTAGCATCCGGGAAACCTTGCTGGGCGCAATGCACCAAATTCAAATGCCCATGAACCAAATCAGGGCAGCCGAGCAAATTTTAAGACATAAGCACGATGAGCAACATGGCGGCCTGTTACAAAGTTTGCAGCAGATTCAGGAATCCGGCGAAGTCGCCATTGCCACGATGCAAAAATGTATACCCGAGATCTTGCAAACGGCGGTTATTCCAGTCAATATTAATCAACTGTTGCATGAGGTGCTGTTGCTCAGTGACCAACGGATCTTGAGCATAGGCATAGACGTGCATTGGCAGCCGCTGTCCCAACTGCCAACCATGCTGGGTTCCGAAAATCGGCTGCGCATATTATTCAAGCAATTAATAGACAATGCGATTGACGCCATCAGTGAGTCGGAATGTACAGAGCAGCGGATCAAAATCACTACCGATGCTGATGCCGATTTGATCTATGTTTGCATTGAAGACAGCGGGCCGGGCATACCATTTGAAAAACGCACCAAAGTCTTCGAGCCTTTTTATACCACGCGACCCATGGGCGGTAATCAGGCGGGCATGGGGCTGGTGATGGCCAAGGAGATTGTTAATCAGCATCAGGGATTTATTGATATAGATCCCGGTTACGAGCAGGGCTGCCGGTTCAAAATAAGCTTCCCGCTGCTCAGACATGAATCTAGGAGGTTAACGTAATGTCTGAACGTACTCAACTCATAGAAGCCGAACTGGATACTTTGTACCTTATCAGTCAGGTATTAAACAGTACGAATGATTTACATGCAAAATTGCAGGTGGTGCTGGAGATACTGCACAAAAGATCCGGCATGCGTTCCGGCATGATAACACTGCGGGAAATTGAAAGTAACAGCATGATAGTCAGCGTCGTCCATACCAATGGCGACAGTAAATATACCGAGCCGGTCAGGTACAATCCCGGCGAAGGCTTGATGGGCGCCATACTGGATGAGGGCGCGACCATCGTTGTTGAAAAAGTGTCAGAAGAGCCGCGATTTTTAGGCCGATTGGGATTATATGATCCCGAATTGCCTTTTATCGGCTCGCCTATTTATATAGAAGAAGGCGACACCATCGGCGTTCTGGCCGCTCAGCCCGATAACAGCCTGTTCCTGGGTGAGCGGGCACGGTTTATGGAGATGATTGCCAACCTGATTGCTCAAAGCGTCAAAATGTTGCGCGTCATCGAACGCAAACAGCGCAACCTGCAAAGCGAGCGCGATCAACTCAAGCAGGCGTTAATCAAAAATTACAGCTTTGAAAACATCATCGGCCATTCATCGCCGATGTTAAAGGTGTTCGATTTAATCCGTCAGGTGGCGAAATGGAATACCACGGTCTTGATCCGGGGCGAATCAGGCACCGGTAAAGAAGTGGTCGCTAATGCCATTCATTTTAATTCCGGCTGCGCCAGTGGCCCCTTTTTAAAGCTCAATTGCGCCGCCCTGCCCGATACTCTACTGGAATCCGAATTATTCGGACATGAAAAAGGTGCATTCAGCGGCGCTATCAGCCAACGCAAAGGCCGTTTTGAACTGGCCGATAACGGCACGTTATTCCTCGATGAAATCGGTGAAATTTCCGCGTCCTTCCAGGCCAAACTGCTACGCGTATTGCAGGAAGGGGAATTTGAACGCGTGGGCGGCACCCATACCATCAAGGTCAATGTGCGCATCATTGCCGCCACCAATCGCAACCTTGAAGAAGAAGTCACCGACGGCAAGTTCCGCGAAGATTTGTATTACCGGCTCAATGTCATGCCTATCCAGATGCCGGCTTTACGCGATAGGACGGAAGACATACCCGAATTGTCCGAATTCCTGCTCGGCAGAATATCGCAACAACAAGGCGGGCGACCGCTGGAAATTAAGGAAAGTGCCATTCGGATATTGATGAAGCACGATTGGCCCGGCAATGTCCGGGAACTTGCAAACCGTCTGGAACGGTCGGCCATCATGAGCCCTAACGGCATCATCGACCGTGACGTCATGGTCAGTACCGGGCTTGAAGACGTGGTAGCGCAGTCCGGACTCCATTTTAAACCCCAAAAAACTCTGGCGATTGATTTTAATGATGAAAACATGGATGACCGTGAACGCGTGATCGCCGCCCTGGAACAAAGCGGTTGGGTACAAGCCAAAGCCGCCCGCCTGCTGAATATGACGCCCAGACAAATTGCTTACCGCATTTTGACCCTGGATATTACTATGAAGCAAATTTAAGAACCTGCATGAAATAAATTAGGCTTCTTACCCCCTCGCCCTCAGGGAGAGGGTTGGGGTGAGGGGATATATTCAAATTATTTCAAACCCATAACTCAACGAATCTGGAGCAGCAATGACTATTTTATACGTGCAACACGATTACGCCGTATTCGGCTTTGGCGAAACCCGGCAAGATGCCATCGCTATGGCAGCGCAATGGTTAAAAGACGAAACCGGCAGAGAAGGCTGTTCAGTCGATTATGCAGAAAGTTTACTGGTCAGTTCCCCAAAACCCGGACAAATGACGCTCTACGAAACGCCTGAAACCATCCCCGGCGATGCTGAAAACTGGGGCGGTGAAGAGCTGTTGGACTGGTATTATGATGTGGCTTGAGATTGTATAGTCCGAAACTTGTTGGGCAACAGCTTTTTGTTGCCCAACATTTCGGTATCCGGTAAGGGCAAGCCAGGAATTCATCTCCATATTGAAGTAAAGTGGACCCCATTGTCCAGACAATTAACGGTCTAATTTAAGAGGGTGTCGTTTCCATTACAGCAGATTGGTGCTGTCCCATTTCTTCTTTTGAAGACCTTTTTTTTCACTAAAATGATCG
>Ga0182019_10001076_pt1 | contig 13684 bp, 9 predicted proteins | sample 812E2MmetaG_FD_120483 | JGI IMG/M metagenome (GOLD analysis project Ga0182019, IMG submission 120483) | Permafrost microbial communities from Stordalen Mire, Sweden - 812E2M metaG | ecosystem: Environmental > Terrestrial > Soil > Wetlands > Permafrost | place: Sweden: Stordalen | collected...
CGGCCGGACTGCTGGCGAAAAAAGCCGTCGAGCGCGGACTCACAGTGAACCCGTTAGTCAAAACCTCGCTCGCGCCCGGCTCGCGGGTGGTGACCGACTACCTCGACAAGACCGGTCTGACGCCGTATCTCAACCAGCTCGGATTCCAGACGGTCGGCTACGGATGCACCACGTGCATTGGTAACTCTGGCCCGTTGCATCCGGCGATCGAAGACGCCGTGGTGAAGAACGATCTCGTGGCGGCCTCGGTGCTGTCGGGCAACCGCAACTTCGAGGCGCGGGTGCACCAGAGCATCAAGGCCAACTTTCTCATGTCGCCTCCGCTGGTGGTCGCATTTGCGATCGCCGGCCGGATTGACATCGACCTCGGCCATGAACCCCTGGGCAAGGGCAAGGACGGCCAGCCGGTATTCCTGCGCGACATCTGGCCCACCCTTCAGGAAGTCCGCGACCAGCTGCAGGCCGCGCTCAAGCCCAACGTGTTTCGGCGGCTCTACCGGGACTTTGCGGCCCAGAACCCGAAATGGGACAAAGTGCCGGCCGCCGCCGGCAACGTTTACGCGTGGGATGCGAACTCCACCTATATCCAGGAGCCGCCCTTCTTCGCGCAACTCGGCCTGGAGGCCGGTCGGGTGGGCAAGATTGAGGGCGCCCGGGCGCTCGGCATCTTCGGCGACTCGGTCACCACCGACCACATCTCCCCGGCCGGCTCGATCAAGAAGACCTCGCCGGCCGGACGATTCCTCCAGGAGAGCGGCGTGCGCAGCGAGGATTTCAACAGTTATGGTTCGCGCCGCGGCAACGATCGCGTGATGACGCGCGGAACGTTCGCCAATGTGCGGATCAAGAATCTCATGCTCGGAGGCGCGGAAGGCGGCGACACACTCTATTTCGGCGGGCCGGGCGCGACCGGGACCGCTCCCGAGAAGATGTCGATCTACGACGCGGCGATGCGCTACCAGGCCGACGGTACGCCGCTCATCATCATCGCCGGGCAGGAGTATGGCACCGGTTCGTCCCGGGACTGGGCGGCCAAGGGAACGAGCCTCCTGGGCGTGCGGGCGGTCCTGGCGCAGAGTTTCGAGCGCATCCACCGATCCAACCTCGTGGGTATGGGTGTGCTCCCGCTCCAATTCAAGGAGGGCATGACGGCGCAGACGCTGCGGCTGGACGGCACCGAAACCTACAGCGTGGAGGGGCTCGGCCCCGCCCTCCGGCCGCAGCAGGATCTCACGCTGCGCATCACGCGCCGGAACGGGGAGGTGAGCAGCGTGCCGATGCGCTGTCGCATCGATACGCCGATCGAAATCGAGTACTATCGACACGGCGGCATCCTGCCGTATGTGTTGCGGCAGATCATCGCCAAGAACTGAAGCTCGGGTGGCCCGCTGGCGGGCTTCGGGCCTGTTATCGCGCGCCAGCACGCTCCGACTGCGGCCATCATGTCCGAAACATCCAACCAGCCGGTCTATCTGGTCGACGCCTATGCCGATCCCGTGATCGTGCGCCTGGAGGGGCGGGCCTGCCACGCCAACTGCGCGTGCCTGCAGGATTTTTTCACCCAGATGATCGGACAGGGAAAGACGCGATTCGTGATGGATTTTGCGGGCTGCACGAGCATGGACAGCACGTTTCTCGGCGTGCTGGCGGGAGCGGCACTCGAATTGTACCGGAAAACCCCGGCCGGAAGCCTGGTCCTCTGCCGGGTGGGCCGTCGCAACCTGGAGCTGTTGCGCAATCTTGGGCTGCACCGGCTGCTCACGATCGATGCCGGCGGTTTTCGGATGGGGTTCGGCCCGACCGCGACAGCGCTGACGTGCGCCGCCGACCGCGGCGATCTGGAAAACGCCCGCCTCGTGCTGGAAGCGCATGAAAATCTTGTCGCGGCGGACCCGACAAACCAGGGCAAATTCCAGGACGTGATGGCATTTCTGCGCAATCGCGTGGAGCAGAAATAGGGCCGGGCTCCCGCCCCGGACGGAGGTTTCCCGGCCTCTAGCGGCGGGCCTGTCGCCTCACCTTCTGTCTCGACCCGGCGGCGGCCGCCTCGAGAATCCCCCCATGCTCTTCTTTCTCCTGGGTGCCGCGACCGGCGCGCTGGCCCTGTTCTGGCTCGGTGCGAAAGCCCGTGCCCAGGCGGACCGGCTGGAGGAGGAGAAGCTGGTGCTGGCGCAGGAGAAGCAGCTGGTGGTGGATTTCATGCATCACATGGTCCAGGCGCTTGGGGAGGGCCTTTCGCGCGACGACTTGTTTCAGCGCATTGTGCATGCCGCCATCCTTTGCACGGGCGCGCTGAGCGCCTGCATCTTCGAGAAGCGCGCCGACAACAAGATGCAGGGGGTGGCCGTGGAAGGGCTGTTCCCTCCGCACCGGCCACTGCCGTCGCAGGCCAAGACCAAGCTCACCACCCGGGCGCGCTTCATCGAGCAGGTGCTGAAGTCGGAGGTATTTGACATCAACGAGGGCATCGTCGGCCAAGTGGCGCGCACGGGCGTCGGCCAGCTGATCGCCGATGCCGTGACCGACCCGCGCATCGTGAAGCACGACGACCCGGCGCTCGCCGTAAAATCCGTCATCGCCGCGCCGATACGGTTTCAGGACCGGATGATCGGTGTCCTGTCGGTGGCCAATCCGGCGGACGGACTGCCGTTCATCGAATCCGATTTTTCGCTCGTCATGTCCCTCGCCGAGCAGGCCGGGCTGGCCGTGCACAACCTCGAGTCCCTGCGTTTCCAGATTGAAAAGCGGCAGCTCGACCTTGATCTCGCGCTCGCGAGCAGCATCCAGCAGATGCTGCTGCCGGCGGCGGCGCCGCGCTTCGCCGGACTGGACGTGGCGGCACAATACGTTCCCACGCAGAAGGTCGGCGGGGACCTCTACGATTTTTTTGTCCTCGGTCCAACCCGGCTCGGCATCGCCGTGGCCGACGTGTCCGGCAAGGGCATCCCGGCCTCGCTGCTCATGGCGACCTGCCGCACCAACCTCCAGCAGATCGCATTGCGCCACGAGTCGCCGGCCCGGGTGCTCAGCGAAGTGAACCGGGCCATGGCCGGCGATGTCTGCCGCGGCATGTTCATTTCCATCATCTATGCGGTGATTGATGTGGCGGCGAATTCGGTGACGTTGGCGCGGGCGGGCCACGAGCTGCCACTCTTTTCGCGGAGGGATCCGGCCACTGGCGAGATGGTGAGTGAGTTTGTCGGCTCGGAGGGCATGGCCGTCGGCATGGTCGATCCGGTCATGTTTGAAAGCGTTATTGCCGACCAGACGGTTTCGTTCGTGCCGGGCGACACCCTGGTGCTCTACACCGACGGCATCACCGAAGCGACCAACGGCGAGGACACCGAGTTTTCGGGCAGCCGGCTGGCCGATGCGTTGCGCATGCTGCGCAGCCGGGGGGCCGCCGAGATCACCGAGGGCATTCTCGACCATGTCCGGCGATTCTCGGGCCGGGATCACCACCGCGACGACCTCACGCTGGTGACGGTTAAGCGGGTCTAGCGCTGCTTCAATGCTGCCAGTCAGCAACAGCAAGCGGCCGGGCTATTGCGGCGCATGAGTCCGAAACTGGCCGTGGCGCAGGAATTCGATGGTCCGGGCGATCACCTCGCGGTGGCGCATCATCAACGGGTGGGTGGCTGCGACCACAAGATGGTCGCTCATCCCCGCCACCTTGGTTCTTTCGACCGAGACCTTGCCATCGTTCGGTCCGGGGATGATCAGACTGTTGATCCAGTTCAGCGACCGACTGCCGGCGATGACGCCCAGGCAGAACCGGACGGGTCCGAGGCGGCGAGGGATCGAATCCCTTGTCGTGCCCAGTTGGCGGCCGGCGGGACCGTTCAGAAGCGAGAAAACCCTCCAACCGCCCAGGCGGTCGACAATCTCGGTGCCCTGGTTGGGCGGCCCGAGCATGACGACGCGGCCGGCAATCGCCTGAGGATGCCGGTCCGCATACTGCCGCAAGAGGATCCCGCCCAGCGAATGCGCGACAAAGTGGATGGGTCCGGCCCCCCGGGTGCGACAATCTGCCAGCGCCTGACCCACCACCTGCTCGCTCAGTTGCTCGATGGGTGCTTCGCGGGAACGGTAATCGACGTTCAGGACATCGAATCCGGCCGCCTCAAGCGCCCGCTGCATGGGCCGCATCGATCTCGCCGTCCGGCAGAGCCCGTGCAGCAAGACCACGATCTCGCGCGGCGGGAGACCAGTCGGGACCTGCAAAGGTGGAGGGAGGACCATGCGGAAAGGCGTGCGCTTCAGGGCATGGGTCGGCGCGCTGAAGTTTGGACGAATTGACCAAGAGAGCGGTGACCGGACCGCCGGGAAAGACAAGCCCGGCAAGTTCGCCGTTGCCTGCCTGCCCATCCGCAGCCACGTTGTCCGTCCCATGGCTGCCGCCCAGACCGCCGAGCTCCTCGACCGTTTCTCGCTGCCCGACGCTGGCGGCCATTTCGGACCCTATGGTGGCATCTATGTGCCGGAGACGCTGATGACGGCGCTGGAGGAACTGGGCACGGCCTACGCCGCGGCGAAAGCCGACCCCGCGTTCCAGGCCGAATTGCGGCGTCATCTCCAGGAATATGCCGGGCGGCCCACGCCGCTGTATTTCGCCGAACGCCTGACCCGGCACTGCGGAGGCGCGAAGATCTTCCTGAAGCGCGAGGACCTGCTGCACACCGGCGCGCACAAGATCAACAACGCCCTTGGGCAGGCGCTGCTGGCCCGCCGCATGGGCAAGCGGCGGATCATTGCCGAGACCGGTGCCGGGCAGCACGGCGTGGCCACGGCCAGCGTCTGCGCGAAGTTCGGCTTCGACTGCGTCGTCTACATGGGCGCGGTCGACATGGAGCGCCAGGCGCTCAACGTGTTCCGCATGCGCCTGATGGGCGCCGAGGTCCGCGCCGTCGAGGCGGGACAGCAGACGCTGAAGGAGGCCATTAACGAGGCAATGCGCGACTGGGTGACGAACGTGCGCAGCACGCACTACATTCTCGGCACGGCCTACGGCGCCCATCCGTATCCGATGATGGTGCGCGATTTTCACCGGGTGATTGGGCTGGAGGCCCGGGACCAGATCCTGGCGCGGGAGGGCCGGCTGCCTGACGAGCTGATCTCCTGCGTGGGCGGGGGCAGCAACGCCATCGGCCTTTTCTTCGATTTTCTGGAGGAATCGGCGGTGCGCCTCACCGGGATCGAGGCGGGCGGACGGGGCATCCGGGCCGGGGACCATGCCGCCCGCTTCGCCGGCGGCCGCGTCGGCGTGCTGCAGGGCTGCAAGACATTCCTGCTGCAGAACGCCGACGGGCAGATCGATCTCACCCATTCCGTGAGCGCGGGGCTCGACTACGCTGCGGTCGGTCCGGAGCATGCCTTCTACCGGGATCGCGGGCGGATCAATTTCGGCTATGCGACGGATCACGAGGTGCTGGAGGCGTTCCAGCTGTGTTCACGCGTCGAGGGCATCATCCCGGCGCTGGAATCGACCCATGCGCTCGCCTACGCCATGAAGCGGGCCCGGGAGCTGGCCCCGGACCGGATCATCATCATCAACCTTTCCGGCCGCGGCGACAAGGATGTGCAAGAAGTCGCCAGGCTGCTAGGCAACGCGAAGGGATAAGTAACAAGTATCAAGTAACAAGTGGTCGGTAACAAGAGGCAAAAGGATGCCGGAGCAGCCGCGAGATTTGGTTGAAAGGAGCTTCCGTTTTGCGACGGAAGTGAGCCGGTTCGTCAACCGGCTCCCAAAGTTGCGTTCGAATTACGAAGATTCACGCCAAGTCGTGCGCTCCTCGGGGTCCGTGGCGGCGAATTATATCGAGTCGCAGGAAGGACTTAGCCGGAAGGATTTCTTCTACCGCATCAAGGTTTGCCGCAAGGAGGCGCGGGAGTCCGGCTTGTGGCTCCGGCTGGTCGATATCGCTGGTGATGCGATGCTCGCGCTCGAACGCGACAGACTCGCGGCGGAAGCTGACGAGTTGAAACGGATCTTTTCGGCGATCGCCGGAAAGGACGATACAACCGGACCTCTCTAGGCGTAGGCGCGCAATCTTGCCACTTGCCACTTGTTACTTGTTACTTGGTTTCCATGAACAGCATGACCGGTTATGGACGCGCGACAGCCGCGCTCGGCAGTCACAACCTTACGGTGCAGGTTAGCTCCGTGAACCGAAAGACCCTCGACCTGACGGTCGCGCTGCCCCGGGACTGGGAAAGCCTCGAGCCGGAGGTGACCGTCAAGGTCCGCGAAGCGGTGGTCCGCGGCAAGGTGCACGTCGAGGTGGAGCTGACCGGGCGGCCGAACGCCGCCGAAGCGAAGTGGAGCGAGGAGGGTGTGGCCCAGACCCTCGACCAGCTCCGGATGCTGGCCGGGAAACAGGGCGTGCCTTTTGCGCCGACGGCGGATCTGTTGTGGCAGATTGCCAGCGATGAACGGCAGCCGGTGCAGTTTCCGACGGTGGATGCCAGCCGCCCGGCCATCATCGCCGCGCTGGGCGAGGCACTGCAGGGATTCGTAGCGATGCGGGCCCGGGAGGGCGCCGCCCTTCAGGCTGACCTGCTAGAACGCCTGGCCGCCTTGGAACGCGAACTTGACGCCGTCTCCGCCCGGGCGCCCCAGGTGCCGGGACTCTATCGCGAGATGCTGTTCAAGCGCCTGCGCGAGGCCGGTCTGGAACTCCTCGATCTTGGCGACGAGCGCGTGCTGAAGGAAATCGCGCTGTTTGCCGACCGCTGCGACGTCAGCGAGGAACTGACGCGCCTGCGGAGTCACCTCAGTCAGCTCGGCCAACTCCTGCGGACAGACGGCGAGATTGGCCGGAAGGCGGAGTTCATCCTGCAGGAAATCGGCCGCGAGAGTCACACGATTGGCAGCAAGGCCAATAATCTGGCGATTGCGAAGGCGGTCATCGAGTTCAAGAACGAGCTGGAACGCATCCGCGAGCAGATTGCCAACGTCGAGTGAGACCTTCCGCGTGCACCTCCGTCGGCACGGCCGCCCGCTGGCATTTTCGTCTGGCCGTGGGGGCGTTTGCAGCCGCCGCCGCGGCCGAGCTGGCGGGACAGGCCCTGCGCGGACCAGCCGGCGCGGGACCGGCCGGCTGGCTGGCGCTGTTGGGCGGCGCCGGGTGGGTGGTGGGTTTGGTGTGGCGCGAGCGGGTGGGCGTGATCCGGGCGTGGCTGTGCGCGGTTTGGGTCATGTTGACGAGCCTCCTCGTGATGAGCCTCGCGGAACGAAGAGGCTTCCTCTTTGGCAACCTCGGGTTCACCGGACTGGAATTGGTTGCTCTTGCGCGGGTGCCGTTGAGCGTGCCGCTCCTGTGGTGGCTGGTGGTCGGCGGCAGTTACCTCGTGGTGGAGGGGCTGTGGGGCGAGTGGCGGGCGGGGGTCTCCGTCTTCACCGCCCTGATCACGGTGCAACTGGCGCTGATGATCATGCCATTTCTGAGCAGGCTGCGCGGTTACTGGCGCTGGACGGCGGATTCCAACGGCTCACTGCCGGCGGGCGGGGGCCTCTTCGGCATGCCTTGGGCGGTGCTGGCGGCCTGGTTTTCGGTCGGACTAGCGTTGACGTTTGGGCTGGTGGTTCTCGGCGACAACTGGAGCTCGGCAGAGGAACGCACGCGCCGGCAGGCCTGGACACCGGCCGCCGTGCTCTTGACCCTCACCGTGGTCTGTCTGAGCGCCAACCTTCTGGCGGGCCTCTGGCTGGCGGTGGCGTTCAGCGCAGCCAATGGCGTGCTTTTTGGGGCGGTCCTGGTGTGGTACCTGCGGGACCGCGGCGGCGCGCGCTGACGGGCGCGGCTGGACGACTCCGTTCGGGAGCGGGTAACGCCCGGCCGGGAGGACGGCGGCTCCGCCTATTGCAACGATGGCTCCGGCTGGCGGAGGGAGTGGAGCAGATAAATCACCACGCCGACGCAGATCCCGGAATCGGCGACATTGAAAGTGGGATACACGTAACTGCCAAAGTGAAAATCGAGGAAGTCGATGACGTGCCCATGGAGGAGCCGGTCGAGGAGGTTGCCGGTGATGCCCCCGCAGAGCAGCCCAAAGCTGATTTGCACGGGCAACAGGCGCAGACCGAGTTGGCGCCGCCAGGCGTAGATCGCGACCAGCGTCGCCACGGCGAGCAATGCAAGGGAACCGCTGCGGCCGCTGAACAGGCTCCAAGCCGCCCCCGTGTTACCAACATTCACGAGATTAAGGAAATCCTCGATGACCGTGATTTGTCCAGGCGGGCCGTAGGTGGGGTACGCCATCCGCGCGCGAATCCACGCCTTGGTTGCCTGGTCGAGCACGAATACTCCGGCGGCCAGCGCGAGCAGCCAGCGGTAGGCCAGGATGCGGTCGAGCCGCGGGCGCGGCTGGGAGGCGGCGGACGGCGGAGCCGACGGCGTGGCCGAAGGGCCAGGCGGGAGCGACGTCATTCCTCGGGTTCTTCCTCGACGATCTTGCCGCCTTCCTCAGTTGTGGTGTCGGCGAAGATGCCCGCGCGTTGCACGGAGCGGTGCCGGGTCTTTTCGAGCTCCTTCTGCGCCTCGGCGGAATAGCGCGTGAAAGGCACCGCCAGCAGCCGGTCCTTGCCGATGGGCTTGCCGGTGAGTTCGCAAATGCCGTAGGTGCCATCGCGCACGCGCTTGATGGCGGCTTCAACCTCGGACAGCGCCTCCTGCTCGTTCGAGACGAGGCTGAGCGCGAAATCACGGTCGAAGGTGTCGGTGCCGGCGTCGGCCATGTGCTGGCCGTAGCCGGAGAGATCGCCGGCGTCCTCCTTGGCGGAGCGCTTGAGCGTCTCCTCGGAGTGCTGGCCCAGCGATTCGAGCACGTGGGTGCGAAGATCGACGAGCAGCCGGTAGTACCGGCGGTATTTCTCGGGCACATCCTCGGCATTGTCGTGATCGGCCGTGCCTTTCTTGCTTTTGTTGGGATTGAAACCGAGGATGTCGGCGAGGGAGGCGGCCTTGATATGGTTGGGGATGGGCGGCCGGCTCGAACCCTTGGGGCTGGGCTCACCCCGGACGGCCTCCCTGGCGGGCCGGTTGGTCCGGTTCTCAGCCGCCTTGGTGGTCTTCTTCTCGTTCTTCTTTGCAATCTCCCGCACCTCATCGAGGCTAAACGCGATGGGCTTGGTGGTCTTGCGCTCAAGAATGCGGCGCTTGAGGTCGTCAGATTTCTGGGGTTTCGCTTCCGGGGCGCGGGCTCTGCCGGCTGGCGCTCGTTTGGCGGGCGGGGCCTTCCTGGCCGCCCGGGCGGGTGTCCTGGACGGGGCCGGCTTGGCGGGTTTCTTGGCGGGGGCGGACTTCTGCTTTTTGGCCATGATGGAAAAGGGGTTTGCGGGTTGGGGCTCAGGCGCTGAGGGCGTCAGCGCAGCGCGGACAAAGATCACCGTGGGCGGTTGGCGGCAAGGCCGGCACCCAGCGCCAGCAGCGTGGACAGCGAACGAAACCCAATTCGCGGGCGGACCGGACTTCGATGGAGATCTTCGAATCGGCGGCGGATTCCTGAAGCTCCACGTGGGAGACGTTCAGTAGTTCGGCCAGATTGGCCCGGTGCTTCAGCACCGTGGCAAAGAGAATCTCGGCTGGCGGGCCTGCGATCGTGACGGCGGCGTCCAGCGACTTGCCGATGCTTCCCTGCTGGCGGAGGGTCTCCAGCCTGGCGTTCGCCTCAACCCTCAGCCCAAGCAGCAGACTCTCGAATTCCCGGGCCAGGACGGCATCGCTCCAGTCGGCCGGCGCGACGGGCCAGTCCTGCAGATGCACCGATCCCCCGGCGTATTCGGTTCCAGCCGCGGCGAACGTCCAGGCCTCGTCGGCGGTAAAGGTGATGATGGGCGCAAGAATGCGCACCAGCGTGCTCAGGATCTGGTGGAGGGCGGTTTGCGACGAGCGGCGCAGCGGGTGGGCGGCCCGCAGCGTGTAAAGCCGGTCTTTCAGGATATCGTGGTAGGTCGCCGAGAGCGTGACCGCGCAGAATTGGTTGCAGAGCTGGTAGACGCGGTGGAACTCGTAGGCCTCATAGGCGGCCGTGCACTGCCGCAGCAACTCGGCCGTCTGGTGCAGCGCCCAGCGATCGAGCGGGTCCATCGACACGAGCGGGACGGCATCCCCGGCCGGATGGAAGTCGAACAAGTTGGAGAGCTGGAAGCGAAAGGTGTTTCGCAGCAGGCGGTAGGTCTCGCCGACGTGCGAGAGGATCTCCTTCGAGATGGGAATGTCGTCACGGAAATTCTGCGATGAGATCCACAGGCGCATGACGTCCGCGCCATACTCCGCGATGTAGGAATCGCTCGTCTGCGGCTTCTCGTAGGTGCTGCTCTTGGAGATCTTCTTGCGCTCCTCGTCGACAATGAAGCCGTGGGTGAGCACGATCCGGTAGGGGGCGCCGCCGTAGGCGATGACCCCGGTCCACAACGAGGACTGGAACCAGCCGCGATGCTGGTCGCTGCCCTCGAGATAGAGGTCGGCGGGCCAGTCCGTGCCGCCGAGGCCGCGCCGGAGGGTGGCGGCATGCGTGGAGCCCGAGTCGAACCAGACGTCAAGCGTGTCGCGGCCGGAGGTGAGCGTTTCGGGGGCGGGCCAGCCGGCCGGCAGTTTCACGCCGGCGAGCAGCTGGGCGGGAGCGGCATCGAACCAGAGGTTGGACCCATGCTCCTCGAACTTGTCGGCGATGCCACGAACCACGCCGGCGTCGAGGTAAGCCTGCTTTCGGGCATCGAAGAACGCCGGGAGGGGCACGCCCCACGAGCGCTGGCGGCTGATGCACCAGTCGGGCCGCGACTCCACGGCACTGCGGATCCGGGCCTCGCCCCAGGCCGGCACCCATTGCACCTTGCCAATCGCATCGAGCGCGGCCTGGCGCGCGCCGCTCTTGTCGAGGGACACGAACCACTGGTCGACCGCGCGAAAAACGATGGGAGTCTTCGAACGCCAGCAGTGCGGATAGCTGTGGGTGAACGATTGCTTCGCGAGCAAGGCTCCGGTGGCGGCCAGCTTTTTCAACACCCCGATATTGGCGGCCGAGGTGCGTTTCTTGGCCAGGTCCTCGACGGTCTCGAGCGTCGTCAGCCCGACGAGATCGGCGGGGATGCGGCCGTCATCAAGGAAGCGGCCGTCATCGCCGACCGGACAGTAAATCTCGAGGCCGTATTTAAGACCGGTGTGGTAGTCATCGAGTCCGTGGCCGGGAGCCGTGTGGACGCAACCGGTGCCGCTCTCGGTCGTGACATAATCGGCAAGCACGACCGGCGAGGGGCGATCGACGAAGGGGTGGCGCGCCTGAAGACCTACCAATCTCTCACCCCTAATTGCGCTCGCAACGTAAGTAGAAAACTCTTTGGGCGGTTGCGGTCCGGATCTCGAAAGTGTCGCCTGAAACTGGGTCAGTGTGCCGGAATCATGGGCCACCAGATAGATCTCATCGCCGTAAGTCACTAAACCGTAGTCTATGGTCGGATTTATCGCGATGGCTAAGTTGGCGGGAATCGTCCAAGGAGTGGTGGTCCAGATTACAATGTAGATTGGCTTCTTTTGGTCGTGTTCGGTGAGGGCATCGAGTAATCCGAATTTCTTCGCTTCGGCCGCCGGCACCGCAAACTTCACCCAGATCGACGGGCTGACATGGTCCTGGTATTCGATCTCCGCCTCGGCGAGAGCCGTTTCAAAGGGGATGGACCAATAGACGGGCTTCTTGCTCCGGTAGACGAGTCCCTTCTCAATGAAAGCGGCGAAAGTGCGCAGGATATCGGCCTCAAAGGCCGGGGCCTTGGTCTTGTATTCGTGCCGCCAGTCGGCCAGGACGCCCAGCCGTTTGAACTGCCCGGTCTGCCGGGCAATCCATCCCTCGGAGAAATCGTCGCAGAGCTTCCGCAGCTCGGAGGTGGTCGTCGGTTGCTTGTTTGCCTGGAGCTCGCGGGTGACTTTCTGCTCAATCGGCAGGCCGTGGCAGTCCCAGCCGGGCACATAGGGCGTGCGGAAACCCCGCAGCGACTTGAAGCGGAGAACGATGTCCTTGAGTGTCTTGTTAAGCGCGTTGCCGATGTGCACGTCGCCGTTGGTGAACGGCGGCCCGTCGTGAAGGACAAAGGCCGGGGCGGCGGCGCGATTCTGCTGGATGGCGTCGTAGAGGCCGATCTTCTCCCAGTGCGCGAGACGGGCCGGCTCACGCTGCACGAGATTCGCCCGCATCGGGAATTCGGTTCTCGGAAGCTGAAGCGTGTCTTTCAATTCATGGGCCATTCGGGAAAAAGCGCGTGAGGCTACCCCAAGTCTCCCCTGAGTCAAGGGAAGAGGGAGTCCGGCATGCCGGCCCAACCCAGCAGAGGGCCTCCGGTGGAAAATGCTGGCCTCCGGACGGTTGTCTGCCCCGAAGCAACCAAGACCGGGTGGATCTGGGACACACGGCTCCGCCTGGGGAGACTCTTCGCCAGGGCCTAGACCGCAGGCTTGCCGGCGGCGTCCGCGAGACGCTGGCCGGCCGCGATGCAGTTGGCCAGCGAGATGCCATCGCGAACATGGCCGCCGATGAAAAGGCCCGGGTGCCGGGTCTCGGCCTCAGTCATCGCGTCGAGGAAACGCTCGTAGCCGAGATTGTATTGCGGGATGGCGTGAGCCCAGAAGGTCGTGTGCGAAAAAACCGGATCGCCGTGGACTCCGAGCAGTTCGTGCAAGTCGGCGAGGACGCGCGGACGGAGGACTTCGGGCGCCAGGCGCGCGAGCTCGGGCTGGCGGGTGCCCCCAAGGTAAACCGTCAGCGCCACGTGACCGGCCGGCGCGCGGCCGGCAAACAGCGTTGAGGAGAACAACACACCGAGCACCGAGCGGTGCTCAATCTCGGGGACCAGCGCCCCGAACCCGTCCAGAGGGTGGGTCACCTGTTCGCGTCGGAACCCGAGAAAGAGCGACGCAACGGGCGGGTAATCGATCTGCTCAAGCGCGGCCAGCGGGCGTTCACCCGAGGTGCCGAGCGACAGCTGCGCCAGCGCCGCGGCCGGCAGCGCCAGCACGACGGCGTCGAATTCTTCCGTGGCCGCAAGACCCTCGCGGCGGCTGACGAGTTTCCAGGGCTTACCCGGAGAAAGGCTGATGACGGCCGCCCGGCTGCGAACAGCGCCGGCGGGCAGCCGCGCCGCGAGCGCGGTGGGCAGTGTCTGAAGGCCGCGCGCGAACGAGACGATGCGCGCCGCGGGCTTCTCACCCCGGGCGCGCCGCGCTTTCATCGCGGCAATCTGCCCCCGGATAAGGGAACCGTGAGTCTGCTCGATCTCCCATAGCTTGGGGAAAGCGAACTTGGTGGAGAGCATCTCGGGGTCTCCGGCATAAATGCCGGCCACGAGCGGATTGATCGCATAGTCAACAATTTCCTGGCCCAGATGGTCGCGGACAAACGTCGCCAGGCTCACGTCGGCCGGCCGCACCCGGGCCCGGAAGAAGGGCTCGGCGAACAGCCCCAGTTTTGTCCGGAGGGAGAACAAGGGGGTCGCGAGCAACTTGTGCGGCGCCATCGGCACCGGCACGAGCCGCCCGCCGCGCACCAGGTAGCGGTTCTTTGCGGCCGGCGCGGCATACCGGCACTCCGCCTCGAGGCCCAGCTCCGCGACGAGCGCATCGAACGGCGGTGATTCCAGGAGGGAGTTCGGCCCGTTCTCGATCAGCCAGCCATCGTTGATTGTCGTCGAGACGGC
>Ga0182019_10001078_pt1 | contig 13673 bp, 15 predicted proteins | sample 812E2MmetaG_FD_120483 | JGI IMG/M metagenome (GOLD analysis project Ga0182019, IMG submission 120483) | Permafrost microbial communities from Stordalen Mire, Sweden - 812E2M metaG | ecosystem: Environmental > Terrestrial > Soil > Wetlands > Permafrost | place: Sweden: Stordalen | collected...
AAGCGACTCGGCCGCCGGCCCGCAGAACTCGGCCGAGCGCAAGGCGATCTTCTTCGTCCCGAGCTCGCGGCAGAGGAAAAGCGTCAGGTCCTTCGCCCCGGCGTTCGGCGCGGGCGCGCCCGTGAGCACGACCTTGACGCTCTCCGGGACCTCGAACCAGGTCTTGCCGGCCTTGAAGGCGAAGGCGATGTCGACGTCGCCCATCCCCTGCCCGAAGCAGTCCACGGCGCCCAGGATGTTGAGGTGGCTGTCCGTGCCCACGACGGTCGTGCCGGGGGCGGCCAGGCCTTCCTCGATCATGACGTGCGAGCCGACGCCCGCGTCCACGTCATAGACCTTGATGCCGTGTTTGTGGGCGAAGTCGCGGCAGAGCTGCTGGTTGTCCGCGTATTTCAGGGAACAGGCCGGCGCGCAGAGGTCGAAGGTGAAGAAGGTCTTGCGGACGTCCCCCGGAGGCTCGCCCGGATACTCCTTCTCGAAGTTCTTGACGACGTTCGCCCCGCCGAAGTCGCGGGCCGAGCGGATGTCCAGGTCCATCCAGACGATCCGGCCGGGCGCGACCTCGTCGGGCGAGTGCGACTGGATAATCTTCTCGATGATCGTGCGGGCCACGGCGCGGCCTCCGCTCAGAGCTTGGCGGCCACGGCGGCGCCCATCTCGAGCGTCGTGGCTGCGCCGCCCATGTCGTAGGTCCGGACCTTGCCCTCCTTGATGACGTCGGCCACCGCGCCCTCGAGGACGCGGGCCTTGTCCTTCTCGGCCAGCCATTCGAGCATCAGCACTCCGGCCAGGAATGTGGCCAGGGGGTTGACCTTGTACATCCCGGCGTATTTGGGGGCGGAGCCATGGGTCGGCTCGAAGACGGCGTATTTGTCGCCGATGTTGCCCGCCGAGGCGAAGCCGAGCCCGCCCACGAGCTGGGCGGCCAGGTCGGAGATGATGTCGCCGAACAGGTTCTCGGCCACCAGGACGTCGTAGTCCTGAGGGTTCTTGACGAGCCACATGCACATCGCGTCGACGTTGGCCTCTTTGAGGGGGACGTCGGGGAACTCCTTGGCCACCGCGCGCGACACGCTCAGCATCAGGCCGCCCGTCTCGCGCAGGACGTTGGGCTTCTCGACGATGGTCACGGACCGGCGCTTGTTTTTCCGCGCGTATTCGAAGGCCGCCCGGACGATGCGCTCGCAGCCCTTGCGGGTCATGATCCGCGTCGAGAGGGCGATCTCGTTCAGGGGGACGTCCTTGAAGGCCTTCATCTTGGGGTGGATCATAAGCGCGTCCTTGACGGACTGCGGCAGCGGGAAGAACTCGACGCCGGCGTACATGCCCTCGGTGTTCTCCCGGAAGATGACCAGGTCGATGTCGTCCCGGTAGTTCAGGGGATTGCCCGGGTAGGCTTTGCACGGCCGGAGGTTGGTGTAGAGGTCGAACTCCTGGCGGAGGCGGACGATGGGGCTGAAGTAGGACAGGCCCTTGCCCCGGAGCTCGGGGGCGAGCTCTTTGTCCGCGTCGGCTTTGGCCTTGGACGTGATCGCCCCGAACAGGCAGCAGTCGGTCTCCTTCAGGAGCTTGATCGTCCGTTCCGGCAGGGCGTTGCCCTCCTTCGACCAGAACTCCCAGCCGATGTCGCCATAAATGTATTGCGCGTCGACGGCAAGCTTCTTCAGGACGGCCATGGCCGCTTCCACGACTTCCTTCCCGACGCCGTCGCCGGGCAGCACCGCGATCTTGTATTTCGCCATGATGGACTCCTTATTTCGCTGCGAGCTTCTTCTTCGTCCATTCGATCAGGCCGCCGGCCTCCAGGATGCCGAGGACCGAGGCCGGGAGGGGTGGGAACGTAAACGCCCGGCCTTTGGCCAAGATCCGGCCGCCGGCGAAGTCGATCTCGGCCTCGTCGCCAGCCGCGAGCGCGTCCGCGGCCTCCTCGCATTGGATCACGGGCAGGCCGAGATTGATCGCATTCCGGAAGTAGATCCGGGCGAACGACTTGGCCACGACCGCCTGCACGCCCGCCGCGCGCAAACAGGCCGCGGCCTGCTCCCGCGAGCTCCCGCAACCGAAATTCTTGCCGGCGACGATGATGTCGCCCGGCTTGACGCCCTTGGCGAAGGCCGGGTCGAGGTCCTCGAGGGCCTTGGCCGCCATCTCCTCGGGCTTCAGCTGCTGGTAAGTGTACTTGCCGGCGTAAATAACGTCGGTGTTGACGTTGTCCCCGTATTTCCAGATCTTGCCTTTCATGACACGTAGGTCCTCGGATCGGTGATCTTGCCTTCGAGCGCGGAGGCCGCGACCGTGGCCGGGGAGGCGAGATAAATCTCGGAGTCCCGGCCGCCCATCCGCCCCTTGAAGTTGCGGTTCGTTGTCCCGACCACGATCTCGCCCGGCGCCAGAATGCCTTCGTGCGCGCCCAGGCACGGGCCGCATCCGGGATTGACCATCACGCAGTTGGCTTCGAGGAAAATCTCGATCAGGCCCCGGCGCGCGGCCGCGAGGTAGACCTCGCGCGAGGCCGGCAGGATGAGCGCCCTGACCTTGGGATGGATCTTGCGGCCCTTGAGGATCCGGGCCGCGACCTCCAGGTCCTCGAGCCGTCCGTTGGTGCACGTCCCGATCAGGGCCTGGTGGAAGGGCTTGCCGGCCACGGCCGACACCGGCTTGACGTTGTCGACCGAATGGGGGCAGGCGATCATGGGCTCGAGCGCCGAGAGGTCGTATTTCAGGACGGCCTCGTAGGCCGCGTCGGGATCCGATTTCAGGACGACATAAGGTCCCTTCGCCCGCTCCTTGAGCCAGGCGAGCGTCTTGTCGTCGACCTCGAAGTACCCGTTCTTGGCGCCCATCTCGGCGGCCATGTTGCACAGGACCATGCGCGAGGCGAGGCTGAACTCGCCCGCCGACGGGCCCGCGAACTCCACCGCCTCGTAGTTCGCCCGGTCCGCGCCGTGGTCGCCGAGGATCCTGAGGATCGCGTCCTTGGCATAGACGCCTTTCGGGAACGCCCCATGGAACTCGATGCGCAGCGTCTCGGGCACGCGCAGCCAGATTTCGTCCGTGGCCCACAGGCTAGCCGTTTCGGTCCGGCCGACGCCTGCGGCGAACGCGCCGAAAGCGCCGTAGGTCGTGGTGTGGGAGTCGCTGCCCATGATCACCGCGCCCGGCAGGGCGAAGCTCGCCTCGGAGAAGACCTGGTGGCAGACTCCGGCGTGGATGTCGAAGAAGTGCGGGATCCCCTGCTCCGCCACGAACTCCCGGATCGTCTTGTGGTTCTGGGCGTATTTTTCGTCGGCTGCCGGGACGATGTGGTCCAGGACGATGACGATCTTGCCCGGCGCGACGACCTTCGCGAGCCCCAGCTTCTTGAACTCGCCGATGATGGCGGACGAGTTGTCGTGGGACAGGTAGTAGTCCGGGACGACGGTGATCACCTCGCCCGCCTTGACCGGCCGGCCGGCTTTGCGGCCCAGCGCTTTCTCGGAGAATGTCGAGCCCATCCGATCGTCCTCCTCTTATTCCTTGAAGATGTCGAAGTTGACGAAGTCGGCGTGATTGATGATGATCGCCTCGATCGTCCGCTTCAGCCCGTCGCCCTCCTTGGAGTGGGCGGCGATCATATGGACGACCTCCTGGGGCAGATCGTATTTGTAGGCGAAGGCCGCGCCCGAAATGGGGTGGCGCAGCAGCTCGCCTTCGCGGCTCTTCAGGAAAATCCCCTGCTCGCGCCTGAACTCGAAGAGCTTGCCCACGTCGTGAAGAATCGCCCCCGAAAGGAGCAGGTCGCGGTGGATCGCGATTTTTCCGGGGTAGGCCGCGCCGAGGGCCTCGGCGATCTTGAGCGCGGTCTTCGTCACGTTGCGGGTGTGGTCGATGAGGCTGATGTCGACCTTCTTGATGAGCAGGGTGAAAGGCATCTTTTCCAGGTCGGCCGGCGCCCAGCCCCCCTTGCGGGCGGCCTCCACCCAGACGGTGAGCGTCTGCTCGCGGAGCGCGGCGTCGCCGATCAGCCCGATCTCGGGGAGGAGTCGCAGAATCTCGTCTCGTTCGTTGGTCACGGCAGCTTCCTTTCGGGGGGGCCGTCGTATTCGTAGCCCTCCGGATCGATCTTGCGCATGGGTTTCATGCGCGTCTTCTCCTCGTGGACGTGGGCCACCAGGCCCGGCACGCGGGAGATGATGAAGAAGGCGTTCCCGATCTCGGGCGGGATGCCCAGCTCGCAGAGCAGGGCGGCGATGGCCCCGTCGACGTTGATCGGGAGCGGCTTGCCGCCGGCCTGCTCGGCCAGCGCCTTCTCCACGCCGCTGGCGATGCGGACGAACCGCCCGGCGAGGCCGAGCTCCTCGGCCAGGGCGAACAGCTTGGCCGTGCGCGGATCCTGGGTATGGATCCGGTGGCCATAGCCCGAGGCGCGCTTGCCCTTGGCCTTCATCTCTTCCAGCACGGCCTTGATCGCGGCGGGCTCCTCCGCCGGGGCCGGGGCGCGGCGGGCGATTTCGAGAAACAGCCGCTGGCCTTCCTCGATCGCGCCGCCGTGGAAGCGGTTGATGGCCAGCACGCCGGCCGCGACGGCCGCGTTGAGATCGGCCCCCGTCGAGGCGACCGTCCGGGCGGCGAGCACGGACGGAGGGCTCGCCCCGTGGTCGATCGACGAGACGAAGATGGCGTCCACCAGGCGCCCTACCTCGGGCGAGGGGAACTCCCCTTTCAAGGCCAGGTAGATGGCCTGGGCGAAGGAGATCCTCCCCATCAAGTCGTCGATGGGGTAGCCGCGCAGGACGATCCGGTTCGGCTTGATCTCCGTGATTCCGGTCTTCCATTTGTCTTCGGGCATCCGGTCCTCCCGTTATTTCAGGATCTCCGCGGCCTTGCGCGGGATGTCGGCGATGGCGTCGACGACGTGCACCCCGACCTCGCGGAGCCGGGCGACCTTGCCGGCGTGCGACCCGCGCCCGCCCTCGACGATCGCCCCGGCGTGCGAAAAGCGCGTCCCCGACTTGGCCGCCTTGCCGCCGATGTAGGCGATGAGAGGCTTGGTGAACTTCCCCGCGGCGATGAGATCGGCCACGCGCTCCTCCTGCGTCGTGCCGATCTCGCCGAACATGACCGCGGCCCGGGTCTGGTCGTCGCGCTCGAAGAGCTCCATGACCTCGGGATGGGACAGGCCGACGATGGCGTCGCCGCCGACATGGACGATCGTGCTTTGGCCGAAGCCGGCCCGGGTCAGATAATAGGAGATGGCCGAGGTCATCCCGCCGCTGCGGGAGCTGACGCCGAGCGAGCCCGGTTTGAACCACTCGCGGGCGCGCTGGGCCCGGCCGCCGATCATGCCCAGGACGGCCTTGCCCGGGCTGAGCAGGCCGAGGGTGTTGGGGCCGACGAACGCCGCCCCGGCTTCGCGCGCCGCGCGCGCGATCTCGAGGACGTCGTAGATGGGGACGCGGTCGGGGACGATGACCAGCAGCTTGACGCCGGCCGCGATCGCCTCGAGGGCGGCATTCTTGACGAGGGTGGCGGGGATGAAAATGACGCTGATGTCGATCGGCCCCTGCTTCTCGCGGGCCTCCTCGACGGAGTCGTAGACCGGCACGCCGTAGACGTCCTGGCCGCCGCGGCCCGGTGTGACGCCGGCCACGACGTTCGTCCCGTAGTCTTTCATCAGCTGGGCCCGGGCCATGCCCTCGCGGCCGGTGATGCCCTGGATGACGACCCTGGATTTCTCGTCGACGAGGATGGACATGGCGTCACTCCTCCCCTTCCCGAAGCTTGGCCCGATATTCGGCGAGGCCCGGGATCGGCAGATGGACGTCGATCGCCGCCTTCTCGTGGAAGCGGCAGAAAATTTCGCAGGCCAGGCACTCCGTGCACTTGCCCTTCCGGGCCTCCTCGGGCGTGATGGCCAGGGCCGGTCTGCCGTCGTCGAGCTTGAGGATCTTCGGCCCGCAGGCCGCGACGCAGCCCTTGCTGGCGCAGGCCGCGCACTTCGTCCGGTCGATGAACAGCTTCCCGGTCAGGGTGTCGAAGGCGTAGGCCCCGTCGGCCGGCTTGAAGGGCGCGATGGGCTCGACCACGTGGCGCGCCTCGCCGCCTTCCCGGATCAGCTCCCCGAGGCGCGCGGCGCAGGTCTCGGGCGCGTCGTCGCGGCCGTAGCCTTCGACCTTGCCGGGCAGGCCGCGGCCGTATGCGTCCAGGATGCGGATGGCCTCCTCCTCGCAGTTGCCGCCCAAGCGGATGACCGCGGGCACGGCGAGATTCTCTTCGACGAAGGCCTTGACCATGCCCCGCGCCGAGTGGAACTGCTCCTGGCTCGCGACGCCCGAGCCCGAGGCGAAGTAGCCCCGGATGCCGGGCTGCGAGAGGATGATCTTGGCCGCGCGATAGACCTTGCTCGCCGGCGGGTTGCCGCTCGTGTCGCAGAAGTTGGCCAGCTTGAAGCCCCGGGCGAGCACGGCGTCCATGGACATCATCGAGCCGCCGCCGCCCGCGCCGTGGAAGCCGATAACCCGGTCGTCCGGGCCGATCGCATCCGTCATCTGGAAGAAATAGAACGTGCCGCGGTAGTCTTTCTCCTCGACTTTATAAGCGATTTTCTCGAGTTCCGTGGGCGGCCGGTCGAACTCGCGGGCGACCTCGATCCCGAGCTCGGGATGCCGGAAGACGGCGTAATCGTCGATGACCATGTGGCAGTCGACCGCCACGGCCTGGTCGTCCGTTGTCAAAACCAAGGGATTGATCTCCGCCGAGCGGGCGTCCTTGGCCCGGGCCACTTTGACCAGCTTGGTCAGGAGATCGGCGGTCTGGAGGAGGGCGCCTCCCGCCAGGCCGGTCCGGCGGACGAGGTTTCGGGCCTCGAACTCGCGGAGCCCGGTCCCGACGTCGATCGGCAGGGTCGCGATCTTTTCGGGGTGGAGGCGGGCGATCTCCTCGACGCCCGTCCCGCCCACGGCGCTGAAGATGAGGACGGGGCATTTGCGCGCGTCGTCCATGACCAGGCCGGCGAAGAACTCGGACTTGATCGCGAGCTTCTCCTCGACCAGGATGCGGTCGACGGTGAAATGCCCGACCTTCATGCCGATGAGCCGGCCGGCCTTGTCCGCGGCCTGTTCGGGCGTGTCCGCGAACTGGATGCCCCCCAGCCCGGCCCGTCCCGTCTGCCAGACCTGGATCTTGAGGACGACCGGCCGCCCGAGCTTCCGGGCGATCCCCTCCGCCTCGGCCGGCGTGAAGGCCACATCTCCCTCGGGCACGCGGACCCCGCCTTCCCGAAGGAGCTTCTTGCTCTGATACTCGTACAGTCTAGCCACCAGGACCTTCCTTGATGCCGAATCGGGAATGTGAGGGAACTGTAGTATACCCAAACCGGGAAGCGAAAAAAAGGGGGGATCCATCGGGGAATTCGCCGAATTCGGGCGCCAGCCGTTGTTTTTTCGCCGGCCGCTTGCCCCCGCGCGGCCGAATTCAATAGAATAGCCCCGCACGAAAGCCACTCGACCGGAGGTGTCCGACATGAGCGACGCACCCGCCGCCAAACCGAAGTTCCCGGCGACTTTCTGGACGGCCAACACCATCGAGCTCTTTGAACGGGCCGCTTACTATGCGATGGCCTCGATCATGGTCATCTACCTCCACGAGAACCTGGGCATGAGCCCTTCGACCTCGACTCTGCTCAATGGGACGATTCTCTGGGGCCTTGTCTACTTCCTGCCCATCCTGTCGGGGACGCTGGCCGACAAGTTCGGCTACAAGCGCTCGCTCACCGTGGCCTTCATCATGATCGCCCTGGGTTATACCGTCATGGGAAATCTCCAGCGCCTTTGGCCCGGAATCATCGGCGCGCGGGCCGGGCAGACCGTGGACTTCATCGTGCCGGCCGTCCTGGGGATCGTGCTCATCGGCATCGGAGGTTCGATCGTCAAGCCCTGCATCTCCGGAACGGTCCAGAAAACGTCCGGCACGCGGGCGACGCTCGGCTTCGGGATCTTCTACATGATCATCAACATCGGCTCGATCTCGGGCCGGGGGATTTCCTATTTCGTCCGGACGAACCTCGGCATCCCGGCCATCTTCACGTATGTTTCCACGATTTTCGCCCTGATCGGGTTGATCGTCGTCTTATTCATATACCGCGAGCCCGAATTCGTGAGCGACGGCCTCAAGGATGGGCAGCAGGTTCGGAGAAAGACTCTTCGCGAGGCGGTCGTAGGCGTCTTCCTCGTCCTGCGGAGCCTCAAGTTCGTCTTTTTCATCATCGTCATGAGCATGTTCTGGTTCCTCTATGTCCAGCTTTACAATTTGGTGCCCCTCTACCTCCGCTACCTCGACCCCAAAGCGCCCGTCGAGCTTTATCAGCTGGCCAACCCGATCATGATCGTCTGCTTCCAGATGCTGATTACAAAAATGGTCAAGCGCTGGACGCCGGTCAAGACCATCATGCTGGGCGCTGCGGTCGTGACCGTGGGCATGTCCCTCAACGTCCTGCCCTCGTTCCTCTCCGGCGATCCGACTCACCCCGTCTCGGTGCTGGGCCTGATCATTCCTTTCGCCGGCCTGTTCGTGATCGTCTCCATCGCCTCCCAGGCCACGGGCGAAATGATGGCCTCGCCGCGCGTCTATGAGTATCTGGGCGCGATCGGGCCCAAAGGCGAGGAAGGGCTATTTACCGGCTACGCCAGTCTCCCCCTCGCCCTGGCGACCATCGTCGGCGGGAAGCTTGGCGGCAAGATGTTCGAGCACTACATCTCGAACCCGCAGAAGGCCGGGCTGCCGGTGAACACCGTGCCCATGTGGCTGATCATCGCCGGCATCGGCGTGCTGTCGATCATCGGACTCGGGATCTACGACCGCCTCGTCCGAAAAAATACGTGACGGGGAGAGGGCCGGGGGACTCCGCCCGCGGCGCATGATTTAATGACGCCGGCGTCGACGAATCAACTCGGCCGCATGAGGACGAGGTTCTTCAGGCCGTTTTTCTGGAATTCCTCGTAGTACTGGTCGACCAGCTTGCGCTCCTCGTCCTGACGCTCGTCGGGACTCATGCCGTCGACCGCCTTCTCGCCGTAGCGGGTGACGAGGTCCCGGTCGGCGAGCCTGTACTCCAGCTCGTCCCAGAAGGCGTCGTTCTTGTATTCGTCGAGGTCCGCCAGCCATTCGTCCTCGGTCCCGCTCTTGGGATACCAGGCGTTCTGCTCCTCGTCGTAATAGGTCGTTTTTTCCAAGCCGAAGTCCCGGGCCTTGCTGTAGATGTAGTCCTCGAGGGTGTCCGACTCCTCGTCGATGTCCTCGGAATGGAAGCCGTTGACCACCCAGTTGCCGAGGTAGACCAGCCGCATCAGCTGGGCGTATTGGTCCTTCGTGAGCTTGATTTCCATCGCATCCTCTCCCCCGGAGCCGGCGCCCGGCCCGAGAGGCTACAATACGCCCACCGGGCGCGGGACGCAAGACGGCAGGCGGGCACGGCTTTGACAAGCCGATGCGGGCGGGCTATAAAAGAACGCATGAACGTCTTCATCACCGGCGGGACGGGATTCGTCGGCCGGCGTCTGGCCGCACGACTGACCGAAGCCGGCCACGATGTGCTCATCTTGAGCCGGTCCGGTCCGGCCCGCCCGGGCGGCCCGGCGCGGACGTCGTTCCTCCAAGGCGACCCGACACGGCCCGGCCCATGGCAGGAGGCGGTGCGCGGCTGCGACGCGGCCGTCAACCTCGCCGGGACGTCGATCTACAGCCCGTGGACCCGGTCGAACAAGCGCCGCATCCTGGAAAGCCGGGTGGCGGCCACGCGCAACCTCGTCGAGGCCTGCGATCCCGCGGGGCCGCGGCCCGCCGTCCTGGTCAGCGCCTCGGCCGTCGGCTATTACGGATTCCGAGGCGACGAGGACGTGGACGAATCCGCGCTGCCCGGTCAGGATTTCCTGGCCGGGGTGACGACGGCTTGGGAGGCCGAGGCGATCCGGGCGGAAGCGAAGGGGGTTCGCGTCGTGCGCGGACGGTTCGGCCTGGTCCTCGGCGGCGGCGGCGGAATGCTGGGTCCCCTCCTCCCGCTGTACAAAGCGGGCTTGGGCGGGCCGCTGGCGAGCGGCCGGCAGTGGATGTCGTGGATCCACGCCGACGACCTGGCGGCCGCCCTGGCGTTCGTCCTGGAGCGGCCGGATCTCTTCGGCGCGGTGAACATGTGCGCCCCGAATCCGGTCCGGAACCGCGAGTTCGCCCGAACCCTGGGCCGCGTTCTTCGCCGGCCGGCCTTCTTCCGGGTGCCCGGCTTCGCCCTGCGGATCGCGCTCGGCGAATTCGCCGTGGCGCTCATCAACGGCCAGAGGGTCCTCCCCCGCCGCCTCCTGGACGCGGGCTTTGCCTTCCGCCAGCCCGAGCTCGGTCCGGCCCTGGCGGACATCCTGAAGCCGTAGCGACCGGCGGGCCCCTATTCCAGCCAGATCTTGAGCAAACCGTCGCGGCCCGTGATCTCGACGAGGGCCATCGGGCCGGCTTTCCTCAGGTCCGCCAGCAGATCGACGAGATCAAGGTCGCAGCACCCATGCCCGGTGTCGATCCGGGTGCGGCCGACGCTCCGGGCGATAATGTCCACGAGCACGAGGGGCAGCGTCAGACGGACCTCTTCATGGCCCGTCCGCGTGTCCGCGACGAGGACTTTCAAGAAGCGGACGTCCGTCCCGGGCCGGTAATCGGGGTTTTCCCGGACGGCTTTCTTGATGATCTGAAACTCATCCCGTCGTTCCGCCGCCGCCGAGGGGACGGCGAGCGCGGCGACGAGGACGGCGGCCAGGGCCGCGGCCGCGATCTTCTTCTTGTTCATGTTCATGAGGTCTCCTTGATCCGGCGTTCGCCCGGATCACTCGATCCAGATCCGGAGGGTCGTTCCGGCCTTAAGGTCGTTGACTTCGAACACCGTGCCCCGGGCGTTCTGCAGGTCCCCGAGGATCCGGTTGATGTCATAGCCTTTTTCCTTGATGGCCGCTTTCTGCTCCTCCGGGATGGCGGAGAGGGCCAGGTCGGCGAGGGCCCAGGGGATGTTGAGCTCGAACTCCACTTTCTTGGAGATCGTGTCGAGGACCATGATGCGCAGCATCCGGATTCTCTTCTCCGCCGGCCGGTCCGCGAGACCGGCCAAGGCTTCGGGCGACACGCGGAGGAGGGCGATCCGCGCCCGGTCCCGGAGCTCGCCGTTCGACTCTTCTTCGATGATCCGCTTGAGGACGGGAACGCTCCGGTCGGCGATCCGCTTCTCCTTGACGTAGCTCAGCTGGACGGCCGCGTAGTAGCGGACCGCCTTGTCGGGATGGTCGATCCGGCTCTCGACTTCCTTGAGGAGCCCGGCATCGCCCCGGTCGTAGAGCTTCATGGCCAGGTCGATGACCGAGACTTCGGCGTCCTCGCCCAGGTTCCGGTTGCGGTCCTTGAGCTTCAGATAGTCCTTGAACGACGCCAGGGCCTCGCGCTCGCGGCCGTCCTGCTCGGCCAGGCACTTCGATCGGTAGTAGAGCGCCTGCGGGGCCAGCGGACTCTGCGGGAAGCGCGCCATGAAATCCTCGAGGCGCGCCTGGGCCTCCGCCCACTTCTCGTCGAACACGAGCTGTTTCGCCGCCTGGAACCGCTTGTCGTCGTCGCCCGTCTGGGCCGGGACGGACACGGCCGCGGCCAGGACCAGGCCCACCGCCAATATGATGCGAAGCGTTTTCATGTCAGACCTCACTGTCCTGAAGCTCCTTTTTCAGGAGCTTGATCTTCAGCAGAAGCTGCTTTTGTTCGATGTAGTCCTTGATCCGGGAGGCTTCGGCTTCGGAAAGCTCGCCGCTCGCCGCCGACAGCTCGAGGAACAGGGTCTCGATCTGGTCGCAGATCTCCCGGGCCTTGGCCATGCGGACGGAGTCGAGCTGGGAGTTGATGAGCCGCTTCCTCGAGAGCATGTCGCGCACGGGGCCCGCGCCGGGGCCCTGATCGAGCAGCCGGGCCCGGCCCGGCGCCGCCTGGACGAAGTCCAGCAGGAGATACTGGCTCTTGTCGAGATAGTCGAGGGTATCGCGCCTCGTCATCTGGTATTCCACGCGGTCGATGAAATCGCGGCTCGCGACGACTTTCGTCCCCGCCATGGGGAGGCCCGGCCGGCGGCTCAGGGCGAGGTACGTCCCGGCCGCCCCGAGGACGATCCCGGCCAGGAGGCCGGCCATCGCCGGGCGGAACCGGAGGATAAAGAGCGCCCGGCCGGGGGCGGGACGCGCGGCCGGGGCGGGACGCGGTCCCGCGAAGGCGGCGTCCGCGATCCGCTCCGCGTTCGCGTCCCAATCGACCTCCGCCATCGCGGCCGCGAGGTCCTCGCGGACCCGGCCGGCGCCCTCGACGATCCGCCGGATCTCCTCCCGGCTCCGCCGGCATTCCGGGCACCTCTCCAGATGGCGTTCCAGGGCCGCGCCGTCCCCGCCGTCCGCTTCGCCCGCGGCGAGCGCGGCCAGCCACTTTTGAATCCTTCGGCAGTCGTTCATGTTTCCCATCCCATATAGGGCCCCATCAGGGCCCGGAGGTTGCGAATGGCCTTGAAATGGAGGGACTTCACGGTCCCGATCGAGATGCCCAGGGCGGCGGCGATGTCCTCGTTCTTCAGCTGATCGTAGTGCCGCATGACGAAGATCGTCCGCTGGCGCTCGGCGAGCCGGTCGACGCACCGGGCGAGGATGTCCTTCAGGTCGCGCGACCGCTCTCCGCCGTCCGGGCTCGGGTCCGGGAGGTCGAGCTCCTCGACCGTCGCCCCGCTGTCATGTTCCCGCCGCTTCAAGGTGCGGCGCCGATAATGGTCGATGCAGAGGTTCCGGGCGATCTGGAGGAGCCAGGCCTCAAAGGGATGCTCGGGCCGGTAGGTCCCGATCTTCTGGTAGATCCTGAGGAACGTATCCTGGACGAGGTCGAGCGCGTCCTCCTTGTCCCGGACGAAGCCGTAGGCCACGGCGAAGACCCTCTTCTGGAAAAGGCGGGTGAGCGCCGCGAAGGCCTCGCGATCTCCGGCCTGGACGCTGCGGACCAGGTCGGGGACGCCGACGGCCTCGGAAGGAGCGGACGCGGGCAGACTGTCCATGCCCTCCCATGATAATCCAAATGAGATTGCCATTCACCAGCGGATACGGACGGGAGGGCGAAAAGGTTTACGCAGAGGAGCCAGCAAAAGGCAGAAACGCGGAATACCCCCTCCCGAGAATCCTCTCGGCCCGGGGGCGCTATCGATTAATGACGGAAGCCGGTCAGAACTTGCGGAATTCCCTTCGCTCCCCTCCCTCTTTCCGTTCGCGGGGGCGATCGGTCCGGGGGCGAGCCTCGTTGACGATGATCTTGCGCCCTTCAAGGTCGGTGCCGTTCATCCGGTTGCGGGCTTCTTCCGAAGCCTCCTCGGTCGCCATTTCCACGAAGCCGAAGCCCCGCCCTTGGAGGATGTTGGCGGAGGTAACCTCGCCGAACTGGGAGAACGCTTCCTTGAGCTTCTCTTCGGTGGTCTTGTAGTTGAGGTTACCGACGTACAATTTTTTAGAGAACATTACAACGACCTCCTGACCCTCGCATCGCCGTCCGGTTCCGATCCGCGCCGTTGGCGCGCCCGTCCGTCAAAGGGGTCGACACATTTTTCCATAACCGAATTTCAAAATCAAGAGGGGGAAAAGGGGGCCGCGGCTATCTCCGGA
>Ga0182019_10001079_pt1 | contig 13669 bp, 9 predicted proteins | sample 812E2MmetaG_FD_120483 | JGI IMG/M metagenome (GOLD analysis project Ga0182019, IMG submission 120483) | Permafrost microbial communities from Stordalen Mire, Sweden - 812E2M metaG | ecosystem: Environmental > Terrestrial > Soil > Wetlands > Permafrost | place: Sweden: Stordalen | collected...
GCCAGTTTTTAATTCTTGTTTCCTGATCGTCAATGAATGTGACAAGATCGGTGCGGTCGGGCACTTTTCCGCCCGGAAGATTTTCGATAAAGCTCTGCGACGGGAAAACCATTAAGACGTTGTTTAAGGTATAAGGTTCCGGCGCCCGGCGCTCTATTTTTTTATCCAGCCATCCCGGAATAATACGTTCCTGATGGTGGAAGAAAAGAATGGTTTCGTTTTCTTTTGCGGCAAACTGATGCGTCAGATGATAATCAATAAGGCCTCCGTCGCGGTAAACGCCGCGCGGAGCGCCGTAAATATCGTTGACGCCGTCGATAACCAGAGGAATGGCTCCCGAGGCCAGAACGGCATATTTAAAATTAATTTCGTTTAGTTGTACATAAGTTCCCCGAAATCGTGATTTCAGGCAAAATGCCGGCGGTTTGGAAGCATTATAAAAAACAACCCTCTCCGCAAATTTATAAATATTTTCCCGGCTGAAATAATTAAATACAAAACAGGTTGCGAGCCCCAGTTTTTGTAACCAGGAATTTTTAAAAGCGACAAGACCGCGGGCCCGCGCGGTAATGATAACCAGACGGTATTTTTTATTGGCCAGAGCAAAGGGCAGGGCGTCGTCTTCCAGATAGGCATTGATAATATTGGTAATTTTTTCCAGTGATGTTGCCGGCGTATCGTCTTTCGTGTAGGTTACGTTGATATAAGCTTCCCGAAGTTTTTGATAGGATTCGACAGCTTCGGGCTGCAGCCAGGCGGCAAAACGAAACGCTCCCGCGGAAGAACCGACCAGTTGAACCGGTTTGGAACGTCCTAAAAATCCTCCCTTGAGGAGGGTCAAATCAAATCCGCTGGCAATAAGCCACCTCGGTCCTACCGCCGGTCCGAAGTAAGTCGAGACAGAATCTAAGTTAAATCCGCCGTCTTTAATTATTTGGTAAATATTTTTACCGGCTTTAATTCGTATTCGGTTCATATTAATTCTATCGGGGCAAAGACCTTGACACGTAAACGTTTGTTTTGTAGACTGACGCCGTTAATTCTTATTGTTAAAAGCTGAAAACAGTCAAGTTATTCAACTTTTTGTTATCCTCTTAAGCGGGCAGTTTTTATCAATAATATAAGAGAAAATGCAAGTTTAATTTTAAGGATTGTATTGTGGATATAAAAAGTTCTGTGCAGCAAATCGCCCGCGACGCGGCGTTGGCGGCGCGAAAACTTTCCCGCGTGACGGAGACGGAAAAAAATAAAGCCCTTTTGCGCATGGCGGATGAACTGGAGAGGAATTGTAAATTTCTTCTTGCAGAAAATTCCAAAGACGTAATCAGAGCCAAAAAATCCGGCATCGCCAAAGCCATGCTGGAACGTCTGACGCTGAAACAGACCACAATTGAACAGATGGCCAAAGGGTTAAGAGAAGTGGCCGCGCTCCCTGACCCTGTCGGCAAGGTAATTTCCATGTGGCGCAGGCCCAACGGGCTTTTAGTGGGCAAGATGCGTATTCCTCTGGGAGTCATCGGCATCATTTATGAATCCCGTCCCAATGTCACCGTTGATGCCGCAGCTCTTTGCCTCAAATCGGGCAACGCCGTAATTCTGCGGGGCGGTTCCGAATCCATCAAATCCAATCTGGCGATTGCTTCCGTTTTGCAGGGAGTATTGCGGGAAACATCGATTCCCGTGAGCGCGATCCAGGTCATTCCGCTGATAGACCGTGAAGCTGTATCAGAAATGCTGCAATTGGATGAGTATATTGATTTAATCATTCCCCGCGGCGGAGAAGAATTGATCCGCGCCGTGGTCGCCCAATCCAAAATCCCGGTGATCAAACACTACAAGGGAGTCTGCCATGTTTTTGTGGATGCGGGAGCGGACATTGATATGGCTGTCAATATTTGTCTGAACGCCAAAACTCAGCGTCCGGGCGTGTGCAATGCCCTGGAAACAATGCTGGTGCATCAGGATATCGCCCGCGAGTTTCTGCCGCGGGCGGCGAATAAATTAAAGAAAGCGGGTGTCGTGATCAGGGGATGCGCCAAAACAAAGTCCATCCTGAAAAATATTGAAAAAGCCAACGAGCATGACTGGTACGCGGAATATCTGGATTTGATTCTGGCTGTGAAGATTGTGGAAAATATTGATGAGGCCATCGCTCATATTGAAAAATACGGTTCTCTGCATACGGAATCGATAGTTACAAATGATTATGTCAATTCGCAACGCTTTTTGAATGAGGTCAACTCTTCAACCGTGCTGGTCAATGCTTCGACGCGTTTCAGCGATGGCTTTGAACTGGGACTGGGCGCTGAGATCGGCATTTCCACGACCAAACTTCACGCTTTCGGTCCCATGGGACTGGAAGAATTAACGACAACGAAATTTATAATTTACGGTAACGGGCAGGTGCGAACATGAGATGGGGACTTTTAGGCGGAACGTTTGATCCGATTCATTTCGGTCATTTGCGCGGCGCGGAAGAAATGCTGAATATTTTTAATTTGAACCGCATTATTTTTGTTCCTTCATCCCGGCCGCCGCATAAACTGGATGCAGAAATCACGGCTTTTCATCATCGCGAGCAAATGATTCGTCTGGCCATTGAAGACAATGTTAATTTTTCCTTTTCCGATGTAGAGAATTTAAGGGCTGGCAAGTCTTATTCCGTGGAAACGGTGGAATATATTCTCAACAAATATATGGAAGATCTGGAGCTGTACTTCATCGTGGGTCAGGACGCTTTTCAGGCGGTCACGACTTGGAAAGACTGGGAGAGACTTCTGCTGTTGTGCAATTTTGCCGTAATGACCCGTCCCGGATATGACGATATGAGACTCACTGAAATCCTGCCGAAAGAATTCGCCGCGAAATTTACTTATGATAAAAAAATTGACGGATTCACAGGCCCGACGGGACATACCATTTATTTCCGTCACACGAGCTTTCTGGATATTTCTTCATCGAGAATGAGAGACATGTTTAAAGAGAGTAAATCAATCAGATATCTTACACCGGATAAAGTCAGGCAGTACATCGCGAAAAATTCTTTGTACAAAAAATAATAGGAAAAAACGTAGACAAACATTAAAACAAATCAACAATTTCTTAAGGAGAAGTATATGACTTATAAATTTATAGAACTTGATGTTAAGGATTATATCGCAACTGTGACCATGGCCAGGGAAAAAAGTTTAAACGCCCTGAGTCTGGAATTTGCCTCGGAAATTGCCCGGGTATTTAAAGAAGTGGGCGCTATGAATGAGGTGAGAGCTGTTATTCTGAAGAGCAAGGCCAGAATATTTTGCGCCGGTCTGGATCTGAAAGATGCCGCAGGGGGTTTTACCGGAACGCCCAGGGGACCTTTTGATATGATTAAGAGATCGCAGCCTTTATTTGATTGCTGCAATGCCATTGAAGAATGTCCCAAACCGGTAATAGCCGCGGTACACGGCCAGTGCATCGGCGGCGGTCTGCATATTATTTCCGCCTGCGATGTCCGCCTTTGCACCCAAGACGCGACCTTTTGCCTGAAGGAACCGAAAATCGGTTTATGCGCGGATATGGGTGCGCTGCAACGGCTTCCCTTAATCGTCGGTCAGGGATACGCCAGAGAGATCGCTTTTACCGTAGGTTTCTATTCCGCGGCGCAGGCCGATAAAATGGGACTGGTCAATCACGTTTATGCGGACCAAAACGCACTTTACGCGGCGGCCCGGGAAATGGCCGTGCAGATAACGGAGAACGCTCCTCTCGCTATCGAATGTTCAAAAGAAGTTCTTAATTTCAGCCGCTACACAAGTGTCAGCGAAGGGATGGCTCTGGCGATACAGAAGAATATGTTCTTATTGACAACGCAAGATTTGCAGGAAGCCTTCATCGCTTTTATGGAGAAAAGAGCTCCGAATTTTAAGGGACAATGATGCCAAGCCGGCCTTCATTCGGCTATCTTTGTTGGCGTCGTCATCGGCTTCCTCAACGTATGTATAATACGCCTCGTTGCCTCCTCCTAGCCGCCTCGATATCCTTTTGAATGCGACTTGGCATACGGATTAGAAAAAATAAGAAGCGGCGCGTTTGGGTAAAACGCGCCGCTTTTGTTTGTTACTTCTCATACTTTCCTTATTTAAAACCGGGGAAAGTATGAACATGTATTTAATCTTTATATAAGCTCTCGATGTCGTCTTTATATTTTTCCAAAACAATTCTGCGTTTTAGTTTCAAAGTCGGTGTCAACTCGCCGGACTCGACGCTGAAGGGTTTATCCAATACCTTATAGTATTTGATTTGCTCATAACGCGGCAATGTTTCGTTGACCTCATCTATCTGTTTTTTGATCAATTCCTTAACCTTATCATTCTCGATAAGTTCTTTATCAGAACATTGCTGAATTTCGTTATGTTTGGCAAAGCGTTGAAGATCCTGAAAATCGGGAACGATCAGCGCAGATAAATATTTTCTTGCGTCACCGAGGAGGCAAGCCTGATCTATATAAGGCTTGGCCGTAATGGCAAGTTCAATGGGATGCGGGGCTACATTTTTGCCGCCCGAAGTGACAAAGAGTTCTTTTTTGCGGTCAGTAATAAGAAGAAATCCGTCCTTATCAAATTCACCGATATCGCCTGTCTTAAACCACCCGTCCTCAGTGAATGCCTCGGCCGTTGCTTCCGGCAAATTCCAGTATCCCTTAAATACCTGTGGACCCTTGACCAGAATTTCTCCGTCTTCGGCGATTTTTTCTTCTGTCCAGAGAGCAGGTCTCCCGACGGTTCCGGGTTTGATCTGCAGTTTATGAGCAACGGTATTATACGCCAGAGAAAGGCTAAGCGACCGGATTGGATTGGTATAAGGCGACAACCCCAGAGCCTGTTTGGTAACCATCAGGTCTACTGTCAGATCAAGCATCTTTTTGTTGAACCAGCCGGCGTTACTGACATCGAAACTGCTGGAAAATTCCGGTTCGTTAAAATTGATAACCGGCGATGTTTCCGTCAGTCCGTAACCTTCGCTCAGCTGAATGCCCAGGGAGCGGATAAATACGCAGACATCTTTGGAAAGTTTTCCGCCGCCCGATATGCCGAGTACCACATGGTCTAGGCCGGCAGTCTTTTTAATGTTATTGAAAACCAATACATTGGCCAGAGCGAACTGCAATAAATCAAAAAAACCCATTCTTGTCGCAGTAGCCATGGCATCGGAATATTTTTCGCCGAGTTTCAATGCCCAGTTAAAAATAGATTGAGTAGTCTTATTCTGTCGGGAGACGATGGATTTTGTGGTGTCATAGATTTTTTCCCATAATCGGGGAATACTTATGACTACATTAGGTCTGATCTCTTGAAGATTTTTCGGTATTTTTTCGAAGCTTTCGGCGAAAATGAGGATGCCGCCCTGCTGAAGGGCTCCTACGTGGTAATCGCTTGTCCTGCCGAAAACATGACACATAGGCAGATGAACAAGGAATGTCAGGTGAAGCCCCAACTCCCGCTGGCGACGGACAAGTGTGGAATTGGAAGCCTGGTGCATGTTTGCCACCCAGTTCTTTTGAGTAAGAATAGCACCTTTCTGCTTGCCGGTTGTTCCTGAAGTATAAATTATCGAAGCGACATCTTCGGGAGCAACGCTGTTTATGTTTTTTTCCACTTCTTCGTCGCTGATCTTTCCCTGGCCTAAAGCAATGACTTCATCGAATGTATAAACACCTTCCGGCTTTGTGCCTTTCCAGGAACTCATCGTAATAATTTTTTCTATGGGAACGCCCTGCGCTTTTGCCTTGAGGGCCATCTCGCCTCTGTCTTGTGTGGAGGCGATAACGATCTGGGAGCCGCTGTCGGATGTCATATATCCCAGTTCGTCCACCGTTAAAGTGGGGTAGAGGGGAACACCGATGGCGCAACAGGCCTGAATGGCTTGGTCAGCGATGATCCATCTCGGTCTGCTTTCGGAAAAAACAACGATCCGGTCACCTTTTTTTAATCCTAAAACCATCAAACCCTTGGCGAGCCCTATAGCTTCGTCACGAGTTTCCTTCCATGTTCGCGAATGCCACTGATCGCTCTTGTCGCCGTTCTTATCTAACTTAGCCCGAAGAAGCTCAACCTGATCTCCATAACGCAATGCCTGATTATGAAATATTCCGCATAAAGTATCCGTCCTGTACGCCATAACTACACTCTCCCCCCTTGAAATTATTTTATTAACTATCGTGACTAAATAAATAGTTTTCTTTTTTGGTTTATTTGATTTTTTGGCGGAGCGTCTTTCATATGCTTTTTTTCTCAAAAAAAGCAAGTTCAAAATTTACCTAGTGGTCAAATAATTTCGGTTCACCAGTATTTTTCTTGTAAAGAAAACGTTCCAGGAAGCGGTTGTAACTTGTCCAGTCGGAATCGGTGGTAGAATCAGCCATAAAGGTCTTGAAAGCATTAAACTTTGCATCCAGATCGTCAATGAAATGAACGACCAAAGCTTCCAGAGTTTTCGGGCGCTTGGGAGAACCGAATTCAAATTCTCCGTGATGGCTCAAAATGATATGTCGTAATTCCAACCCCAGTTGCGCCGGAAAATCCGTGAGCGAGGCGATTTTTTTATTGATCATTTCCACGCCCATGACGATATGACCGATTAACCTTCCTTCGTCGCTGTAATCGATGATGTTGTTGTAGGAAAATTCATAAATTTTACCGATATCATGAAGAATACCTCCCGTAATAAGCATGTCTTTGTCGAGGTTGGAATAATGATCGGCAACTTTATCAAGCAGGCGCGTAACCGATAAAGTGTGTTCGAGGAGGCCGCCCAGATAAATATGATGAAAGCCTTTGGCGGCGGGAGCTCTCTTAAAAAGAGAAGCGGTTTCTTCTTCCTGAAAGAAAGCATTAAGCAAAGCCTTCAGATGCTTATCATTCACTTTTTCGATATAGCCCAGTATCTCATTGAACATGACATTGACATCGGCATTTACGGCAGGCAGATAATCGGCCGGCTCAACTTCCTCCCAAGGGATTTTTTCGATTTCGGTGACGGATACCTGTACAGAGTTTTTGTAACTGACGGCCCTTCCTTCAATGGCAATTATATCGCCTTTCTTAAACCGTTGATCCAGTTGAGCCGCGTTATCCCAAACCTTGCTTTCGATCTCGCCGCTCCTGTCTTTGAGCCGCACGGTCAGGTAAGGGAAACCTTTTTGGGAGAAGGCCATGTTTTTTTCCGTAACCAGAAAGGACGAAACGACCTTATCGCCCTGTTTGATGTCCTTGAGATAAATTTCTTTAGTCTTCAAATGATTACCCGCCTTTCATGAGAATAGATGTTCATTCTGCCGCCTCTGACATAACCGATAAGCACAACATTCGCTTTACGCGACAAAGCAACTGCGTTTACCGTAGGCGCGGAATGGGAAATAATTACCGGTATGCCCATGTTCCATACCTTGTAAACTATTTCAGATGAGATTCTTCCCGTGGTTAAAATTATTGTTTTATGAAGCTTTATTTTTTGCAGAAGAGCGTAACCCCCCAGCATATCTATGGTATTGTGACGTCCGATGTCCTCGCGCAAAGCGACAATTTTTTTTCTTACAGCCAGAGCCGAACAATGTGTGCCGCCTGTCTGATTATGCACAACCGAGCCGTTCAAGAGTTCATCCATCAGTTTTAATGCCACTGTGGTTTTTATAGTAAAATCAGCAGGGACATTCAGGGGCAAAAGTGAATCAATATTGGCCTTGCCGCGCGCTCCGCTTGATGCGATATTCTTTACGGATGATTCGGGAAAATAAATTTTTCTTTTCAATGTAACATTGGCGACATTTTTATTTTTGTCAATCTCAATATTATCGATTTCTGAATTGCGGGCGATGATCCTTTCCGATCTTAGAAAACCTGCGGCGAGCTCCTTCAGATGAATGCCCGCGCAGGCGATGGTGGCTAACGGTATGCCGTTAAGCTTAACGGTCAGTGTTACTTCCTGAATTACCTTTGTGGATGAATTGACAATGGAAATTCTGTCGCCGGAAGATATTTTTATTTTCTTGATGATCTTTTCGGGAGCACTCATGTTTTTTCCCTTAAAATGCGGTGATCTCCGACTCTGACGGTAAGTTTGTTCATGTCAAAATACTCCATCAGCGGAATGATATATTTGCGGGAAAGGCCGGTTAATTCTTTGAAACTGGCCGGTGTCGCTTTGCCGTCTTTAATCAACAGTGCCTTATAATCGTTTCGTAATTTGTTTAATGGTTCACGCGAGAAACAAAGTTCTTCGTTTATTTTAATTAAATCTCCTTCTTTGAGCATCAGATTGACGATACTTTGCGCTTTTGTCTTCCGGTCGCTGAATTTATTGATGATTTCGGAAAGGGAGGCCGGCATAAGCCCTGCTTCATTATAAATCCTGATAATATCCCGGCGCAAAGAATCCAGGTCACCGGCCAGTTCCACCTGATATTTGGCGAGGCGCACATTGTCTTTATCGCTGACGATGTTTCCTTTTTTATTGAGCGAACTTATGACCATGTTGAAAAGCTTCGGCGATACGGCGTTTTTCAGCGAACCCTTCAGTTCTTCTTTGAAGATGCCCTCTTTCAGGGGATTCCCCTTATGATACGTGGTAACGTTTTTAATAATAATCTCCTCGAGTTGATTAAAGAGACCGGCGGAAATAACCATTGTGCTGTCACTGTCCAGAAGAAATGCTTTTCTGGCGGAAAATAAATTCTCCAGCGCTTCCCTGATTATTTTTGCTTTTACACCCAGACGAAACGCCAGGCCTTGTAGGCTGATGCCCATAAAACCGGCCCGCTCCAGAATCACGGAAATCTTTTCCGGCAGGGCGCCATTCTGCAATACATTCAAATCTTCGATAACTTCACTTTTGAGCCTTTTGTGTTTTGCCGGAAGCGGATCAATGATTTGTCCGCCGCCGATTGTTGTAACCGGAGAATAGCTGCGCAAAACGAAATGATCGCCGGCGACAACAACGTCTTTATCCGTCAATACAAGTTGAGCGAATCCTTTTTGTCCGGGTGTGAGTTCATCTTTTTCCAGCAGAATTATTCGCGCGATAAATTCGCCGGCGCCTGTGTGCAGGCGGACCAATGCTCTGTTTTTCAGATTTTTGGAATTAGACACGAGAAATTCAACGAAGACATCCAATCGCTGTGACGGCCAGACGGTTTGCGGACGCACCAGAACATCACCGCGGTTAATAACCGATTTCTCAATCCCCTGTAAATTGATCGCTGTGCGCTGGCCGGCCCACGCTTCTTCCACCGGCTGATTATGCACCTGAATGCCTCTGATGCGGGCTGTGATATTTTCGGGAAGTATCTGAACTTCTTCCCCTGTTTTAATATGGTCGGATACCAGTGTGCCGGTAACGACCGTGCCGAAGCCCTTCATTGTAAAAACGCGATCCGCAGGCAGTCGAAAAATACCGTCATCTGTTTTTTCGGCAATTTGATTGACAGTCACGTCCAGGGCCCCAATGAGATCGTTCAGGCCTTCTTTTTTAACGGCGGATACCGGCACAATGGGCGCGCCTTCTAAAAAGGTTCCACGTAAAAATTCGACAATTTCCGATTGAACCAGATTCAACCAGTCTTTTTCAACCATATCTGTTTTGGTGAGGGCAACGATGCCCTTGGATATTCCCAGAAGGGAGCAGATATGCAAATGCTCTTTGGTTTGAGGCATTATTCCTTCGTCCGCGGCAATGACCATCATAACCAGATCAATGCCCGCGGCGCCGGAAACCATGTTTTTAATGAATTTTTCGTGTCCGGGGACATCCACAATGCCGAGTGTCTCGCCGGAAGGAAGTGTCAGAGAGGCAAATCCCAGTTCAATGGTAATGCCCCTTTGCTTTTCCTCTTTCAAGCGGTCAGTGTCCACACCGGTAAGAGCTTTGATTAAAGCGGTTTTACCATGGTCGACATGACCGGCTGTGCCGAGAACAAAATGTTTCATTTTTCTATCCTGATAAAAGACGCTGAAAAATAGCAAACTCTTCATTTTTTCACAAGATTATATTTGCTTATCATCCAAAATTAATAATTATATTTCTGATGATCAAAAATACCGGACAAATTAATCCTTGAAAATGGCTGGTGGAATTGTTAGAAAGCCAAACCAAGAGGTACTCCTTGCGCATACTTGGTCTGGATTATGGTGAAAAAAGAATAGGCGTGGCGATTTGCGATGAATTGGGTCTTACGGCTCAGGGTCTGCCTACGATAATCAGAAAAAATAAAAAACATGATTGGGAAATTCTAGGAGGTCTGGTCGAAAATTACAAAGTAGAAAAAATTGTAATAGGTTATCCTGTAAGACTGGACGGTTCGGAGGGTATCCAGTGTGAAAAGGTAAAGCGTTTCAAAGCCTTACTGGAAAAAACTTTTTCATTTCCCGTTATTAAATGGCAGGAAACTCTTTCTACCAAAGAAGCTGAGGAAATACTGATCAACTCAGGCGTCCGTTGGGAAAAAAGAAAAAAAATGGTAGATAAAATGGCTGCCTGCCTGATCCTCCAAAGCTATCTGGACTCCATTGCTAAATAGTCTTGAAATCAATTCCACGAAAAAATATGGCTAAATCAAAGAAAAAAAATCATAGAACGTTTAATTTTTTTAAGAAGCCCGGTTTTATCGGCAGGATAACTCATCGTGTCCTTTTATTCTTTGTCGTCATTATTTTCGCTTTTGGTATTCTGCTGTTAAACTACTCAATCAGTTCCATTGATAATAAACATACCAATATACTGGTTGATATACCAACAGGCTCAAGTTTCCTGGAAGTTACGGAAATACTTAATCAGGCCGGGCTGGTGAAACACCGTATTTTCTTTTACGGTCTGACAATAATCAAAAATGCCAGACGCCACATTCGCGCCGGTGAGTATGAATTCAACACGGCCATGACTCCCTGGGCCATGATCGACAAACTGATGCGCGGAGAAATTAAAGAATATACAATTCTGATTCCGGAAGATATCTCCATGCAGGAAATCGCCGTGCGTTTAAGTGACGAGAGACTGATTAATATGGAAATCTTTTTTGAACTGGCCAGAGATAAGGATTTTTTGCAATCGTTGAATATCAAAGCTGGGTCTATAGAAGGTTACCTTTTTCCTGATACATACAAGTTTAACCGTTCGATGAATACGGGTCAGATTATGAAAATTATGGTGAGTCAGTTCTGGAAAAAAGTTACACCGGAAATGACCAGGAAAGCACAGGAGATGGGATTCAATACCAATCAGTTTATCACGTTTGCCTCCATGATCGGCAAGGAGTCTGGTGACAATGCGGAAAAACCCATGATTGCGGCGGTATTTTACAATCGGCTGAAAAAGAAAATGCGACTGCAAAGTGATCCTACTGCTGTTTATAATCTGGATAATTTTGACGGTAAAGTGCTCCGCAGTCATCTGAGAAGAAGTTCCCCTTACAATACTTATATCATAAGAGGGTTGCCGCCGGGACCCATTGCCAATCCCGGCGTGGATTCATTGAAGGCGGCGCTTAATCCGGCTCCCGTTAATTATCTTTATTTTGTTTCCAAAAATGACGGGTCTCACTTTTTTTCAGCTTCTCTGGTCGAGCACAATAAAGCCATAAATCGCTATAAGCATATTAAAAATAAACAAATACAAGAGCTTGGAAACAAATCTGCTGACGAAGAAGAATAAAAAAATAGATTTTAGTTCTAGTAAAAAACTTGAATGGAACTATATAATTCCCAAGTCAAACGAGGATAGTTTCCGAAAAAAAGTTTGTCCATAGTAGTTTGCGAAATATCGTTCAAATTGATGAGAGAAACAGATATGAAAAATATTAATCAGCACAAGTAATCATCGGGAAAAGCGAAGTTCGGATATTAATTTTTAGATGAATACGGAATGATGGCGGATGAGTTCGCAGGGAGTACGGTTAATGATTGGTTCGTCGGCATGGCTTTTCGTAAGGAGGAGCGATGGACAAAGTTGTTGCATGGTTTGCTGATGGTTATATAACCAAGGGATGGACACCTGACTTCTTACCGGGGCGTTTTTCATGTGAGAATGGATAACACCCCGGCTGGGAAGAAACCTATAGAAATCTGCACAAAAGATTTGAAAGCCTTGTTTTTTGTGAAAAACTTTGCAGGCGACCCGCAGCACGTCAATCGGAATGAGTTTGAACCGAAACACCCTTGGATTGGACACTGTATGAAGGTGGTGTCTAATAACGGAGAAGTTCTTGTGGGAACCACAACAGGTTATAAACTCGGACCTCAGGAGTTCTTCGTCAAACCCGCAGATACCTATTCAAACAATGAACGCTGCTATGTAGTCGTAGCGTCCACTAAAGAGATTAGTTTCTTATGAAAAGGATAGTAACAAGCACTTCTGCCTGCTCAATAAATCCGTTAACTCATAAATTAGTGTGCGTGATCTGTGCGCAAAATATATTTGACGTGGTGCTGGAAGTCTAGTACGAACTACTCTCCGTATCAAATTTCCTGCGCTCACATGTCCCATGATTGTGAAATGTGCTATTGCTGAATGATTCTCAAAAAGCATTTGACAATGTAAGGATTGAATGTTGTACCACTTTCATTTGTCATAAGCCGGATGATTTGATCATGGGACATAGGCGCCCGGTATGGGCGTTTCGATCGCAAAGCATCGTAGACATCAGCGACGGCGATGATCTGACTGACGATATTCGGTTCCCCGCCTTCCTTGATCTTTGGATAGCCGCTGCCGTCATATTTGATATGGTGCTCCAGGGCGGCAAGAATGGTCAAATTGTTTACCCCTTCCAATTTCATCAGGTACATGGCTCCATTGATGGTATGTTCTTCCATAATAGTCCGTTCCTCTTTGGTCAGAGGGCCATTCTTTAACAAAATATCATCAGGAGTCGTTGTCTTACCCACGTCGTGAAGTAAGGCGGCAATACCGATCTTGTTAAGGTAATGCCCAGTAAAACCAAGGTGCTCCGCCAAGGACATGGCAAGAATTCCAACATTGGATGAATGGGTGAAGGTATACTCGTCGTTCGATTTAATTTCCGCGAGAAGCTTGATAGGATTTGATTCGTGGATAATTACCATGAAGTTAGCGATGATTTCATCCACCATGTTGAGATCGATTTTGTTTTTATCGCGGCAACTTTGGTAGATGTTCTTGATCATCTGTTCCTTTGGTTGGGATCGGAGATCCAGAACATTCCCGATATCATTGCCGGATGCCTCCAAATTGGACTTCTCCGCCATACGGATTTTATCGTTCTCCTTGAGCTTAATTTTGCCTAGCTTGATGTATCGCGTCGAGTTCATGAACGAACTTCCCAAAGAGGCAAAACTATGGATAAAATCCTCAAGTTGAGCAAAGGGCAGACCTCTAAAGAAGGATATCCATTCGACGCCATTTCTCTTCATGAAACTGACAAAGGCGGCTTCATAAGAAGTGGGCATGAGCAGGGGTTTGTTGTTTACGCTGACATACTCACCTATTAGGAGGATAGTGATTTCTCGCACATCTTTGAGCAACAGATCCAGAAGGTCAAAGGCTTCCTGTGTTTTGGAAAGAACCTGCGGATGGTCATCGGGGTACATGCCGACATTCTGGATGGCCACGGTCAACCGGGTGATGAACCTGCCGATCTCTTGCTGATTATCTATATCGGCCA
>Ga0182019_10001080_pt1 | contig 13666 bp, 11 predicted proteins | sample 812E2MmetaG_FD_120483 | JGI IMG/M metagenome (GOLD analysis project Ga0182019, IMG submission 120483) | Permafrost microbial communities from Stordalen Mire, Sweden - 812E2M metaG | ecosystem: Environmental > Terrestrial > Soil > Wetlands > Permafrost | place: Sweden: Stordalen | collected...
ATGAGCACCCAGGCGGTTCAGGAGACGAAGGGGCTGGTGCTGAAGGATGAGCGAAACTTCGTGGTGGAGGCCTTCTTCACCGCCACGTGCGGAGGGCACACCACGCTGGGCACCAACCTCTTTCCCGCGGGACCGGTCTCGGCGCAGTTCCCGTCCCAGCCGTGCTTCGCCCTGCCCACGTTTCATGTGGAGGGGCGGGAGAAAAGCCGGCTGAATCCGCCGGGGGCCGCCGCATCCGTGCTGTGGGGAGGGGACCTGATCGGCGGGTTAAGCAGGACCTTCGGGTTGAAGCTGGACGCCGGCGATCCCTGTTCGGGCCTGTTGGAATTCTTCGGCGGCGGGCCCGGAAATTGCGCCGCCCTCTTTGCCCTGCCGATTTTCAAAGAGGCCCACGTGGGGCACCTGGCCGAAGTCAAGGACGAGATCCTGCTTTGGGATATCGCGGCGCGGATGCTGGTGGAATCGGAGCGGCTACAGAAAAGACCGGGCATTGTTTCCGTCGTTAACGGCGACGGCAAGCTTTTGCTGGTGGAGGAATCGCCCCAACCCCTTTGCTTTTTCGCCGACAAGCCCGCCCTGTTTGTGCGCCGGAATGCGGCCCTGGCGAATGTGGCCGCCGTCGCGCTCAATCCCGGCGATCGCGTAGAGCTGTGGATGGAGGATGAAACGATTGTGGCTCTCGTCAGGGAGGAGCCGACGATGGGCGAATCCGCCGACGGGCGATCCAAGCTGGAGCGATGGCTGCGGTATCTTTCGTTCGCCGAGATCGGGGAGAAGACCGGCGTGCGCGGAGTGAAGCGGCTGGAGGTGGAGAAGACGACGGACGAGGGCCGCGTGCTCACGCTGAAGATCGTCGGGGAAAACGGGGGCCGAACATTGGAGCGCCTCGATGTTCGATTCAAGCTGGGCCTGCCCGAAATCCTCTTCAAGGTGCTCCCCGTGGCCGATGGCGTTTTTTTCCTCGGCGGTGGCTGGGGCCACGGTGTGGGGATGTGCCAGGAGGGGGCCTTCGGCATGGGGGCCTATGGCCTCGATTTCAAGACGATCCTGAATTACTACTATCCGAATTTTCAGATCGCAACCTATTGATCCCCGGCAAAAAGCCTGATTGTGCCTTTTTGCCGGGCGGGAGAGGGTTCCCCCTCTCCCGCTTGCAGGGGCACAGCATGCTGTGCCCCTGATGCGGAAGGATCTCACCCCAAACCGGCGCTTAACCGCGCTCGGTTTGATGATGGACTTTTGGCAAGTCCATCTCTCTAATAGGGCTGCTTTCGCCGGCCGGCCCCGCGGCTTTTGCGTCGGGGATGCCGGTGTGATATTCTGAATCAAACCGCCATGAGTCCACCGCAGTCCCGCTGTGTCCGTCGCGCCCTTTTCAGGATCGTTCCCTTCCTTGCCGCCAAAATACTGTGCGGGGAGGGCATCCGATCCGTGCTGGGGCCGGCATGCTGAGCGATCTCCTGCCTTTCATCCCCCTTCCGGCGGCGCAGGCGATGCGGCGCGCGCTCACCGCCGCCCAACGGGCCCAGCGGCGGCGTCTGGCCTGTGCCGCAGCCGAAATTCTGCTCAAACTGGCAGCCGCCGTCCGGATTGCCGCGCGCGCCGCCGCGCAACTGGCGCTTCAAATTGCCGAAACGCATGGATACGGGGGCATCGCCCGGCGGGCGCGCGCGATCTTGAAGCGGTTGGAACCGTAATAGGCCGGACAGCCGGACAGCCAGACCGCCGGACGGCCGGACAGCCGGATCGTAAAAACAGTTCCAAGTTCCAGGTTCCAAGTTCCAGGTTGGGAAAAAAGCAACGGGAAAGGCGCACCTTCTTCCCTATCCCAATTTCATACTTCTTAATTCATCCTTCATCCTTGGAGGCTGAAGGTGGGAAGGAGGGGTCCTTAATCAAATTCCCCGGCTCGCGCAAGCAGGCGCTCCAAGACCGGTCCCGCCGAAGCCTTCCCCTGAAACTGCGCACCCTTGCCCCCGCCTTTCCCGCCCGTGACTTTCAGGACTTTCCTGAAGATCTCTTCGGCCGCTTTCACGGATTTCTCCCCCTGCAGGATGACGAAAAACAAATTCTGTCCGTCTTCGCCGCACAGAATCAGGGTGCGCTCCGGCCAGCGAGAGGACAACAGCGGGGCCAGCCTGGTCAGGAAAGCCGTGTCGGTTCCCGGAAAATAATGGAATGAGCGTTCCTCCAACCCCTTGCCCAGCATGTCCGGGATCGCCTCCTGGAAGCGGCGCTGGTTCCGCCTTGACGATTGCCGCTCGGCCGCCCATGCGCGCGCCGTTGCCGCAACATCTTCCGGGCCGCATCCGAGGATTTCCTTGAGCTCTTTTTGAAGACTTATAGTGCGCCGGAGATAGTCCGCGATGCCCGTTCCGGCCAAATAGGGGAGGCGGACGCCCTCCTTGATCTTTTCCGGGGGTAGAAGGCGGATCATTTGGATTTCGCGCGCGTCGGAGACATGCATGCCGCCGCACGTGTTGCGGTCCACCCCCTCGATGGCGACCACGCGGATGTCCCCTTCGAGATCTTCCGGCAGGAGGCGGGAGCGCACCTGCTCGGTTGCGTAGCGCTCACGGCTCATGAATTCCGCCGTCACGGGACGCCCCTCGCGGACCACGGCGTCGGCGGCCTCCTCCAACGCGGCGAGACGTTCGGGCGTGAAATCGCTTCCCTCCAGATCGATGACCGCGTAATTCTCGCCGAGGTGGAAGGAGATGGTCTTCCAGTTGAAAACTTTTTCGGCCAGGGCCGTGAGGATGTGCTGGGCCGTATGATGCTGCATGAAGCGCCGGCGCCTCGGCCAATCCAGTTCCATCCGGCAGGGCCCTGCGGCAACGGCGCGTTCCAGGTAATGCCGGATTTCGCCCCCGGCTTTTTGCGTGTCCAGCACGCGCACGCCGTTGAGGGTCCCGCGGTCCCCCGGTTCGCCGCCCCCCTCGGGGTAGAAACAGGTGTCCCGCGCGACGGCATAGAAACCCCGTTCATCGGACCCGGTTTTAAGAATCTCCGTGTCCGCCGCGCGCGCATGACTGTCGCGATAATAGAGGGTGTCCATGCCGTCATTGTAGCAGGTCAAGCGGAGCGGCGAAACGCCCAAGGCCATGCCTGCTCCCGCCTTCCGGGAAGGCCGTCTTTGTGAATTTCATCACAGTGCAGGATGCAAATCCGACGGGGCGGCGGTATAATAGTCATGGTGCCTGGTGATATGTGCAATCCGCGTCCTATGAACGGCGATCATGCCGCACGATAAATCCGGATCCACGGCGGCGGTGAAGGGCGGGGCCCGAATGAGCCTCGCACCCGGAACCCGTCTTGGTCCCTATGAAATCATGGCTCTGCTCGGCGCGGGGGGAATGGGCGAGGTCTATCGCGCGCGGGACACCAAGCTGGGGCGGGAGGTGGCCATCAAGGTCCTCCCCGCCGGTCTGGCCGACCACCCCGAGGCCCTCCTCCGCTTCGAGCGCGAGGCCAACGCGGTGGCGCAACTCTCACACCCCAATATTCTCGCCATCCATGATTTCGGCCGTGAGGGGGAAATCGTCTACGCCGTCATGGAACTGCTGGACGGCGAGACCCTGCGCGCGCGCCTCTCCTCCGGCGCGCTTCCCGCCCGCAAGGCCGTTGATCTCGCTGCGCAGATCGCCGAGGGACTGGCCGCGGCCCATGAGAAGGGGATCATCCACCGGGATTTGAAGCCCGAGAATGTCTTTGTGACGCTTGACGGGCGCGTGAAACTGCTCGATTTCGGCCTGGCCAAGCGCAAGGGGCCGGGGGGCGGTCCGGATTCGGGCTTCCCCACGATCGAACACACCGGGCCCGGCACGGTGATGGGGACCGCGCGGTACATGTCCCCGGAGCAGGTGCGGGGCGAAGCGGTGGACCACTGCTCGGACATCTTCTCCTTCGGCGCGGTGCTGTATGAAATGCTGACCGGGAAGCGGGCCTTCGGACGCGAAACGCCGGCGGAAAGCATGACGGCCATTCTGAAGGAGGATCCTCCGGAGATCACGGCGAACGGTTCCGCTCCGTCCCCGGCTCTTGAGCGCATCGTGCGGCATTGCCTGGAGAAGAAGCCGGGGGAGCGGTTTCAATCGGCGCGGGACATCGCCTTCGCGCTTCACGCCCTTTCGGGGTCGGCCATAACGGGCATGCCTGCCCCCGTCGCCGCGCGCAGGGGATGGCGGCCGCGGCTTCTTGGGTTTGCGGGCGCCGTCGTCCTGGTGGTTGGGGGGCTGGCTCTATATCGGGCGGGGCAGAAGGCGGAACGGCGTTTGGCCGAGGGGGTCATCTTCCGGCAGATGAACTACCAATCCTTGCCGATCTTCCAAGCCTTCTTCGGGCCGGACGGCGAAAGCGTCGTTTACAGCGCCGCGCTGGAGGGAAACGTTCCGGAGCTGTACATCCTTCACCCCGAATATCCGGACCCGCGCCCCCTGGGCCTCCCGCGCACGCACCTCCTGGCCATCTCGTCCAAGGGGGAACTGGCCGTGCTGACGAAGGCCTCCTTCATCGCGCACCGGCAGTTCACCGGAACGCTTGCGCATGTCCCGCTGGGAGGCACCGCCCCGCGCGAGATCCTCGAAGACGTTTCCCAGGCCGACTGGTCGCCGGACGGCTCGGCGCTGGCCGCCATCCACGAGGTGGAGGGAAAAAACCGCCTGGAGTTCCCTATCGGCCATGTGCTCTACGAGACCGCGGGCTACCTCAGTGATCCCCGCTTCTCGCCCTCGGGCGACCGCGTGGCCCTCTTCGACCATCCCAGCAAGGGCGACGACCGGGGCACCGTCATCGTGGTGGACCTCTCCGGCGGGCGCAAAATCCTCGCCGGGCCCTACTGGGGGGAGGAGGGACTCGCCTGGTCGCCGGACGGCGGCGAGGTCCTGTTCACCGCCACCGCGGCCGGGAGGGCGCAGACCCTGTACGGCGTCACCCTCTCCGGACGCCTTCGGGTGGCCCTGCGGAGCGCCGGAGGGCTGACGATGCACGACATCTCCCGCAACGGGCGCTGGCTGGTGACGCGCGACGACTGGCGCAACGGAATCGCCGCGCTGCCCCCCGGCGCCGCCGTCGAGCGCGATCTCTCCTGGTTGGATTACTCCCTGGCCCCGTACCTGTCGCATGACGGCCGCCTGCTTCTTTTCCAGGACGCCTCCGTCACCGCCGGCCTCAACTATGCGGTCTGCCTCCGCGGCACCGACGGCGGTCCCGTGGTGCGCCTCGGCGAAGGGGCCGCACGCGGCCTTTCTCCGGACGCCAAATGGGCCCTGGCCATCGTCCACAATCCGCCACAGGTCGTCGTCTATCCCACCGGAGCGGGGGAAGCCCTGCGCCTTCCATTGGGCGATCTGCAATCGGCCCAGGGGGCCTCCTGGTTTCCGGATGGAAAGCATGTCATCGTGCGCGGCAATGAACCCGGAAAGGTGTCTCGGTGCTACGCGCAGGATGTGGCCGGAGGGCTTCCGCGCCCCATCACGCCTGAGGGGACATCCAACTGCCTGGTTTCCCCGGACGCCCTGCGCATCCTGTACGCGAAGCCGGACGGAACCTGGCAGCTCCAGCGCCTCCAGGATGGTGCTACGGAGATCATGCCGGGCCTGACCCCGGGGGACCAGGTCATCCGCTGGAGCGCGGACGGCCGCGGCCTCTGTGTGTACCGGCCCTCGCAGGTGCCGTTCCGGCTTGAACGTCTGGACCTGGCGACCGCCCGCCGCGAGCTCATCCGAGAAGTGGCCCCCCTCGACAGGACCGGGGTTTTGAACGGCTGGGGCGCCGCCCTGACGGACGATTATCAATCCTACGCCTACGACTACGCGCGCATGACGTCCCAGCTCTTCGTCGTGGAGGGCGCGCGCTGAAAAGGTAGGGCAGTCCCGGAGATCATAAGAACCGTCCGGGAAGCGCCGATTCCGCTCCTGAAAAAGGGGTTCCCGCACAACCTTGCTTTTTCGGCCGCAGTGCCTTAAAATGATAGGCTTTATGAAATCCGTCATGATCCGTGAACGTGTGCGTTACGCCGAAACCGACCAGATGGGGGTGGCCTATCACGGCGCCTATGCCGCCTGGTTCGAGATCGGCCGCACGGCCTTCTGCCGCGAAAAAGGGGTGGTGTACGCCGATCTGGAACGGCAGGGCTGGGCCCTGGTGGTGGTGGAATTGGAGGCGCAGTACAAGCGCCCCCTGCGCTACGATGACGCCTTCGAGATCTGGACGGAGGTGACGGAGGCGAAATCCAAAGTCGTGGAATTCGCCTACCGTCTTCTGCGCGGCGGGGAGGTGTGCGCCACGGGGCGCACCAAGCACCTGTTCGTGGATATCCGCACGTTCAAGCCCGCCTCCGCTCCGGCGGAGGTGGTTGAAAAACTGCTCCGCTAATATTCCCCAAGGAGGTCCCCATGGCATTCAAAGGCTGCACCAAAATCTGGATGAACGGAAAACTGGTGCCGTTCGAAGACGCCAAAATCCACGTCCTTTCCCACGTGATCCACTACGGCTCGGCCAACTTCGAGGGCGACCGCTGCTACAACACGCCCAAGGGGCCCATGGCCTTCCGTCTCGTGGACCATGTGGAGCGGCTTTTCAACTCCTGCAAGATCTACCGCATGGAGATTCCCTTCACCAAGGCGCAGATCCACGACGCCTGCCTGGAAACCATCCGGGCCAACGGGCTGAAGGACTGCTACATCCGTCCCATCGCCTACCGCGGCTTCTCCCAGCTGGGTGTGGACCCCACCGGCTGCCCCATTGATGTGGCCATCGCCGTATGGGACTGGGGCAAGTATCTTGGCCCCGAGGCGCTGGAACAGGGTGTAGACGTGCGCGTCTCCTCCTGGAACCGCATGGCCCCCAACACCCTGCCGTACATGGCCAAATCCGCGGCCAATTACATGAACAGCCAGCTCATCAAGATGGAAGCCAAGATGGACGGCTATGTGGAGGGGATCGCCCTCGACACCTTCGGGATGGTTTCCGAGGGATCGGGCGAAAACCTCTTTGTGGTCCACAAGGGGCGCATCATCACCCCGCCGCTGTGCGTTTCCGTCCTGCCCGGCATCACGCGTGATTCCGTCATCCTGCTGGCACGGGACCTCGGCTACGAGCTCATCGAGCAGGGCCTGCCGCGCGAGATGCTCTACATCGCCGACGAGGTCTTCTTCACCGGGAGCGCCGCCGAGATCACCCCCATCCGCAGTGTGGACAAGATCAAGGTCGGCGAGGGGAAACGGGGCCCCGTCACGGCCGCCCTGCAGAAGGCCTTCTTCGACGTCATCGAAGGGCGCAGTCCGGACAAATACAATTGGTTGACGAAGGTCTATTAATTTTCAATTTCCTCCAAAACAGGCAAACGGCGGCTCCCCGGCCGCCGTTTTTCTTTCATCGCTGATGCATCAAAAAATGCCGTGAAAGGCGGGGATAAAATCGTTGATATTCGGCATTGAACCCTGTATACTTCCCGGATGCTGAAATTAAGGGGCATGAAAATCCCCGCGTGGGCGATCCTGATTTTGCTGTCCATGGTGATCTTCCTGGTGTCCGGCAAACGCCATCTGCGGGTGGACGGCGATGGGTATTATCATTATCTCTTCCTGGTCAATCTCTTCGAGGAAGGCAATTTCGATTTCACCCACCAGTATCAGAAATACGGCCATCCGTATAACGATCCGGATCATCCTTATACCTCCAATCCATTTCCTCCCGGATCGGCGCTCCTCTGGCTTCCCACCTATGCCATGACGGACGTGTATTTCCTCCTCAAGGGGCGCGCCCCCGTGAATCCTTTCGACATGACATTCCAGTCCATGGCCCTTTCCGGAACCTGGATCGCCGCACTTTTCACGTTCTGGCTGGCTTGGCGGTGGCTGAGACGGACCTACGACAAGGAATGGGTATTCCTGGCTTTGATCGGCTCGGTGCTGGCCACGCCGTATATTTTTTATCTAATGAACGCCCCCTCGTACGCCCATGTTCCCTCGGCTTTTTTCCTGACCCTATTTTTGTATCTGTTCTTTGTCCATCCTGAAAGGACGTTCGGGCAGGGCCTCGTGGCCGGCCTGGCGGCGCTGACGAAACATCAGAGCGGTGTGCTGATTCCCCTATTTCTTCTCTACACGGTCTGGAAATGGAGGGACATCAAGGGCGCCGCGCGGTTTTTGGCCGGCGCGCTCATCCCGCTTCTGCCCCTTGTCATCTATTGGCATCGCGCCTACGGGAGATGGCTGACCATCCCCCAGGGCGGAGGCTACATGACCGCGGACGTCGCCGGCATTTTCCATTCGATTTTTTCCGTCCGGCACGGCGCGGTCGTCTGGTCCCCCATCCTTCTCGCCGCCATCATCGGATTGATCTTCCTGGCGTTCAAAAAGGACGCCGCCATGCGCTGCGCCCTCATCTTCTTCGCCTTCATGGTCGTGGTCAACGGCCTTCCCCGCGACTGGTGGGGAGGACACGCTTTTGGAAACCGCCGCTGGGTGGACCTGTTTCCGTTTATTGTTCTGGGACTATCGGAGGTGATGTCGAGGTGCGCGGTCTGGGTCAAGGCACGTCCGCGAAGGGCGGTTCTTCTCGCCTCCGCCATCCTGGTCCTGCTGCTGATGATTCTCAACCTGGGCATGATAAAGGCCCTGCATTCGGGCCGGATCAACCCCAGCATGTACCCCGACGCCTCGGGCGTATACGGTCCGGGCCTTGAGCAGGCGTACCGGTGGATCGGAAATCCGCTCGCGTACCCGGACAGTCTGATCTTCGCCCTGCGCTACGGCGTGCATCCCGTGGTCTATGACGAGATCATGGGTGCGGTCCTCAATTACGACGCCAACTCCGACGGGCCCATCCTTGATCCGGGCAGACCCGAACTTCGCAGATATTTCTACAAGGGGTTCCGGTTTGATCCGGAGCCCGCCATCGTGGAACGGGAGTCAAGGATCTTCATCCCCCTGGCGCAGCCGGAAACCCTGGATTTTGTTTTATTCATGGACGGCGGGTCCGACCCCATGCCGGTTCAAGTCGTTTTCAACGGCGTAGTCCGAAAAACGTATTCCCATTTTTCCTGGCGGGAGCCGGTGTTCAGCACTATCGCTTTTCCAGAGGTCGCCTACGGGACGAATGTCCTGGCGCTCCGTTTTAAGCGCGTACCAAAGGACGCGCGATTCGGATTTTTATGGGTCAAAAACCATGAGCGCTATTTTGAAAACCTGCTGCCTTTCGGATGGCTGGATTCGGCGCGGTACGACGCCTCGAAAAACGAGGTGACCGTGTCGGGTTGGGCTTTGGGCCGCAAGGGCGATGTGGATGTGGGGGTCGTGCGGTACCCGGGGCCCCGCGTCAATGGAACACATGATAGATTTCCGCGATGGGATGTGAAAACCACCCACCCCGACGGCTTTGGCTTCGATCGTGCGGGATTCGAGTCGGTTTTCACCCCCGACACACCTCCGGGGGAGAAAATTTTCGCGGTGTTGCGGATTGACGAGCGAAATGGGAAGAGCAATCTGATCATCAGGGAGATGCCCGTCCAGCGGACGGGAAAATGACCCCCATCGTCATCCGGGGCGGAGGACCGGCGGGGCTGGCGGCGGCCATCGCCCTCGCGCGCGAAGGGCGGAGGGTGAAAGTCCTCGAGCGCCCCGGTTACCCGCAACAGACCCGCCACACCGGCTTCCAGACGCTGGAAAATTTCACGGGGGCGGAGGATGCGGCCGCACTCCTTGATGATCTGGGCATCCGGGGCGGGCTCTTTGTCGAGCCGTTGACGGAGGCCGTGCTCTTCAACCATCGGCGGCGGCCCTTCGTCGTTTCCTCGACGCATCCCTTCGTTTATCTGATCCGACGCGGATCGGAGTCCGGCGCGCTGGACCATGCGCTGGTCGAAAAGGCCCGGTCGCTGGACGTGGAATTCTCCGGCGAAGACGCCCCTCCCCATATCATCGCGACCGGTCCGGCGCAGGCCGACGGCGTGGCGCTGGAACGTCATTTCCGCACCGACGGCGTCTTCAGGATCTGGGTCTATTTCGATGCCGCGCATGCCCCGGGCGCCTACGCGTATCTGTTCACGCACGGCGGACGGGGCACTTTCGGTACGGCTGTGACGCGCGATTTCGGGCGCCTCAAGGAGCACGCCGCCTTCTGCTGGGATGCGTTCCAGGGTCTGGAAGCCTTTCCCGTCGGGCAGATGGAGGAGCGCGGCTCGTGGATGAATTTTTACATCCCCGAGACCTACGAGGCCGACGGGGCCCGGTATGCCGGCGAAGCGGCGGGCCTCCAGGATTTTCTCTTCGGTCTTGGAATGCGCATGGCGATGGAATCGGGCCTGCTCGCCGCCCGGTCCATCCTGCGCGGCGGGGATTATTCGCTCCTTGTGAGGGAGCGCTTCGGAACATCACTCAGACGGGGCCTCGTCCACCGCTGGTTTTACGAACGGATGGGCAACGCAACCCTGACCCGCGCGCTGGGCTCTTTCACCCGCGGCGACTATCGGGAAAAGCTCCGGCGCGTCTGCGCCGGGAGCGGCGCGGATTCCCTTCTACTTCCATTGGTGAAGGTTTTGTGCAAGAATAGGGGCGCATGCCGGCATCCTTTAAAACCCCACTTCTGCCGCAAAACGTCCGGGACTACCGGTACTGCAGCGCGCTGACGCACAAGCACGGCCCCAATTTTTCCGTGGGGTTCCGATGTCTGCCGTACGCCAAACGCATGGCCATCTACGCCGCGTACGCCACCTGCCGCCTGGCCGATGATCTGGCCGACGAGGGGGGCGCCGCGGATCCCGCCCTTCTGGACCGCTGGGAGCATGAGGTGGAGGACGCCTACTCCGGAAGGCCGTCCCATCCCGTCACGCGGGCCCTTCGGCACGCCGCGCAGAGTTATCCCATTCCGAAGGAGGCCTTTCTCGGCCTCATCCGCGGATGCCGGCAGGATTTCGTCAAGAACCGCTACGCGAATTTTCAGGAATTGCTGGACTACTGCGACATGGTGGCCTCCACCATCTCGGACATCTCCCTCGCCGTCTTCGGCGTGTTGAACGCGGACACCCCGCGCCTGGGCCGCCGTCTCTCCACCGCGCTCCAGCTCACCAACGTCATCCGCGACGTGGCGGAAGACGCCCGGCGGGACCGCATTTATCTTCCCACCGACGAACTGGCCGCATTCGACGTGACCGAAACCGACATCCTGCGGGGCAACGCCGTGCCGGGGCTGAAACCGCTCCTGGACTTCCAATGCAGGAGGGCGCTGACGTTTTTCGACGGGGCCCGCGATCTTCCCCGCCACGTGGAGCCCGACAGCCGCCTGGCCGTGTCGCTCATGGCCGGCGTGTACGAACGGATTTTGCGCAAGATCATGAAGGAACCGCTCCGGATTTTCAAGCGCCGCGTGGCCCTGAATCCTTTTGAGAAGGCATCGCTTATTCTGCGCTGCGCCCGGAAGATATAGACAACATCCAAGTTATTGCTGTCTGGTTCTTCTTTGTTTTATTCCGGCCTTCCCGCCTTAAGCCTTCCGGCATTCCGGCAGCAGTTCATAGAAAGTACAGCGTCTCGTCCACCTTCGGCTTTGCTTTCTTTTTGTACGCTTCTTTCTTCATCCTGAAAAACTCCTGCATCGCGTCTTCGTCGTCCATCCCTTCCCCGCCCATTTCGCCTTCAAGGGATTCGGGGTCCTCCCCGGCCTCGAGGCGGCGCATCATCTCCTCCATGCGGGGACCCATCTCCATGCCCGTGGTTTGCGAGAATTTTTTCATGAAGCGCGCCATCATGCGCGGATCCCCGCTGTTTTCCATGCCCTGCATCTCAGCCGCCATCCCTTCCATGACCTTTTCCATATTCCCCTCGTCCATGCCGTCGAAGGGGGTGGGTTCCTCTTCTCCCTTGTGCTTCAGCGTGGCGAAGGCGGAAACCTTGCGCTTCAGAATATCCTTTTTGCACGAAGGGCACGCCGGCCTGGCCTCGCTGTCGGGCATCACGGAAAAGAAATTGAAGATCGTGTTGCAGTCGGGGCAGTAGAACTCGTAGATGGGCATGGGACTGTTTTAGCAAATCTATTCAATAAGGTCAATAGAGGAAGCTAAAACGCCGGAAGGCCGCAGTCCGCAGACCATAGACCGTAGACAGGGGAAAGGCAGAAGCCGGAAAGCGGGAAGGTCTGCTATGGCTGTCAGCTATCGGCCGTCGGCTGTCAGACGCGGTAAACTTCTTTGCGGTGAGCGATCTTCACTACGCGGATTTCACGGTTTTCGTCCGAGATGGAATAGATGATCCGATAATGCCGGTATCGCAGACGGTATTTATCCCCGCCCGAGAGTTTCACGCCCCCCGAGGGACGGGGATGGGCTTCCAGCCCGAGGATTTTGTCCCTGATGGATTTCCGATCTTTCAAGGACGGCACCCCCTCCAGCTCCTTCACGGCCGAAGGCTTTATGAAGATCCTATAGCTTGCCACGCCGTTTGAGGTCTTTCAGGACGTCTTCAAAGACGAGGTCGGGCTCGCCGCGCCTCGCCTCGAAAGCGGCCAGATCCTCAAAGTCCTCCAGGAGGTTCTGCCTTATGGCTTCATTGACGATCTCCGAAATGGAGTGCTCCGTCTCCGCCGCCTTGTGACGCAGGGCCTTGTGGAGGGCGGGTTCGAGATAGACAGTGGTGCGCTTGGTTTCCTGTTTCATGGAAGCATTATGGCGCTAAAGCGTTAAAATGTCAATGAGGCCGGAAGGCCGGAACGCGGGAAGGCGGGAATGCCGGAATGCCGGAATGCCGGAATGCAGTAGCCAGTAGCCAAGAGGCAGGAGCCGGAATACAGAAGCCCGTAGCCGGAAGCCAGCAGATAGCAGCCGGTAGGCAGGAGTCGGAAGCTGAAAGACTGTAGTAGGAAGGCAGGAAATAGCTATGAGCGGTCGGTTTTATTTTTTCCCTGTTCTCCTACTCGAAACTTGAGACTCGAAACTCGCAGCTTGATTTTAAGGATGCCCCACCGGGCGGGCATGACCGGTCATGGTGATGGACCAGACGCCGTTATCTGTTCCGACATATAGTTTTGAACGGTTGCAGGGGTCAAAGGCGAAGCCCCAGACCACATAGTCCGAAAGCCCTGCAACGGACCACGTGCTTCCGCCGTCTGCTGATTGTAAAAGACCGGCCGGGGTGCTGCTGCTGTTCCACCACCCACCCGCGTATACAACATCCGGCTTCAAAGGATCCACGGCCAGGCTTCGGACCCAAAGATCTTCCAGCTGGGAATTTGCGGTTTTCCAGGTCCCTCCGCCATCGGTGGTTTTGAAAATGCCTCGCCTGGTTCCCGCATATACGGTATCGTAGTGCGGGGAATCAATGGCCAGCGCAATGACATTTTGATCGGCCAAACCGGTATTCATGCTGCACCACGTTTCTCCGCCATTCGTTGTCTTAAACACACCGAAACCCGATGAACCCGCATATACGGTTAATGGATGCGAAGGATCAATGGCAATGGCTTCGATCCAAGGTGCATAATCCGGGGGCAGGCCCAGGTTGAGGTAGTTCCATGAGTCACCCCCGTTGGTCGTTTTGGCGACGCCATAGTATGTTCCCGCATAGAGCGTTGCGGGGGATGAAGGGTCAATGGCGAGGGCTTCAATGCTATCATCCGACAAGCCGGTATTAGCCGCTTGCCAGCTTCCCCCGCCGTTGGTTGTTTTGAAAAC